>Ga0209538_1001101_pt1 | contig 14470 bp, 17 predicted proteins | sample BarGraNGADG00211_2_FD_184492 | JGI IMG/M metagenome (GOLD analysis project Ga0209538, IMG submission 184492) | Arctic peat soil microbial communities from Barrow, Alaska - Barrow Graham LP Ref core NGADG0004-211 (SPAdes) (version 2) | ecosystem: Environmental > Terrestrial > Soil > Wetlands >... | reverse complement strand
CCATCCCCCCAAATGGGGGGCTAAATTGCCTATCTGATTGTTAATATGATTATTATATGGGTTCTGTTCACCAGTCTCTTCATTGCCTTTCCCAATACCCAATCACGTGTACTGTCATTGCGAGGAGCTCTCAATACCCCACTCACTTGTACTGTCATTGCGAGGAGCCTGCGACGAAGCAATCCCTCACTCCCATCCTGAAAACATCCTAAACAAGTCTCTTCGCCTCTGAGTCTCTTAGTCACTGAGCCCCATGCCATGTACCCCATGCCCTGAGCCTACCCACTATTTTATTGAATTTTGGAAATCAAACTTCCATATTTCAACCTTTTTATAATCTTTGAATAATAATATTAAGGTTTTAATCAGATGATAAAACGATAGATCAATAGTGAATTAAATTTTTTAATCGTAAAATTTCGATTCCTCCTCAACCTTAACCTCCTTTTATCTTTTTGCTTTTGTCCGTTAATTGACCACGACTATCTTTGCCAAAAACCAGACTGCAAAATATAACTCCCAATGACAAAAGAAATAATTATATTATCAGAGAACCACAAAAGATCCCTTTCCTCAACACTGCTTGTAGTTGAACAATTACTTTATGAGATGAAGGACCAGATGGTCAATACAGATCAGAAATGCTGCTATAAATTAACAAAGGACATTGAGGATTCAAAGGTTGAACATAATCTTAAGGAGATTGAGACAGCTCTCCTAAAGATATGTTCACTAAAAGAGCGGTATAACACCGATACCAAGGTTCAAAGTTTGCAGAGGATCATCGATACAAAAAAGACAAAGATCTGGGAGACTCTTCATAACTCAAAATCGAGGCGATTGAAAGGCTTCGGCGAATTTCCACAGAAAGCAGTAAAGGAATATGATAATGACCTGGATGAGTTGATGGCTATCACTGAAAAGATAACGTATTAGAAAATCATATATAAAATTCATCTGAAAAAGAAACATCTGAATATGTGCCTATACAGCAATAAACTGTTGTATAAAGCATATTTTGGTGATTATATAAAGGAAGTTAGCATTCAGGCCCTGGAGCACACAACCGCAGACAATTTACACATAACGAGACAGTTACGTATCGAAGACAAATGGCCCGAAATGCTAACGGAAAAAAGCAAAATCTCACTTGACAACAGGGACTCAAAATACTTTGTAAATTTGATTAATAATAGAATCTATAAACAAGTGATGCGGTTATTTTTTGGATAACAGATAACTCAAATAAAATAAAGCTGGACATGACAACACCATTTTTAGTAACGAAATCACCTAAAAGTATTGGAATCGCACTACTCCTAACTTTTCTATTCGGACCTATTGGATTATTGTACGCAAGCGTTTCGGGTGGACTGATAATGATCTTTACACCAATATTTATTCTCTTGCTTCTAATTTTTGGCGGTTCGCAAAACAATTTAGTTTTAGTGGATTCGTCATTAGGACTTATAATAATTTTTGCATTGTCGTATTGGTTGATTAATATTATTTGGGCAGTTATTGGCGTGATAGATTACAACAAAAAAATTGAAGATGACGCCATAGGACAACTTGAATTATGGAATATGCTGCATGAAAAAGACCAAAATCAATTTGTAATAAATATCAATCAAAAATCTCCTAACATAACTTCATCAGGACAAGGAACAACCGTGTCATCTAAACCAAATCTCCAAGACTGGGCAAAAAATAATCCAGGTAAGTCAATCAATGACTACTATTCAAAATTCGGCAGATAAAGAACCCATCGACAAAATACTTAAGAACAATACAGCCGCTAAAAGCATCAAAATTCATTGTATAAAGCAAGCGGACTATAAATATTGGGGTAAATTATGAGTGAGGACATTAAATTACTTTTGGAAAAAGAGGTAACTCCATATTTGACTGTTATGTTGTGGATTATTCTTAGCATGGTTCTCCTTGTTGGTTTCTTTATCATACTTAGAAAGATACGAGATAAAAAATTATTAGAAACCGTCACAAAATCAAATAGGGGAACAAGAACAGAAAGAGATTTAGTATTAAAACTTTTAAAGCACGGAATACCAGCACAGTCGATCTTTCATGACCTATATGTAAAAAAGCCTAATGGTGACTTTTCACAGATTGATTTAGTAGTAGCTGCAAAGGCTGGGATAGTTGTATTTGAAGTAAAAGATTACAGTGGTTGGATTTTTGGGAATGGGCAACATAGAGAATGGACTCAGGTATTGGCCTATGGTCAGGATAAATATCGTTTCTATAATCCAATCATGCAAAACAATAAACATATCGGAGAATTAAGAAAAAAACTTAAGCAATTTGAAAATATCCCTTTCTATTCAGTAGTGGTATTCTATGGCGATTGTGTGTTGAAGGATATCAATTTTGTACCGGATGGTACATTCCTTGTAAAATCGGCAAGAGTTTTAGGAGTTCTGGATATCATCTTAAACAAAAATGAATTAGCCCCATATACTGATAAATTTGAAGTAGTCAGAGTACTGAAAGAAGCGGTGCACAATGGTAAAAATAAGGCAATACAAATACAGCATATAGAAAATATTAAGGACTTGTTGGGTAAGCATAGAATATATAATTGAAGGGGAACAAACCCGGACCAAACCTGGACCAAACCGATGTTGTTGACAAAATAGCACTACCGAGACAAATCCTGTCTGTCATCCAGGACTGGACACCTTGACAAAATTCGTTTATCATGACAATTTAGGGGAATCCTGATAGTTTTAAAATCGGCCCGAAATGCTAACAAGCGGGTTGGTGCAATAAGCTTGTCACAATTTTTGCATCTAACCGGGACAATTTCATCATGGCACAAAACTTTTCGCCGTCTACCAATCTCGTCCTACCGGCTCTGGACAAATCCTACTCCGGGACAAATTTATCTTTCGCCGGGACTGGCAAAAATTGCGCCATGGTGTCTTGCACGCCGGGACAGCTTTCAGGCTAAAGCACCGGGACTGATGGTCGGCGTGACTGCGCCATCAACGCTTACTGCACCAACCCGCCGCCGTTAGCTTGCATTTATCTCAAAACTTTTGCCGTGACTATTATATCTTGACACGTTAATTCCTGCCCACTTACCGGGACTACTCCATATAGAAGACTGTATAGTGACATGACAACTCCTACTTACTTACCGGGATTACGCCACCTAGAAAACTATCTAGTGACGAGACAACACCCGTACATTTACCGGGACTTAAAAATACACCGAGATTTTGGGCTCGATGAGAAATTGAGATAACAGTAAAACATATTTTATATTTGTGAAATTAATAACCTGAAGATGAGATTCAACAAGTACATATGGAATCTTTACAAAGAATCAGAAAGTGGGAGAACGATAATTAACAATTGGACTCCCTTAGAAAGTTTTTCAAATGAAAAGTATGCTATTAAAGTAAGGGATTCTACAATTAAAAATCTTAACAACTGTGACCTAAATAGGTATATCATAGATAGTAAAGTTAATATAAATCAACTCTTATTTGATTACTTAAAAACTAAACATGATTTTCCAAATGATAATATCAGGGAGCTTTACACCAAATTCATAGAAACTGGTATTTCAATAAACAATTTTCTTGCTTGCCCATCTAATGAACCTATCTTTTGGGTGGTTACCATTAAAATGATATCAGAGATACTTTATGACCTACACCCTGACTATTTTTTCCCATATAAGTTTGATTGTGAATTTAATAAGTTAACTAAAATTTGTTTAGAGTTTGAAATTCCTTTACCTAAAATTCCAAAAAAGCAGGATTGGTTTAAACGAGCTTTTTATTATATAGAACTTTGCGATGCTTTTTATGAATTCAGAAAAATGAATGATTTTTCCCCTTCCGAATTTTGTGCTTTTTTATATGACTTTGCCCCCAATAATCTAAAAGAAATCGAAGATACTGAAATGCCAAATCCTTCAAAGGTTTGGTTTGTAGGTGGTAACAAAATGAACTTTGAGTACCTTGATAATGCAGTAAAATCAAGTATTGATAGTTGGCAATGTAATCTTGATACTCGCAGAGGTGACATAATTGTTATGTACTGTCTAACTCCTCGCAGTTTTATTCATTCAATATGGAGAGCAAATTCCGATGGATTTGCTGATCCGTTCTTTTATTACTTTAATGTAGCATATCTTTCAGATCCAATAATATTAGAACATAAAATAACACAAAAAGATTTAATAAATAATTCAATCTGGAGTAACAATCCATTGGTTAAAAAGAATTTACAAGGTATTAATGGCTATCCTATTAAATACAGAGAATACGTAGAATTGCTATCTATGCTCGAAAATAAAGGTCAACGAATTACCGATTTCCCTCTAATTAAACCTACGACCAGACTTGAAACCAATGACTTAATAGGCGAACGCGATGTTGAAATAAAATTAATAGAACCCTTCTTCTTGCTCCTTGGATATTCTCCAAATGATTGGTTACGACAAATGCCAGTAAGAATGGGTCGGGGAGAACGAAACTTTCCAGATTATTGCTTTAGTGCAAAACCTAAAAAAGGTGAGGAATCAGCTAAAATGATTATTGAAGCTAAATATGAGATCAAAACACAAAAACAATTATTGGAGACATATTATCAGACAAAATCCTATGCAATGAGATTACAATCAACTTGCTTCACGATAGCTGCGAAAGAGGGAATATGGATTTTTCAATCTAAAAATGAGTCTTTTAAAATAGAGGACTGTATACATTATAACTGGATTGATATCGAGAATCCAGATATCTTACATGAGTTAAAACAACTAATTGGGAAAAAATAAAAATAAATAAAAAGACAACCGGATATGGGATACCGGTAAAAGGGAACTTTAATTTAAAAACTAAGCGTTTTGCATACTAACCACCAATGAAGAAACTATACCTAATAATTCTACGGGCATGGCAGAATTCTTTGAAATACATTCGGTTAAACCTTTTTGATAAACCGATTGGGAATAAAGAACATGTTATTCTTAAAGCAAAGGACTTCAAATATCCTAATAAAGAAGAATTCATTAAATTTCATAATAAGTGTCCAAAACTTGAGATTTTCGGATTCAAGCATAACCATCCTTTGGCATTAATAGTTAATGATAGAATGCCGATGAATGAAGCTTCAAGATTAAGTAATTTGTATTGGTGGGATAATTGTTTAATCAACCGTTTCGAAAAGGTTTGTCATACCTATGTTTTTACATTAACACACTATTCTCGCGGCTTTTCTGATGACTACAGTAAAGACACTCATAACCAAGCTATTAATCATATAATGTTTGAATATTATGCAGAGGTATTTTACTATTATTTCTTTTCATCTCGAGATATTATTGCGCAAATTTTATGCTCTTACTTCTCTGTTGGGTTAAAAGAAAACATAATATCGTTTAATCAAACCTTTATTAATACGATTACAGATCAAAGTATAAAAAGCATACTACTTAAATTTGAGGAGGAAACAAACGATTCCAAGAAATTCAGAAATGGTTTTACGCATAGATTTACACCTAATATCCCTGATCATCGATCTGTTATTTCTGAAGACAACAGAGCTTTAAATTTTGGTGGTGGAAATTTCATACAATCTGAGAAGATAATAGATAATATTAATAAATCATTAAACTCTCTTTCTGACCTAATGACACAACTAAAAGTATTCATAAAGTAGATATTAATGGGATAAATCTGTGCTTTGATCAAAATTTAAAATAAAAACGCAAGCTAACACGGATGGTAGGTTTAATTGCCTTCGTCAGCCCGGACAACTTGATAATCAGCCCTTAGAGTCTATGCTGGTAACTTCAATTCACTTATTAAATTTTGTATACCGTGACTAATCCTGCTGCCGAGACAAAGTCAGTAGGGCTGATGGCCGAAGCGCTGGGGCCTTGTTTTTTGCTCTCAATCTTGACTATTTCATCATGACACAAAATTGCTCGTCCACTTATCGGGACTTTTCCATCTGGACAATTTTATTTTGACATGATAATTCCTGCCCCTAACCAGGATTTAAAAACTACGACGCCTAACGGTAAAAGACAATTTCGTTTATGGAATCTGACATTTGCAATTTTACTTTAAAGTACTTATCTTTGACGTTAGTAACGCGACACGGAACATGATTACTTCTTTTGGGTCGAAAGAGACTGAAAAAATATGGAATGGGGATAGAATAAAAAATTTACCTCCGGAGATTCAACAAATTGGAAGGAGAAAATTAAGGATGCTTAATAACTCACAGAATTTAATAGACTTAAAAGTTCCTCCTTCGAATAAACTTGAGAAACTTGCAGGTAAGATGAGTGACTTCTATAGCATCAGAATTAATGACCAATGGAGAATTGTTTTTAAATGGGAAGATGGAAACTCAAGTGATGTTGCAATAATGGATTATCATAAATAGTATAAAATGGAAAAGCTTTCAAATATACACCCGGGAGAGATTCTTCTTGAAGAATTTCTCAAACCTTTGAACATAACTGCTTACAGACTCTCAAAGGATCTAGGAATCCCTCAGACCAGAACTTCTGAGATAATAAGAGGAAACAGAAGCATAACTGCTGACACAGCAATACGACTCAGTTGCTATTTTGGTAATTCAGCTAAATTCTGGCTTGGACTTCAGAATGATTTTGATCTTGAAGAAGAAAAGAAGTCTAAAGATCGGGAATTCAAACACATTAAAAGATTAAAAGAACACGTTGCGTAAAAAGCTGATCTTTATATAGCAAGACAACTGAGCCAGATGCTTTCAGTCCATTGTAAAACTTCGTAAGTAAATTAAAGCAGTTTAATTGACAAAATATGCCAGTTAAGCTTAATTTAGAGGTCCGGATTAATGCTACCTCGAAGGAAGAGCATGATTAAATACAATGCGTTATGAGCCGTGGATTTGTTAAAGAAGACGATCAGGAAGAAATTCCGATAGTGCCACAAAGGGCATATCTACCTGATGGTGTACCAAATTTTGTTACCCTGGTTGGTATGAATGAACTATTGGCTGAACAACAGTTGCTGATCAATGAAAAAGAAAACCTTAGCAACTCCAGCGAGAATGAGAAACGAATAGCTTTGAATTATATTAATGCAAAATTACAACTTCTGACCAACAGAATTGCTGAAGCCAGAATAGTTAATCTGAAAGAGCAACCACAAAATGAAATAAGGTTCGGTGCGTCGGTGACTCTCAAAACAGATTCGTCCGATAACATCCAGACTTTTCAGATAACAGGTGTTGATGAGGCTAATATCTCCAAGGGAAAAATCTCTTTTATATCACCTGTTGCCAAATCACTAATAAATAAAAAAATTGGAGATAAAGTTGTTTTAAAACGAGCCAAAGAAGATATTGTATTTGAAATTTTGGATATAACCTATAGAGAACCTGCAATAACACTTTAAAATCACACCGCTAAAAGATTTGTTTCAAAAACTTGTACCTATGTATTGCGGTAAGTAATAAATTTAAATCAACTGTTTGGCAGTCTTGGTCTTGCCAGATGATCTCTTAGTCTTTTTTGTTTTATTGTTTTTAATAAAATCACTAATAGCCAACTCTTCTTCTTTGGTTAAAGAAGTTTGTCCCCCTATGAAATCAACATCTAATTCGATCTTCTTTGTTTTCATAATCTAGATATTTGAAAAGTATTTGTTAATCAATTTGAGGGCAGCTTCTGAATCAATAATCATAAGTCGTCCGCCGACATGTTCTGCTCCCAGGCTTTCGATGTAATGATCAATTAATTGTGATTTGGAAATAAACGCAACATTTCCCTGATGGCCCCTTTGGAAAGAAAGTTTACAAGCAAAAGCAACAAGATTTCCAGGTATCCCTGAGTAAAGCTTTGTTTTTCCTTTATTAAAAGGTGCGCTCTCAACGAGATGCATATATACATGATCAGATCTTACCTCAAGGCTTATCAGTCCTTGGATTATTGATTGATTATTAACGATTGTTAGTTTATAAACGTCTCTCTCCGGTTGTTTAAGTTCAAGTTTCCAGTCAAATTGCCAACCCTTTTTCTGCCCTATATTTTTAAGGTTAGTCTTAGAAATTCGAGAAATATCAGTCGAAAAACTATCCCCGGAGATTACATTTTTGATCGAATTTGTCAACTCGTCAATCTCAATGTCAAATCCTATTTTATCTCTCTTTTTCACAGTACGAAGATACAAATTTTGAGGTCAGAATCCAATGAGCATTTAGATCAGTTATGCCTGGGAGTGTACCTGCAGGTTTATTTATAGTGAATGCCAATGGTATTGTTTTGACACAGGTTAACCAGGGAAATTCCTTCTTTCGCCCTCTGTTAGGCTGGTCCTTTCCGGTAATTATTGTAAATTTGATAGTATGTTTAGTGCTTTGGTTATGGTGGAGAAGGGCAAATACGAAAATATGAAAGAAAAATCCGGATTACATCCACGAAACAGGCATCGTGAACGTTATGATTTAAAACTACTTACAGATAGCTGTCCGGAATTAGGTCAATTTGTAAAGTTGAATGATTACAATGACGAATCGATTGACTTTTTTAATCCGGAAGCTGTAAAAATGCTGAACAAAGCTCTGTTGAAGCATTATTACGGCATCGAACATTGGGATATCCCTGAAAATTATTTATGCCCTCCAATCCCCGGAAGAGCAGATTATATTCATCATATAGCAGATTTATTGTATAGAAATAATCCTGAATTTCTGAAGGGCAAAATACCGGCAGGGACTAAGATTAAATGTCTGGATATAGGAGTAGGCGCTAATTGTGTTTATCCTATCATCGGGAATAAAGAATATGGCTGGTCATTTATTGGTTCGGATATTGATCCTGTTGCTATTGAATCCGGGAAGAAAATAATTGAAATGAATCCCGCTTTAAAGGAGAAGATTGAACTCAGATTGCAGCATAATCCCAGTGACATTTTCAAGGGAATTATTAAAAAAGACGAACTGTTCGATTTGTCCATTTGCAACCCTCCTTTCCATTCTTCATTGGCAGAAGCCCAATCAGGAACTATACGTAAATTAAGAAACTTAAATCAGAAAAAAATCACTAAACCGGTCCTGAACTTTGGAGGTCAGACTAATGAATTATGGTGCGAAGGAGGAGAAGAAAAATTCATTGGCGATATGATTTATCAGAGTAAGCAATTCTCAACTTCCTGTTTTTGGTTTTCCACCCTGATTTCAAAAGAAACTAATCTTAAAAATGCTTACAAAGATCTTAAAACCGTTGAAGCTGCAGAGATAAAAACTATTCCGATGAGTCAGGGAAATAAAATAAGCCGTATTGTTGCCTGGACATTTCTCACACGTGAGCAGCAAAACAAATGGATTCAAAGATTTTAAACTGGTAGCCATTGGATTGTTATGCTGTTATGACGTTATGGCGTTATGGTGTTATGCAGACTACACAAACGGATTTTCCTTTCCAAAATCAGGTCTGTAATTCACATTGCTGTCCATATCCTGTACCCACCCGTTTCTGAATCCAAGTTTATTCATCTCCTCTACAACAGCCTCATATTCTTCTTTATATAATGTCCTGTTCAGAACGGGATGGTCATTCACAAGATATGTAGGATGATACTGCGACATTAGTGAAAGATGAACACCAGGAGATAATTCTTCAGCTATCAGTCTTAAAACACTTTTACTTTCTTCGGCATGCCCCGGCAAAACCAGATGCCTTATGAGCATCCCGTTTTCAGCCAGCCCGTTTTCATCAGTCCTTAGAGTTGATCCCTTCTGATAGTACATCTCCTTAATTGCTTTCAAAGCTACTAAGGGATAATCTCCCGCATCAGAAAATTCAGATGCAATTTCCTTTGTAACATATTTATAATCGGGCAGATATACATCAATCAACCCATCGAGTGACCGGATAGTTTCGGCTTTGTCGTAACTATTTGTATTATAAATCGTTACCGGCTTAAGATTGCGTGAATGCAGTCCGTTGATTATAACCTTGACCAGAGGTACGACATGTGAAGGAGAAACGAAGCCCACAGCATTAATTCCATAAAAGAGAATCTCCTCAATTTTATCGAGCATTATGTTCAAGTCCATCCCGGTGTTTTTAATAACTGATCCGGGCCGGCTGATCTCATGATTCTGGCAAAAAAGACAGTGAAGATTACATCCTGAAAAAAATATATTACAGATCCCATTGTTCCCGCTAATCACGGGTTCCTCCCCTTTATGGACACATACCGATGCTATATTCAATCCTGAATCAATACCACAATAACCAAACCCTCCATCGAATCTGTTTACATGACATTCTCTCGGACATAAAGTACAGTCCTCAAGAAGTGCTTTTTCAATCTTGTCGTATAAATCTGTCTGTTTCACAAAGCTGTCTTAAATTTACTAACATGTTCTCTGCCTGTTTAAACTCAATCGCAAATATCGAAATGTTAGCTGATTTTCAAGCTACATCTTTGAACCACAAGCATAATACTTCAATATTAATACTAATAATTTTGGTAATTTAATATAAATATTTACCTTTGCATCCGAATTGAGGGGAATGTGTGACCTAGGGGACCAGAGTCCCCTATTTTGTTAGAGGTTTTTAGAAAATGATTGAGAAACAGAACATACAGGCATTGGTTGAAGAGTTCGTAAAAGGGACCGGACTCTTTATTGTGGCTGTGAAAGTAAGCAATGCAAACCGTATTACTGTTCTGGCCGACAAGAATGAAGGGATCACAATTGATGAATGTGCGGCAATACACAGGCACATTGAAATGAACCTCGACCGCGAAACAGAGGATTTTGAGTTACAGGTATCCTCTCCGGGTCTTGATTTGCCTTTCGGAGTTATTGAACAGTATTTTAAGAATGTGGGCAGAAAAGCAGAAGTTATTGATAATGAAGGGACAAAGCTTACAGGAATTCTTAAAAACGTTACAGAAGGTGGATTTGAACTCGAGACTGAATTTAAAGTTAAAGGAAAAGCAAAAGAATTGAAAGATGTATCTTTCAATTTTGAACAGATAAAATCGACAAGAGTTATTTTAACAATTAAGTAATTAAAAGAGGTTTACACCAAATGGAAAATGTTAATTTAATCGACACTTTTTCGGAATTTAAGGAGCTGAAAAATATTGACCGTCCTACCATGATGAGCGTTCTGGAAGATGTTTTCAGAAGTATGCTTGCAAAAAAATACGGATCAGCTGAAAATTTCGACATTATTGTCAATATCGACAAAGGAGACTTTGAAATATGGAGAAACAGGGTAGTTGTTGACGACAGCGAGTTAACTGACCCCGTTATACAGATCCCCCTTTCAAAAGCCAAAGAGATAGACGGAGATTATGAAGTTGGCGAAGAGGTATCTGATGAGGTCAAATTCCTCGACTTTGGAAGAAGGGCAATATTATCTTTAAGACAAAATCTTACAGCACGTATTCTCGATCTCGAAAAGAATAATATCTATATCAAGTATAAAGACAGGATCGGTGAAATAGTTACCGGGGAAGTTTACCAGGTATGGAAAAGAGAGATCCTGGTCCTTGACGATGACAGTAATGAACTTATACTGCCAAAGAGCGAACAGATCCCTTCCGATCATTTCCGGAAAGGTGATTCAATAAGAGCGGTTGTTATAAAGGTTGAGATGAGGAACAATACTCCGTTCATCATTCTGAGCCGTACATCACCTGTCTTCCTTGAAAGGTTATTTGAACTCGAGGTTCCTGAAATTTTTGATGGTCTTATTACCATCAAGAATATAGTAAGGGTCCCCGGAGAACGTGCTAAGGTAGCTGTTGAATCGTACGACGAGAGAATCGATCCGGTTGGTGCATGTGTTGGTATGAAAGGTTCCAGGATACATGGAATTGTAAGGGAATTACGTAATGAGAATATCGATGTGATAAATTTCACTTCCAATAATCAGCTATTCATACAGAGGGCACTCAGCCCGGCAAAAATAACTTCTATCAAACTGGTAGAGGAAACCAAGAGGGCTCAGATCTATCTGAAACCAAATGAAGTCTCACTCGCAATTGGTAAAGGTGGCCTTAACATTAAACTTGCAAGCCAGTTAACCGGCTATGAAATTGATGTTTACAGAGAACCGGGTGGAGAAGATGAAGAAGATGTTAATCTTTCAGAATTCTCTGATGAAATAGAAGACTGGATCATCGAAGAACTGAACGCTATTGGTTGCGACACCGCAAGAAGTGTACTAAACCTTTCAATCAGCGATCTTGTTAAAAGAACTGATCTTGAAGAGGAAACAGTTAAAGAGGTTGTTAACATCCTCAGAGCCGAATTTGAATAAAATATTAATATAAAATATTCACCATCAAATTACTTTTTGAAGTTTAAATAAAGGCAAGGCATATTTATGACAGAGGATATTAAGGTTACAAGATTAAGCAAAGCAGCCCGCGAATTAAATGTAGGAATATCCACTATTGTGGAATACCTGCATAAAAAAGGGTTCGTTCTTGATCCAAACCCAAATACAAAACTTCCGCATGAAGCATATATTCTTCTTGTAAAAGAATATAGTACAGACATCAGTGTTAAGAAAGAATCTGAAAAACTTATTCTTAAAGATCTGCACAGGAAAAAGGAATCTGTTTCTATTGATGACTTTTCAGAGAAAATTGGTTCAGAAGAATCTGAGAAAGATGAAGAGGTGCTTGTCAAAGATTCCTCAGGAATCAAGACAACCGTAGATATTAAGATTGAAACCAAAAAACCTGATTTAAAACTTGTTGGTAAGATTGATCTTGAACAAACTTTAAAACCAAAAATTGAAAAACCTCAGCCTCCTAAGGAAGAACCTAAACAAAAATCTCATGCGGTTCCAGCTGAACCTGAAAAAACCGAGACAGAAAAACCGGTAGCTGAAAAAAAACCGGTTATTGCTAAGGAAGAGGCTGAAGAAATAAGACCCAAATCAAATATTGATCTCAAGATTGTAGGCAAAATTGACCTTGGAACAATTTCAAAAGATTCCAAACCAGCCAAAAAAGAGGAGCCGAAAGAGAAATATAAAGGGAAGACAAAAGAATCACCCAAAGAGAAAATTAAAGAAAAAGAAGTCCCAAAACAGGAAAAACCAAAGCAGGTTGAAAAAGCAGAACCTGTCGTAAAAGCTGAAGTTATTCCTGAACCTGCTATAGATGAATTACCTGTTGACGATATAATTGACACAATTCCGATACTTGAGCCTGAAGAAGAAATTATTGCCCTTTACAAGACTGATTTTAAGAAACTTGTGGGTCCGAGGGTTGTAGGCAGAATTGATTTACCTGTTGAAGAGAAAAAGAAAACTACTCCATTCCAGCCGGTAAGACAAGGCGGCGATTCAGATTTTCGCAGAAAGAAGAGAAGAAAGAGAATCCTCAAAGAAAAAGAAGGCGCTCCTATTGTTAATAAACCTATTACCACTGATAAAAAAGAAAAAACTGTTGCAAAGAAGGTTGTAAAGAAAAGACCTTTGAGGGCTCAGGTAAATGAGGAAGAAGTTTCGAAGCAGATTAAAGAAACTCTGGCCCGTCTCACTACTAAAGGTAAATCGAAAGGCTCGAGGTACAGAAGAGATAAAAGAGAGGCTGTAAGTCAGAAACATAAAGAGGTTGTTGACAAAATTGAACTTGAAAAGAATATTCTTAAAGTAACAGAATTCGTGTCAGTTAATGAACTGGCATCGATGATGAATGTCGCTGTTACCCAGATTATTTCAACCTGTATGAGTCTCGGACTCTTTGTCTCTATAAATCAGCGTCTCGATGCTGAAACAATGGCGATACTTGCCGATGAATTTGGCTTTACTGTAGAATTTGTAAGTGCGGAATTACAGGAAGCTGTAAAAGAAGCAGAGGATGAAGAGGCAGATCTTAAACACAGACCTCCTATCGTTACAGTTATGGGTCATGTCGACCATGGTAAAACCAAGTTACTTGATTATATAAGGAATACAAATGTTATCGCCGGAGAAGCCGGAGGAATCACTCAACATATCGGTGCCTATGGTGTTATTCTTCAGGACGGACGACAAATAACCTTCCTCGATACACCTGGTCATGAGGCATTTACAGCTATGCGTGCCCGTGGCGCTCAAATAACAGATATTGCTATTATCGTTGTTGCCGCAGACGATGGAGTTATGCCTCAGACACGTGAAGCTATCAATCACGCTTCCGCAGCTGGTGTTCCAATAATATTCGCAATCAATAAAATAGATAAACCGACAGCCAATCCTGAAAAAATAAAAGAGGCTCTGGCAGCAATGAATTACCTCGTAGAAGATTGGGGAGGCAAGTATCAGTCACAGGAAATTTCAGCAAAGAGTGGACTCAATATAGATGTTCTTCTCGATAAAATACTTCTTGAAGCTGAGATGCTCGATCTTAAAGCAAATCCCGACAAGCCGGCAATCGGAACTGTTATCGAGTCATCGCTCGATAAAGGAAGAGGA
>Ga0209538_1001100_pt1 | contig 14475 bp, 14 predicted proteins | sample BarGraNGADG00211_2_FD_184492 | JGI IMG/M metagenome (GOLD analysis project Ga0209538, IMG submission 184492) | Arctic peat soil microbial communities from Barrow, Alaska - Barrow Graham LP Ref core NGADG0004-211 (SPAdes) (version 2) | ecosystem: Environmental > Terrestrial > Soil > Wetlands >... | reverse complement strand
AGATCGGGATGGTTCGCCGGGGGGCCCCGCGTCGCTTACCCTTGACCCGGTGCGTGCGTCGCGCCACGTCCACTCGAACAGGTGAGGAGTTCACGGAGCCGTGAACGGCATGAGTGTCACTCTGCAGGTGCTGCTGCTCGTCATCAGCCTCGTGCTGACCCTGCTCGTCCTCCTGCACAAGGGCAAGGGCGGCGGGCTGTCCGACATGTTCGGTGGCGGGATCTCCTCCTCCGCCGGCAGCTCCGGTGTGGCCGAACGGAACCTGAATCGGATCACCGTGGGCCTGGCCATCACCTGGACCGTCATCATCGTGCTGCTCGGCCTGATCAGCCGATTCGGCCACTGAGGCTAGGGGCAGACGATGGCAGGCGGTAGCGCAATCCGGGGCTCACGGGTCGGTGCAGGTCCGATGGGAGAGGCCGAGCGCGGCGAGGCGGCTCCGCGGTTCGTCATCTCGTACTGGTGCTCGAACGGCCACGAGACGCGGCCGAGCTTCGCTGAGGAGAACGGCATCGAGGCGCCCGAGCTGTGGGACTGCCCGCGGTGCGGGCTGCCCGCCGGGCAGGACCACGAGAACCCGCCGGCTCCGCCGCGCAACGAGCCCTACAAGACCCACCTCGCATACGTCAAGGAGCGTCGCAGCGACGCCGACGGCGAAGCGATCCTGTCCGAGGCGCTCGAAGCACTGCGCGCCCGCCGCGGCCGCTGACCCGTCAGGAACGGTTCCGCCAGACCGCGCAGCGTGGTTCCTCTCCACGCGTCCGGATGCGTCCGGTTGAGTGGTGCGCCCTGCCTCAGCCATCGATCGCTGGGGCCCTGCTGCGCTCAGATCCGGCCCGCGGTGCTAAGCCGAGGCGGCCGCCGCGGCATCGATGAGCCACAGCGTCTCCTCGGTACCTGTGGCGTGACCGGCCGGCGCGCTCGAGACCGACAGGCCGGCGAGGGCGGCGTGCACGGCGATCGACTTCTCCGAACCGGCCGCGACGATCCAGACCTCTCGCGCAGCGCGGATCGCCGGAAACGTGAGGCTGACCCGTTCGGGCGGCGGCTTGGGCGAGTCGAGGATGCCGACGACGGTGCGATCGACGACGTCGAGGGCGGCATGGCCCGGGAAGAGCGAGGCGACGTGTCCGTCCGGGCCCATGCCGAGGAGCAGCACGTCGAACCGGGGCACATCTGCGCCGCCCGAGGCGTGCGCGGACAGAACCTGTGCGTACGCGGCGGCCGCGTCGTCGGGCGCGGCGACGCGGCCGCCCTTGGCCGGGACCGGGTGGATGTTCTCGGGCGGGATGGGCAGCTCGTCGATGAGTGCTGCGCGCGCTTGCGTCTCGTTCCGGTCCGGGTGGCCGGTCGTTAGGAATCGCTCGTCGCCCCACCACAGGTGGACACCGGCCCAGTCGATCGCCTCGCACAGCACCGACTCCGCGGCATGCTCGAGTGCCGCGATCCCGACGGTGCCACCCGTGAGGACCACGTGCACCGTGTCGCGGACCGCCTGCACATCGAGGATGCGGGTCAGCAACCTGACGGCGACGGCCTCGGCCAGCACACTCGCATCCGGGTGGACGACGACGCGACGCACGTCGTCAGCCCTGGTCGATCAGGGGGAGGCCCTTGGTCAGGACTTCGCCGTAGACGTCGTCGGCGTCGAGGCGGCGTAGCTCCTCGCTCAAGCACTCGCGGAGCGATCGAAGCGGCATCGCGAACGACCGCGACGGCTGGCCGGGCTGATCGAGCGTCGCCCTCTTGCCATCTGGCCTGCTCAGCACTACGGGCCCGGAAGCGCGCTCCAGCCGCACTTCGGTGATTCCCTCGACCCCGAGCTCCCGGACCACGTGCACCGGCGCTCTCAGCGCGAGCGCGAGCCACCCGGCCAGCAGGTTGAGCGACGGATGCGTCTTCTCGCCGGCCACCACGACCGCGTCCACCGGTTCGTACGGCGGCTGATCCAGCGCGGCGGCCAGCAGGCCGCGCCACCGGGTGAGCCGGGTCCAGGCGAGGTCGGTGTCACCCGGGACATGGGTCGCGCGGAGCCTGCGGAGAGCGGCGTCGGGGTTCGCGCAGTGGGTCGTGTCGGTGATGCGGCGCGCGGACATCGCGCCGATGCAGTCCCGGGCAGGGTCCTTCGGTACCTCGTACGGCCACCAGGTGACGATCGGTGCGTCGGAGAGCAGCAGCGGGGTCACCAGGGTGTCGCCGTGGTGGGCGAGCTGCCCGGACGGCCGCAGCACGACGACCTCGCTCGCGCCCGCGTCGCCGCCGACCCGGATCTCCGCGTCCAGGCGCGAGGTCCGGCGCCGGGTGTTCGGGACGAGCACGATGACGCGGCACGGGTGCTCACGGCTCGCGTCGTTCGCCGCCTCGATCGCTTCCTCCGGGTCGCCGCCGTCGGCATCGATGACGAGGGTGAGGACCCGTCCGAGAGCGATGGCGCCCCCTTCCTCGCGGATCCGGACGAGCGTGCGGTTGACCTCGCGGGTGGTCGTGTCGGGTAGGTCGACGATCATCGCTGACGGTCCTCTCCTGGCGTGCCGTGGAGCTGCGGGGCTGTCCTCGGTCCGGCGAGCACCGGTGCGCCGGTCGCGGCAGTCATGGACGCCGCCAGGTTCGACCGTCGCGTGCCATCATCGCGTTCGCTGACGAAGGGCCCCAGGTGCCGGAACGGTACTGCTCCGGCTGACCGTGCTTCGCCCAGTAGGCGGTGATCGGGTCCAGGATCTCCCACGAGCGTGCCACCTCTTCCTGGCGAGGGAAGAGCGGCGGGTCGCCGAGCAGGACATCCAGGATCAGGCGCTCGTACGCCTCGGGCGAGGACTCGGTGAAGGCATGCCCGTAGCTGAAGTCCATCGTTACGTCGCGGACCTCCATCGCCGTGCCGGGGACCTTGGAGCCGAACCGGATCGTGACGCCTTCGTCCGGCTGGATCCGGATGACGATGGCGTTCTGGCCGAGCTCCTCGGTCGCGGTGGACTCGAACGGGAGGTGCGGGGCGCGCTTGAACACGACGGCGATCTCAGTCACCCGCCGGCCGAGCCGCTTGCCGGCCCGCAGGTAGAAGGGCACCCCCGCCCAGCGGCGCGTGTCGATGTCGAGGCGGATCGCGGCGAACGTCTCGGTGATCGAGTCGGCCGGGATCCCGTCCTCCTCGAGGTAGCCGACGACCTGCCCGGCGCCCTGCCAGCCCGCCGCGTACTGCCCCCGCGCGGTGTGCCGGCCGAGTTCCTTCGGCAGCCGGACAGCGCCCAGCACCTTCTCCTTCTCCGCGCGCAGGTCCTGCGCCTCGAAGGACGTCGGCTCCTCCATCGCGGTGAGGGCCAACAGCTGCAGCAGGTGGTTCTGGATGACGTCGCGGGCCGCGCCGACGCCGTCGTAGTAGCCCGCGCGGCCACCGATCCCGATGTCCTCCGCCATCGTGATCTGGACGTGGTCGACGTAGTTGGCGTTCCAGATCGGTTCGTACAGCTGGTTCGCGAAGCGCAGCGCCAGCAGGTTCTGGACCGTCTCCTTGCCGAGGTAGTGGTCGATCCGGAAGACGGAGTCCGGCGGGAACACCTGGCTGACCACTTCGTTGAGCGCATTGGCGCTGGCCAGGTCGTGCCCGAACGGCTTCTCGATGACCACCCGGCGCCACTTGCCTGGCGCTGGTTGCGACAGTCCCGAGACGGCGAGCTGGCGGCAGACCTGGGGGAACGCGGCCGGCGGAACGGAGAGGTAGAACGCGTGGTTGCCGTCGGTGCCGCGTTCCGCGTCGAGCTCCTGAACCGTGTCCCGCAGCCGGGCGAACGCGGCGTCGTCGCTGAAGTCACCCTGGATGAAGCGGATGCCCTCGGCCAAGGTGCGCCAGACCTGTTCACTGAACGGCGTCCGAGCGTTCTCGCGCACCGCGTCGTGGACGATCTGGGCGAAGTCCTGGCGGTCCCAGTCACGTCGGGCGAAGCCGGTGAGCGCGAAGCCCGGTGGTAGCAGCCCACGGTTCGCGAGGTCGTACACGGCCGGCATCAGCTTGCCGCGGGCCAGATCGCCGGTGACGCCGAAGATCACCAGGCTGCACGGTCCGGCGATCCTCGGCAGGCGGCGGTCGCGCGGGTCGCGGAGCGGGTTGACGTCCGCTCGGATCGGTGCGGGCTTCATCCGGCCTCCTAGTGGGGCATCGGGCCGAGCAGCGACCGGACCTGGTCGAGTGCCGAGGGTTCGGTGAGATGCAGGCGCAGCACGGGGCGGTGATGTCCGGCGAGGACGCCGGCGTCGCCGGCCGCCTGAGCCGAGATGAGCGTCCCGAAGGTGAACGGCCGATCAGGGATGGCCAGATCGTCGGGGTGGGCCGTCGTGATCTGGAGGAAGACGCCGATCGGAGCCCCACCCTTGTGCAGCTGGCCGGTGGAGTGCAGGAAGCGCGGGCCCCAGCCGAACGTGACCGGGCGGTGCGTCCGGGCCGCGAGCGAGGCCCGGATCTCCGGGAGCGAACCGTTCGACTCGCGGTCGAGGTAGGCCATCACGGCGAGGTAACCGCGGGCCGGGTCGAGCCGTCCCAGCAAGGCGTCGATGGCGCCGCTCAGGTCGGTCACGCCGTCGAGCAGGCCGCGGGTTCCCCGCACCTCGACACCGCCGTCGACGAACGCGGCCGGTTCCGGTTCCGGCGTCGCGTCGAGCAGCCCGCGCGCGGCGACCTTGGCGCTCTCGACATCCGGCTGGTCGAACGGGTTGATGTGCAGCAGCCGTCCGGCGATGGCCGTGGCGTACTCCCAGAGCAGGAGCTGGGCGCCGAGCGGGCCGGCCACCGTGACGGCGTCGGCGAAGGCGTCGATGGAGTCCTCGGCCGGAGTCTCGTCGCCCTCGTCCTGGAGGGCCACCAGACGGACGGCGAGAACGTCGGTGGCGGGGGAGGCCAGCTCGGGTGCGCCCACCGCGGCGACGACCGGCAGCAGGCCGACGCCATCCTTGCCGGTGGATTCGGCGATGAGCTGTTCGGCCCAGTCACCAAGGCCCAGGATCCCGGAGCCCTCGTCGACGAAGACGAGCTTGTCCCTCAGGGGCACGGTTCCGCCGATCGCGGCGGCCAGCACGAGAGCAGGGTTGGAGTCGTCGTCCGAGCCGAGCAGCTCGGCGATCGCGGCGGCCTCGTCGAGCAGCTCGACGACGTCCACGCCCGCGAGGGCCGACGGCACCAGGCCGAAGGCCGAGAGGGCGGAGAACCGTCCCCCGACGTTCGGGTCGGCAAGGAAGACGGCGCGGTAGCCAGCGGCTCGCGAGGATGCCTCGAGCGGGGATCCGGGGTCGGTGACGACCACGATGTGCTGTCGCGCATCGAGACCCGCCGCTGTGAAGGCCGCTTCGAAGGTGCGTCGCTGTGAGTCGGTCTCGACGGTTCCGCCGGACTTGCTCGACACGACCAGGACGGTGCGAGCCAGGTCGCCCTGGAGCGCAGACCGGACCTGATCGGGGTCGGTGCTGTCCAGCACCACGAGGGGCACCCCCGCGGTTCGGGTGATGACCTCAGGGGCGAGCGAGGAGCCGCCCATCCCGGCGAGCACGACGCGGTCGATCCCCTCGGCGTCCAAGTCGGCCTTGAGCGCGGTCAGCTGAGGGAGGATCGCGCGGGAGGTGACGTGCAGCTCGGTCCAGCCCAATCGGATCTCCGCTTCGGCCTTGGCGGCGGGGCCCCACACGGTTGGGTCCTTCGCGGCGATGCGCGACCCGATCCGCTCGTCCGAGAGCACTCGGACCTGGGTGGCGACGGCATCTGCCGCCGCGCCGCTGGCGGTCACCTCGACGAGGGCACCGCCCTCGACTCCGGCCCACGCCACCACCCACGCAGCCGAGGTGGTGTCCTGGCCGTCCTTACTACCGTGACCTGAGCTCACTGCTCTCTGCCTCCATGATCGGGTCTCTCGGGCGGGGACGGGTCCGCGGCCCGACGATGCGTACGGGTGTCGGTGCTCTCGCGAGGGTCAGTCGCCGCTGATCTTCGGTCCGCCCTGGGTCGGGATCGCGGCGCCCCGGACTGCGGCGATCGATTCGCGCGCCGCAGCGGCAACGTTCTCGGCGGTGAAGCCGAAGGCCCGGAACAGAGTCACGGCGTCGGCCGAGGCGCCGAAGTGCTCAAGGCTCACACAACGACCGGCATCGCCGACCAGGTCCCGCCACCCTTGGGCCACGCCGGCCTCTACCGAGACCCGGGCGCGGACCGCAGCTGGGAGGACAGTCTCGCGGTAGGCCGCGCTCTGCGCGTCGAACCACTCGCGACACGGGAGGGACACGACCCGGGTCGGGATTCCTTCGGCCTGCAGGATTGCGCGCGCCGCGGTCGCCAGCTGTACTTCTGATCCGGTGCCGATGAGGACGACCTCGGGGGCACCGCCATCGGCCTCGGCCAGCACGTAGCCGCCCTTGGCGACGCCCGACGCCGAGGCGTACGCGTTACCGCTCGCGTCGCCCTCGCCGCGCTCGAACGTGGGGACGTTCTGGCGGGTCAGCACGATGCCGGCCGGCCGGTCGGTGTGCTCGAGGATCGTTCGCCAGGCCCAGGCGACCTCGTTCGCGTCGGCCGGGCGGACCACGTCCAGGCCGGGGATCGCACGAAGGCTGGCCAGCTGCTCGACCGGCTGGTGGGTGGGACCGTCCTCACCGAGCCCGATCGAGTCGTGCGTCCAGACGAAGGTCGTCGGGATTCGCATCAGCGCCGCCAGGCGCACCGCCGGGCGCATGTAGTCGCTGAAGATCAGGAACGTTCCGCCGTACGCGCGGGTGCCCCCGTGCAGCGTGATCCCGTTGAGGATCGAACCCATCGCGTGCTCTCGGATCCCGAAGTGCAGGGTCCGGCCGTACGGCCCGCCGGGGAACGCGGTCGTCGCGTGCTCGGTGGGGATGAAGGAGGGCTCGCCATCCATGGTCGTGTTGTTCGACTCGGCAAGGTCGGCCGAACCGCCCCACAGCTCGGGAAGAACATCGGCGATGGCCGTGAGAACCGAGCCCGACGCCTTGCGGGTGGACACGTCCTTGCCCCCTGGGAAGGTCGGCAGGGCTCCGGTCCAGCCGGCGGGAAGTTCCTTGCGCTGGAGCCGGTCGAGCAGGGTCGCGCGGTCCGGGTTCGCGGTCCGCCACACGCGGTAGGACTGCTCCCACTCGATCCGCAGCGCATGACCCCGAGCGCGTGCTTCCCGGGTGTGCGCGAGGACCTCCGGCTCGACGACGAAGCTCTTCTCGGGGTCGAAACCGAGAGTGGTCTTGAGACCGCGGACCTCGTCCGGCCCGAGCGCCGAACCGTGGATCTTCCCGGTGTTCTGCTTTCCGGGCGAGGGCCAGCCGATGATCGTCCGCAGCGCGATGATCGAGGGCTTGGCCGTCTCGGCCTGGGCCGCGTGAAGAGCGGTCGCGAGTGCGTCGACGTCCTCGTGGTAACCGTCAGCGCCCGCCGTCCAGTCGACCCGCTGGGTGTGCCAGCCGTACGCCTCGTACCGTGCGAGCACGTCCTCGCTGAAGGCGATGTTCGTGTCGTCCTCGATCGAGATGTGGTTGTCGTCGTAGATGACGACGACGTTCCCGAGCTGTTGGTGGCCGGCGAGCGACGAGGCCTCCGACGTGACGCCCTCTTCGAGGTCGCCGTCCGAGACGATCACCCAGATGGTGTGGTCGAAGGGGCTCTCGCCAGGGGCGGCGGCGGGGTCGTACAGCCCCCGCTCGCGCCGCGACGCGAAGGCCATGCCGATCGCGGACGACAGGCCCTGGCCCAACGGCCCGGTCGTCATCTCGACGCCGTCCGTGTGCCCGAACTCCGGGTGACCGGGCGTCCTCGAGCCCCACGTGCGCAGCGACTGGAGGTCGGCGAGCGTCAGGTCGTACCCCGCGGCGTACAGCTGCAGGTACAGGGTGAGCGAGCTGTGGCCGGCCGAGAGCACGAAACGGTCCCGACCGATCCAACCGGAGTTCTCCGGGTCGTGGCGCATGAAGCGCTGGAACAACAGGTATGCAGCCGGCGCAAGACTGATCGCGGTGCCGGGGTGACCGTTGCCGACCTTTTCGACTGCGTCCGCGGCGAGCACCTTCAGGGTGTCGACGGCACGCCGGTCGAGGTCGGACCACTCAAGCTCGCCAGCGGGGGAGGTGAACGCGTTCACCGGACCTCTTTCTTCAGCCGGAGTGATTCTCCGGGTGCTCGGTTGTCGCGGGTGCGGCCGCCCGGTCGGGCGTTGCGCTCGGGCGCGGGTGGCGCCGTCAGGCTGATTCGAGCGTCACTGCCCGGGGCGACGTTCCGAGCGTACCCGCGTCGTGTGTCGCATGTCGCAGGCCACGTCGTGGGCCGGCGCGGCCTGCCCGCGGCGGGTGGCCGTACCATGGACGCGCCGGTCAACCCGGCCTCGTTCTCGATCGCCCGCCCTGGCGGGTCGTCGACCGGATGGAGGTGCTCGAGGGTGTCATCGACGATCATGGCCGGCTCGACCAGCGCGCGGACCCCGCGGCGGCCGGACCGCGTCGAGGGGCCGAGCCGGTTCACCTGGCCGCGCGCCGTCCTCCGTCGGATCGGTGCGTACGTCGCACTGACCAAGCCGCGGATCATCGAGCTCCTCCTGGTCACCACCGTGCCCACCATGATCCTCGCCCAGGGGGGCTTCCCCGCCTGGGGCCTCACGGTGGCGACCCTGGTCGGTGGCACCGCCGCTGCCGGCTCCGCGAACGTGCTGAACTGCTATCTCGACCGCGACATCGACCAGATCATGAACCGCACCCGGCGCCGGCCGCTCGTGACCGGGGAGATCAGCCCGCCGAGTGCGCTCGTCTTCGGCGTCGTTCTCGGTGTGGCGTCGTTGTTCTGGTTCGCACTCGTCGTCAACACCACGGCCGCTCTCCTCTCGCTCGCGGCGATCCTGGTGTACGTCATCGGCTACACGATGCTGCTCAAGCGCCGGACCCCGCAGAACATCGTGTGGGGCGGGATCGCGGGGTGCATGCCGGTGCTGATCGGTTGGTCGGCGGTGACGGGCTCGATCACGTGGGCTCCGGTGGCGCTGTTCCTGGTGATCTTCTTCTGGACGCCACCGCACTACTGGCCGCTGTCGATCCGGTTCCGTCGCGACTATGCGGCGGCCGGAGTACCGATGCTGCCGGTCGTCGCCGAGAACCCGAAGGTTGCCACCGAGGTGCTCCTGTACGCCCTCGCGATGGTCGCCAGCTCCTTGCTGCTCGTCCCGCTCGCGTCGATGACCTGGGTCTACGCCGCCGCCGCCGCCGCGCTCGGCGGGTGGTTCCTGGCCTCGTGCGTCGGGCTTCGCCGGCGGGCGATCCGGCCGGGCACCGGCAGGCTCGGCGAGATGGTGCTGTTCCACCGTTCGATCACCTACCTGACGCTCTTGTTCGTCATGGTTGCGATCGATCCCTTCCTGCCGTTCTGATCCGGGAGTGCCAACGGTGGCCGTGACAACGATCCAGGGCGCGATCGACCAGTACCTCGCGCACCTCGCCGTCGAGCGGGGCCTGTCCGGGAACACCCTCGCGGCGTATCGGCGCGATCTCGCGCGGTATACGGCGTATCTCGAGGTGCGTGGGCGGGCCACGGTCGACCAGGTTGTCGAGGACGACGTCGAGTCCTTCGTCCTGGCCATCCGCTCGGGCTCCGATGGGCGAGCCGTCCTCTCCGCATCGTCGTCGGCGCGCGCCGTCGTCGCGGTGCGGGGCTGGCACAGGTTCTGCGCCCAGGAGGGCTTCACCGCCATCGACCCGGCCGGCGAGGTGCGACCACCCGCCCAACCGCGACGACTGCCCAAGGCCATCTCGACCTCGGAGGTGGAGCGGCTGCTCGAGGCTGCGTCCCTCGGCGATGGCCCGGGACCCTTGCGGGACCGGGCGCTGCTTGAGCTCATCTATGCGACCGGGGCCCGGATCAGCGAGGCCGTGGGCCTCGACGTGGACGACCTCGATCTGACCGAGGGCCACGCCTCGGTCCGGCTCTTCGGCAAGGGGCGCAAGGAGCGGATCGTCCCGGTCGGCTCGTACGCGGTTGCGGCGGTCCAGGCCTATCTGGTGCGCGCGCGTCCCGCGTTCTCGGTGAACGGCCGCGGCACGCCGGCGGTGTTCCTGAACACTCGTGGTGAACGGCTCAGCAGGCAGAGCGCGTGGGTCGTCCTGCGCCGAGCGGCGGAGCGCGCGGGGCTCGCCGGGACGATCTCGCCGCACACGTTGCGGCATTCGTTCGCGACCCACCTGCTGGCCGGGGGAGCCGACGTGCGGGTGGTCCAGGAGCTGCTCGGCCACGCCTCGGTCACGACGACGCAGATCTACACCCTGGTCACCCAGGACACCCTGCGAGAGGTGTACGCGGCCTCCCATCCGCGCGCGCTCGGCTGACGCGGACTCTCGAGGCCCGTGATCCGCGGGTCGCGGCGTGGTACGCGGGTCGTGGCACCGGCCGCTGGGGTAGCGTGAGCGCGTGACCAGCCAGGACCAGCGCACCCGCACCGCGGTGGCGGCGCGGGCGACGAAGGACCCGGCCGGACGACCGCTCCCGGAGTTCCCGGTCCCGCCGGTCCTGAAGAGCCACGGCCCGGCCCGGATCATCGCCATGTGCAACCAGAAGGGTGGCGTCGGCAAGACCACGTCGACGATCAACCTCGCCGCCGCTCTGGCGGAGTACGGGCGCCGGGTCCTGATCGTGGACTTCGACCCCCAGGGCGCCGCGTCGGTGGGCGTCGGGATCAACCCGCACGAGCTCGACAAGACGATCTACAACCTGTTGATGGAGCGCAGCGTCAAGGTCGAGGACGTGCTGCGACACACCTCGGTGCCGGGTCTCGACCTGCTCCCGGCGAACATCGACCTGTCGGCGGCGGAGGTGCAGCTGGTCAGCGAGGTGGCGCGGGAGTCGATCCTGGCGCGCGTCCTGCGCTCGATCACCGACAGCTACGACGTCGTCCTGATCGACTGCCAGCCGTCGCTCGGGCTGCTCACCGTCAACGCGCTCACCGCCGCGCACGGCGTGGTGGTCCCGCTCGAGTGTGAGTTCTTCGCACTGCGCGGCGTCGCGATGCTGGTCGAGACGATCGAGAAGGTGCGGGACCGGCTCAACCCGCGGCTCGAGCTGGACGGCATCCTCGCGACCAAGTTCGACCCGCGCACGCTGCACTCGCGCGAGGTCGTGGCACGCGTCGAGGAGGCCTTCGGTTCGCGGCTGCTGCACACCGTGATCTCACGGACCGTGAAGTTCCCGGACGCGTCGGTCGTGGCCGAGTCGATCCTCGCCTACGCGCCCACCTCTGCGGGCGCGGCGGCCTACCGCCAGCTGGCGCGCGAGCTCATCGCCCGTGGCCACGCTGCCTGAGCACGCGGAGCTCGAGCAGGCCGAGTCACGCTCGACCTTCAAGGTTCATCTCGAGAACTTCGCCGGCCCTTTCGACCTGCTGCTGTCGCTCATCACGAAGCACAAGCTCGACATCACCGAGGTGGCCCTTGCCTCGGTCACGGACGAGTTCATCGCCTACATCCGAGCCGCCGAGACGGCGGACGGAACCTGGGACCTGAGCCAGGCCAGCGAGTTCTTGGTGGTCGCAGCCACCCTGCTGGACCTCAAGGCGGCCAGATTGCTCCCCGCCGGCGACGTCGAGGACGCCGAGGACATCGAGCTGCTGGAGGCGCGCGACCTGTTGTTCGCGCGGCTCATGCAGTACCGCGCCTTCAAGGAGGTCGCCGCGTGGTTGGCGGAGCGGCTGGCCAGCGAGGGCCGGCGGTTCCCGCGAGCAGTGGCGCTCGAGCCGCAGGTGGCTGCGTTGCTGCCTGAGCTGATCTGGCAGATCGGTCCGAACGAGCTCGCGATCTTCGCCGCCCATGCCATGTCGACCAAGCATCTGCCGGCGACGGTCGACACCTCCCACCTGTACGCAACGAAGGTGAGTGTGCGCGAGGAGGCCGCCATCCTGGTGCACCGGTTGCGCCGAGGTCGATCCGCCTCGTTCCGCTCGCTCGTCGCTGATGCCGGGAGCACCCTGGTTGTCGTGGCGCGTTTCCTCGCGGTCCTCGAGCTGTTCCGGGAAGGCGCGGTCTCCTTCGACCAGGTGACGCCGCTGGGCGACCTGACCGTTCGTTGGACCGGCGCCGACGACGGCGACGTGGACGTGCAGGATGATTACGACGCCACCGCCCAGGCTGGTCCAGCGCCGGAGACGGTGGAGACGGAGAAGGAATGACTGAGTCGAACGAGCGTGACACCGCCGAGGTGGGAGCTGAGTTGGTTGACGCTACGCGCGTCGACGAGCTGAGCTTCGATGTCTCGGAGCTGCCCGGTGGGGCCGTGGCCGCTCTCGAGGCCGTGCTGATGGTCGCCGACGAGCCGATCGCGGCCGTCCAGCTCGCGACGGCCCTCGCGTTGCCGACCCGGACCGTCGAGGCGCTGCTGGAGGATCTCGCCGCGGAGTATCGCGGCGAGGGGCCCGGCCGGGCCCGCGGTTTCGAGCTGCGCCGAGTGGGGGAGGGCTGGCGGATGTACTCGGCACCGGCCTTCGCCGACGTGGTCGGGCGGTTCGTGCTCGAGGGCCAGACCGCACGCCTGACCCAGGCGGCGCTCGAGACCCTGGCGGTGGTCGCGTACCGTCAGCCGGTCAGCCGCGGTCAGGTCTCGGCGGTTCGTGGCGTCAATGTCGAGACCGTCATGCGCACCCTCACCACCCGCGGCCTCGTCGCGGAGGCCGGCGTCGACGAGGCGAGCGGAGCCGTGCTGTACGGCACCACCAGCTACTTCCTCGAACGGATGGGGCTGGGCAGCGTCGACGAGCTGCCGCCGCTCGCGCCGTACCTGCCCGATCTGGACACGTTCGAGGGCATCGATTCCGTCGCCGGGCCAGGGGAGATGTCATGAACAGGTCAACCAGAGGTGTCCCGCAACGCGACGTGCATGTCCCGGACGGCACCCGCCTCCAGAAGGTGCTCGCCGCCGCGGGGGTCGGTTCGCGCCGCGCTTGCGAGGACGTCATCGCGGCCGGACGGGTGACGGTGGACGGCGTCGTCGTCCGCGAGCAGGGGGTGCGGATCGACCCGACCCAGTCGGTCGTGCACGTGGACGGGCTGCGACTGCAGCTCGACACCACCATCGTCACCATCGCGCTCAACAAGCCGCTCGGTGTGGTGTCCACGATGCACGACCCGGACGGACGTCCGTCGCTCGCCGAGTTCGTCGCGGACCGTCCCGAGCGGCTCTTCCACGTCGGGCGCCTCGATGCGGACAGCGAGGGGCTGCTGCTCCTGACGAACGACGGCGAGCTCGCCAACCGCCTCGCGCACCCCTCGCACGGTGTGCTCAAGACGTACCTGGCGACCCTCGAGGGCCGGGTGCCGGCGAGCCTGGGCAAGCGGCTGCGCGAAGGCATCGAGCTCGACGACGGCGGTATCCAGGTGGACGCGTACCGCCTGGTCGACGCGACGCCGCAAGAGAGCATGGTCGAGATCGTCGTGCACGAGGGGCGCAACCGGATCGTGCGCCGGATCTTCGAAGAGGTCGGCTTCCCGGTGACCCGGTTGTTGCGGACCCAGATCGGCCCGATCCGCCTCGGTGACCTCAAGGTGGGGCGCACCCGGGTGCTGTCCCGCACCGAGGTGGGTTCGCTGATGGCCGCGGTCGGGTTGTAGCCGGCGGGGCGCCCGGACCGATCTGGTGAGACACCCGGCGGAGCGGGTGCACCGCCCGGTACAGTCGAGCCGCGTCCGAGGTCGGGACGGCACTGCGGAGCGGCTGAGGCCGCGCCACGAGTCGAGCACTGTGAGGAAGTCATGACGGTTCGGGCCATCCGCGGGGCTACCCAGCTGGAGATCGACGAGCGCGAGCACCTGCACGAACGCACTGCCGAGCTCGTTGCCGCGGTGCTGCGCGCCAACGACCTGGACACCGTTTCGCTCATCTCCGTCATCTTCACGACGACACCTGACCTGACGTCCGACTTCCCGGCTGCTGCCGCGCGGGAGATGGGCCTCGGTGACGTGCCGCTGCTGTGCGCGGTCGAGATCGACGTGCCCGGCTCGCTGCCCCGTGTGGTTCGCCTGCTGGCGCACGCGAACCTGGAGATGCCGCTCGCCGAGGTGCGGCACGTGTACCTGCACGGCGCCACCGTGCTGCGCCGGGATCTGGCGCAATGAGCGCTGACGCCTCGCTCTCGACCCGGGGTCCCGTCCTGGTCGTCGGCGCCGGGCTGGTCGGGACGAGCATCGGGCTGAGCCTGGCCACCCGAGGCGTGGAGGTCCTGCTCAGCGACTCCTCGCCGACGACGCTGGCCCTGGCCCAGGAGGTGGGCGCGGGCCGGGCGGTGACGCCGCAGGACGTGCCTACCCTCGTCGTCGTATCGGCGCCGCCGGACGTGTGCGCGCGGCTCGTGGTCGAACAGCTCGCGGCCTACCCGGGCGCGGTCGTGACCGACGTCGCGAGCGTCAAGGCGAGCATCGCGCGCTCGGTGCTGGGCGCGGTCGAGGACGCGACCCGGTACGTCGGCTCGCACCCGATGGCCG
>Ga0209538_1001099_pt1 | contig 14480 bp, 12 predicted proteins | sample BarGraNGADG00211_2_FD_184492 | JGI IMG/M metagenome (GOLD analysis project Ga0209538, IMG submission 184492) | Arctic peat soil microbial communities from Barrow, Alaska - Barrow Graham LP Ref core NGADG0004-211 (SPAdes) (version 2) | ecosystem: Environmental > Terrestrial > Soil > Wetlands >... | reverse complement strand
CAGCGCAGTCGTTCAGCTGCCGAAACGGGGCAGCAGCATCAGCGATCGATGGGTGTTCCGTCCCTGCGGACTTCGAAGTGCAGGTGAGGACCAGTGCTGAAGCCCGTGGAACCGGAGATTCCCAGCATCTGACCGCGCCCCAGTAACTGGCCGGTGCGGACATCGATCCGGCTCAGGTGACCGTAGATGGTGGACAGGTGCATCCCGTAACGTATGACAACGCAGTTGCCGTATCCCAGTTTGTTGCCATGCCAGACGACGACGCCACGTGCGGCTGCCATGACTGGTGTTCCGGCTGCTGCCATCAGGTCGACACCGTGGTGTTCTGTTTTCTCACCAGTAATGGGATGAACGCGCATGCCAAACGGCGACGTAACGACAAGCGAGCCGGCAAGCGGCGACGCAAGCTGCTGTGGCGTTGCCAGCAGCAGGACCTGCCACTCTCTTGCCTGTGTCGTAGCGCGACGGAAGAAGGCATCCTCTAGAGTCAGTTCATATTCCATCGCAGCGGGGTCCTGAGCTGATATCGCGCTCCACGTTGCCTGTTCGGCGTCGCGTGCCCGAATGGAGGCAATCGGATGCTGAATGCTGAACGGCGTGTTGAGCGTCGGAGGTGTGACATCTCCGCGCGCAGCCGCCTGCGACCGGTACCACATCAGCGATCCGATCGCAAGGATCAGGACAAGGACAACGGTCAGACATCCTTTTCTGCGCCGATGCATCCGCGGTGGAGACCCGTGCTGTGTCTGATGAGGATCTGGAACATAGAACGCAGATGAACCGTAGTATGCGTCCGTTTTTCCTGGTTGTTTCTGATTCATATCCGTTTCACTCCCTTTTGAAAGAGTGGCTACGAGTGGTTTACTGCATTATATTGACGAGATATCTGCTCTGTCCAAGGCTCTGACAACAACGCGGGAACTGTTGCCAGAAGCGCCCACATCAGGAGTCTTCTTGCTTGTTCCACGGGGTCTTGTGACCCCGTGGAACAAGCGCAATGTCAGACTGACCGCTAGAACCAACCAAAAATGAGGTTTCCGGTTGCGTGAACAGTCCCCAAGTAAGCCGCCCCAAATCTGATCTTTACGTACTTCGTGGTGCCTGTTGAGTTGGTCCAGAGGGTCTGTGTTGTGCCCTCCGTAGTGAAAGCTACTTCACCGCTCAACGCCTGGTTCGTACTGGCGTCCATGACGGTCATATAGACGTTGTGCCCACCGGAGTTGGCCAAGTAGCCCTGTACGTACTTTCCAGCAGTCATCGTATACTGCTCACTGTACGCATACTGATTGACCGGAATGGACACGTCAAATGGATACGTCAGGACGTAATCCGGGGTAATGACGGTGACGCCCGTGTTCGTGTCGATCACGCTGCCCGGCGCAGCATCCGATGCTACAGGCAGTTCATCGGCGCGGACAGAAGCCGGCTGACTTGCACCAACGAGCGCAAGCAAAACAAGAAGAACAATAATGATCTTCGCGTGTTTCATCTATTACTCTTTTTTTGTGCTAGAGCTACTCCCATCACTGGGTCAGATGCTTCCAACAAGCCGAACCCTTCAGCTGATCCCTACCCTTCTGCGCGCATTCACCTCACCTCCTCACATCCATAACGCGATGGGTTTGTTTTTGCTGATAGGGTCGTTGCCCTGGAACTTCACCGTTTCTTCACAAAGATAGTCGCACGGGGCAAGAGACATGCCGTGATATGGCCATTATTGGGGTTGAGTTCATATGTTTTCTCCTTGTGTCAGGTCGACACGTTGTACAGAGAAATACCCCGCCGCCGACCATATCACACAGAGGATACAAAAAGCAAGGACGGATGCGGCAACAGGGAAAGGATAGACCGAGTTCCAGTAAGAGTCCTGGTGGTACGTGAGAACAAACTGATACGAAATGAAAAATCGTGCGTTCACTGCCCAAGAACGTTCCACTCTAAGTCTCACAAAACTGTCTATCAGTAACCAGACAACTGGAATAAAGACAGCGATCGCTCGTTGCCACCACAGGGAGATCACGACGGACATCAGAGCCATACCGCACAGAGCAGGCACCAGGTAACCAACGACACCCAGGAAGAACAGCAGAGGAGACGGCGGCATGTTTGGAAGATAGTAACTGCGGATGCTTGCTACATGGCTTGTGTTGTTGGTCAGGAAGGGACTGAACGACCTGCCGGCCGGCAGAAAGAGCAGAGCGACACCCAGGCTGATGACAATTGCTGCCCCAACAAAAGCAACAGCTGCCAGAAGCAAAGCCGGGAGCAATGATACAAACCACGCTGCCCGATTGCGGGTACGGGAAATGAGCATGGGCAACCGGCCGGTCCGCTCATCCCGCAGTAACGCATCGCCAGCAAGGAACACGAATACTATAACCAGAGTGAAAACGGCTACTTCGTCACTACATAGCACGCCAACAGGGACGTCCCAGATGTTGGCAGGCACGGTAATATGCCATGCGGTAAAAATCCATCCGACTCGGGTCTTGAGAGAAATAGCAACTGCCACTGCAAGGAAGACATCCATCCCCAGGGCTACCAGCCATCGCCTGCTGGAAAACAGTTGTCTGCAGTGGTATCGCGTCATGCAAAACATTGTCAATATTCCTTTTGTATGGTTCATTGCATCGCTCCTATGGATCTTCCTGCTTCCCGTAGGCAATGATGGCAACAGTAGCGGCTACCACCAGCCAGACCAGGAAGTACAGAAACCGGCCGGACATAGTCCCCGTTTCGAGCCTTAAAAGTCCTAATGGATTCCACGCGGTTTCAGGCAGCATGACGGTTACGGTGAGGAAGATGGTAGGGGGGACGATACTGACGACAAACGGGATCGGCACCCATACAGCCAGGAGCAGGGCAGTCGTCGAGTACGCTGCGGCTGCCAGCAGGTGGACTCCGGCGAAGCGGACTGCAAACCACCATGGATGGGCAAGGAATGAAGCATGATCAGCAGCGTTGATCATCCCAAACTCTGCCGTGCGAATAGTGGGCGACAGCCCCTTCGTGCACACGGCTGCTATGCCGGCAGCAGTCACGGACATCGTCAGGAGCAGACAGATAGCGATCGCCATCCCCAAGCCCTTGGCGATGATATACCTTCGACGTGTCAGGCCTCGCGTGAGCACAAAATTGGCCCAGGAACAATGGCGGTCGATAGCAAAGGAATCTGCGACAGCCACTCCGGTAATGAAAGGAAACAGCCAGTGAAGAACGTCTTTGAGAGCCTCGATAAAGGCCGTCGGTGCTGATGGAGGAGGAACAAGCTGGGGATCCACCACGACGATCTCATAGACAAAGGCTCCCGCGAGTACTGCTGCCAAGATCCAGAATCTTCTGCGGGAAAGCAACCGCTGTATCTCTTGTGCAATCACATGAATAAACATCACACGTCCCCTTCCCTGTTAGAGAAGTTCACAGCTATTTCTTCTCTTCTTGGATTGCCTGCAGGAAGGTTGTCTCCAGGGTGTCCCGGTCCGGCGTGATGGATTCAATGCTGACTCCTGCCTGTACCAGGGCGCGAAGGGCAGCAGGAACAGGGACAGCGGTACCAACCATTCTTCCTTGCACCCCGTCTTTCTGGGAAAGGGTTGCCTGATGCTGAGCAGCCCACTGCTGAACCAGCGACCAGTCCTTGGTATCACTGACTTGTAGACTGAACCCACGGTAGGGAACAGGATCGTTCTTGCTCATCTGCCGAAGGACATGGCCTTGCTTGACAATGGCCACACGGTCACAGACCTGTTCTACCTCATTGAGGAGATGACTTGCCAGGAAGACAGCGACTCCTTGATCCGCCAGCTGCCGGATATAACTGCGCAGTTCTGCGACACCCTGAGGGTCCAGTCCATTGGTAGGCTCGTCCAGCAGGAGGAGCCGTGGTTTCTCCATGATGGCCTGGGCAAGTCCCAAGCGTTGGCGCATCCCCAGGGAGTATCTCCCTGCCGGCGTCTTGTTGGCAGGGTCCAGTCCCATGAGTTCCATGGTAGCATCAACCTCCGGTAGACCGATGACACCACGGATAGAGGCAAGCAGTTGCAGGTTGCGTCTGCCGGTCAGTTCGGGGATAAAGGAGGGATACTCCACAAGGACCCCGATCCCTGTCGGCAGTTGAGCATTCCTGACCGTCAGGTCTGTCCCCAGGATCGTGACCTTTCCCTTCGTGGGATGTGCCAGACCGCACATAATACGGAGCAATGTCGTCTTCCCTGCTCCGTTGGGACCAATGAATCCAAAGACTTCCCCTGCATCCAGGGTCATGCTGACATCATGCAAGACTTCATGCACCGTCTTGCGGGATCGATACTGCTTGCAAATTCCTGTTAACTCACACACATGTTCCATGACATATCTCCTTTCATTACAGGTCTACATACCGTGCAGAGAAATATCCCAACGCTGACCATATCATGCAAAGAATGCCGAAGACGATGACAGATGCGGCAACGGGGAATTGTCCCTATTGCTGGGTCAAATGTTTCCAACAAGCCAAACTTTCCCCCTACCTTTCTACATGCATTTGCCTCACCCCCTCACCTCTATAACGCAATGAGCTGGATTTTGCTTACGGCAGTGTCCAGAAATAGTTCAGCGCTGCCGGGGAGTTGGCAGCGCTGAAGGAGGAGGCAATACGTGTGAGGGTCAGGAGCGGGGCATCAGAGGTGTGGTACGTCATTCCCGTGCATACGGGAATCCAGTTCTATCGTTGTCTACAGACGTGACCTTGCAGGTGGTGCTTCAGGGAATGCGCAAGTCTCCTGTGGCCACCACAACGGTCATCCCTGCGATGAGCACGCGGTCGCCCGCGAGGCGCACCTTCAGGATGCCCCCGCGCGAGGATGCCTGGTAGGCAACGAAGTCGGTTTTGCCAAGCACACTGCTCCAGTAGGGCGTCAGGGCCGCGTGGGCAGACCCCGTGACCGGGTCCTCGAAGATGCCGTCGGCGGGCGCGAAGAAGCGGGACGTGAAGCCATACGGCGTATCACCCGTTCCCGTGACGATGATACCGGGCAGGTCGAGTGCCATTGTGGCTGCACGGTCGGGCGCCAGGGCGCGCACGGCCGCCGCCGACCCAAGGTCGAGCAGCCAGTAGTGGTGGGAGTTGACACCGGTCCATCGGGGAGTCTTGTCGACCCTCAGGGCATCGAGGACCCCTGCAGGGACGGGCGCAGGCGTGGGAGGCAGCGATGGGAAGTCGAGCTCGATCCAGTCACCCTGGTATCGGGCTGCAAGCTCCCCGCTCAGGCTGTTGAAATGGACCTTGTCCCCGATGACGAGCCCCGCTTCGTGCAGCGCGCGTGCGGTGGCGAGTGTTCCGTGGCCACACAGTGGTACTTCCACTGTCGGGGTGAACCACCGCAGGCGCCACGCATCGCCCTCGCGCAGGACGAACGCTGTCTCCGACAGATTCATCTCCCGTGCAATGGATGCCATGATCTCGGTAGTCAGCGGTCTTTCCAGAAGACACACTGCCGCGGGATTCCCGGCAAATGCCCTGTCCGTGAACGCGTCGATAATGAAGTAGGTCATGTCAGTATTCTATGATGAGAAGCCTGTTCGCGCAACGTCATTGTTCCTGAGGCACAATAGCAAGGCCTCTGTGAGGTTATCCTGAAGCCACAGCTCAACTCACCTGCGGCTCCAGTCTGCGCTGACGAGCTTGTCCAGATGCTCCGACTGTTCACGCACGTCCTGCTACTTGCCGTGACTCTTCTTGGCCTTCCTTGCAACAGAAAGTGCAATTGCTACAGCCTGTTTCTGAGGACGGCCGGCCTTGAGTTCGGTCTTGATGTTCTCCCCAATCGTTTTCTTGCCGTACCCCTTCTTCAATGGCATGTCAAACCTCCTCTTCGGGCCCTTTGGCCAGAATGCCTGCAGAACACCACTGAACATCCGGCAGGTTTTCCATGAAGCCTCTTTGTTTAGTATAGTACACAAAACGAGAGACATGCAACCTGGAACAGACCTGCGGGCAAGCCAGCCGTCCAGCTCACTCGGACCTTCTGTCCTGCCGATTAGCAAAAACATCGCCAACGCGTTACACTCATGGTGGAGGGTATGATCTCCGCTGCGACGTCGCACTGATACGGCGCGCTGACGGCTCTGGTGACCGGGTTCCAGTCCACCATCAGGTCAAGGAACGGGGGGCAGGAAATGGACACGAACAAACAACTACAGAAGCGTCCATGGATCATTGCAGGACTTCTTGTGCTGGCACTGCTCAGCACCGCCATGACAGGATGCCGGCACCAACAGGCAGCGTCGGGCACTGTCAATAGCACCTTTGTCGATGTCAACGGTCTCCTTGCGGCACCCACGAAAGTCGTCACGTCATACCCTACCGAAAATCTGAACCTGGGCAATGACAGTTGTGCCGGCATACCACAGTTCCTGGATGGTACGCTATATACCTTCTCGTACCATGACGACTTGACTCAATGGACGACTGCATGGAACCAGGCAACAGGGAAGAAGCTCTGGTCAGTATACACGAACGCTTCTGCGTATATACGGCCGTTTACGACGGATGGGAACCACCTGTTCTTCGTCCGCGCGGGCTTGCTCATGTCGGGCGTGCCCGACGTTGCCGTGTCTATCGTGTGTCTCGACAAGACGACGGGTGCAACCGTCTGGCAGAGTACTCCCACGGTCGCATCTTCGTTCGTGTTTGGAGTTCGCAGCAACATTGCCGTGCATATCAACGAGCAGAGCCACACTGCAGATCGGCTCTATGCCATCGGTGGAGAAGAGGGAACGTCAACCTCGGTTCCTGCTACGGATGTAGTGCGTCACCCAGGCATATGGATCTGGGACGCAACCACAGGTGAACTGCAGGACCGTATCGACTGGGCTGCGCTGTCGATCCACCCGGAAACATCTGGGCAGCTGTTATGCGATGGCGCAACGTTGTATGCAAGCATTCCAGAGTCTTCGGAACAATTCTTCCCACATCAGCCTGCATATCCGGCTGCGGCGCACTCCGCGATTGCAGCCTTCGATCTTGCCACGAACAAGGCAGTATGGACGGGCACTGCTAGTGGTGAAGCGACGGATCTTATCAAACAAGGTGACATGCTTGTCCTTCCTCGTACGGCTCAGGACTACAACGGCAAGCCAGAATACTGGCTAGACGTCTGGAAGAGTGTGCTGCCGAAAGCCTCCGTTGAGACCATGCGGCTATGGGCTCATCAGATTGACCCAAATCCAGCCCACTTCGCTGTCGATAGCTCACAGGTCTACCTGCAAAGGATTGACGGGGTGCTCATGGCCAATGACCTTGCCACGGGTAAGGAAGCCTGGAGACATCAGTTCGCATCCTACAAGACACCCATCACGGACGGCCCCGATATGGGGAAGTTGTATGACCTCTATCCGGATATGACGCTGACAACGACGAGAGATGTCCTGTACGTTCAAGATGGTGGAGGACTGGTGGCAGCTCTTGACCCTGCTACCGGCAAGGAATTGTGGAACAAGCGCATCTCGCAGGTGGTCTGGGGTCAGACTCATACCGACAACCTGTTTGTGTTGCAACCCGTCGACAAAGGATTCCTTGTCATTGCTTCAGATGGCAAAGTCGATCTGTGGCAGTGAAGGAGGCGCATAGTATGAATGCGAACAGATTGGTCAGGTTTGTCGCTGTCGGGGTCGTACTGCTGCTCGCTATTTCTGTTGGCGCGTATTTCTTGTATCGGCCTAACGGAAAGGCCACGATTGTTGTTCCTGTCGGCGACGATATGGCAACACAAATCAAGAAAGGGACAACCATATACACAACAGCGAATGTTCCTGCTTTCGTTCTCAATGGAACGAGCACTTTCACGACAGACTTCTCGGTTACCGTGAAGGTCGTGGATGTTCTGGACACGAGGACGATCAGAGTGGAGATCCTTTCTCCCACCACGTTTGAACAGCAAGCCGGGTACATGGGATATCTCTATCTGTGCACTCCTCTGTCAGAGAAAGCAGAGAAGCTCGCTGATGGCACCGTCGGGTACAGTGGCACAGGGTATCCTCAGATCATCACAGGGCGGTCGTATGACGTGGTTGGAGTCCTCCAGCATCCCTGGCAGGACTATCCCTATGTCTACATTCCTGCCGCCGCTGAATTCCAGCAGAACCCGGATGACAGCGTCAACAATCAGATGCTCCTTGCTGCGGCGCGTTCATTCGCCGAACAGGCGGCCGCGGCAGGCAACCATCACATGACGCGTCAACCTGCGATCACCGTCAGTAGCAATCAGGTCCAGTCAGGCAAGGTGGAAGCTCTGATGATGATCGAGACAATGGATGCCCTGAACAGTGGGCCGGTGGACGCTCAGCCGTTCATTGCGGGAGAGCTTCAGTACCTTCAGGATCACGGCACTGCACTCTCTGCTGCTGCCAGGAAAGCTGTCGAAGACGACATTGCCTACTGGCGTGGCACGATTGAACACGCCATGAACATTCCAAGCGAGACCTCCTATATGATCAAGGTTGTTGGAGACGTGAATGCTGCCGGCAACATCGATGCCGGCTCTCTTCAAGTGTACGCGGATGAAGGACCGCCGCGGGGAAACGCTTGGGTTCTTGCAGCTCAGTACTTCAAGAACATGCGTTCTGCCTGGGCGACTGTTGCACAAGGGTATGCCAGTGCTGCATCCCTGGCTTCAGCTGCAGATGCAAAGGCTCCATAGACCTCGAGCCGATACAGTAGGTTGACGGCTCTAGTGGCCGGGTTCCAATCCACCAATCTTCTTGAAAGCACGCGTTGGAGGTATGAAACATGAAAACATCTAGCGTACAGCATTGCTTGCCTGTTACCGGCATGATGATTCTTTTGTTGTGTCTTGCCTTAAGTTTCTCGGGCGCAGTGGCTGGTGCCCCCACCGTGCAAGCGGCAGACACGTACAACTGGACGCAACTGCCACTATGCGGGGGCACCATCTTGTCACTTGCCATCGATCCCAGGATTTCCACCATTCTGTACGCTGGCACCCAGGATGGCGTCTACCGTTCTGCCAACAGTGGTACCACCTGGACAACGACTGCAATCTCTCCAAGAGGTGTCATTTCGTTTGCCATTGACCCAACAACTCCGGCCACTCTCTATGCTGGTACGTTGGAGGAAGGCGTCTTTCGTTCCAGGAACAGCGGGGCCACATGGACAATGATAAACACTGGTCTTGGCAGTGCAGTCGTCTCCTCTCTCGTCATCGACCACCTGTCTCCCGGCACGCTGTACGCCTGCAGTAATCGTGGCGTTTTCCGCTCTACGGATTCAGGAGACCACTGGGTAGAGACAGATACTGGTATTGCTGCCTGGCCTTCGGCCAGCACTGGTATTTTCACCAGAAGGGTCACGTCTCTTGTTATCGATCCGGTTAGTTCCTCTACCCTGTATGCGAGCAGTTACTATGGGATTTTTCGCTCGACAGACTCGGGAGACCACTGGATTGAGGCGGACACCGGTATTACTGCCTTGGTCTCAGCAAACGATGGGACCCTCTACCGCAATGTCTCTTCCCTTGCCGCCGACCCAACTACACCAACGGTCCTCTATGCCGGCACTGATGGCGCCGGTGTCTTCAAGTCAACAGATAAAGGCGATCACTGGACTGCAGTGAACACCGGGTTGACCGATCTGCACGTTGGCTCTCTTGTCATTAATTTTAGCTATAACTATGGCCCCATCGTTCCTGTGACGCTCTATGTCAGCACCGGCGATGGAATCTTCCGTTCCGTGAATCGCGGCACTGCATGGACTGCTGCGAACACCGACACGACAAATCACGCCATAGCTCTTGCTGTTGATCCAACAACTCCAGCCATTGTGTATGCTGGCACTGATGGAGCCGGTGTCTTCCGTTCCACGGACGCTGGGGATCACTGGACTGCCGTGAACACGGGTCTTCCCTATGTTCGTGTCACATCTCTTGCCATCGACCCAAAATCCACGACCATCATATATGCGGGGGCTGAAAGTGGTGTCTTCCGTTCGGGCGATGGCGGCGCCACGTGGACCGCGAAAAAGGCTGGCATCAGTGAATGGGAGGCCATCTCTCTTGCTATCGACCCTCTCACTTCCACCATCCTGTATGTCGGCACCCACAATGGAGTCTACCGCTCCACGGACTCCGGAGACCATTGGACAGCCGCAAACATGGGGATCACAAAGACGCGAATTGCCGCTCTTGCCATAAATCCCCAGACGCCCACGACGTTGTATGCCGGCACCAACCTTGGTGTCTTCCGCTCGATCGACAGTGGCACCACATGGACGGCAATAGATAAAGGTCTTCCCCTGCATGCGGATGTCTGGTGCCTCACGATCGATCCTGCCGCCCCTGCTACCGTGTATGTCGGTATCTGGACTCAAGTGGCTACTTCTAGCGACATCTTTCACTACCCAGACTCAGTTTTTCGCTCCACTGATGCGGGTGACCATTGGAGTGCCGTGAACGTGGGCGTTACGAACCAGGACGTCGAATCTTTTGCCATTGATCCAGTTATGCCAGGCAACCTCTACGCGGGTACCATGCATGGTTTTGTCTGCCGTTCCACTGACGGCGGAGCCACTTGGACTGTCGGTGCTGTTGGTCCTTTGTATGCAGAAGTGAGAGCTCTTGCCATCGATCCCAAAGTTCGTAGCACTGTGTATGCTGGTGGGAATGCGGGAGTTTTTCGGTCTATGGATAGCGGGGTCACGTGGGCAGCCGTCAACACCGGCTTTCCTTTGAGAGATGCTACAGCACTCGCCATGGATCCGTTGAGGTCCGGCATCATGTATGCCGCTACCGATGACGGCGTCTCGCGGTATCAGGCTGTCTCTTCTCTGAAGAGTGTCATTCAACTGAAGATTGGTAGCGCGACAATGCACGTGGATGGGAAAGCAGTGCCACTGGAGGCAGCGCCCATCATTATGAACTCACGCACCCTCGTTCCTCTCCGCGTCCTGATCGAGACGCTTGGTGGCAGGGTCGTCTGGAGCCCCTCCGCAAGAACAGTAGACATGTTCCTGGGAGAACGCTCTGTGGACGTTGCTGTTGGGGGCAATATCGGATACGTCGATGACAAAGCGGTCGCCATTGATCCCGCAAACCCGAAGGTTGTGCCCCTTATCATCAACAACAGGACCTTCCTCCCTCTCCGGTTTGTTGCTGAAGCGCTCGCGCTCGATGTTCAATGGGATGCGACTACTCAGACAATAACGATAATATATGCACCGTAGCAGAGGAAGGGACATGAACAAAGAATCACCGAAGCATACGTGGGTCATCACAGGGTTGCTCGCACTGGCGCTCCTCAGTACTGCCATGACTGGATGCCAGAATCGGATAAATCCATCGGTTGTTGAACGTCAGAACCAGACAACCTCCGGGATTGTTAACAGCACATTTGTCGATGTAGATGGCCTGTTTGTGACGCCCACGAAGGTTATCGCCTCGTACCCAACCGAGAATGTGGGCTTGGGTTATGACGCTTGCGCCGGCGGGCCACAGTTGCTGGACGGTACTCTATATACGTTCACGTACCATGGCAGAAGTGACGGCTATGATGATACGTGGACGACAGCATGGGACCAGACAACGGGCAAGAAGCTCTGGTCGGCACGCACCAACGCAGACACACTCAGCAACGCCGCCTTTCATTCGGATGTGAAGCACCTTTTCTATGTCAGTGCCGTTTTGAGTTTCGATAGCAAGTTATCCAGGACTGTAACATCCAGATCTATCGCGTGTCTTGACAAGGCGACCGGCGCCACGCTCTGGAAGAATGCCATGACGGTCGCCTCGCCATTCATGTTTCAATTTTACAGCGATATTGCCATGCATATCAACAAGCAGAGCAACACGATTGACCGAGTCTACATTCTTGGCGAAGAGGTAGAGCAGTTGCCCCTTCCTCCAGATAATCAAACGACATTCCTGGAGGTGACGCCAAAGGTGCGCAATCCCGGCATCTACATCCTTGATGGAGCCAACGGAAAGCTGCTAGGTCACATCGATTTGCCTGCACTTTCTACCTTCTCCTACAACGGTAGACAGTTATTATGCGATGGTACGACACTCTATGCCAGCATCCCTGAATCTACTGAAGCAGAATCGCTCGCCGAGAAGTCTTCTCTTGTGGCATTTGACCTCACGACCAATAGGGTGCTCTGGCAAGAAGGCGTTGATGGAGAAGGTATGGATCTCGTCAAGCAAGGCAACATGCTAGTCTTCATTCGCAGTGCTGCGTTCATTGATGACTGGATCGACGTATGGCAAATCGATGCAACAGCAACTTCCGCTAAGCGGCTCTGGACGCGGAAAACTGGAAAGTCCCAGAGTGCGTACCATTCCTTCTCATTTGCCGTTGACAATGTGTTTGTCTATCTTCCAGGAGACAGGGGGACGCTTAGAGCTCTGGAACTCGCAAACGGGAATGAAGCATGGGAGCAACGGTTTGCATCGTACAAAACAGGTGGATGGGATATGCCGAAAAATCTGTATCCAAATATGACCCTAACCATAACAAGAGACATTCTGTATGTTGAAGATGGCGGTGGACTTGTGACAGCTCTTGATCCTGCTACTGGCGACGAATTCTGGAACAAGCGTATCTCTCAGGTGGGCTGGAGTCAGACTCATACCGCCAACATGTTTGTGATGCAGTTGGTGGACAAAGGATTCTTTATCATTGCTTGGGATGGTAATGTCAAATCGTGGGCTATCGACGCAGAAAGTTCAGCGGCGGCAGAAAAAGTAATCAAAGAATATTATAAGTGCGTGAATGAGAAGAATGCTGCTGGAATGAAAAAATGTACAATTCCCGGTACGGGGAACCCGTGGGAATTTGATAAGCTTGAGTATGTGAAGTTGATAAGCGTCAGTGAGAGACAATCGAGAGAAGCAGGCACAAAAGTATTTGTGGTCATACTTGATGTCAAATATAGGCAGGGAGATGCAGGGGGTTCAGTACCGACCAGTGGGAAATACACTTGGTACTATCTACTGAAAAGAGACAACGCGACTTCTCCATGGCTCATTTGCGATTGGGGCGGCGATGAATACTAATATGCAGCGTGCTGACGGCCCTGGTGACCGGGTTTTTGTTCACCAATTCTGTTAGTAGTACGTGTTGGAGGCGCATAGTATGGGAATAACTAAATCACGATTCTTTTTTATAACGACCACCGCCGTGAACATCCTGCTTGCAGTGGTATTGGTAGCGACAGGTTGTGCACCGAAAGTTGCTCCAATAGTTGGATCAGAGACCAACATGATGGTGGAAACCAATGTCACATCGTCGGAATATGATACGGTCCCACTTTTGTGGAATATAGGACAAAATGGGGTGGGCGTCGTGCCTGTTCCCCCCGTCGTACATGTGAGCGATTTCAATAACGGCGGAATACTATGCTGGCAAGCTGGTTCACCTATTCGAATCGTTCAGCAATGGAACTACCTAAGCAAGAAACCCCTGATAACAAAAACATCCAAGGACGTAAATCTTCTGGCTCCTCCCGAGGGAATGCAGTATTTATCAACCAAAGACGGTTCTATCAAGCGATGGTATGCTTCAGATGAAAACGCTTTTGTGAGCATTCCCGAGCAACCAAGGCTATCCGATGAAACGCTTGGCGCCAAGACTATCACAATAACAGAGCAGGGGGTTGCTTCTGGTTCAAAGGCCCAGACGCTAGCTGTCCCTATTCCCTCCAACCTGACGCGGATAGAAGATGTTTTGTATGGCAGTGGCAGCATTACCAACGGGTTTGTTCTCGTTGAAACACGAGATGAAGCGGTGACGAATGCACCAGCTTCTCTCTGGCTTCTTCGTATAAACAATGGGACGGGATCGTGGGTACGGTGCGGTGATTTGTCCGCATTCGATGGAACTTTTGCAGGCCAGGATCCGAGTTTCGCGCGCGTCGGATCACTTCTCTACATGACCCATAGCCATACGAAAATTGGCTGCATCGACACGGCAGCCGCCTCGCCCACGGTGACGTTGCCAGAGAACATCAATACACTCCTCACTCAACTTTATAGCAAAGGTCCGACAAAAACCGAGTTTCCACTCCAGGCACAGCTGGCAAGCGACAACGGTATGCTGATTATTGAGTATCCCGACGCCAACTGGAACGCTCTGTACTATGCTGTAGACATATCTGGAACGGTGCTTGGAAGCCTTCGTTCAGACAAGACTTCGATAACAAGTTTTGACGCGAACGGAAAGCGGGGTTTTTCCATTAAGACATCAGGGAGTATCTCCTTTCCTTCCCCCGACCTCTTTCAATAGAATGTTTCATAGACATCACGCACAACGAAGGAAATTGGAGGGCAAGAAATGAAAATAAACAAATTGATTGCAATTATCATCTTGGTGTTGCTGGCGTTGCTGGTGTGTATGGTTGCTGGCACATGGGGTGTCTGGTTCTTACTTCGTCCTGGAAAGGCTACTACCACGGTTGATGTTCCTGTCGGCGACGATATGGCAACACAAATCAAGAA
>Ga0209538_1001098_pt1 | contig 14483 bp, 14 predicted proteins | sample BarGraNGADG00211_2_FD_184492 | JGI IMG/M metagenome (GOLD analysis project Ga0209538, IMG submission 184492) | Arctic peat soil microbial communities from Barrow, Alaska - Barrow Graham LP Ref core NGADG0004-211 (SPAdes) (version 2) | ecosystem: Environmental > Terrestrial > Soil > Wetlands >... | reverse complement strand
TCGAGAGCCTCGTGAAGCGTGACGTGCAGATCAAGGACTCGGGCCGCGGCCTCCCCGGCCACGGCGGGGTGCTCGACCGGTTCGACGCGCTGATGTGGGCGTCGGTGGCGGCGTACTTTCTGCTGACCGTCGTGCTCAAGTTCTGATGCGGCGGCCCCACGTCCTGCTTCTGAGGTAGGAGAATGGACCAGGGGCTAGTGTGGCTCGGGCGTGGAGGGCTGAGCCGGACCCGGCGAAGGCGCCGGGCAGCATGATGGGTCGGTTGCAGATAGCGTGAACACCATGCGCAAGAGGCTGTTGAGCATCTATACCGGACGCGGCGAGAAGCTGCGCTATCTCGTCGTCGGCGCGTTCAACACGCTAGTGAGCTACGGGCTCTTCGTCGCGCTGCTAGCTTCGCTTGGAGCTTGGCTCCAGACGTTCTCGGGCTCTTCGTCTGGTCTGATGTCGCTCGTCGGAGACCACAACTACCTCGTGGTGCAATGGGTGGGCTGGGTCTTAGCCGTGCCAGTCTGCACGCTGATGATGAAGCGCTTCGCGTTCCGGAGCAAAGGGCACTGGCTGCGCCAGATTGGCCGGGCGTACCTTATCTACTTGCCTGCTCAGGGCTTGGCCACGGTGCTCCTGTGGCTGATGGTTCAAGTAGTCCACCTCACACCCCAACTCGGTGTCATCGCCATTGTCGCCGTCACGACAGTGCTGACCTACATTGGCCACAAGTACTTCACATTCCAGGTCCCGCTTGAAGTTGGCGAGATTCCACCAGAGAAGTTGCTCGACTGAGGCCGGCTGTCTCCCAAATCGAGGCTCTGCGTCAGTCGATTGCGGTGCTGGTATGCTAGACAACGACTCGACCACTCGTGTATTGGGCTTCGTGTGGCGAGGCGTGAGCGCTTGCGCTCGCTCGTGCGCAGACTGACTGGCCGAGCCGCGATCATAGACCCGATGGTACCGGTTCGGCTGAGTCGAAGGGGGCACATTGAAAGCGGTCATTCTTGCCGGCGGGCTCGGGACGCGAATCTCTGAGGAGACGGTCGTCAAGCCCAAGCCGATGATCGAGATTGGCGACAAGCCCATCCTATGGCACATCATGAAGCTCTACAGCCACTACGGAATCAACGACTTCGTGATCCCTCTGGGCTACAAGGGCTACCTGATCAAGGAGTACTTCCAGAACTACTGGCTGCACAACGCGGACGTCACGTTCGACATGCAGAACCGAAGCGTTGAAGTCCATCAGGACGCCAGCGAGCCGTGGCGCGTCACACTGGTCGATACCGGGGCTGACACCATGACGGGCGGGCGCATCAAACGCGTGGCGCCGCACCTGGACAGTACGTTCATGCTCACATATGGTGACGGCGTGGCCGATGTCGACATAGCTGCGCTGCTCGACTTTCACCAGGCCCATGGAAAGCTCGCAACCGTGACCGCAGTGCAGCCGTCCGGGCGATTCGGTGCAATCGAACTTGATGACAACCTGGCCGTTGCGGCCTTCCAGGAGAAACCCGTAGGCGACGGTGGTTGGATCAATGGCGGGTTCTTCGTCTGTGAACCGAAGGTCCTCAACTGCATCGACGGTGACTGGGTAGTCTGGGAGAAGGAGCCGCTCGAGAGCTTGGCGCGCAGCGGTCAGTTGAAGGCGTACCAACACTCCGGATTCTGGCAGCCTATGGACACACTGCGCGACAAGAGACACCTCGAGCAACTATGGGACTCGGACACCGCACCCTGGAAGGTGTGGTGAGGGTCGTTGGATTGCGTCGTACCGCTGTTCGGTGGGATTTATGCCGGACGCCGGGTTCTGGTCACCGGACACACCGGCTTCAAGGGCTCCTGGCTAACGTATTGGCTGCTCGCGCTCGGCGCCACGGTCACGGGCTATGCTCAAGAGCCTCCCACTAGCCCGAGCCTTTTTGACGAATTGTGTCTCGCCGAGCGTATCAACCACCATATTGGCGACGTGCAGGACTTGGCGCACCTGTCCGAGGTGATGATTGCCGCTCAGCCGGAGATCGTCTTCCACCTCGCGGCACAGCCGCTGGTGCGACTCTCCTACAAGGAGCCGGTGGAAACCTTCGCGACGAACGTGATGGGCACAGTGAATCTGCTTGAGGCAGTCCGGGCGACACCCTCCTTGCGCGCAGTCGTCAACGTCACAAGTGACAAGTGCTACGAGAACCGCGAGTGGGAGTTCGCCTATCGGGAAAACGACCCGATGGGCGGCTTTGACCCGTACTCAGCGAGCAAGGCTTGCTCAGAGCTGGTGACGTCGGCCTACCGGCAGTCGTTCTTGCGTGGCGAGTCGGCAGCCGCGGTCGCGACGGCTCGCGCCGGCAACGTGATTGGCGGCGGCGATTGGGCACTGGATCGCATCGTACCCGACTGCATACGCGCCCTGTCCGCCGACGAGCCGGTGGTGGTGCGCAGCCCTGACGCCGTGCGCCCATGGCAGCACGTGCTCGAACCCACGAGCGGGTACTTGTTGCTCGCGAGCAGATTGTTCAGGGACGCGCACGCCCTTGCCGGTGCGTGGAACTTCGGCCCCGCGTCGGGAAGCACCTTGACCGTGCGCGAGGTCGTCAACTTCATTATCGTCGAGTGGGGCAAGGGGTCGTGGATCGGGTCGGAACCCGATGTCCACCACGCGCACGAGGCGCGCTTCCTCAAGCTCGACTGCTCCAAGGCAGTCGATCTGCTCGGATGGCGGCCGGTGTGGGAAACGCAGCGCGGGCTGCACGCAGCTGCGCAGTGGTATCGGGAGTTCTACTGCGGTGACGCCACTGCGGAGCAGCTCACTGCAGAGTGTCTGGCGGCGTACACGCGCGCCGCGATATCAACGCCTGGCATGAGCTGGGTCACAGGGTGAGTGTGACTGCATTGAGAGTTGGTCGCACCGAGATCCCCGGCCTCTTCGACCTGTTCGCCGAGCCTCAATCCGACGAGCGGGGCTACGTTGTCAAGACGTTTGAGGTGCGTGCTTACACGGAAGCCGGTCTCTCTAGCCGTTGCGCAGAGGAGCTCCACAGCTTCTCAAAGAGGGGTGTCGTTCGCGGGATGCACTTCCAGACGCCGCCCGCGAGCCAAGCCAAGACCGTCTTCTGCGTGCATGGAACCGTCTTCGACGTCGTGCTCGACCTTCGGATGGGCTCTCCATCCTACCGGCGCGTCGTCACAAGAGAACTCAGCGCGCGAGCGGGCCACGGCCTCTACGTACCCGAGGGTTGCGCACATGGCTTCTGCGTGCTCAGCGAGCAAGCGGTGGTCGCGTACCGCCTGACGACGCCCTACGCGGCCGGCCATGACGCGGGTGTGCTATGGAACTCGATTGACGCTGGCTGGCCAATCACCGATCCCGTCTTGTCACAACGAGATCGGCGGTTCGTCTCGCTTGCCGACTTCGAGAGTCCCTTCACGTTCGAGACGCGGGAGGTCTGACGTGGGCGGCGAGGCGCTGAAGAGACGCGCGCTCGTCAGCGGAGCCACCGGGTTCATTGGGGAGCATCTGACCCGGCGTCTGCTAAGCGACGGCTGGGAGGTGCACATTGTGGTGCGCCCATCATCCGCAGCCGTAGACACCGGCGTCACGAGTCACACCTACGACGGCACACTCGCCAGCATGCTTCGTGTCGTCGGCGAAGCGCACCCGGACGTCGTGTTCCACCTCGCATCCAAGTTCGTCGCAGCTCACGCTCCCCAAGATGTCGAGTCACTGGTGAACACCAACGTCCTGCTAGGCACGCAGCTACTCGAGGGAATGGCGGCTTCCGGTTGCACTCGGCTTATCAACACCGGCACATGTTGGCAACACTCGGGCGATGCGGACTACGAACCCGTGAACCTCTATGCCGCGACGAAGCAGGCGATGGAAGACGTAGTTCAGTACTACGTGGTCGCTCGGGGCTTTGAGGCCATCACGCTCCAGATTTACGACACCTACGGCCCCGGGGATAGACGGAACAAGATCGTGTCGCTGCTCGTCAAGGCCGCACTCAGCGGCACGCACGTAGGCTTGTCGCCCGGGGAGCAACTGCTGGAGTTCGTTTATGTCAGCGATGTGGTCAATGCCTATGTCTCGGCGGCCGCGCGACTGCTCGAAGGGCGCGTCTGTCGGCACGAGCGCTACGCCATGCGTGCCAAAGAGCGTCTCAGCCTCAAGGAAATAGCCAACGTTGTCGAGCGAGTCACCGAGCGCACGATTGATGTGACGTGGGGCGAGAAGCCCTATCGTGAGCGCGAGGTGATGGTGCCGTGGCGCCTGGGAAAGCCTCTGGTGGGCTGGTCGCCAACAGTGGGTCTTGAGGACGGGCTGACAAGGGTCGTCGCCTGGGAGTTGGGCACGGATGATGTCTGACAGAGTCGCGTCTGGCGCCACCGGCGCACCGCGAGTCTCGATTTGCGTGCCAGTCTACGAGTGCGAGCGCTACATCGGCGTGGCGATCCAGTCCGTTCTTGATCAAACCTATGAGGATTTCGAAGTGGTCATTCTCGATAATGGGTCTCGCGACCGCACGCTCGCCGAGGTCGCTCGTTTCTCCGACAGCCGGATACGGGTCATCGAGAACGAGCAGAATCTCGGCGTGGCGGGCAACTTCAATAGGGCGCTGACAGAGGCGCGTGGCCCGTACGTGAAAATCCTTTGCGCCGATGACTACATCTACCCCGACTGCATCGCCCGACAGGCCCAGGTGCTCGACGCGGACGGGGGCGGCCTGATTGCTCTCGTGACGTGCGCGCGCGACGTGGTCGATGCCCATGGAACCCGACTCTTGACCCGCTCGTTCGGGGCCACCGGTCGGTTTGACGGGCGTGATGCCATCCGCAAGATCGTCCGTTCGGGGACCAACCCCATCGGCGAGCCGGCTGCTGTCATGTTTCGGGCAGACCGCGTCTCTTGCACCGGCACCTTCGACGAACGTGACGGCTACGCGATCGACGTCGGATTCTGGGTGCGCGTGCTGCTCACCGGCGACTTGTACGTGCTGGATAAGACACTCTGCGCCTTCCGAGTTCACGGCTCGAGTTGGAGCGCACGTGTGGGCACCTCGCAGGCAAGGCAGTACCGCGACTGGGTAGCAGCACTCCGACTGCGACGAGAGTTCGGCGTCACTCGCATTGACCAGGCGCTGTCTGGAGGAATGTCGGTGGCCAACGGCCTAGGTCGTCAGCTGTTCTACTTGGCGACGAGACTGCGCTCCCGTGGCCCGCACGCAAGTGGCTGAACACATCCACACAGAAGCCCCATCCAACCTTCTTGATGCGAAGCTGAGGGCAGAGCCGTTCAGGTGTATGAATTGTCGCAGCAACCGTTCCAGGATGCTGTATGCGGATTGTCCTGACTACTACCTAGGCAAGCCCTTTCGGGTTGACTACGTTGCGTGCGAGGACTGCGGCCTCATTCAGCAGTCTCCCGTCCCGCAGGATGTGATGCCGTTCTACGGTGAGTACCCCCTCCACGAAGCCCAGTCCGGATTGCTCGATCGCGCTCGCAGACTCCTGATGCGCGAGGTCTACCACGATGCGTCGACAGACATGGCTGGCTCGGTAATCCTGGACTACGGCTGCGGGAACGGCGCCTACCTGAAGTCGCTGAAGGATAAGGGGTTCGAACTCGTGGGATTCGAACTTGAGGCCCACCACGCCGAGAACCTCTCGAATCGACTCGACATTCCGATCTACAGCAAGGTGGATTCGCTCATTTGCGATCATGGTGGTCGCATCGATGTCTTGACGATGCACTTTGTCCTTGAACACGTGACGGACTTGGGCGCGACCTTCGCCCACATCTCGCTGCTTCTGAAACCAGGCGGGAAATGCCGCATCGTTGTCCCGAACGCATCATCCTGGGAGTGTCGGCTGTTCGGTAAGAAGTGGCATGGGCTCGATCCGCCTCGGCACATCTGCTTCCCAGATCACGCGGTCGTTGGCACTCTTGCGCGCCGACACGGCATGAGATTGTCCGAGACGCGTTCTGTCGCGTTCCCCAACGGCGTTGCCGGCAGTATTCCCGTCTTCATTCTGGGCCGTTTCTCCTACCGTCTCTTCCTAGTCTGCGTGCCCCTCGGGCTTGTTCTCTCGCGACTCGCACCCTCGGGATCTACCGCATTCTGGCTCGTCAGAGACGCTTAGGCCGGGTATCCTGTCGCGGCACTGGACGGTCAAAGGCAGAGTGAATGGAGCAGGGGAACATGGAATGCCGATTCTGTAGCGCGCCACTAGAGCGGGTATTCGTCTCGTTGGGCCTGGCTCCCCTGTCGAACGCCTATCTCACACCTGAGCAGCTCGGCCAAACCGAAGTGTTCTTCCCGCTCGACGTCTACGTCTGCGACAGCTGCCTTCTTGTGCAGCTTCCGATGTTTGAGAAGCCGGAGAGCATCTTCGGCGACTACGCGTACTTTTCGTCGTACTCCTCAAGCTGGCTCAAGCACGCCGAGCGATACGTCGACCAGATGATTGAGACGCTGGGCCTCACCGCTGACAGCATGGTGGTCGAGGTCGCCAGCAATGACGGCTATCTGCTGCAGTACTTCGTTGAACGAGGCATTCCGGTCTTGGGCATCGAACCAGCGTTCACCGTCGCAAAGGCGGCAGGCGAGAGAGGCGTCCCAACACTAGAGGAGTTCTTCGGGGTTGCGCTAGCGACTCGGCTGCGAGATGAAGGAGGCTCGGCAGACCTCCTGCTCGGCAACAACGTGCTCGCACATGTACCGGACCTCAACGACTTTGTTGCGGGCCTAGGAATCCTCCTTAAGCCCAACGGCGTGGTCACTATGGAATTCCCGTATCTGGTGCGCCTCATGGAGGGCATTCAATTCGACACGATCTATCATGAGCACTTCTCGTACTTCTCATTCCTCACCGTAGGGCGCGTCTTTGCGCGACACGGACTGACCATATGGGATGTCGAGGAGCTGTCCACGCATGGCGGCTCCCTGCGAATCTTTGCGCGGCGGGACGCTGCGACTGGACCTCCGGTAAGTGCTCGCGTAAACGGATTGCTGGAGCGGGAACGAGCAGCCGGCTACCACGACATTGGTCACTACGCGGGCTTTCAGGCGCGAGTCGACGCCGCGAAGCGCCGGATTCTCGAGTTCCTCATCACGGCCAGGAATGAGGGGAAGACCGTCGCCGGCTATGGGGCTCCGGCCAAAGGCAATACGCTGCTCAACTACTGTGGGGTGCGCACCGACCTGCTCGGCTACACCGTGGACAGGAACCCGTACAAGCAGGGCCGCTACCTTCCCGGCACTCGCATTCCCGTATACGCACCCGAGCGCTTGCGCCAAACCCGACCGGACTATGTAGTCGTGCTTCCCTGGAATCTCGAGACCGAGATTGTGAGCGAGAACGCCTACATCCGCGGGTGGGGTGGGCGGTTCGTCTTCCTGCTGCCACATGTGCGAGTCCTCTAGCGTGATCGGCTGCGGCCGGAATACGCAGCATCACCGGCACTCGCCCCCGTCTCGTCGACTGTTGATGAGAGCATCGGGCGGTGCGTCGCCGGAGCCGCCACGCGCCGCCAGCATCGACTCCAGACCGCGGCGCAGCGGCGTTCGCGGCCGCCAGCCGAGCAGCTCACGGGCGCGCGAAATGTCGAAGTAGAAGTCGCCGGTCTCCACTAACGAGAAGTCCGGCGGCCACGGCACGTGCTCGATCGAGCCACAGCCGACCACGTCGATGATCTCAGCGGCAATCTGGGCCAGCGACACGCCTTCGCCGACGCCGACGTTGATGGCCACGCCGGCGAGATCGGGCCGTCCGGAGGCCGCGATGACAGCCTCGACGACGTCGTCGACGAACACGAAGTCGCGCAGCTGCGAACCGTCGCCGAATAGCTGGATAGGCCGACCGAGGAGTGCCTGGTCCATGAAGTGGTTGAGGATGCCGAAACCCTTGTAGCACTCCTGAAGTGGGTGGGGACCGTACGGGTTCGACAGGCGCAGGACGATCGTGCGCAAGCCGTGCACCTCCGCGTACGCCCGGTAATAGGCGGCGCACGCGCTCTTGTGGATCGCGTAAGGCGAGTCGCCGGCGAGCGGGTGCGATTCATCGACCGGTAACCGCTGCGGGCGGCCGTACTCGAGGCGCGAGCCGGGGAACACGACGGTCGCCTCCGGGCAGACGTCCCGGGCCGCCTCGAGCAGCACCAGCTGTGCCTGGCAGCTCGCCGCCAGGTCGTCCAGCGGCCCGCGCAGGCTGGCCGGGGCGCCGCCGCCGCCGGCGAAGGCGAACACCCGGTCGGCGCCGTCGAGTGCGCGGCGCACCGCCGCGGCGTCGAGCACGTTGCTCTGGTCGCAGGCGGCCGCCGGTGGCACGCCGCCGTGGCGAGGCGCGGCGTCGTAGACGAGCGTCTCGGCGCCGGCGCGCACCAACGCGCCGGCGAGGTGTGAGCCGAGGAAGCCGCAGCCGCCAAAGACGACCGCCCTGATTCCCCGGAGATTCGCCTGGGACGCCGCCGCCTGCATCAGTCTTCGCCGATCCCGGCAGGAGCGCCGGGCGGTGCCGCCTCATGATCGATGAAGCCCGGTCGTTGGGCCGGCGGCGCCACGTCGTCACCGAAGCCCAGCCGCTCGGCGGCCACGTAGAGCGGGCGCCTCTTGGTCTCGTAGAACACCTTGCCCAGATAGGTTCCCAGTACCCCGATCGTCACCAGCTGGATGCCGCCCATGAACAGCACCGCGACGAGCACCGTGGTAGTGCCCGCCACCACATTTTCCGGATTCACCAGCTTGCCGACGATGAGCCACAGCATAGCCATGAAGGCACCGAACGTGACCAAGGTGCCAAAGGCGGCCGACAGGAGGAGCGGCCGCGTCGAGAAGCTCACGATGCCGTCGAGCGCCAGACGGAGGGAGTGACGCAGGCGGTAGTTGGACTTGCCAGCATAGCGCGCGTCGCGCTCGTAGGTGAGCGCGCACTGCTGGAAGCCCACCCACGACACCATGCCTCGCATGTAGCGGCTCTCCTCGCGCATTTGGCGCAGCACATCGACGACGGCGCGGTCCATGAGGCGGAAATCGCCGGCGTCGAGTGGGATGGGCCGGTCGCTCAACCGCTGCAGCAGACGGTAGAAGAGCTTGGCGCTGGCGCGCTTGAACACGCTGTCGCCGCGGCGCACGGCACGGACGCCGTACACGACCTTGTTGCCCTGACGCCAGCGTTCGACCATCTGCGCGATGACCTCGGGCGGGTCCTGCAGGTCGTCGTCGATGATGACGACCGCGTCACCGCTGGCGTTGTCCAGACCGGCGGTGATGGCCGCCTGATGGCCGAAGTTGCGCGAAAGCCACAACAGCCGCGCCCGACCGTCACCAGCGACGATGTCCTTGAGGATCTCGCCCGCATTGTCCGGGCTGCCGTCGTTCACGTAGAGAATCTCGTAGTCGAGATCGTCGAGCACCGTGAGCGCTTCGGTGAGGCGGCGATGGGTCTCGGGCAGGATGGCGGCGCTGCCATACACCGGCACGACGACCGAGAGCAGCTGCCTGTGGTTCACATCCAATGCGTCTCCTCAGTGCGACTTGGGACGTCCGGGGCCGACGCGCGATCGCCGGCGACAGGCGGCACGCCGTGAGTCTAACATCCGCGACGCACCGGGTCGCGCTCCATGCGTGCGGCCGGCTCGGGCCCGTTCTCATGTCGCCAAGTTTTGCTGGTCCGTGAAGCATGTCTCTCCGCGGCCTTCGCCCGGCGTCTCAACTGCGCGTACAGAACGCGGCGCGCGACACCCAAGAGGCGCACCGCCACTCAGCCCACGACGACATCGCGCCGGGGAACCGCCAGACGCGGGTCGCGCGAGACTTCGAGCATGTCCCAAGTCTCGTAGAACTCCGGGCTCCGGCCCGCTCTATGCGACGTCCTCCTTATCGCATCGCTCACTGACGCTGTCAGCCGCCACTTCGCGCTCAAGCGCCGCCCTCAGCGCCGGCAGATCCAGGTCGCCGTTGACGCGGCGGGACTGCTTGGCGGCCTCAAGATCGTCGGCGGCGCACCAGCGCAGCGCCGTCTGTCCGCCCTGCCGGCGCTTGACGTGGCCGGCGTGGCTGCGGCAGATGAAGAGCATCGACTCGATCGGGTTGGTGGTGCGCGCGGTGCGTCGCAGCGTCGGCGGCTGACCCAGGCGGATGACGGTCACGGTGTCCTCGAGGCCCTCGCGAAGGGACCCGGCCGCTCCAGGGTGGCTCTTGTCGAGCTCCCGGGCCAGATGCCTTGACGTTGGCGATGTTGTGCTGCTTGCGGCGCTGGATCACGGAGTGCTCAAAGACGCCTATGACCGCGCGGCGCAGCCCCTTGGCGCCGTCGAGGACGAGGAGCGGCGGCTTCGTTGTGTCAAGCGCGCGCTCACGCAGGCCGACCAGCAGGTCTCTCGGCAGGGTGGCGTTCTCGGTGGCGCCCTCGACCGGGGCGAGGTGATGCTTGCCCTGCGGCCCGCAAACGCCCTCCACGTCTTGATTGAACATCGCCGGCATCACTTGCAAGCCAGTGCCGACGGCAAGCGCCAATAGGCCCTCCTTTGCCGAGGCGGCGATCTCAGCCAGGGCGACCGTCACCTGCTCCGGCGCAACGACAGCGGCGCTCTTCTGATAGGTCTTGCTCACGGCGGTCCGCCTTCCCGTTGGTGTTCTTGGCGGTTCACCTGAAAACCGATGTTACGGCGGGCCTCGGGCGGGGGACCGCTGCTCCTCACGTTGAACGAGATCTGGCACAAGCTGCCTAATGAGGCGGTGGTCAGTTGCCGCCGGGCGTGCATAAGCACCGGTACACGGCTCCGAGCTCAGGATGGCAGGCCGTGCCTGCGGAGCCTTTCTGTACAATGCGGTGTTCAGACAGCCCGTCCGTAGACGCGCCTCGAAGATGGTACTGGCGGGCATGTGACCGGGCAGTGCGCTGACCAGACAGCGCTGCGTCTCCCCATTGGAGCAGGATGAACGATCGGCCAAGCAAAGGTCTTGGAGTCCTAGCCGCGTTCGCCGCTGTCGCCATCGCCACCACAGCGGCCGGAGTCATGTCGACCTGGGCACGCCTGTTCGTCGGCATGGACCTTCGGGACGAGAGCTTCTACGTTCTCGTTCCATGGCGCTGGGCCCTCGGCGACAAGCCGTTCGTCCAGGAGCAGAACCTGGCGCAGATCCCCGGCTTCGTGATGTACCCCTTCGTGAAGCTGTTCGCGGTCCTCAGAAGCTACGACGTCACCGGCTATGTGCTGTACATGAGGCACCTGTACCTTCTCATGATGATAGGCGTCGCGGTCGCCGTGTTCCTGCTGCTGCGTCGCCTCGTGCGCTGGGAGCTGGGGGCGTTGGCGGCCACTGTGTACGTCACCTACATCTTCTGGGCCACGCCGCAGCTCAGCTACAACACCATCGCCCTCGCCTTCCTCACGCTCGGCGCAGCGCTCGGGGCTTGGGTCGTGCTCCTCGGGAAAGGAAGGAGGTTCGCGGTCGCTTCGGGGGCCGCCTTCGGCGTCGCCGTGGCCGCCTACCCCTCGCTGTTGTTCATCATGCCGTTCTGCGCGGTCCTCTTCGTGTTCGCTCAGGGCCGGCGAGCCGCCGCCATGGTGGCGCAGGGCGCGTTCGTGCACCCGCCCGACCCGGAGGGACCGCCCACGGGAAAGGCGGCCTGGCACGCCCTGAGCGCGTGGGTGTTGGGCGGCGCGCTGGTGCTCGTCCCGCTGGGCCTGGTGATGCTCAGCTTCGGGCCGCGCAACCTGGTGCGCAGCTGGCAGCTCCAGATGTCAGGCACGAATGTTGGGCACCAGCTCGGAGGAGCCTCCAAGGCCCTCGAGGTCGCGCAAGGCTTTTGGCGCTTCCTCACGTGGCGCCCGTACCTCATCGTCGCGGCGCTCCTCGTGTACCTGGTGTTCCTGCGCTGGCCGCGGGTAGGGCGCGCGTTGCTGGCGGCACTGCCGATGGCACTCTGGCTGGCCGCCCACAGCCCCATGCTCTTGGCCTCAGCGTACGTGCAGGTGTACGCCTTCATGCCGCCCTTTCTCTACCTGTTCATTCCTCGGGAAAGGCGCGAGACCGGCGCCAAGCTGCTCATCTGGATCTGGGCGCCGGCGATGATCGCAGGGGCCATGACGGCGTACACCAGCGCGGCCGGCTATGTGAACTCCGCCGTCGGCCTTGCCCCAGCGCTCATCGCCAGCGGGCTGTTTCTCGCTTGGGCGCTCGAGGCGGTCGGGAGGCGCACCGCCCTAGCACCGGGACCCTCCGAGCTCCCTTTGCAGTCCAGCGATAGTGAGGCCGGTCTTCCGTCGGCCGCCTCCCGCACCGCGGGAGTCCCGTGGCTCGCTCTGGCGGTTCTCATCAGCATCGTCGGCGTCACCGTCGTGCTCGAGTTCCAGTTTCAGCAGCGCGACGTGCCATACGCTCAGCTGACGAGCCGCTTCGACTCGGGGCCGTGGTGGGGCATCAAGGTGACCCCGGAGCGGCGGCGTCTCATGGACGGCTTCGCCACCGACCTGCACGAACAAGCGCTCCACGACGACAAGTTGCTCGTCATCTACGAGGGGTCCGGGTACTACCTGTACTGGAAGGGAGAGATCGCCGCCAACACGTATTGGCTCGCGGCGGACGCCAAGACCGGGCAACTGCCACAGACGACGATCAGCTACTACCGCCGGCACCGCACCGTGCCGACGCTCGTCGTCCACTTGCTGCCGACCGCGGGGATGACCGACGCCGAGCTGCAGGCGGTCTGCGGGGGTCTCGACTACCCGCCTACGCTGGTGCGTCCCAAGTACGCTTTTCAGCGCAAGCCTGCGGACGAGAGTACGGCGCAGGTGCTGGCGAGGCTCCCGCGGCAATGACCGGCAGGTGTCGTATCCCGAGAGCCGAAACGGTAGGCTCGGACGCGACGACGGGCGGCAGCGCCGATCGTCGCGCGGGCCGGGCGGCGGCTGGAGCGTGAGGTGACGATGAGGGAGCGGGGGGCATGGCTGGTGGTCGTGGTCGGCGCATTTGGCTGGCTGATGACGGCGCTCGTGCTGGTCCGCGGCGGCGGCTATCTCGTGGTGGTGCCGCATCTCTGGTTCGTGCTGCCGCTCGCCGTCGTGGGCACGGTCACGGCGCTGGCCGCGTTCGGCGTGGGGCTCAGGTCGCTCAACGCCGTGCTGTGGCTCGCGGTGATCGTGGCCGCCGGGGTGGCCTGGAACTTCCTCGTGTACTGGTTCCGTTTCGGGAACGCCACGTGGGACCTGCTGCTGCCGCTGGCGAAGCCCACCGGGCTCGACTTCCACGACGGGCTCTACGATCCCGCCGCGGCCTTCACCACCGCGCACAGCGGGTGGCCGCCCCTGACGCTGCTCCTGGGGCGGCCGTTCACGCTGCTGGACTTCTCGACTGGCTATGCCGTGCAGGTCGGCGTGCTCGTGGCCCTCGCGGTGGCCGCCGCCGTCCTCAGCGCGAAGCTTGCGATGAAGGCGGCCTGCGATCCGGATCTCTCCGGGCAGGGGCGCAGGATCGACGCGACGCAGCTGGCCCTCGTCCTCGGGTTCTGGCTCATGACGTCGTACGGGTTCATGTACGAGGTGGAGCGCGGCAACATCGACCTGTACGCCCTGTTCTTCGCCCTGCTCTCGATCTGGCTCATGCTGCGCCTGCCGCGCTCGGCCTGGTGGCCGGCCGTCGTGCTGGCGGTGGCGATCAACCTCAAGCTCTATCCGGGGGTCCTCCTGGTGATCCTGTTCTGGCGATATCGCTGGCGCGCACTGCTGCCGGCGGTCGTCGCGAACGCCGTGCTGCTCCTCATCACCGGACCGGGCAACGTGCGGAGCACAGTGACCGCGCTGACGGCGAGCGAGGGGAGGACACGCGCCCTGTGGTGGGGCAATCATTCGGCCGCGGCCCTGGCGAACGTCCTGCGCCAGGCGACCGGCTGGGCGCCGTCCTGGATCTACGTGCCCCTGCTGCTGGTGCCCGTTGCGCTCTGGGCGCTGACGCTGCTGGTCCTCGTGCGGCGCGGCTGGAGCGACCGGCGCGCCGTCCTGGCCGCCGCCGCCTGCGTGCCGGTGATGGGCGTCGTCCCGGCCATCAGCCACGACTACAAGCTGGTGCTGTACGTCTTCCCGCTCGCTGTGCTGGCCGCCGTGATCGCCACGATGAGCCGCCGGGATCTGGCTGTGTGGAGCGTGCTCTTCGGCTTGCTTGCCCTGGCGATGATGTTCCTGTCGCGGTCCTCGCTCGTGATCGCGCCGTCGCTCGTGGCGAGCAAGTACGCTCTGCTGGTGTTGCTCCAGCTCCTGCTCCTCTTCGTGGTGTGGCAGACTGAGGAGGGCGCCACCGAGACGGCGCACGCGGCCGACGCCGCGGTGACCACGGACGATCGCGAGGAGGCGGTGGAGTGATGGATCAGAGTCGCGAGGGCGTCGTAACCCCCAGACGCCTGGCGATCCTCGGGTCGACGGGCTCGATCGGCCGCCAGGCGCTGGAGGTGCTCGCGGCCGTCCCGGGCTGCGAGCTCGTCGGCCTGGCGGCCGGCTC
>Ga0209538_1001095_pt1 | contig 14505 bp, 5 predicted proteins | sample BarGraNGADG00211_2_FD_184492 | JGI IMG/M metagenome (GOLD analysis project Ga0209538, IMG submission 184492) | Arctic peat soil microbial communities from Barrow, Alaska - Barrow Graham LP Ref core NGADG0004-211 (SPAdes) (version 2) | ecosystem: Environmental > Terrestrial > Soil > Wetlands >... | reverse complement strand
GTCAAGGACAGGTTGAACCTCGCGGGCGAAGCTGAAGCCGCGCGGCGGGCCCCGCCAGGGCTCGATGTCGGACGGTGGCCGGCGGAGGGCCAGGGCGGGTTTGCGCACGGGCGGGCTGGTGCCCTGGGGTTCGTGACAGCCGACGCAAGAGAGGATTTCCCCGGGCATCGCCGTCATCCAACTGCGCATTAGGGCGAGCGCCTTGCCTTCGGCATCCAGCGGCTGGACGGAAAGGGGATGCTTGGCGGGCACGCGGAAAAGGGCGGAGCCATCGGACTCGACGGGAACGGTGCCCAGGACGCGTTTGATCTCCCAGGGTCCATCGGCGCCGACGCGGTGATCGATGCCGGCGACGCGCTGGTAACCGAAATGATAGGTGAACAGCCGCAGTTGCTTGACGCTGCCGCGCGGAACACCCTTCAATCCCGGGCCTTCGTAAACGTCCTGCAGGAAAACCACCGCGTTGGTCACGTCGGGCAGGACTTTATCGGGGATGACCGGTGGCTTGGGCGTTGGGCGGAAGGGGATGGGTTCGAGCAGCGCGTAATTCTCCTCTTCGCGCAGGAGCACCCGGTTGTCGAACACATCCACGAGATAGATGCCGAAGAGCGAATCGGGTTCCGGTTTGCAGGCGACGATGAAATACTTATCGCTGAGCGGGGCCGGGTGGAGGAATTTGGGCCAGCTATGCTCGGTCAATTTGTCTTCGATCTTAGGCTCGACCGGTTGGCCGTAGCCGGGGATGCGTTGCACGACGCCTTCGACTTCATGGCGGCCTTGGGCGGGATCGAAGATCACCAGTTCCCCAATGCGTCCTTCGTGGTGGCCGGTGACAATGCCAGCGATTTTGGTGGGGTGTCCCGGAATGGCCCGCGCGAAGAAAACGGCGTTGGGCCAGTACGATCCGCTGCCATAATATTCCATCTGGCCGGTGCCATCGGGATTCATTGCCATGAGAACCCGGTTCCATACGTGGGGGGTGTCGGTGTAATCCCAGCGCAGATAGAGGATGCGCCCGTCGTTGAGGACGCTGGGACAATAATCGTGATCCTGTTCGAAGGCGACCTGGTGGATGTTGTTACCGTTGGCATCCATCAGATACATCATGCCAACGACGACCCCGGCGTTACATGGAACACCTTGGAGGGCGGCGGTGGAGAGAAAAGCGATGTTGCCATTGGGCAGGTAACAGGAGTCGTAGTTGTGGACCTCGGGCTGATCGCCGGGGGTGAGCTGGCGCCAGTGGGAGCCGTCGGCGCGGATTTCGTGGATTTGCCAGCGTAGTTTCGCATCGGGCATGGAGAAGAGCATTTTGTCGGCATCGAAATGGAGATCCACATCGGTGAGCAGCCGCTGGCCGTCGGGTTTGAAGAGGGTTGTTATTTTGCCTTCGGGCCGGACCGGAGAGAGCACGGCGATTTCGTTATCCCAGATATCGACGCGCGGGATGGTGGAGAGGTGCCACGAGCTTTGTTTGGGGAGGCCGAAATACTCACCCAGGCCGCGGTCGTCCCATTGGGAGCGTCGGGGGTCGCCGAGCGGTTTGCGTTTGACCACCAGCAGGCGGTCGAAGTCCAGCAGCGGGTTGGCCAACAAGGCTTCGCGGCGGAGGGAATCCAGCTCGTGCTCCAACCCGCTCACCTTTTCATAGCTCGCCAGAGACGCCGGGCGCACCCGGTTAAGCGTTGCGCGCAGGGCGGATTCGAGCGTGTTGAGGCGGTTGAGGTACGTATGGTATTGGGGATATTTTTCGCCGTAGGTTTGACCCAGATCCTCGACGGCGAGGCGAAGCGCCTGGATATTGAAAACCTTGGCGCGCGTCCAGGCGGCATCGAGCTCTCGTGAGCGATAATAGAGTTCGCGCACCGCCGTTAAGTCGGCGGCAGCCCGGACATTCAAGGCCAGTTTTGTCGCTTGGCTGGCAAGGGCGGGAACGCGGTGGCTGGCGAGGGCGTATCGGTTGGCCAGCGGGGCAAGGCCGGTGGCGATCCACGCCGGTTCGAAGATGCGGTCTTCCTGTTCCCAGCGCATTTGCCGGCGACTGGCGCCGTCCGGAAAGTCGCGTTCCAGCAATTCCCAGAGGCGTTTGCGCGCGGCGTCGCGAGCGCCCATGACGCTGAACCGCACGGTGCCGTTGGCGCCCGCCCAGTCATCCACGCCAAGGGTCGCTTCAAACCGGTCGTATTTACCTTCGAGCGGGACGCGCACGGCGCTGTAAGCCTGGACGTGCAGGCCCTGATCGAACGTTCGTCCGCCCAGTTTCATTTTCTGGTAACGTCCCGAGCGCAGGGTCAGGTCGAATTCGTGCCGGCCTTGGAGGATTTGGATGGAAGCTTTGATGCGGCTGAGTGGAACGTCTTGGCCATCTTGGGTGACGAGCTTGGCAGCGGCCCAGTCGGCCACGCCCCATTTGATATCCGGGCAGCCGGTAACGAACAGGTACAGGTCACGGGCGCCGGCGACATTCACGCGGATGACCTTGGGTGGTGCACCGCCGCGCCGGGTGTCGCTTTCGTAGGCGACGAAGCCGGGTTCAAGCTTCTGCCGGGCGAGGGCTGCTTCCGAAGCCAGCCGCGTAAGCTGCCAAGTGGATTGCCTGACGTAGTACGAGGGATCGGCGGCGCGGAGGGAGCCGAGGGAGAGAACGGCCAGGCCGAAACCGGCGAGGACCCGGAGGCGTTTGCAGAGCGTATTCATGATGCGCGAGCTGGATGTGACGCATCAGTTAAACCTCACCGTGGCAATCTGTCAGCTTAATTCAAGAGGCGAATTAACCACGGATAAAGGAAGAAGCAATCCGTGTCATCCGTGAAATCCGTGGTTAAATTCCGTCCGCAGGTTGGGTTCCGGGGTTCGCGGGCATTCGCGGACTTTGGACTTTCCAAATAGCGGTTGCCGCCCATACTGGCTGGCCGATGCATCGGACCCAGAATCTGCACGTTAAGGAAACCGTTCGGATCATCACGCCGCGCGCCTTGAAGGCGTCGCTGCCGATGACCGAAGCAGCCAATCGCACCGTGGTGACCGGGCGCGACGAAGTTATTCGCATTATCGAACAAAAGGCGTCGCGCCTGTTGGTCGTGGTGGGGCCGTGTTCGATCCACGACCCCCAGGGCGCCCTGGAATACGCGACGAAGCTGAGCGCGTTGCGCCGGGAGCTGGCGGATTATTTATGCATCGTCATGCGCGTTTATTTCGAAAAACCGCGCACCAACATCGGGTGGAAAGGCTTGATCAACGACCCGCATCTGGATGGGACCTACGACATGGAGACCGGGTTGAAACGCGCCCGGAAGCTTTTATTGGATATTAACGCGCTGGGCTTGCCGGCGGCGACCGAGTTCCTGGATCCGATCATTCCCCAATACATCGACGATTTGGTGACCTGGGCGGCCATCGGCGCGCGAACCACCGAGTCCCAGACCCATCGCGAGATGGCCAGCGGGTTGTCCATGCCGGTCGGCTTCAAGAATGGCACGGACGGACGACTCCAAACGGCGCTCGACGCGATGGTGGCGGCGCGGCAGGGGCATAGTTTTCTGGGGATTGACCAGGACGGGGTGACCAGCATTGTCCGCACCACGGGAAATCCCGCGGGGCATTTGGTATTGCGCGGCGGCCGGCTGAAACCGAACTACGATCCGGAGAGCATTCAACAGGCCGAAGCGCAACTGGCTCAGGCGCATTTGCCGTTGGCGCTGCTGGTGGATTGCAGCCACGCCAATTCGAGCAAGAAATTTGCGCGGCAGGAGGAGGTGTGGCGAAGCGTGCTTCAGCAGCGAGTGAGCGGAACGAAATCGTTGCTGGGGGCGATGCTCGAAAGCAATTTGTCCGAGGGCAGTCAGCCGATATCGAAAAACCCGGCGGAATTGAAGTACGGGGTGTCGATCACGGACGCGTGCCTGGGCTGGACGGTTACGGAACGGATGCTGCGCGAGGGGTGCGAGGGGTTGGCGGCAAAGCCTGGCCGTTGAGGTTGGCGCGCGGTGACAAGCTGTCCAACGTCACTAGGATTTGAGCTATAGGTGCCGGACCGAGGCCGTGTTTTTGTCCCGGAGGGACAGGTGACAATAGCCCAGCGTTTCAACGCTGGGTGCGGACGGATCGACGGTTGAGTCCCGAAGGGACGGCTGAAGTTGTGGATCTCAGCCGTCCCTTCGGGACTTGGCGCACCCGGACCACGGTCCTATTCTCAGCCATCCCTCCGGGACGACTCTACGCCGTTTTGTACGGGGCGATGGCCTCCACGCGGTAGCGTTTCCTGGCCTTTTCCAGCTCGAACTCGATGACATCGCCGATGGCATGGTTCAGCAGGGCCTGGGCGATGGGGCTCAGGTAGCTGATGATGCCATGTTCCAGATCGAAATCCCAGGCGCCCAGGACGGTGAAGGTTTCGGGATGTTCGGTGATCAGGTCGGTGACGTTGACGCGCGTGCCGATGTTGACGACGTCGAGGCGCGGATTGAGGAAGTCGGTGCCGCGGGAGCGGGCCAAGTCGGTTTCCAGTTCGCTTTTACGGCGCAGCAGCAGTTTTTGCATCTCCTTAGCCGCCTTGTATTCGTGGTTTTCCCGGAGGTCGCCGTAGCTGCGCGCGATGGCAATTTCCTTGGAGTTGGCGGGAATTTTCTTGTGGACCAGTTCGGTATATTCCACGCGGCGGCGTTCGAGGCTATCCCACGAAACCACCAGGTGCGTTTCCTGTTTGGAATGATCGCCGGAGATCATGCTCTGAATGGCGGGGAAATGCTTCACGATCCGGGCCAGCAAGGAGCGGCGGTCCATGTCATCGAAGCTCGGCGACAACTGCAAGGTGCGGGTCATATCCTTGATGATCTCGAGGTCGGCGGATTCGATCAATTCGACGATCAATTCCTGGTCGGTGAGGATAAAATCGCGGAGACGGTTGGATTTTTTATCGAGGAACTGATCGCGTTCGATGGCGCTTAGCATGGCGCGGAAAACTTCGGGGCCGAGGATGTCGGCAAAGGCGTCGGTCCGTTCCCGGGCGAGCCACAGGAGCAACTCGCTGCTGGCCAGATGCTGGCTGATCAGCCGGGTCAGCGCCAATTTAAGCGCTTCAAACTTGCCTTCGCCAATCAGCAGTCGGGAGACCTCGCTGCAGAGCTTGGACGACATGGAGTTGATCGAGTTCAGGAGAATAACGGACCACTGTTCGGGCAGCGCCTCGCGGAAGGTTTGGAGGGCCTGTTTGTAGATAGCCGATGGCATTTGGTCCAACACCTCGCCGGGATTGGCGATCAGCCGCCAGACATTTTCGAAGGTGACTTCACCTTCCTGGGCGGGGAAGTCGCTGACCTGGCGCAGGTTGTCGCGGACGTAAATGGCTTCCAGAGCCACGGCGGGCTGGGTGCGCTGGTGGCTAGCGATCTCGGCATTGAGCGCATTCAAGGCCTCGCTAACGGCGGTCTTGACATCGGTGAGGTCCGCGAGACTCTTAATCAGTTCCTGGGCGACGATCAACCGGGCTTTCAGGCCTTTGGCCGCGCGAAAATCGACCATCACCCGGTCCTGCAGGGAGATTTCCTTGGCCTGATACACGATCGGGTCGTTCTTTTTAATGGGGACGAGGAAATGGCCGTTTTTTTTCAGCTCTTTTTTGGCCATTTCCCACCATTTGCGCCAGTCTTCGGTGATGACATCGGGCACGAGAACGGTCTGAATCTGTTCGAGGGTGGCCTTGCCACCGTAGCTTTCGAGGACGATTCGGATGAGCTCCAGGTGGTGCAAAGCCGCCATTTTGTGCAAGGCGTTCAAATCCGAGGCTTTCCGGGCCAGAATGTGGTCGGCGGGAATCGGTTTCAGGGAATCGGCCGCGAACCCCAGATCCATGGAATGTCCGGGACGGTTTGGAAAATCGATCGTCAGCCGGCCGGCCACGGTATCGACCGTGGTAATTTTACCGAAGCCCCAACTGCGGTGCATGCAAAAACCACACTGGGCGAGATGGATCAACGGCGCTACATTCTGGCGGCCGATCCGGCCGGCGGCGACTAGTTTGTCGAATTCTTCTTTCATATTTTGATCTGTCGCTTCCCGATTCGAAGTGACAATATTAGGCGTGGCCGGACTAAAACCAAGAGAAATTGCGGTGCGCGTTTTACAGCAGCGAGCCGAAAGATCGGAATTCCTGGAGAATCTGCTGGAGAATGCGCTTGAGCAGAACACGTTAGCGCCGGTCGATCGCCGGCTAGCGCAGGAGCTGACCTATGGATTGGTGCGCTGGCGAGCCACCTTGGATTGGCTGATCGCGCGCAAAACCACTGACCGGCCCCAAACCGAACTGGTGCAACTGTTGCTGCGCTTGGGCTTGTACCAGATGTTTTGGCTGGACCGGATCCCCAGTTACGCGGCGGTAAACGAAACTGTGGAGCTGGCCAAGGCCATGGGCTTGGCGGCCAAGGCCGGTTTTCTCAACGCGGTGCTGCGCGCCTATGACCGGGAGCGGGAAGTCACCCACCGCCTTTTAACCGATCTCAAGCAGAAACAGCCCGATTTGGGCCATTCCCATCCGCATTGGCTCTACGAGCGCTGGAAACAACGTTGGGGCCAAGCGACCACCATCGCCTTCATGGAATGGAACAACACCCCGCCGCCAATCTATGCGCGGGTTAATCGCTTGAAAGTGGAGGCGGCGGACCTTTTGACCCAGTGGACGGCCGAAGGTGTCACCGCGAAGCCTCGGACTTGGAACTGGACGGGCGAGGGTTTGGTTTTCGAACTGGAAGCGCATCCGCCGTTGGCCGGTCTGCCGAGCTTTCAACAGGGCCATTTCTATGTGCAGGATCCCAGCACCCTGTTGGCGGTCAAGGTCTTGGATCCGCAACCCGGAGACGAAGTGCTCGATTTATGCGCGGCTCCAGGCGGCAAAACGACGTTGATCGCACAATGGATGAAGAACCAAGGAAGGGTGGTCGCCTTCGACCGGCAACCCGAGCGGCTGCGCCGAGTGCGCGAAAATGGCCAACGGCTGGGCGTGCTCTGTCTCGAAACGGTCGGCCATCTGGATCGGCTTGAAGCGGCGGGGACGCTGTCGCTGACGCCGGATGAAACACCCCGACTGGTTTTGCCGGAGGACACGCTTCCGCAAAGCCAGGCCGTGACGGTTTTCGACCGGGTGTTGGTAGATGCGCCTTGTTCCAACACGGGCGTCATGCGGCGCCGAATCGAGCTGCGCTGGCGGATCAAGCCGGCGGAGGTGAACCGTTTGCGACGATCGCAGTTGGAATTGCTCCAGCAGGCCGCCGGACACGTCAAACCGGGGGGAGTTCTGGTGTACAGCACGTGCAGCGTCGAACCGGAAGAGAATGGCGACGTGGTGCAAGCGTTCCTGGCTGAGAAGAAAGACTTTTCGCTGGAAACCGAGCGGACCCTGCTGCCATTCGTGGAACGGGTGGACGGGGCGTATGTGGCAAGACTAAGAAGAACGGACTAACACTACAGCGCCACTTCGTGAGCCGTGGGGCTTCCATGAACCATCGTTGTAGGCCGGGTCCCCCGACCCGGCGCCGGCTGGGGGCAGCCGGCCTACAAAATGTCGCTGTAGTACTAAGTGGAAAGAACCATTCAAACGAAGCGCACATTCCGCCTTGCAACTTTTGACTGTTTTACAGACAGAAATGGCCGCGCTCGCAAAAAGTCAAAGGCCTCCAAAGAGCCAGAATCCCAGCGAATGAGCTTGATTTCTTTTAAGTCACGGATGATATTGCTCCCGTAATCCTAATCGCCGAAGAGCTTTAACCAATCGATAAAGCAGATTCCAAATTCTCCAAATTCTATGAAAACTAATCATCTAGCAACGGGCTTTTCCCGCCCGTGGCAGCGGATTGCCATGATTGTGGCCGCCACCGGCCTGTTCTCCAGTACGGCGATGGCTCAACTGGCCATGCCAAGCGACTTCGGCGCGGTCGTCAACGGGTATCAAGAGCAGTTCGATGGCACCACCCTCAATTCATATTGGGTGCCCGTGTTGAACCCGGCGCAAGCCAATATTTATGTCCTCAACGGGAAGGGCGTGCTCCAATGTCACACGGCCATCGGCGACCCCGCCCATTTGCTGCTGGAAGTCCCCGGGTACGACCTAAACAACCACGAAGTCCTGGCCCGGTTTCGGGTGGCGGACTTTGGCCTAGGCGACGGTCCGCGCGGCGGCATCGCCGTGGCCGTCATGGTGGATCCGCCGTCGCAAGCCACCGCCATCGGACAGGGCATCAATCTCCACTTCCGCAACAATCCCGAAAACGGCGCCGTCAACAACCACCACATGAACTTCCTGGACGATCGCCGCGCGTGGCAGGGTTCGGTCATTGACAACAATTGGTCAGTCGGCACCTGGTACTGGGTGCGCGTTAAACGCGAAATCACCGGTGGCAGCCCTCTGACTTCTGGGAAAGTCTGGCCGGCCGACGGCACGACTCAAGAACCCGTCGACTGGGACATCACCTTCAGCGAAACCGCCTTACCCCCCCGTTCCGGTTATGCCGGCATTGCCTCCGGCGTCCTCGGCGGGGTAGCCGAATTCGAGTGCGATTATTTCCTGTTGAAAGCGGCGGGTTTGCCGCCAATCACCGTGGCGCCCACCGGCACCCCGCCCGAGATCACGAGTGTAACCCCAACCAATAGGGCAGCCGGTTTGCAGGCCTCCGCTGTTGCCGTTGGTTTTTCCACCGCGTCACCCTTTACCGGCATTAACACCAGCGACATCAAGGTGACCGTGAACGGCGTCGATAAAAGCAGCAGCCTGCAGATTACCGGCACCGCCAACGCGCTCCAGGTCGTATTGCCCGGGCCCTTCGCCACTAATCAAATCTTCAACGTCTCCATCCTGGTGACCGACATCAGCGGCAGCGGCTCGACCTACGATTACACTTTCGACACAATGAATGAGGCCGATAAAGCTCTGTACCTCGAAGGCGAAGATTATAACTACTCATCCTATGACCCAGGAACGCTGACGCTCACCGGCTCGGGGAAGTTCATCGACAATCCCATCCCCGCGACCGGACCCAATGGCGATATCTGGACGGGCGACAGCATGACCACCTACATGGACCTGGGCGCCGCCCAAGGCATTGACATGTTCCAGGTGCTGACGAATGGCAACCACCTCTATCGCATGAGCGCGCCGCCCACGCTGGACACGAATTCCGCCCCGGTCGGAACGGAAGTCACCGGGGATTACTTGCGCCAGAAATATGTGGATAACGCTGCGAACGATTATAACGTCGGCTGGTTTGACGTGGGCGAGTGGCTCAACTACACGCGGACCTTTGCGCCGGGCAGTTACCTGGTTTATGCCCGCCTGGCCTCCGGCAACGCGGACAACTTCGTCGCCACTTTGGATGAAGTGACCGGCGATCGCACCAAGCCCAACCAGACCACCTCCCCGTTGGGACGTTTTATCAACGCGGGCACCGGTGGTTGGCAAAATTATGTCCTGGTCCCCTTGACCGACGCGCTGGGGAATAAGGTCGTTGCTAAATTCAGCGCGGTGAAAACCGTCCGGTTCACTTTGCTATCGGGTGGACTGAACTTCAACTACCTCGTATTTGTGCCGGCGGCCAGCCAGGGTTCCACCCCGCCCATCATCACCGCGGCCTATCCTCAGCCCAATGCGACCCGCGTTGCCTTGGACGGCCCGATCAGCCTGACGATTAACGACAAGGAAACCAAAGTCCAGGCCGGCAGTGTTTCGCTATCGCTCAATGATGTCGATATCACCGCGGCGGCACTAGTGGATACCGCCGCCCCGCTCACCACGGTGAAATATACCCCGACTGCATTCTGGCCCAATAACGCCACCAACAAGGTGACCTTGGTCTTCACGGATAACACGACTCGCAAGTTTACCAATGTGTGGTTCTTCACCACCCTGGATACCAATGGTGTCGTGCTGCTCCCGGCCAGCCTGGCCATGCCGGTGGCTTCCGGGCAATTGCCGGGATTCGATGTGCGCATCGTGCAGGCCCCCATCGCGCCTGGGTTGTCCAACGACATCGCCCGGGCCAACGCCCAGTTGGCGGGTGTGCTGACAATCAGCAACGCCGTCGTCGTCACCGAAGCCTTCGGTTCCGATATGCCCTCGGTGATCAATTACAACCTGACCACCGCCAACGCCGGCAATTTCACCAACAAGACGGTCTTCCCGATCCCGGGTCTGGATCCCGTGGCCGGCAATATCAACAACCTGGCCCTCGAAGCCGTGGCCTACCTGCAACTCAACCGCGGCAATTATTGGATGGGCGTTAACAGCGACGATGGCTTTGTCGTCACCGCTGGCGTAACCCCGGCCGACACCAATCTGGTGTTGGGTTCGGCCAACCTTGGCAAGGGCGCCTCGGACGTCATGTTCAATGTCCTGGTGGAAACCAACGGCATCTATCCGTTCCGCCTGGTCTATTTCCAGGGCGGCAGCGCCGCTAGTGTGGAATGGTTCACCCGGGATCCCCTCACCGACCAGCGCACGTTGATCAACGCGGCCAATTCGACAGTGAAGGCCTTTCGCGTCTGCACCAACCTGACAGGTCCGGCGATTTCGTTCACCCAGGATCTGCAACCGGCCATTACCCGCCCGGCTAATGTGCCCGCGACGCTCTCCATTGTGGCGGCCTCGCCAGGCATCACTTATTCTTATGCCTTCATGTACCAGTGGCAGAGCAACGGCGTGAATATCGCGGGCGCCACCAAGCCCACCTATGTCACGCCGAACCTGGTGATGGGGCAAACTCCGAAGTATCGCTGCGTAGTGACCGTGCCGGGCTACCCCAGCGCGAACAGCGTGGAAACGACCGTCACGGTCAACCAGGACATTACGCCGCCCACCGTGGTAAAAGCCGTGGGCAGCGCGACGTTCGATACCGTGACCGTGACCTTCTCGGAGACGGTGGACACGGCCTCGGGGCAGAACGCGGGGAACTACACGCTCTCGGATGGTGTAACCGTCAATTCCGCGACGCTGGATTCCACCGGCACCAAGGTGATCCTGAACACATCCGCGCAAACACCGGGCGCCCATTACACGGTGACAGTGAGCGGGGTGAAAGACCTCGCCAGCCTGCCCGTGACGGCCAATAGTCAAGTTAGCTTCACGGCCTACGCGTTCACGCAGGGCTTCGTGCTTTCGGAAATGTACCTCGGCATTACCGGCGGCAACGTGGCCGACCTTACGGGCGCCGCCAAGTATATAAATCACCAGCCGGATTCCGTCTCGGCCTTGTTCGCGCTCGAAGCTCCGCAGACTTCGCCGGGGGTTGACAATTACGGCCGGCGCATTTACGGCTGGCTCATCCCGCCGACCGATGGCGACTACACGTTCTACATTGCGTCGGACGATGCCTCCCAAGTGTATCTCAGCAGCGATGAATCCACCAATAACCTGCAGTACGCCGCTTCCCAGTCGGGAGCCGTAGGCTATCGAAGCTTCACCAACACCGTCTTCCAGACCTCCGCGCCGGTCACCTTGCAGGCCGGCAATCGTTATTTCGTCGAAGTCCTGATGAAAGAAGGCGCGGGCGGCGATTACGTGTCGGTGGGCTGGACCCTGCCGGGACAACTCGTGGCAACCAACAATACCATGGTCACCGTCATTCCCGGCCAGTACCTTTACAATTATCTGAACGGGGATAATTCATCCGTGGTTATCTCGCAGCAGCCGACCAACGCCACCGTGCTGCAAAACCGGTCGGTGACCTTCAGCGTGTCCGCCGCGGGCACGTCGGATTATTCCACCAACCTGACCTATCAGTGGTACCGCGACGGAGTGAAGATCACCAATGCGACGGGTTCCACCTATACCATTGCCCTGGCGCAACTCACCGATGGCGTCAAGTACAAGAGCGATGTTACCGTGCCGGGCAAGACCGTGACCTCGAGTGAGATCACCCTGATTGTGAATGCCGACACGGCCGCGCCGACCGTCCTGGCGGCGGGCGCCATCACCGGTGAAGGGACCAACGTATTCGTAACCTTCGATGCCTTGTTGGATCCGGCGACCGCGGCCAACGCGGCTAATTACACGGTTTCCGGTGTCGCCGTGACCGGCGCCACCCTGGATCCGAATGGCAAAGATGTCATTCTGACACTGGACCAGGTGGTTGCCTCCGGTGCGACCGTCAAGGTGCAAGCGGCGAAGGATCTCGCCGGTAATGCCATGACCTCGGCGACCACCTTGCCGGTGGTGTTCGGCCAGGACGTCACGCAGCCGACCGATCCGATCGTTCCGACCTCATCCAACTTTCCGGCAGCCGAGAATGCCCCCAAGGCCATTGACAACCTCACGAACACGAAGTATCTGAGCTTCGATATACTGAACACGGGCTTCACCGTCACGCCCGCGGTTGGCGCCAGCATTCTGAATGGTATCACGCTGACCTCGGCAAATGACGCGGCGGAGCGGGATCCGGCCAGCTTCCGGATCGAAGGATCGAACGACGGCACCAACTTCACCCTGATAGCGGAAGGGCTCGCAGGCACTGCGACCAACCGGCTCCAGCGGCATGTCTATATGTTCCCGAACACCCTGGCCTACACAGCCTACCGGGTGATCTTCCCGACGATTGCCAATGCGGCTGGCGCGAACAGCATGCAGGTGGCTGAAGTTGAGCTGCTGGGCAACAGCGCGGCCGCTCCCGCGAAGCTGACCATCGGTTACACGGCCAGCAGCGGCAAATTGCTCCTGAACTGGACAAACGCCGGTTCGACGCTCCAAAGCACGCCGGTGTTGCCGGCCGTCCCGTGGACCGATGTGCCGGGCTCGGCCGCTACCAACAAGATGGAAGTGCCGACCACCACCGGCAACGGATTCTACCGTTTGAAACAATAACGGATTAGCACTACAGCGACACTTCGTGAGCCGTGGGGCTTCCATGAACCATCGTTGTAGGCCGGGTCCCCCGACCCGGCGCCGGCTGGGGGCAGCCGGCCTACAAAATGTCGCTGCAGTGTTAGACATTTCAGTAATTCATCGAGGCCGGGGTTCGCCCCGGCCTCTTTTTTGTCGAGCCGGCCTGCTCGAGCCGGCGAAAGGACCCAGGGGCTCAGAGTTCCCGATCCGGTGGAAATTGCGTAAGTCCGTGCCGTTATCACCCCACCAAACTTTGTCGCAGGTGCGACAAAGTTTAGTAAGCACATCAAGCGCGATGTGGGCAGAGGCGGAGAGCGATTGTGTCCGCAGGACCAGTCGCCGCAGCATCAGGAATGAAGGATCGACTGGACTATTTCGAAGCGGCTAGGGCCTTTGAACACGATGCGGTATGGGGCTTTGCCCGCCGCCGCGTTCCGACGGCGTGCGCTGCGTGATGAATGCAGATCGACGTACTCCGGGAATCCGGGCGGCAACTGCGAACTTTCAACCCTCGATCCGCCATGACAAAACTTTGTCGCAGGTGCGACAAAGTTTCGTCGAACCATCACGCGGGCTGGAACTAGCGGTTTCCCAAAACCGGCAGGACCGATGCACTCCCCATCGCCCAGTCGCGGCGGTCCGGATGGGTTCAAGAAAGATCGGCTTGCCGCGAAGGCTGCGAACTCTTAGGCTTGGATCATGCGTTGGTTCAATCTGCTGTTAATGTGCGCCGGCCTCCTTGGCGCCGGTTCTAATCTCGAAGCCGCCACGAATCGGATCATCAAGGTGCTGCCGCACTTTTTGGATTTGCTGGGCCGGCAATCCCTCTCGCCTAGTTTATACGAACGGGACGCCTATCAGGCCCGCCTGCGCGCGAATCCGGACCAGCGTTCCGCCCTCCAGTTCGATGTCCAGTGGAAGGCCAAGGTGAAAGATACAGCCCGCCTCAAGCTCCGATTGGAAGCGCGGGGCAGCAAGAGCCAGGTGATCGAACCGCTCGTCGTCGAGAAAAGCACGCTGCCCAAAGGCTGGTTCAGCAATTGGTCGGCTATCAAATTGGACAATAAAACCTATGAACAGTTGGGCGACATCGTTTCCTGGCGGATTTCGCTCTGGGAAGGCGATCAACTCCTGGCTGAGGAAAAGTCGTTCTTATGGTAGGGGCGTTCTGGCGGGGACGGGCCGTCCCCACCCCGGTTCAGGATTCGATTTGCGTCAACGAATCACGGCGTTCTTTGGTAAACCCTCCATGTCTTCAAGAGCGCCGCCACGCCCCGCACCTTACACGCATCTTGGCGACCTATGCCAGCAGCCTTATCGGCCGGACGGCCATTGCCTGGTAGCGCAGGTTTCCAACCTGCTGTATCGCCGACTTCCAGTCGGCTGGGCGTGCGACTTAGGCAGCGCATCCACACTTTCAAGCGCGTCCGCCCTGCGCGCGGCCAGCGGATTGGAAATCCGCGATACAGCAGACTGGAAGTCCAATGTCACTAGGATTTCAACGCCGTCATCCCGGAAGGGATGGCTGAAAATAGCCCAGCGTTTCAACGCTGGGACCGTGGCCTGGGTGTGCCAAGTCCCGAAGGGACGGCTGAACTTGTGGCTCTCAGCCGTCCCTTTGGGACTCAACCGTCGATCCGTCCACA
>Ga0209538_1001094_pt1 | contig 14510 bp, 15 predicted proteins | sample BarGraNGADG00211_2_FD_184492 | JGI IMG/M metagenome (GOLD analysis project Ga0209538, IMG submission 184492) | Arctic peat soil microbial communities from Barrow, Alaska - Barrow Graham LP Ref core NGADG0004-211 (SPAdes) (version 2) | ecosystem: Environmental > Terrestrial > Soil > Wetlands >... | reverse complement strand
GGCGAGCCCGTGGGCCGACGGTCTGGTCGAGGCCGTCCGGGCCGGCGAGGTCCCGATGGCGGCGATCGACGAGAAGGTCCGCCGGATCCTCCGGCTGGCGGCACGCGTCGGCCTCCTCGAGGGGGTCGACGCCGAGGCCGCGGCCACCCCGGACGTCGACGGCGTCGCGCTGGCCCGCGAGGCCGCCGCGCGCGGCATGGTGCTGGTCCGCAACGACGGCGTGCTCCCGCTGGCCGCGCCGACGTCGGTCGCCGTCGTCGGGCAGAGCGCGCTCGTCGCGCGGACGCAGGGTGGCGGCAGCGCAACAGTGGTCCCGGAGTCGACGGTGGCGCCGCTGGACGGCTTGCGCGCCGCCTGGCCGGACGCGATCATCACGCACGCGCTCGGCGCCGTCGTGCACAGCGGGATCTTCCCGCTCGACCTGGCGACCATCACCGACCCGCAGTCGGGGGAGCCCGGCATGCGAGCCCGGTTCACCGGGCCCGACGGCGACGTGCTGCTCGACGAGCACCGGCTGAGCTCAGAGCTCATCTGGCTCGGTAGCGCGCCGCGGGGGGCCGCCGAGCTGGAGCTCGTGGCGGACCTGCGACCGGAGGTGTCCGGCCCGGTGGAGCTGGGCATCCAGTCCGTCGGGCACTGCATCCTGGAGCTGGACGGCCGGGTGCTGCTCGACGTCCGCCTGGCCACCGACAGCACGGACCTCGGTGCGGAGCTCCTGTTCCCGCCGCACCGGACCGAGCGGGCCGATCTGGTGGCCGGCGACGTCTACCGACTCCGGGTGACGGTGGACCAGGCCGACGACGCCGGGCGGACCCCCGGTGTGGTCGTGGTCACCGTCGGATCCCGGCCGGTCGCCGAGGACGCCGAGGTGCTGATCGACGAAGCGGTGCGGGTGGCCGCTGCCGCGGACGTCGCGATCGTCGTCGTCGGGACCAATGCCCAGGTGGAGTCCGAGGGCTTCGACCGGTCGTCGCTTGCCCTGCCCGGCCACCAGGACGCGCTGGTGCACGCCGTTGCCGCGGCCAACCCGCGGACCGTCGTGGTGGTGAACTCCGGGTCGCCGGTGCTGATGCCATGGCGGCACGAGGTCGCGGCGATCGTGCTCACCTGGTTCGGCGGCGAGCAGTACGGGCACGCGCTCGCCGACGTGCTCGGCGGCGCGGTCGAGCCCGGCGGGCGGCTGCCCACCACCTGGCCCGGAACCGAGGCCGACGTGCCGGTGCTTGACGTCTCCCCGACCGACGGCGTGCTGCGCTACGACGAGGGCATCCACATCGGCTACCGCGCGTGGCAGAGCATCGGGCGGGCGCCCGCCTACCCGTTCGGGTTCGGCCTCGGCTACACCACCTGGCGGTACGACGCGGTGGCAACCGACGACGCCGCTGACGGCGACGTGCTCGTCAGCGTCGACCTGACCAACACCGGGGACCGTTCCGGTCGCGAGGTTGTCCAGGTCTACCTGACCCGCCCGGAGTCCGCCGTCGAGCGGCCCGTGCGGTGGCTCGCGGGGTCAGCTGTGGTGGTGTCCGAGGCCGGCGCCTCGGTGACGGCCGAGGTCACGGTCCGGGCACGCGCGTTCCAGCACTGGGACGAGGCGGCCGGTGGATGGGCAAAGGAGCCGGGCGAGTTCACCGTGGTGGTCGCCAGGCACGCGGACGCCGAGGGCCTCACGGTGCCGGTGCTGCGCGGCTGACCGTCCTCGCGCTCGAGGGCTGACTTGGGAGAGAAACCCGCACACTGTGCGGGTTTCTCTCCCAAGCCCATCCGGTTGGTGGACCGTGCCGGTGCTGCGCGGTTGAGACGTGCCGGTCAGCCGGTCAGCCGACCTGGACGTCTCCGTCCGTGAAGGAACCGGTCGCGCCTCCGCCGTCGAGCCAGGCAAGGCAGACCCCGCGGTGGTCCCCCTGCCGCCAGCCGCGCTGGGAGGGGGTCCACACGACGGGCTGGAAGCCGGCTTCCTGCTGCGCACTGTCCATCTCGCACCAGCGGGTCACCTGGTTGTCGACGAATACCTGGCCCGGCCAGCTCTCGCCCTGCAGCGTCAGCAGGCCGACCACCTCGGCCTCGTGCGGGTGGGAGCACGGGATGAGCTCGACGCGGGCGACCTCCCCGTCGCGTGGTAGGTCAGCGATGCAGTGGCCGGTGTCCACCTGGCGAACGTTGGCGGTGGTCGGGCCGGACACGTCGCCCAGCGTTCGGGTCTGCATCCAGTGCATCACCCCCGTCGCCGCGCCGCCGACCACGAGCAGGATGACCAGTCCGCCGCCTACGGCGAGCCAGAGTCCCCGGCGGCCGCGGCGCGGGGTCGTGGCCGCCGGTGCGGTCCAGCCCGGCGCGTAGTAGGCCTGCTGCGCGTAGTCGGTGGGTTGTCCGGGCGCGGGCGCTGCCGGAGGCCCCAGGGGCATCGCGTAGGGCGCGCCGGCAACCGGCGGGGGCGGTGCGGGCGCGGGCGGGGACATCGGGGTCGGACCAGGCGGCGCCAGCGGTGGCAGGTCTGCCGGCGGAGCCATCGGGGTCGGACCAGGCGGCACCAGGCCAGGCGTCGGCGTCGGCTCCGGGGGTGACGGGATGGCCATGGTGGGAACCTAGCGCCCCGGACGCCGCAAGGACGGTCAGTCGGCCAGCTCGAGCACCACCGGTACGTGGTCGGAGGCGCCCTTGCCCTTGCGCTCCTCGCGGTCGATCGTCACACCGGTCACTCGCGCGGTCAGGGCGGCCGAGGTCCACGCGAAGTCGATCCGCAGACCCTTGTTCTTGGGGAAGGCCAGCTGCTGGTAGTCCCAGTAGGTGTACGCGCCCTCCGCCGGCACGAACTGGCGGGTGACCTCGGTGAACCCGACGTCAGCGAACGCGGCGAAGGCGTCCCGCTCCGGTGGGGTCACGTGCGTCTGACCCTCGAACGCCGTGACGTCCCAGACGTCGGTGTCCAGCGGGATGACGTTCCAGTCGCCGACCAGGGCGATCTGGGCGTCCGGGTCCCCGAGGAACGGGTCGACCCAGGTGTCCGCCGCCTCCTTGAGCTGGTCGAGCCAGTGCAGCTTGTAGGCGTAGTGCGGGTTGTCCAGGGCCCGGCCGTGCGGCACGTACAGGCTCCAGACCCGCACGCCGCCGCAGGTCGCGCCCAGCGCACGGGCCTCCACTACTGGGTCCGGGTCGCCGAACGACGGCTGCCCCGCGAAGTGGGTCGCGACGTCCGCCAGGCCGACGCGCGAGGCGATCGCCACGCCGTTCCACTGGCTCGACCCGACGTGGGCGACCTCGTAGCCGGCGGCCTCGAACACCGAGTACGGGAACTGGGCGTTCGCGCACTTGGTCTCCTGCAGGGCCAGCACGTCGGTCCCGGTGCGCTCCAGCCAGGCGACCGCGCGGTCCGCGCGCGCCCGGATCGAGTTGATGTTCCATGTGGCGACCCGCATAGGACCACGCTACCCGCGGCGGACGACACGTAGTCTGGCTTCATGGCTACCGCACTGATCACCGGTGCGAGCGCGGGCCTCGGCCTGGAGTTCGCCTGGCAGCTGGCGACCGCACGGCACGACGTCGTCCTGGTGGCCCGGGACGCCGACCGTCTGGAACACCTCGCCGGCCAGCTCTCCGCTGCAGCCGGCGTGCGCGCCGAGGTGCTCCCCGCCGACCTGGCCGACCGGACGCAGACCGAGCGGGTGGCCGAGCGGCTGCGCGACCGCAACCGCCCGGTGAGCCTGCTGGTCAACAACGCCGGGTTCGGCATGGGCGGGCAGTTCGTCGGGGGCGACCTGGCGACGCACGAGCGCGGCCTCGACGTGATGGTCCGTGCGGTGCTGGTCCTGTCGCACGCCGCCGCCGGTGCGATGGTCGACCGGGGGCGTGGGGCCATCCTCAACGTCTCCTCGATAGCCGCGCTGACCGCCGTCGGCACCTACTCCGCAGACAAGGCGTGGGTCCGGATCTTCACCGAGGCGCTGTCGGTGGAGCTGCGCGGCACGGGCGTGACCGCGACGGCGCTCTGCCCCGGCCTGGTGCACACCGAGTTCCACGAGCGGGCCGGCATCGAGTACGACACCCTGCCCGAGCTCGCCTGGCTGAACGCCGACACGGTGGTGGCCGCGGCGCTGGCCGACGTGCGAAGGGGCGCGGTGATCTCCACCCCCAGCCTGCGCTACGGCGTCATGTCCGAGGTGGTCCGGCTGCTGCCGCGGGTGGCGGTCCGGGCGTTGTCGGCCGACCGGCGGATGCGTGGGCCGGAGGCCACCCCGGACGACCACGAGGTGCCCGCGCAGGTCGCGAGTCCGGAGGCCACGGCCGGACAGTAGCCTTGGCGCCGTGATGTCGCCCCTGCCTGGCCAGACCCCTCGCGAGCAGCTGCGCGCCCTCGTCGTCGACCTCGCCGTCGTGCACGGCGAGGTCACCTTGTCGTCCGGCCTGACCGCCGCCTACTACGTCGACCTGCGCCGGGTGACCCTGCACCACCGGGCGGCCGCGCTGGTCGGGCACGTGATGCTCGACATGCTCGAGGAGGCGGGGCTCGGCACCGCGGAGATCGACGCGGTCGGTGGCCTGACCATGGCGGCGGACCCGGTCGCCACCGCGATGCTGCACGCGGCGGCCTCCCGCGGCCAGGACCTGGACGCGTTCGTCGTCCGCAAGGAGGGCAAGGCGCACGGCCTGCAGCGGCGCATCGAGGGACCGGACGTGGCCGGACGCCGGGTGGTCGCGGTCGAGGACACCTCCACGACCGGGGGCTCGGTGCTGGCGGCCGTCGAGGCGCTGCGCGAGGCCGGGGCGATCGTGGTCGGCGTCGCGGTGATCGTCGACCGCGCCACCGGGGCCCGGGAGCGGGTCGAGGCCGAAGGCCTGCCGTACCTGGCCCTGTTCGGCCTGGCCGACCTCGGCCTCGCCTGACCCGCCCTCGGCGTGCCGTCGCCGGTACAGCGCCCGGTCAGCCTCATGGACCTCATGCAGCGGGTGTTCGGCACCGATGTGGGGGATTGATGGGTGAGTTCCTCCGGCGCCGCGGCGCCACAGCGTTCGCGGTGGTCGCGCTCATCGTCACCGTTGCCACGGGTCTTCTTGTCGCTGCCCTCGTGATCTCCGGCAGGGCGGAGATCGGGTTCGCCGTGATGATCGGGTTCCTCGTCCTGGTGAGCCCTGCGTTGGTCGTCCCGAGGCTCTTCTACCGGTTCTACCGCCTCTGGCAGGCCCTCACGTGGGCGGTGGGGGTCGGGTGGCGCTTCGTCGGGTCGGACCAGTCGCTGCTCGAGCGGTGGCGCGATCGACCGTTCACCGGCCACGCCCAGCGGGTGTCCGAGCTCGTCGTGGGGACCTTCGCCGGCCGGTCTGCGATGTCGTTCGTGCTCTCGGGAGGGGGCGAGGTCACCCGGAGGTTCCACGTGGTCGCCGTCGAGCTCCGGGCCTCCCTGCCCACGCTCGAGCTCACCCCGGACGGGCCGGGCGCCACCCTTGCGAAGGCGGCCGGCGGTGAGGACATCCAGTTCGAGTCCGAGGACTTCAACCGGGCGTGGCGGGTGCGGGCCGACGACCGGAGGTTCGCGCACGACGTCGTCAACCCGCAGGTGATGGAACGGCTCCTGCGCGACGACGCTCGCGGGTTGTCCCTGCGCATCGAGGGCAGCGACATCCTGTGCTGGACGCCTGGAGAGCACGACCTGGACGCGATCTGGGCACGCCTGCAGCTCATGTCCGACGTCGTGGGCGCCGTCCCGCGGTTCGTGTGGCTGGGCTGCGGCTACGACCCCGGGGCACCACCGCCGCCCATCGGCGTGGCGTGGAGCCCGCTCCCGATCTGAGCCTCTGATGGCCCGGCCGCCGTGCCACCACCTCGCTACGATCGGCTCACGCTCACCTTGGAGGCCTTGTGAACGCCGTCTCGATCATCCTCATCGTGCTCGCCGCGATCGTCGCCATCACCGGGCTGTGGGCGGTGGTCACGTACAACGGCTTCGTCCGGCTGCGCAACCTGGTGCAGGAGGCATGGCGGCAGATCGACGTCGAGCTGAACCGGCGGCACGACCTGATCCCCAACCTGGTGGAGACCGTCAAGGGCTACGCGGCGCACGAGCGCGCCGTCTTCGACGAGGTCACCCGGGCTCGCGCCGCTGCGGCGTCTCCCGGCGCAGGGCCGGCTGAGCAGGCAGCCCAGGAGAACGTGCTGACCCAGGCCCTCGGTCGGCTGTTCGCCGTGGCGGAGGCCTACCCGCAGCTGCGCGCCAGCGAGAACTTCATGGCGCTGCAGGCGGAGCTCACGAACACCGAGGACCGCATCGCGGCCGGCCGGCGCTTCTACAACGCCAACGTGCGGCAGCTGAACACCAGGGTGGAGACCTTCCCGGCCAACATCATCGCCGGCGTGTTCGGCTTCACGCGGGCCGAGTACTTCGAGGCCGAGGAGCCGGCGGTGCGCGCCGCGCCGACCGTCGACTTCGGCGCCGCCGGCGCCGGCGCCTGAGCGTCCTGGCTGAGCCCGCTCGGATCGGGCGCTTGGCCTCGAGAGCTCCCGCCGGCCGCTGCACTCCTCGGGCGGCCGGCGGGTCTTGCAGCGGGACGACGAGCAGCAGCACCCCGCGCGGCACGCCGGCCGCGAGCCCACCGAGCCCGATCGCCATCGGTCGGGCCTTCGGCCAGGGGCGGGACTCGTGATCGGGCGGGCGTCAGCCCTCGATGTCCTCACGGACGGCCGCAGGGTCCGACGCCGGGTCGTCGAGCCCGGGGATCCCCACGGCGGCTGCGGCGCGCCGGACCTTGCCCCGGTTGCGTAGCGCCTCGACGACCATCGGCAGGACCGAGACTCCCACGATGCCCACCAGGATGTACTCGATGTTGTGCTGCACGAACGAGAAGCCGCCGAGCCAGTAGCCCAGTGAGGTGACCCCGACTCCCCAGAGCAGGGCGCCGATCAGGTTGTAGGTGAAGAAGTGCCGGTAGCTCATCCGCCCGACGCCGGCCGCGACGGGAGTGAACGTCCGCACGATGGGCACGAACTGCGCGAGGATGATCGCCTTTCCGCCGTGCCGTTCGAAGAACGCATGCGTGCGGTCGATGTGCTCCCGCTTGAAGAGCCGTGAGTCCGGCCGGTCGAAGACCTGCGGCCCCACCCGGTAGCCGATCAGATAGCCGGTCGAGTTGCCGAGCACCGCCGAGGCGAACATCAACGGCAGCACCACGCCCAGCGGGGTCCCGACGACCCCGGAGCCGACGAACATGCCGAGGGTGAACAGCAGTGAGTCGCCGGGCAGGAAGAAGCCGACCATCAGGCCGGTCTCGGCGAAGATCACCGCGCAGACCCCGATCACGGCCCACGGCCCCAGCGAGTCGACGAGGTTGGTGATGATGGTGCCCGGGTCGAGCCACTCGGGGCCCAGTGCGGCAAGGGGGCCGCCGGCGGCAACGGCAGTCAGGAGCGAGGTCACACGGGCAAGGGTACGGGGCGGGACGTCGCCCCGGTCCGGCCCCCGTGCGCGCCAAGGGCGGTGCTCGTGGAAGTCCGGTGAAGGTCGGTCTGCGGTCGATAGGGTCGGTGCGTCGGTCGGACGGAGGAGGAGCACCGGTGAATGAGCTCAGGGTGATCGGCGTGAGCCGCGCCTTCGGGGAGCAGGTTGCGCTGGACGAGGTGAGCTTCACGGTCCGGCCGGGCCGGATGACCGGTTTCGTCGGGGCCAACGGTGCCGGCAAGACAACGGCCATGCGGATCATCATGGGAGTCCTCGCGCTCGACGCCGGACGGGTGGAGCTGGGCGGGCGGGAGCTGACCCTTCCCGTGCGGGCGCGGTTCGGCTACATGCCGGAGGAGCGCGGGCTGTACCCCAAGATGAGGATTCGTGAGCAGCTGGTCTACCTCGGCCGGGTGCACGGCCTTGACGCCGCGACTGCGCGACGCCGGACCGGCGAGCTGGTGGAGAGCCTCGGGCTGGCCGACCGGGCGGACGACCTGCTGCAGACCCTCTCGCTCGGCAACCAGCAGCGCGTGCAGGTGGCGGCGGCGCTGGTGCACGACCCGATCCTGCTGGTGCTGGACGAGCCGTTCTCCGGCCTCGACCCGCTGGCCGTCGACGACATGGGTGGCCGCCTGCGGCAGCGCGCGGCCGACGGCGTTCCCGTCCTGTTCTCCTCCCACCAGCTCGAGCTGGTGGAGCGGTTGTGCGACGACATCGTGATCATCGACCGGGGCAAGATCGTCGCCGCCGGGGAAGCCGCGTCGTTGCGCACGGCACGGGCCGGTAGGCGGTACCGCCTGGTTGTCGATCCGACGTCCGCGCTCAACCCTGCCGCCCTGCTCGCAGCGGTGCCCGGTGCGACGCTGGACAGCCAGGGCGGGCCTGGCGTCGTCGTCGACCTGCCACCCGACGCGGACGAGCAGCCCCTGCTGGCGGCGGCTCAGGCGCAAGGCGCCGTGCGGGAGTTCGCGCTGGTCAGACCGTCGCTGGCGGAGATCTTCCGGGAGGTCGTGCGATGAGCGCTCAGACCACCGTCCGGCAGCCGGGGACCACCGCGTGGTCGGCGATCCGGGTGGTCGCGAACCGGGAGATCGCGGTCAAGCTGCGGGACAAGGCGTTCATCGGCTCGACGATCTTCATGCTGCTGATCGTGATCGCCGCCACGGTGATCCCCGTGCTGCTCAGCCAGCAGGTGCCGAGCGTGCGGGTGGCCGTCCAAGGGGCGGCGGCTGAGCAGGTGATCGACCTGGCAGCTGAGCTGGGCGTGCAGGCCCAGAACGACGACGCTGCCGCGCCGGCCCCGGTCGCTCTGCTCGGCGTCGGTGGGCTCCCCGCCGCCGACATCACCTCCGTCGCGGTCGAGCCCGGGGTGGACATGAGCCTGCTGCTGCGCGACGAGGACGTCGGTGCGGTGCTGATCGGTGAAGAGCTGTCCGGCCTCCGGTTGGTGGGGCTGCAGTCGGTGTCCACCGAGCTGGAGACCCTGGTGACCGCCGCGTCCAGCGAGCTGCAGGTCGCCGAGGCCGCGGAGCGCGGGGGCCTGTCACCGGAGGAGGTCGCGGCGATCACCCAGCCGACGCCGCCCGTGACGGAGCTGTTGGACGTCCGCCCCGCGGGCACCATGCCGCCGGAGTTCCTGGTGCTCGTGTTCGCCTTCCTCTTCTACCTGTCCGTCCTGACGTTCGGGATGTCCATCGCGCAGAGTGTCGTCGAGGAGAAGCAGTCGCGGGTGGTCGAGCTGTTGGTCGCTGCGATGCCGGTGCGCTGGCTGCTGGCCGGCAAGGTGATCGGCAACACGATCATGGCGGTGGGCCAGGTGGTGGTGATCGTCGGCGCCGGTCTGCTCGGCGCGACCGTCGCCGGCCAGGGGGAGCTGATCCGTCAGGTGCTGGGTGCGTCGGGCTGGTTCGTGCTCTTCTTCCTGCTCGGCTTCGTCATGCTCGCCTGTCTGTGGGCCGTCGCCGGCTCGCTGGCCTCCCGCATCGAGGACCTCAGCTCCACGACCGTGTTCATGCAGGTGCTGGTGATCGTGCCGTTCTTCGCCGCGATCTTCCTGATCGAGCCGAGCTCGACGCAGCGATTGCTGTCCTACGTCCCGTTCACCGCTCCCTTGCTGATGCCCGCGCGGGTGGTGCTCGGGACCGCCGAGCCGTGGGAGCCGTATGTCGCGGCCGTGATCGTCCTGGTCACAGCTGTGCTGTTCGTTGCCCTCGGCGCCAAGCTGTACGCCGGGTCGGTGCTGCACACCTCGGGTCGGCTCAAGGCGGCGCAGGCCTGGCGCGGCGCCGACCGCTGACGGCGGGCGGACCTGCAATGTGCTACCATGTGCTACATGACTGACCCCGCCCGAGCAGGCGTCCGCGAGCTGCGTCAGAACGCGAGCAAGCTCCTCGACCGTGTGGCGGCGGGCGAGTCGATCGAGATCACCAACCACGGTCGGGCCGTGGCCCGCCTGGTGCCGGTGGACTACGTGTACCCGAGGCCGTTCGCCGTCCTTCTCGCCGAGGGACTGATCCACGGGCAAGGCGGACGGCCGTGGGAGATCGAGCCGGTGGCCGGACCGCCAGGGGCGCCCTCGTCGGAGGAGATCCTCGAGGAGCAGCGAGCCGACCGGTGATTGTCTACGTCGACACATCGGCTCTCATGAAGCTGGTCCGGGTCGAGGAGCACGCGGCGTCCATGCGCGGCTGGCTCACCCGGCACGACCCCACGCTGGTCACGAGCGTGATCGGCGCGGTCGAGCTGCGTCGGGTCGCAGCGCGGGTGGGGCCGACGCTCCTCCCCGTCGCCGAGGGAGTCCTCGCGCGGATGCGCCTGGTCGAGCTGACGCAAGCCACGCTGAAGCTCGCGGGCACGGTCGCCCCCTCGTCTTTGCGGACCCTGGATGCTCTGCACCTGGCGTCAGCCGTGATGGTTGCCGATCTCGATACCGCGCTCTGCTACGACCGGCAGCTCTCCGCGGCCTTCGAGCGGATCGGCGTATCCGTCGTCGCGCCCTGAAGGGCCCACACCGCGCGCGGATCGGATGACAGGATCGGGGCCATGTCGACGTCGCCGGCCGGAGCCGTGAGCATCGGGACCCCGCTGTCCCCGACCGCCACCCGGGTGCTGCTGCTCGGCTCGGGCGAGCTCGGCAAGGAGGTGGCGATCGAGCTGCAACGGCTCGGCGCCGAGGTGGTGGCCGTCGACAGGTACGCCGACGCGCCGGCCATGCAGGTGGCGCACCGTTCGCACGTCGTGGACATGCTCGACGCCGACGCGCTGCGGGCGGTCCTGCTGGCCGAGGCCCCGCACGTCGTCGTGCCGGAGATCGAGGCCATCGCCACCCAGGTACTCGCCGAGGTGGAGGCCACCGGGGTGCGAGTGGTGCCCACCGCAAGGGCCACCCGCCTGACCATGGACCGCGAGGGCATCCGGCGGCTGGCCGCCGAGGAGCTGGGCATCCTGACCTCGCCGTACCGCTTCGTCGAGTCCGAGGCAGACCTGCGCGCTGCTGTCGAGTCGCTCGGCCTGCCGTGCGTTGTCAAGCCCGTGATGTCCTCGTCCGGCAAGGGCCAGAGCGTCGTGCGCACGCCCGACGACGTCGCCAACGCCTGGGCGTACGCGCAGACCGGGGGACGGGCCGGGTCGGGTGCGGGCGCGCCGGTGCGCGTGATCGTCGAGGGCTTCGTCGTGTTCGACTCCGAGATCACCCTGCTGACGGTGCGGCACGCCGCGGGGACGACGTTCTGCGACCCGGTCGGTCACGTGCAGGTGGACGGGGACTACCGGGAGTCATGGCAGCCGGCCGCCCTGCCCGACGGCGTGCTCGCCGAGGCCCAGCGGGTGGCCGCGACCGTGACCGCGGCGCTCGGCGGCTGGGGCGTCTTCGGTGTCGAGCTGTTCGTGGTCGGTGACCGGGTGCTCTTCTCCGAGGTTTCACCGCGGCCGCACGACACCGGCCTCGTCACGTTGGTGTCCCAGGACCTGTCCGAGTTCGCGCTGCACGCGCGGGCGGTGCTCGGCCTGCCTGCCGGGGAGATCCTGCGGCTGGGCACGGGCGTGGGTCAGGAGGCTGCGGCGTCGTGCGCCGTGCTGGCCGAGGGCACCGGGGTGCCCCGGTTCACCGGCGTCGACGCAGCGCTCGCGGTACCGACCGCGCAGGTGCGGTTGTTCGGCAAGCCCGGCGTCGAGGGTCGGCGCCGGGTGGCCGTCACGCTCGCCCGCGGGGCGGATGTGGCCCAGGCCCGGGAGCGGGCCCGGACCGCCGCTGCGGCGCTGCACGTCGAGCTGGACTGAGCGGTGGGCGCGAGGGCGGAGGTGCCCGACGCCGTCGGGCCGGGTCCCGAGGACGACGTGCGTCAGCCCGAGGAGGTGGGCGTCGGCCCCTGGCCGGGTGGCCCGGACGCCTGGCCCCGACTCGCTGGCGGGATCGACCCCAGGTACGACGCCGACCTGCTGGCCGGCGGCGACCGGCGCAACGTCGTCGACGGCTACCGGTACTGGACGGTCGAGGCGATCGTCGCCGACCTGGACGCCCGGCGGCACCCGTTCCACGTGGCGATCGAGAACTGGGCGCACGACCTGAACATCGGGTCGGTGGTCCGCACCGCGAACGCGTTCCTTGCCGCCGAGGTGCACATCGTCGGCCGGCGGCGGTGGAACCGGCGTGGCGCGATGGTCACCGACCGGTACCAGCACATCCGCCACCACCCCGACGTCGCGGACCTGGCGGCGTGGGCCGACGACGCCGGCCTGCCGCTGCTGGGGATCGACAACACCCCGGGGTCGGTGCCGCTCGAGGGCTACCCGCTGCCCAGGGCCTGCGTGCTGCTCTTCGGCCAGGAGAGCGCCGGGCTCTCCGAGGCCGCCCGGGCGGCGTGCGGCGACGTGCTGCACATCCGCCAGTTCGGCTCCACCCGGTCGATCAACGCCGGTGCCGCGGCCGCGATCGCGATGCACGCCTGGGTCACGCAGCACGCGTGACGCGGCCGGCCGCCTGCTCGCCGCGGTGGAGCCTGTCCTCAGGCGCGCGTCAGCGTCTGGCGGCGAGCCGGGCGACGCCCGGACCCACAAGCTCCGGGAGCACGACCTCGCGCCCGGACATCGCGAGGATCAGCGCCTCTGCCGCACCGGTGACCTCCTCGCCGTCGCCGACGCCCCAGTCGACGTCGGTGGCCGTCAGCCGCAGGCCCTTGATGCGGCTCGGTGCGCCGAGCACCGGGTCCGTCGAGACCTTCTGGGCGACGGCGGTGAGCAGCTCTGGGTCGCACGACGGGGAGCCGCTCGCGCAGAGGATGCCGAGCGGCCGGCGGACGTCCTGGGCATGGATGAACAGGTCGTCGAGGAGGTGCTGCGGCTCGCGCCTCGGCGGAACCGTCCGTCGGTCGATGCCTGCGCGGTAGGCGGCGATCAGATTCTCGAGCGGCGCGGACCCTCGCCGGACCGCGTCGGTGTGGATGGATCGCTGGAGGCTGAAGCCCGCGCGAGCGAGGCCGACGAGCCCACCGGCCCCGATGAACCGCTTGGGGAGGATCGTGTGCGCCACCACGTCGCGCACCCGCCAGCCCGGGCACAGCGACGGGGTGTCCCACTGCTCGGCGGGCAGCTCGGACAGCTGGTCGATGAGCTCGGTGCGCAGTGCCACCATCCAGGCCCAGATGCGTTCGGCTGTCATGGTCCGAACGTATCGGCGCAGCGACGACGACGGAGGCGGATCGGCACGGTCAGCTGGTCATCCACCACGTGGTGGCGAGCAGCGCCGCGGTCGCCATGGGGACCTGCCAGGTGACGACGCGACCGAGGGTGCGGGCCAGCGCCTGGCTACCTAGGTCGGGACGTCGTCCCGGAGGTCCCGGAGGTCCCGGAGGTCCCGGCGCCCCGAGGGTTGATCCGTGGAACGATGAGGGGGAACTCACCCCACAGATCAGTTGGAGTCTCCATGGCTATCGCCACCCCTGAGGTCTACGTCGAGATGCTCGACCGGGCACGCGCCGGTTCCTTCGCCTACCCGGCTGTGAACGTGACGTCGTCACAGACCCTGAACGCGGCCCTCCAGGGCTTCGCGGAGGCAGAGTCGGACGGCATCATCCAGGTCTCCGTCGGTGGCGCCGAGTACGCCTCCGGCCCGACCGTCAAGGACCGCGTGGCCGGCTCGCTGGCGCTCGCCGCGTACGCCGCCGAGGTCGCCAAGAACTACCCGGTGACCGTCGCGCTGCACACCGACCACTGCGCGAAGCAGAACCTGGACTCGTGGGTGCGCCCGCTGCTCGCCCTCGGGGCCGAGCGGGTCAAGGCCGGCAAGCTGCCGACGTTCCAGTCGTTCATGTGGGACGGCTCGTCCGTGCCGTTGGCCGAGAACCTGCTGATCGCCGAGGAGCTGCTCGGGCTCGCCCAGGCCGCCCACGCGATCCTCGAGGTCGAGATCGGCGTCGTCGGTGGCGAGGAGGACGGCCAGGTGGCCGCCATCAACGAGAAGCTCTACACGACGGTCGCGGACGGCCTGGCCACCGTCGAGGCTCTCGGTCTCGGTGAGAAGGGCCGCTACCTGACGGCCCTGACCTTCGGCAACGTGCACGGCGTCTACAAGCCCGGTGCGGTCAAGCTGCGCCCTGCCCTGCTCAAGGAGATCCAGGACGCCGTCGGCGCCTCGGTCGGCAAGGCCAACCCGTTCGACCTGGTGTTCCACGGCGGCTCCGGCTCGAGCGCCGCCGAGATCGCCGAGGCCGTCGACAACGGCGTGATCAAGATGAACATCGACACCGACACCCAGTACGCGTTCACGCGGCCCGTCGTCGGTCACATGTTCGCCAACTACGACGGCGTGCTCAAGGTCGACGGCGAGGTCGGCAACAAGAAGGCCTACGACCCGCGTGCCTGGGGCAAGCTCGCCGAGGCCGGCCTGGCCAAGCGGCTGGTCGAGGCCTGCCAGGAGCTCCGCTCCGCGGGCCAGAAGATGTCCTGACCTGCACAGACAGCGACGCCGCCAGCCCGACGGGGGTGGCGGCGTCGCTGTCTGTCGGACCTGTCACGCGGCCCCAACTTCCGCCAGCCCGCCAGCCCGCGCCACACCCGCCCCCGGCCACCCCCACCCCCGGCCAC
>Ga0209538_1001093_pt1 | contig 14511 bp, 14 predicted proteins | sample BarGraNGADG00211_2_FD_184492 | JGI IMG/M metagenome (GOLD analysis project Ga0209538, IMG submission 184492) | Arctic peat soil microbial communities from Barrow, Alaska - Barrow Graham LP Ref core NGADG0004-211 (SPAdes) (version 2) | ecosystem: Environmental > Terrestrial > Soil > Wetlands >... | reverse complement strand
CCGAGGTAGACCCTCCGAGCCGAGGTAGACCCTCCGAGGCATCCAACTTGACGCAAAGGGTCTACCTCGACGCCAGAGGGTCTACCTCGGCTCGAGGGCCGTTAGGGTTCGCCGCGGCGTCGTCGGCGGTCCCGCTCAGCTGATCGAGGCGCGCAGCTCGTCGAAGCTGTTCACGTGGGCCCGGTGCTGCGCCCCGATCAGGTGCTCGAAGACGATCTGGGTCCGGGTCGAGGCCACCGCGGGATCCATGCTCAGCTTGGTCGCGACGAAGTCGCGGAGCTGGTCGGTCGAGGTGCACGCGACGTGGATGAGGAAGTCGTCCTCGCCACCGAGGAAGTAGATGTCGAGCACGTTCGGCAGCAGGATGACCCGTTGCGAGTAGCTCTTGATCTCGGGCCGCGCTTGCGGCCGCAGCCGCACGAAGACGAGCGCCTGGATGTGCAGGCCGACCGCGGTCGCGTCGATCTCCGCGTGCGAGGAGCGCAGGATCCCCGCCTCGCGGAGGGCCCGCATCCGCGTCAGCGTCGTCGATGGCGAGACACCCAGCTGCTCAGCGAGCGTGTTGTTCGGCGTCCGGGCGTCCTTGACGAGTGCCCACAGGATCTGTTCGTCGAGCTCGTCGAGTCGAACTTCCTTCGGCTGGTCGGCGTGCGTTCGTCCTGATCGCAATTTCCTGCCTTCCTGATGTGTAGGTTCGCAGATAGTTCGAGCATAGGCGCTCTTCTGCCACATATATCTGACAATGGAAGAGTGCCGTCGCAGCAGGTGACGACGCCGGGCCGTGCGGGTCGCGGTGACGCAGGGGTGAGTCCAGTGCGGATCGGTGTACCGGCTGAGATCAAGAACCGTGAGGCTCGCGTCGCACTCACCCCGTCGGGGGTCAACGAGCTCGTCAAGGCGGGGCACGACGTCGTGGTGCAGACGGGCGCCGGCGTGGGCTCCGCCATCGACGACGCCGAGTACCGCAAGGCGGGCGCGACGGTGTCCACCGTCGACGACGCGTGGGCTGCGGAGCTCGTGCTCAAGGTCAAGGAGCCGGTCGCATCCGAGTACCCGCGGTTGCGTCCCGACCAGACCCTCTTCACCTACCTGCACCTCGCGGCGAACGAGCCGCTCGTCAACGCCCTCGTCGCCGCCGGAACCACGAGCATCGCGTACGAGACCGTGCAGCTCGCAGATGGTTCGCTGCCGCTTCTGGCCCCGATGAGCGAGGTCGCCGGCCGGTTGTCCGTCCTCGTCGGCGCCTATCACCTGATGGGCAGCCAGGGCGGCCGCGGCGTCCTTCTGCCGGGGGTGCCTGGCGTCCGTCCGGCCACCGTCACGATCCTCGGCGCCGGCACGGCCGGCCAGAACGCGCTCGCCCAGGCCGTCGCGATGGGCGCCGACGTGACCGTTCTCGACCTGTCCATCCCGCGGTTGCGAGAGATCGACGCGCGGTACGCCGGCCGGGTCCGGACGGTCGTGTCCAACGCCTACGAGATCGAGCGCGCCGCGCTCGGCTCGGATCTGCTCATCGGCGCCGTCCTGGTGCCGGGTGCGAAGGCGCCGACGCTCGTCTCGAGGGAGCTGGTGTCCCGGATGCGCCGCGGCAGCGTCCTGGTGGACATCGCGATCGACCAGGGTGGGTGTTTCGCGGACTCCCACCCGACGACGCACGACGACCCGGTCTATCAGGTCGAAGGATCGATCTTCTACTGCGTTGCGAACATGCCCGGTGCGGTGGCCGTGACGTCCACCTCCGCGCTGACGAATGCGACCCTGCCGTACGTCGTCGAGATCGCGAACAAGGGGTGGCGGTCAGCGGTCGCGGAGAGCCCCGCGCTGGCCGGCGGCCTCAGCACGGTGGGTGGCTTCATCGTGCACAAGGAGACGGCGAAGCTGTTCCCGCAGCTCCCGGCCCGGCTGGCGCTGCGCGCGGCGTAGCGCCGAGGTAGCGCCCCCGACAGGATTCGAACCTGCGACCTGCGGATTAGAAGTCCGACGCTCTATCCACTGAGCTACGGGGGCCGGAGCACCGAACTCTAGCCGGGACGCGCCTCCCGGCAGGGAAGCAGGGAACCGCCCGGCTCAGGGCTCGGTCACCCAGTAGAACGCTAGCGGCTGCCGCCCGCGTCCGGCTCTCCCGCGCCGTCACGCGTCCCCGTCGGGGCGCCTCAGCTTCTTGACGTTCGAGCGCATCCGCTTCGCGGTGAGGCGCCGCTCGACCGAGGCCCGAGTCGCGCGGGTCGGGCGCCGCGCGCGAGGCGGTGGTGCGATGGCCGCGGCAAGGAGCTCCACCAGGCGTCGTTCGGCAGCCTCGCGATTGCGCAGCTGCGAGCGGTACTCGGAGGCTTTGATGGTCAGCACTCCGTCCACCAACCGACCGGCCAACCGCTCGAGCGCCCGGGCCCGCAGCGTCGGGCTGAGCACCGTCGAGGCGGCGACGTCGTAGCGCAGCTCGACCCGGGAATCGGCGGTGTTGACGCCCTGCCCGCCCGGTCCGGACGAGTGGGAGAACCGCCACGAGAGCTCCGCCTCGGGGATGACGATGGATCCGCGGACCCGCAACGGACCTGGCACTTCGTCCCCGCCACCTTCGCGCTCGTCGTGAACCCGGCGGCCGCTGGCGCGCCATCTGGGGCTCCGCGGACTCCCCCTCGGAGCCGCCCGAAGCAATACTCGACGAGACTACGCGGCGCGCGCGTTTGGCATGATTCGCCGGGCACGGCAGGCTTGGCCTGTGGACAACACGGGTGACGTCGCCGCGGCGACCGTCTCGACGGAGCGCCCTGCTGTCCCACCAACGCTCCTCGACGCCATGCGTGACCTTCGGCGGGACGTGGATGCCACCACGTTCCCGCTCTCGATCGAGGGAGTCGAGCGGGCCGACGAGTCCCGGCTCACGCTGCGCCGCCAGCTCGACGACCATGTGATCCCGCGGCTGACCGAGCTCTCGGCTCCCGCGATCGTCGTCGTCGCCGGCTCGACCGGAGCCGGGAAGTCCACCCTGGTCAACTCGTTGCTCCGGACCGAGGTGAGCCCGGCGGGGGTGCTGCGCCCGACGACGCGGCGGCCGGTCCTCGCGCACAACCCGGGCGACACCGATCTGCTCAGCGAGCACCGGCTGCACGGCATCGTGACGATGGTCAGTCACGACCAGGTGCCGCGCGGGCTCGCGCTGCTCGACGCACCGGACCTCGACTCCGTACTGGAGACCAACCGCGACATGGCGGATCGCTTGCTCGAGGCCGCCGACCTGTGGCTCTTCGTCACGACGGCCGCCCGCTACGGCGACGCGTTGCCCTGGCGGGTGCTGGAGCGGGCCGCGTCGCGCGAGGCATCGGTCGCGATGGTCCTGAACCGCGTGTCGACCGAGTCGGTGATGGAGATCCGGATGGATCTCATGATGCGACTGCGCGAGCACGGCATGACGCATGTGCCGCTGTTCGTCGTTCCGGACCAAGGGCCGCACGAGGGCCTGTTGCAGGAGCGCGCGGTCGCCCCGATCAACCGTTGGCTCGGCATGCTGGCCGGCCCCGACCATGGCCGCGCGGTCATCCTTCGGACCCTGCGCGGCGCCCTGCACGCGGTGCTGCCATGGGTCGACGAGCTGATCGACCACGTGGATGCGCAAGTGGACGCGAGGGTGGCTCTCGAGGCCGCGCTCGCCGCGGCTCTCGTGCCGCCGGCCGACGCCGCCGCTGCCGCGATGGCGCACGGCACCGTGGTGGACGGCACCGTCCGCGCCTGCTGGTCGCAGCTGACCGTTCCGGGCGGGCAGCTCGACACGCTCTTCACCCGCTCCGGCCGGATGCGCCGGTCGGCGCGGCGCGGGCGGGATCGGTCCGAGGCGCTCGCACCGTTGATCGACGACCTCCAGGCTTCGGTGACGTCCAGCCTGACCGCGGCCGGCGGGTACGCCGAAGCCGCCGCCCGGGACGCCCTGACGGGTCCGAGTGCGCCGGGCGGGGGAGACAGCGTGTTCGCCGCGGTGGACCTCGAAGGCCTCGGGACGAGCCTCCGCGCAGTGGCCGAGGCGGCTGCCCGCGACTGGGTCGCGGCCGGGCGGCAGGCCGTCGAGGCCCTTAGCGGCGTGTCCGGGGCCGGCAAACGCTCGATGACCGCTCGGGCGGTGCGCGCCGTCGGCGGCGACGGGCTGACCGCGATCACCCTGGCCGCCGCGGCCGGTTTCGAGCCGGCCACCGAGCTTCTCGAACGACTCCTCGGCGAGGACGCCGGCGGGCTCCGCCAGCACGTCGCGGCGGACCTTGTCGCCGCGGCGCGCGCCCAGGTGCGGCGTGAGGGGGGTCAGCTCGGGGCGTTCCTGCAGATTCCCGCGCTCGCATCCGACGCCGCCGCGACGCTGCGGCTGCGACTCGCTGTGCTCAAGGACCTGACATGAGCAAGAAGTCCGGCGCCGGAAAGAGGCTCAAGGCGCTCGCCGAGGCCGCGGCGGCCGTGGCAGCGGAATCGGTGCCGGCCGCGGCGCCGGACCCGGGTCCGGGCGATGTGCCTGGGCCGGCGGAGGTGCCGGGGCCGGGCGACGCGCCGAGGCCGGCTGACCTTCCTGCTCCCACCGTTCTGCCGGGGCCGGACGATGTGCCCAGGCCAGCTGACCTGCCTGGGCCAGACGTGCCCCCGGCCGACCTGCCGATCCTGCCGGCTGCGCTCTCCGCGCCATCCCTGCCGCGAGACCCGCCACCCGAAGATTCCGACACGGCCGTGCTCTCCGCCCGGCTCGATCGACTGGACAACGTCCTCGCCATCGTGGGCGACCGTTCGGACCCTTCGATCGCGGCGTCGGTGGCCGAAAGCATCGCGACGGTGCGCGAGCGCCTCGCCCTCGGCGTGGACCACACGGTCGTGGCACTCGTCGGCGGCACCGGATCGGGTAAGTCGAGCCTGTTCAATGCGATCGCCCGCTTGCCGTTCGCCCAGGTGGGCGTACTTCGGCCGACGACGTCGCTGGTCAGCGCATGCGTCTGGGGCAGCCAGGCGGACGCGCTGCTCGACTGGCTCGAGATCACCTCCGATCACCGGCTCCAGCGCGAGAGCGCGCTCGACGGCGAATCCGAGGCGGCGCTGCGCGGCCTGGTCCTGCTCGACCTGCCGGATCACGACTCGATCGCGCCGGAGCACCGCAAGGTGGTGGATCGGCTGTTGCCGATGGTCGACCTCCTGGTCTGGGTGGTCGACCCGCAGAAGTACGCCGACGACGCGCTCCACTCCGGGTACCTGCGCCGCCTGGTCGGGCACGAGTCCGCGATGCTCGTCCTGCTCAACCAGATCGACACGGTCCCCGAGGACACGGTGGACGTGCTGCGCGCCGACGTCATCCACCTGCTCCGCGAGGACGGCCTGTCCGGGGTGCCGGTGGAGGTCTCGTCCGCGCGAACCGGCGAGGGCATCGCGACGGCGCGCGAGATCCTGGCCACCGTCGTCGAACGCCACTCGGTCTCAGCGCAACGCGCTGTCGCCGAGATCTCCGACGCCGCCAGTCGGCTCTCCACCCAGCTGGCGTCGTACGAACCGTCCGGCGCCGACCTCCCCGTTGCGGCCGTCGTGAGCGGACTGGCCGATGCCGTCGGCCTCCGTGCCATCGCGGCTGCGGTGGGCGCCGCCGTGCGTACCGGCGGATCGACGGCGCCGGCTTTCGGTGCGGTGCAGGCGGACACGGCCGACCTTTCGCGCTCCCGTTGGCTCGCCCACCTCGGGACCGGACTGCCGGAGCGCTGGCAGCTCGTTCTGGGCGAGCGGATCGCCTCGAGCGAGGAGATTCGCACCTCGCTCGCGCAGCACCTCGCGGCGGTTCCGCTCCGGGTCCGCCACTCGCGCCTCGGGCAGCTGCTGACGGTGCTCGCGCTCGCCGCCGCTCTCGGTGCGGTCGGTGCGCTCGGGTGGTCGATGTGGACACGGTCGCAAGACGACACGACCGGCTGGATGTGGCCGCGCCTCGTGATTGCCGGCGCGCTCGCGCTCGGCGCGCTGCTGCTCGCGGTGGCGGCTCGAGCCGGGCGAGCCTGGTCGGGGCGTCAGCGTGCCCGCGCCGTGGATGTGGCCGGTCGCCGTGAGCTCGAGGCGCTCGTCGAGGAGCACCTCGCCGCGCCGAGCCGGGCGCTGCTGGCCGAGCATCGCGAGGCGCGCATCGCGCTCGGTGAGCTTTCCGCCCGATACCTGTCCACAGGCATTCCTGCACTCGAGGACTCCACCGCCGACGACCTCGCGCCGGTCCGGCCGGCCTAGCTGCGCGAGGCTCCCCGGATTGAGGCCGGCATCGGTCGGCCCGGAGGGAGCAGAGATGAGCAACGGAATCACGGCGACGGTAGTCGGCTGGATCGCGACCGCCCCGCGTCAGGTCATCGGCCCGAGCGGCGTCGCCTTCGCCAGCTTCCGGATGGCGAGCACGCCGCGGTACTTCGACCGAACGGCCGGGGCCTGGGCCGACGGCCGCACCGAGTGGATCACCGTCAAGGTCTTCCGCGACGCCGCGTTCAACGTGGCCGCGTCGCTGCACAAGGGCGATCCGGTGCTGGTGACCGGACGTCTTGCCACCAGCGAGTGGGAGAGCGAGAACGGACCGCGCACCGACCTGGTGCTCGAGGCCACCGCGCTCGGCCCGGACGTGACCAGGGGTACCTGCATCTTCGCTCGGACCGTGCACACCGGGCCTGGCGGCCAGTCGGGTGAGTCCGAGGTCAGCGCCCAGGCTGACGACGGTGCGCTGGGTGCCGGAGCCGAACGGTCCGGATCGGGCGCCGTCCGCGGCGGGCCGGACCTCGCAGACGACCTCGAGGATCTGGGTCCCGAGGACCCGTTCGCCGACCTGGCCGCGTCGGCCGTCGCTGTCGCCACACCGTAGGCTTGGCCGCTGGAAGGCACGGCGGCGCGGGTTCGCGCCGCCGTAGGCGAACCCGAAGGTGAACAGCGACACGTGGCTGAATACATCTACAGCATGTACAAGGCGCGCAAGGCGCACGGCGACAAGGTGATCCTGGATGACGTCACGTTGGCGTTCTACCCCGGCGCGAAGATCGGTGTCCTCGGTCCCAACGGCGCCGGCAAGTCCACCGTGCTCAGGATCATGGCCGGGCTCGACACGCCGTCGAACGGCGAGGCGCAGCTTTCGGCCGGGTATTCGGTCGGGATCCTGCTGCAGGAGCCGCCGCTGAACGAGTCGAAGACCGTGCTCGGCAACGTCGAGGAGGGCGTCGCGCCGATCAAGGCGAAGCTGGACCGCTTCAACGAGATCTCGGCGCTGATGGCCGAGCCGGACGCCGACTTCGACACCTTGCTCAAGGAGATGGGCGAGCTCCAGGAGGCGCTCGACCACGCCGAAGCCTGGGACCTCGACGCGCAGCTCGAGCAGGCGATGGATGCGCTGCGCTGCCCGCCGCCGGACGCGGACGTCTCGATCCTCTCCGGTGGTGAGCGGCGCCGCGTCGCGCTGTGCAAGCTCCTCCTCGAGAAGCCCGACCTGCTGCTCCTGGACGAGCCGACGAACCACCTGGACGCGGAGAGCGTGCAGTGGCTCGAACAGCACCTCGCGAAGTACCACGGTGCCGTTCTCGCCGTCACCCACGACCGGTACTTCCTGAACAACGTCGCCGAATGGATCCTCGAGCTCGACCGCGGCCGCGCCTATCCGTACGAGGGCAACTACTCGACCTACCTGGAGAAGAAGCAAGAGCGGCTGCAGGTCCAGGGCAAGAAGGACCTCAAGCTCGCGAAGCGCCTCAAGGACGAGCTCGAGTGGGTGCGCCAGAGCGCCAAGGGGCGCCAGACCAAGTCCAAGTCGCGCCTCGCGCGCTACGAAGAGATGGCTGCCGAAGCGGACCGCACCCGCAAGCTCGACTTCGACGAGATCCAGATCCCGCCGGGCCCGCGCCTCGGCGGCATCGTGATCGAGGCGAAGGACCTCAAGAAGGGGTTCGACGAGCGGGTCCTGATCGAGAACCTCTCGTTCATCCTGCCGCGCAACGGCATCGTCGGCGTGATCGGTCCGAACGGCGTCGGCAAGACGACGCTGTTCAAGACCATCGTCGGGCTCGAGCCGCTGGACGCCGGCGAGCTGAAGGTCGGCGAGACGGTCAGGATCGCCTACGTCGACCAGGCCCGCGCGGGCATCGACCCGAAGAAGTCGCTGTGGGAGGTCGTCTCGGACGGTCTCGACTACATCAAGGTCGGCAACGTCGAGATGCCGTCCCGGGCGTACGTCTCCGCGTTCGGGTTCAAGGGCCCGGACCAGCAGAAGGCCGCCGGGGTGCTCTCTGGCGGCGAGCGCAACCGGCTCAACCTCGCGCTGACCCTCAAGATCGGCGGGAACCTGCTGCTGCTCGACGAGCCGACCAACGACCTGGATGTCGAGACGCTCGGTTCGCTCGAGAACGCGCTGCTGGAGTTCCCCGGTTGCGCCGTGGTCGTCTCGCACGACCGCTGGTTCCTCGACCGGGTGGCGACGCACATCCTGGCGTACGAGGGCACCGAGGTCGACCCGGGCCGCTGGTTCTGGTTCGAGGGCAACTACGCGTCCTACGAGGAGAACAAGATCGAGCGGCTCGGCATCGAGGCCGCGCGTCCGCACCGTGTCACGTACCGCAAGCTCACCCGGCACTGAGCGCGCCGAGCCGGTATCTGAGCATGATGAGGCGGCACTGAGCATGATGAGGCGGCACTGAGATGACGCGCCTGCGGGTCCCGGTCCAGCTGCGCTGGTCGGACATGGACGCATACGGGCACGTCAACAACGTCGAGATGCTGCGCCTCCTCGAAGAGGCGCGCATCGAGGCGTTCTGGCGCCGGCCCGATGCTCCGGACGGGGTCGGGGCGGCGCGAACCGAGGACTGGCCGACGGCCGTGCTCGACGGCGGACCCGGGGCGACCACGACGACGCTCATCGCGCGCTCCGAGATCGAGTACCTCCGGCCGCTCGACTACCGTCGTGACCCGGTGACGATCGAGCTATGGATCGGTCACCTCGGCGGCGCGAGCATCGACGTCTGCTACGAGGTGCACGACGGCGGCGAACCGTTCGCGCGCGCCACGACGACGGTCGTGCTCGTCGATGCCGCGACCGGCGCTCCACGCCGGATGAGCGAAGACGAGCGCGCGGCGTGGCAGCCGTACCTCGAGGCGCCGGTCGAGCTTCGGCGGCGGCGGGGCTGACGGTCCTTCGGGTGAACGACGCCGGTGGTCGTCCGATCCGACCGGCGACAGCGGCCGCCGGGAGCTAGCGGGCGTCGTCCGTCCCGCCGATCCACGGCGCCCGGAACATGCCCTCTTGAGCGACGCTCGCCACCAGCCGCCCGTCGTGGCTGAACATCTTCCCGATCGACAGCCCGCGCGCGCCGGACGCCGAGGGGGAGTGCGCCTGGTACAGGATCCAGTCGTCCGCTCGGAGCGGCCGGTGGAACCACATCGCGTGGTCGAGGCTCGCGGTCGACATGCCGGGGGTGCTCCACGAGATCCCGTGGTCGCGCATGACCGGCTCGAGGATCGAGATGTCGCTCGCGTACGCCGCGATGGCCGCGTGCAGCAGCGGGTCATCCGGGAGGGCCTTCGCCACCCGCCACCAGCTGAGCACGTCCGGCGAGGGCTCCTCTTGCGGCTGCCCGAAGATCGACGGGCTGACCGAACGCCCGTCGATCGGCTGCCCGTAGGACCAGTACTGCGCCGTCGGGTGCTCGATCTCGCCGTAGAGGTCGGCGAAGCTCGGCAGCGTCTCCGGGTCCGGGGCCGTCGGCATCTCGTCCGCGTGTTCGAGGCCGGGGTCGTCACGCTGGAACGAGGCGGTCATCGACAGGATCGGAGCGCCGCCCTGCGACGCGTGCGTCCGGCGGGCACTGAACGAGCCGCCGTCGCGGAGGCCCTCGACCTCGTAGGTCACCGGCTCGTCGGTGGTGCCCGCGCGGAGGAAGTAGGCGTGCAGGGAGTGCGGACGCCGCTCCGGGGTTACCGTCCGTCCGACCGCGATCAGCGCTTGCGCGAGCACCTGCCCGCCGAAGATTCGTCCGCCCGGGTGGTCGAGACTCACCGCGGTGAAGGTCGTCGTGTCGACCTGGACGACATCGAACACGGCAAGGGCCCGCTCGAGCGCGGCGGCGGAATCGGTAGCGGTCACTTCACTCCTCAAAGGTGTTGACCATGGAATGGGCGGCGCGCTCCAGATAGTCCCAGAGTTCCGCCGCGTGCAGCCGGGCGAGATCCAGGCCGTCGACGGCGGCCCGCATGTGCGCCAGCCAGCGATCGCGGGCAGCGGGGTTGACCGCGAACGGCGCGTGCCGCATCCGCAGCCGCGGGAAGCCGCGCTCGGCGCTGTATGTCGTCGGACCACCCCAGTACTGCTCGAGGAACATCGTCAGCCGGTGCGCGGCGGGGCCGAGGTCCTCCTCGGGGTACATCGCTCGCAGCTCCGGATCTACGGCGACGCCCGCGTAGAACGCGTCGACCAGGCGCACGAACGTGTCGTGCCCGCCGACGGCGTCGTAGAACGATGGTGCGGGGCCGGGGCCGGGCGAGGGGCCGGGGCCGGGCGAGGGGCCGGGGCCGGGGCCGGGCGAGGGGCCGGGCGAGGGGGCGGCGTCGAGCGAGGTCACCCGTGCATTCTGGCATCCGCCGACGCCGGCCTCCCCGCCAAGGCGCCCGTCCTCGCCGAGGTAGATCGTTTCAACCGATTTCGAGTCTCCAGAGGCCGTCCTGGAGCGAAAGGGGTCTACCTCGGCGTGGGCGGGAGTGCTGGGGCCGGCGTGGGCGGGAGTTAGGGGGGCGCGAACTGGGTGAGATCCGAGCGTGGTCAGAGGCCGAGATCCGCGACGCTCAGAGGCCGAGATCCGCGACGCTCAGAGGCCCAGGTCGAGGAGGGCGGGGATCGCCGACCGCACCCGTTCCCGGGCCGCCCGCGCGTCGGGCGCGTCGAGGGCCAGGTCGGCCAGCCGGGCGCAGTCCGCGGCGGTGGTGGTCGCGAGGACTGCGGCGACGTCGGCCAGGGCACGCGGGGTCATCGACAAGGACGTGACGCCGAGCCCGACGAGCACCGGGGCGAGCGCGGGCATCGCGGCCGCCTCGCCGCACACGCCGACGGGTCGGTCCGCGTGGGTCGCGCCCGCGCACGCCGCGGCGATCAGGGCGAGCACCGCCGGCTGCCACGGGTCGCACAGGTCCGCGAGCGAGGCGTCGAGCCGGTCCGCGGCCATCGCGTACTGCGCGAGGTCGTTCGTGCCGATCGAGGCGAAGGCGGCGTGCTCGAAGACCTGGCGCGCCCGCAGCGCCGCACTCGGCACCTCGATCACGACGCCGGCCCGGTGCAGCCCGTGCAGCTCGCACCGCGCGACGAACTCTGCCGCCGCCTGCGGCGTCGCCACCATCGGTGCCATCACCCACACGTCGGCGCTTTCTTGCCGCGCGGCCCGGGCGATCGCATCGAGCTGGTCGTCCACCACGGCCGGCAGCTGGGTCGCGGCTCGCCAGCCACGCGGTGCGAGAGCCGGGTTCGACGCGACCGGCAGCCCGAGGAACGGCAAGGACTTGTCGCCACCCGCGTCGAGCGTGCGGATGACGACCATGCGTCCCGGAAACGCCGCGAAGACGCCGCGATACGCCTCGACCTGCTCCGCCACGCTGGGCGCTTCCTCGCGTCCGAGGAAGCCGACCTCGGTCCGGAACAGCCCGACACCCTCGGCCTTCGCCTCGGCGGCGACGACCGCGCTCGCCGCGTCGACGACGTTCGCCACCAGCGCTATGTGTACGCCGTCGGCGGTGTGGCCGTAACCGTCGAAGGTGCGCGCCGGGCGCGTGGCCGCCGCCAGGGATGCGATCAGCTCGGCCGGCGGATCGCGCCGCATCGTGCCCCGGCCGCCGTCGACGAGCACGATGCTGCCCTCGACGACGGCGCCCATCGCGCCGACCGCTCCGAGGACGGCGGGGATCCCCAGGGCCCGCGCGATGATCGCGGTGTGTGAGATCGGGCCCCCGCTCTCGGTGACGACGGCAAGGAACTTCGCCGGGTCGAGGGTGGCGGCGTCGGCCGGAGCCAGGTCCGTCGCGACGAGCACGCTCGGCTCGAGCGGGCGCGGTACGCCCGGGGACGCCTGACCGGTCACGGCCGCCACGAGGCGGTCCCGCACGTCGCGGACATCGCGGGTCCGCTCGGCGACCACCCCGCCCACGGCCGTGAGGTCGTCGCACACCTGGCCCGCGACGTCCCAGATGGCTCGCGCGGGTGCCAGACCGTTCTCGAGCACCCGCCGCCGCGCGTCCGTGACGAGCAGGGGGTCGGCCGCCATCATGGCGGTGGCCTCGAGCAGCTCACGGCTCTTCCCGCTCGCGTGCGCCGCGGCGCTCGTCAGCTCGTCCCGCACCTGGGCGGACGCGGTCGTGATCCGTTGGGCCGAGGTGGCCCGGTCGACCCCCACGGCGATGCGGTCACTGATCGCCGGTTCTGCGATCGGCGCGGGCATCAGCACGACCGGGCCGACGACGCGGCCGGGGGACACGCCGATCCCGGTGATGGTGGGGCTCTCGCGTTCGCGCACCGCACTCCCTCGTGGCGACGGCTCCGCGCGCGTCGTCCGGCGGACCGCGACGGTCCTGTCGACGGCTGTCGAGGCCGCTCGACGCCATGCAACCACGAGCGAGCCGCATGCGCTCGGAGACCCGCAGACCACTAGTGTTCATTCAGCGCTCTCCCAGCAGCGTGGCGGCACGTCTCCAGGAGCTCACGGATGAGCAAGGCAGCTCAGATCCTCGTCGCCCTTGGCGGTACCGGGAATGTCTCCGAGGTCGAGCCGTGCATCACCCGCCTGCGGGTCGAGGTGCTGGATCCAGCAGCCGTCGACGAGGTCGGTCTGCGCGCTGCGGGGGCGTTCGGCGTGGTGCGGTCGGGCCACGTGGTCCAGGTGATCGTGGGTCCTGAGGCCGACAACCTCGCCGCGGAGCTGGACAGCCTGCGCTGAGACCCCAGGGGCCTCGCTTCAGGTGGGGCGCCGCGACGAGCGGAGGAGTGCGCCGTGCACGTGGTCTCGCCGATGGCCGGCATCGTCCGGGACCTGAGCGAAGTGCCTGATGTGGTGTTCTCCACCGAGATGGTCGGTCCTGGTCTCGCTCTCGACCCTGGAGACGGTGACGTGGCCGGGCTCTGTGCGCCGATGGCCGGCCGGATCGGGGCGCTCTTCCCGCACGCGGTCACCATTGAGGCCGCCGACGGTCGGACGATCCTGGTCCACCTGGGGATCGACACGGTCGAGCTGGCCGGTGCGGGTTTTGAGGTGCACGTGGCCGGCGGGCAGCTCGTCTCGGCTGGGGACCTGCTCATCACCTGGAGCCCTGCGAGCGTCCTCGCCTCGGGGCGCTCGGCCGTCTGTCCCGTGGTCGCGCTGCAGGCCGACCCCGGAGTCCTCACGCCGCTCGCGACCGTCGGTGAGCCGGTCGTACTCGGCGCACCGTTCTTCGACTGGGTCTAGGTCGCATCGGGCTCGACGACGGCTGCATCGGGCTCGACGACGGTCACGGCCGCCGTCGGGCGCTCCACGAAGACCTCACGACGGGGCAGGGCGAGCGAGATCCCGCCTTCGGCCAGCACGATGCGCACCCTGGCGCGCAGCGCGCGCGCCACGTCCCACTGGGTGGATGGCGCGACCTTGACCATCAGGCGGAGCACGGCACCCTCCGCCGTAAGGTCTTCGATACCCGCGACCGCCGGCTCGTCCAGCAGCAGCGGACCGATCTCGGGGTCGTCGGCGACCTCCTGGGCCGCCTTGAGGAGCAGCTGCCGGGCGCGGTCGATGTCATCGGTCTGATCGATGCGCACCTCGACGACGGCGCGCGACCAGCCCTGGGTCTTGTTGCCGACGCGCACGACCTCGCCGTTGCGGACGAACCAGAGCGTCCCGTTGATGTCCCGCACCTGGGTGACTCTCAACCCGATCGCCTCGACCGTCCCGGAAGCCTCGCCCAGGTCGATCACGTCGCCGATGCCGTACTGGTCCTCGACCAGCATGAACAAGCCGGAGAGGAAGTCCTTGACCAGGGTCTGGGCGCCGAAGCCGAGAGCGACGCCCGCGATCCCGGCCGAGGCCAGGATCGGCCCGATCGGGATCCCGAGCAGGTCCAGCACCATGACCACGGTGATCGCGCCGATCACCAGCGTCGCGGTCGAGCGCAGCACTGAGCCGATGGTCTTCCCGCGCTGCACCCGCCGCGTGTCGCTGAGGGTGTTGGTGACGGCACGACCCGGCAGGTCCTGACCGCGCTGCAACGCGGCTCGAGTCCGAGTCCTGACGAGCCTGCCGCCGTGCACGATCCCGTGCACCAGACGGGTGATCAGGACCCGGACGATGACGATGGTCAGCGCGCTCCCGGCGAGCGTCAGGGCGATCTTCAAGGGGACCGAGACCAGGCGTCCGGCGGCGTCAGACACGGCGGTGCCGACCAGGGCCAGATGATCAATGGACATGTCGGAAGGCTAGCCGGTCGCGGTGTGCGCCCACTCTGGCAAGATCGACACGTGACCACCGACATGCCGGACACGCTGCGACGCCT
>Ga0209538_1001092_pt1 | contig 14512 bp, 11 predicted proteins | sample BarGraNGADG00211_2_FD_184492 | JGI IMG/M metagenome (GOLD analysis project Ga0209538, IMG submission 184492) | Arctic peat soil microbial communities from Barrow, Alaska - Barrow Graham LP Ref core NGADG0004-211 (SPAdes) (version 2) | ecosystem: Environmental > Terrestrial > Soil > Wetlands >... | reverse complement strand
AGGGCAAAAACGCCGGCCCACAGCCGACTTTCTACAAAGGAGAGGAGCAATACTATCTTACCCTGTCGGAGATTCTGTTCTTTGAAACAGACGGCGACGGGGTCTTTGCCCACACCGAAAAGGATTCCTACGAGACCAGGCAGCGGCTCTATGAGCTCGACGCCATCCTGCCTCACTATTTTGTCCGTATTTCGCGATCCACCATTGCAAACACACTTCATATTTTTTCGGTCCAGCGAGGGCTCACCCGGGTCGGGCTCGTATCATTTCGAGGATCGTATAAAGAAGTGTATGTGTCAAGGATGTACAGTAATATTTTGAAAGTTAAAATGGAAGAGAGGTATTTGTATGAGAAAACATAGTATTTTTTGGGGAATTGTTCTTCTGGGAGGCGGTGTGCTGCTAATTCTGAATGCGCTGGGTATCGGCACGCAGTTTGCTCTGGTTCCGATGCTCGGAAGTCTTCTGCTTCTGGCCATTAGTGTTGTCAGCCTTGTCCGGCTGAATTTTGTAATGGGATTTCTGCCGCTTTCGGTCATTGCCTATCTCTGGCGTGACAGCATAGGCCTGCCGGATAAGAATGTCTGGCTGGTTTTTGTCGCAGCCCTGCTGCTGGGCATCGGGCTTTCCAGCATTTTCTGGAAAGCCAAAAGAGCAAGGTTTACAGCCCGCCATAATCGCGGCGATAGATGGGGAAGCGGCGACAGCTGCGGGCACGGCGACTGGTCGTCAACCGGCACGGTTACGTCTACGGAAGACGGTGAGTTCGTGGATGTTGACTCCAATTTTGGAGAGCATGTCAAATATGTACGTTCTACCAATTTGAAAAAAGTCAAAATAGACGGCAATTTCTCCTCGATTAAGGTCTACTTTGATCAATGCCAGGTCAGTCCGGAAGGTGTGTCGATTTATGTTGACTGTAACTTTGCAGGAGTGGTCCTCTACGTACCAAGAACTTGGGTCATTGATAACCAGATGCATGTGTTTGCAGGCAGCGTAGACGGAATAACCATAACATCCGGAGATAATACCCCCGTCACCCTGATCGGGGAAGTGCACTTTGGTGAAGTGAAGATCGTATATTTATAAGCAAAAATATCTGTGATTGGGTTTGTATGATCAGCAATAAATGAACAGTAGCAAATAGCGGGTGGCATCGAAATGCACACCCGCTATTTTTGGTTTATAAATCAATTTATATTTACATATAGGCGAAGAGAGTAGATTGAAAACATCACATTTCAGTCAGATCAATGAATTTACAAATACATATTGAATATATGGCAAATAGATGTAACATTTTGACTCATTTGAACGTTTGCATATTGTGATGGACACTCTGTCGCGACTAAAAGAGTGTAATAGGTTTTTACTATTCTGTTGTCATGAGCAAATCCGTTATGTACGAAAGGAAGGACAACGATGTGATATTTATAAAAGGCATAAAGAGCCGGAAAACACTCAAACTAGTCTGTTTAGCGTCTATTCTTGTTACTTTAGCAGCAGTGGTTGTGTCATTTATGGTCTTTCAATATTCTGAAAAACAGACTGAGGATTATATTTACGAAAATGTTGCTCTCGGGACAGTTCAGGCAGGGAATGATGCTTCGATATCAATACTTAACGTGAAAGAGCAGAGGGATGTCAGAGCGGTTCTGTTTCAATTGGATCGTGTTGACGGCAAAGAAACCGGTCTAGCTGTTTTTACTAAATTACCGCTTATTTCGCTATATTGATTTGACAGATTATATTTTGCAGACAAATCCACGGGGATTGCAGCTGTTGTCAATACAGGGTTGACACATGAGTTGATATTAGCAAGGGATACAAACATCACGATCTCGACACAAGGACTCGGAACAGTGTCCAACTTTCTGATAATGATTGCATTACTTATTCTTATTCAACTTTTGTGCGGGGAAATGCATGCTCTTTGCATGCAAGAAAAAGTTCCGTAAATATAGATGCTGATTCCGCATTGGGAATATAATGCATATATGATATGCATACGAACGACGGGTTATTAACGGCTTCGTTTTCTTGCTGCGCCGGCATATGACAGGGGGATGAATATGAGGAAGTTGCTGCTGCTTTTGTCTTCCATAATCGGTCTTTCTTTTTTGATCGGGTGCGCTGCGCCGTCATCGGGTGAAGGAACTACGACGGAATACACTGCGGATGCCATATCAAGTGCAACACTGAGCCGTTTCCGGGAAGGTGAAATCAAAGAATATCAGGGCGCCAACCTTGACCCGGCTATCGGGCCAAGGGATAATTCCATCAAGGGTGTCCAGCATGTCGATATCAGTACGTATACGCTGAAAATTGACGGGCTCGTAAATACCCCGGTCGATTTGACATACGATGACGTGCTAAAACTCGATGCGTACGAACGGAAAATTACTTTGTATTGCGTTGAGGGATGGAATGCTGCGATATTGTGGAAGGGCGCGCTCCTTCAGGACATTATGGAGAAGGCAGGGATTCAGTCGGGAGCGAATACGGTCATTTTTCATTCCGTTGACGGCTATACGACTTCGCTGCCCCTTGAAACGATTATTTCCGGTCAGCTGATCCTCGCATATGGAGCCAACGGACTTACTCTCCCGGATGAAATGGGGTATCCGTTCATTTTTGTAGCCGAGGACAAACAGGGTTACAAATGGGCAAGATGGGTATCGGAGATCGAACTTTCAGACGATCCTTCCTATCAGGGATATTGGGAAGAGCGCGGTTACCCTAACAGCGGGGATTTTGTACAATAGCAGATCATTCATTTTGCTAAACCGTTGAGATAATTATACCTACCATTGATTCATGTGGATTTTCGAATCAATATCATATTCCTTCTGCTCACTCAGGAAGGCATCGTCATTGGGATAGCCCAAGGCCAGATAGCAGGGCATTACATACTCCCTGGGGTGATTTAGAATTTCAGCAATATGTTCAGGCTCGCTGCCCAGCGGTATGCGCAGCGAACACGCCAGTCCCTCCGCCGTTGCGGCAAGAAAAATATTTTCGATGCAGCACCAGATCGATGCAAATGCATTCAGGGAACTGAGTGTCTCTGGTTCCAGCAGCGGCGTATCCTGTTTGAAAAAGGGGAGTATCAGGCAGCCTGACTGATACAGCATTTTATACTGCTTTGGTATTGCGTCGGAGTACATTTTCTGTTGGCATGCATCGTTCAATTTCCATGACTGGAAGATAAACTGCACTCTTGCGTCGGATACCTTTTTGGGGATCTTTTTAAGAATTCCGGCAATGACTTCCTTGTCGGTGATTACGACAAATTCCCAGTTCCGCATATGGTCATTACTCGGAGCCTTGAGTCCCGCGGCAAGAATGCGCTTTATAACCGCAGCCTCAATTGGGCAGTATTCAAAATCACGAATCGTCCTTCTTTTGCTGACAACATCATAAAAATCCATACAGGTTACCTCCGATTGAATATCAGATATAAAGGAGTTATATCATAGAGTGTAAATACATGCAATCAGATGCTCCGGACCTTGGTTTTGATTAAAATATTTTATGTCAACCGTTTACATATTGGCTTGTTTTAGTTACACTGATAGTGATAAGAAATCGCTTGTATCTTCGATCAAAGAGGTGTAATTATGACGAAAAAAGGGTTTGATGATCGTATGAACGGCCGTCTGGAGAAGCTCAAGACGATTTATACAAAATTTTACAGAAAACATCCCGGTGCAGATGCGTATTTCGACAAATTGCTACATGTCATGCGTGCTGCATATAATGAACGATCCGCTGTCTTAATCGCAGAGGACGAGTCGGATCCGCGATGGTATATGTCCAACAAACTGGTTGGTATGATGCTGTACACGGATCTTTTCGCTGGAGATTTAGACGGAGTCACCGGCAAAATCCCCTACCTGAAGGATCTGGGAATTACATACCTGCATTTCATGCCGCTTCTCAAAGCGCGTGAAGGACAAAATGACGGCGGATATGCCGTTGCCGACTACCGGTCCATTGACCCGCGTTTCGGTACCATGGATCAGTTCAGGGAACTGGTCGGGACCCTGCGCGGGGAGGGTATCAGCGTCTGCCTCGACTATGTTGTCAATCATACGGCCAAGGATCACATCTGGGCGCAAAAGGCACTGGCCGGTGATCCGGAATATCAGGCCATGTATTTTATGTATGACAAGGAGGATATTCCGCGTGCTTTTGAAGAGACGGTGGAGGAAGTTTTTCCCAAGGTCGCACCCGGGAACTTCACCTACTATCTGCAGATAAAGAAATGGGTATTCACCTCATTTTACGAATTCCAGTGGGATCTCGACTATCACAATCCGCGCGTTTTTCAGGAAATGACAGATATACTTCTATTCCTGGCCAATACGGGGGTGAAGGCCATCCGCCTCGACGCGATCCCTTTCATGTGGAAAAAGCTCGGCACCAATTGCCGCAACCTGCCTGAAGTGCATGCCCTCCTGCGGATGTTCCGGCTGATTACCGACATCGTCTGTCCCAGCGTGGTACTCAAGGGAGAAGCGATTGTTGAACCGTACCAGATCGTCAAGTACTTCGGCAGGGATAATGAAGAGGAATGCCAGATCCTCTATAATGCCGCGCGCATGGTCAATATCTGGAATTCCCTTGCCACACGCGACGCCCGTCTGATGACCCGGAGCGACAAGTACGCCTTTGCGGTGCCGCAGTCGGCCTGCTGGGTGAACTATGCACGCTGCCACGATGATATCGGATGGGGGATGAACGAGATCGAACTGCGCGGACTGGGCCTCGATCCGGCCAAACACAAGCAGTTTCTGATAAATTTCTATAAAGGGGACCATGAATACAGCCACTCCAGGGGAGAACTGTATGAGTATAACCCGGAGACGATGGATGCCAGAAATAGTGGAACCCTCGCCAGTATGTGCGGTCTGGAGACAGCTGTATTCGCCCGTGATGAATACCAGCGTGAGCTGGCCATCAAGCGTATCCTTCTCATTCACGCGCTCCTGTTGTCGTCGTCCGGTATTCCCCTTCTTTACAGCGGAGATGAACTGGCGGCCCTCAACGATTACAGTTACAAGGAAGATCCCGGCAAGGTCCACGATAGCCGCTGGCTGCATCGTGCATTTTTTGACTGGGAAAGAGCGGCCAACCGCCATGACACGGGTACCGATGAAGGACAGGTTTTCAGCGAATTAAAGAAGCTGATTGCGATTCGTTCCGGCAGCGATATTTTCCGGACCGGCATGCACACCGGGATCATCGAGTGCTGTGAACCGGCCGTATATAGTTTTGCAAAATATAATGACGGACAAACCTTCGTTTTTATCGGGAATTTCAGTGAGGACCGTCAGTTCATTGATACGAGTCCTTTCCGCGATGCGGGAATCTGCGGTAAAAAGACGGACCTGCCCCAGGGTAAGACCGTTAATTTTGATCAGGACCGGATCCTTGCCGGGCCATTCGAATACCTGTGGCTGGTGTAAAAACAAGGGCATTTGTATATCTGTGGACATTATAAAAAAGATGATATAATGGGAAAAAGATGCTCGCAATAAGGGACATCGCGAAAGGATATCCAAGCATATGGTGATTGCAATCATTTTGTTTGCTGTTACATATGTCCTGCTTCTCGTATTCCCCAAATACCGCGCGTATATTGCGCTTATATCAGCTGCCATTTTTGTCTTAGCCGGCATTCTTCCCGTCCAAAATGTTTTCGGTGCGGTGGACTGGAATGTCATCATGATGATCGCAGGTACCATGGGTATCGTCTCCCTGTTTACTGAGTCGAAGATGCCTGCTCTCCTGGCTGACATGATTATCGAAAAGATGCCGAACGTCCAATGGGCTATTGTAGCGCTGGCTCTTTTTGCCGGAATCATATCCGCCTTTGTCGATAATGTCGCAACCGTTCTCATGGTCGCGCCCGTAGCAATAACCATCGCCAGAAAGCTTAAAATTTCACCTGTCAACAGCATCATTGCAATCGCAATATCTTCCAACCTGCAGGGCGCTGCGACACTGGTGGGAGATACAACCTCCATCCTTCTCGGCGGAGAAGCACACATGGATTTTCTGGATTTCTTCGTATATAAGGGAAAACCGGGTATGTTCTTTGTCGTTCAGGCAGGTGCCGTTCTTTCGGCCGTTGTTCTCATGGTCCTGTTCCGCAAAGAAAAAGAAAAAATAGGGACGCAGGAACGAGCCGTAGTAACGGATTATTTCCCTTCCTTCCTGCTTCTGGGAACAATTATCCTTCTGATTTTGGTTTCTTTCATTCCCAACAGAATTGACATCTCTAACGGACTGGTTTGCATGAGTCTTCTTGTCATCGGAGTTGTCAGGGATGTGATCAAAAACAAGAATATGAAAGGAATAATCAGGGCTTTTAAGGAAATCGACTACTTTACACTCCTTCTGCTGGCGGGACTCTTCATCGTTATTGCCGGAATTACCGAGGCCGGTGTGGTCACCAAAATCAGCGAAATATTTGTAACAGTAAGCGGAGGCAATCTTTTTGGAATCTACTCGCTGCTTGTGTGGTCATCTGTAATTCTCTCTGCATTTATTGATAATATTCCCTATGTTGCCGCAATGCTCCCGGTTGTAACCGGTATTGCGGTCAGGATGGGTATTGATCCGACAATTCTCTATTTCGGATTAATTGTCGGCGCGACACTCGGCGGCAATTTAACACCGATCGGTGCATCCGCCAACATTGCAGGCCTTGGAATTTTACGCAAAGAAGGTTATGAAGTAAATCCGCTTCAATTTATGAAAATAAGCGTTCCTTTCACGATTATTGCTGTCGTTTCCGGCTATCTGCTGGTCTGGCTGATTTGGAGGTAATCAATTTTTGTTGTTTGAGGGATTATCTTTATAAATGATCCGCCGGAGGAAGAGGATATTTATGGATGCTGAATCGTCTGCCCCCAAAACGGTCGATGCTTATATTCAATCTTATCCGGAACACGTCCGGCTGAAACTTCAGGCTATCCGGGCAGTAATCAAAACGGCCGTGCCTGAAGCTGCGGAGAAGATCAGCTACGGGATGCCGGGCTTCATGTATAAGGGACCGTTGATGTACTTTGCAGCATTCCCCAATCATATCGGATTATATCCGACGCCCAACGGAGTGGAAGAATTCAAGTCCGAACTGTCCAAATACAAGCAGGGAAAAGGATCCGTACAGTTTCCGGCCAATGAGGCGATTCCGCTCGAGTTGATAGCACGGATTGCCGCTTTTCGCGCAGAAGAAAACAGGAAAAAAGAATCAGACCGCAAAAAACAGAATTAGGTCAAAGCTATGAAGAATAAATCAAAGAAAGCCATCTGGATTACTGCACTTACATTCCTTTGTGTTTTTGGCGTGCTGGGTATTTTACTTAGCATGCAGAACGTTGTGACAGGGGAACATCCGGTGCTGCAGGCAGCAGGTGATTTGATAACTGCAGCCGTGATTTTTGCCCTTTTTGCTATTCTGCCTCTCAGATGGATCTGGGGGAAGATCTGCGGTCTATCTGAGAAATACGGCAGAAAAATAGCGGAATATATACACGGGCATTCCGAATCAACGGCAAACAGTATGCAGAAGCGTATAGATTTACTTACATATGCCTATATCACCCTGTGCGTGGCCGGATTCATTCCTCTGCTTATTATTTTACAGCTGCAAAAGAATGTAACGGCCTTTTTAGCCGCAGCGGCCATCGCCCCGGTCCTTCTTCTTCCATTGGCAAGCTTTGTACTGGAAAGCAGAGTGTGTATGAATGCATACAAGCCGGTAATTACCGGATTGTTCAAAAAACCGGAAAAAGCCGCGGATAAAATCAGCAAGCCTTCCGGTAAAAACAGTATCAGCAAAAGACTGCACCGGGGTATGGTAAAAATTCTGGAGGTTCGCAGTCTCTATGCGTTGCTGTCGACCGTATTTTTTGTGCAGTTTATTGATTATGTGTCGATTGAAGCGGATCTTGGAATTCCGCTTATTATTCTTGTCCTGACAGAAGGTTTTTTGATTTGCAGATGGATCTTTATGGAGACACTATGGGAGTGGTGAGGCGGTTCGGTGTATGGGGCTGATATTGCCTTGACACGCTGCCGGCCAAAGTTCAGTATAGAAACAGAACAGATTCCAGCAGCAAAGTATCAGCAATGCAATCCTTTGCTGCTGAGATGTTTTTGAAAAATATTAGTTAGGAGATGCGCATGAGCAACTTAAATTTGGGCCTTGGACATATCGGAATAATTGTGAAGGATCTGGAAGTATCCAAGAAATTCTACTGTGATAACCTTAATTTTGCCGTTACTCACGAGAATACACTGGGGGATAATGACAGCGTCACGAAGATTGCTTTTGTTGAGGCAGGTGGTTGTACTCTTGAACTAATACAGATTCCCGGCGACAGCAAAAGGATCGACGGACAGGTTGACCACATCGCATTTAAAGTTACCGATATTGAGAATGCCTGGATGCAGCTCAAGGCCAGGGGCATTATTTTCGAGACAGAAAATATAACGACGGCCCCGGCATTTTTTGAAAAAGGCGACAGATGGATCCTTTTCAGGGGACCGGATGGAGAACGCCTGGAAATAAACGAAATTTTATAAAAATACATAATAATATTCGAGGATATTGATTCCCGCACGTTTCACCTTGACTTAAAGCATGCTGTAAGGTCTATTCTTTTTATGTGCCTTCCGTAAGGCACATAATGAAATGATCTGAGGAATGAGTGGACCCGGAACCGGGTTATTCAAACGTGGGAGGAAATATTATGAGAACAATGCAGCTTGGAACATCTGGCCTGCAGGTACCGGTTATTGCCGTTGGCTGCATGCGCATCAACGGACTTACGCCGGCCGAAGCAGAGCGTTTTGTCGAGACGGCAATAGAGTCCGGCGCTCATTTTTTTGATCACGCCGATGTATATGGAGGCGGCGAATGTGAATCAAGATTTGCCGAAGCGATTCACATGAACAGCACGGTGCGGGAGAAAATAATTCTTCAGTCCAAGTGCGGAATACGGCAGGGACAGTTTGATTTTTCCAAAGAACATATTCTGGAAGCAGTGGATGACAGTCTCAAACGGCTGAAAACAGACTATCTGGATGTTATGCTCCTTCACCGCCCGGACGCACTGGTCGAACCGGAAGAAGTGGCGGAGGCTTTTGACATACTGCACGCCAGCGGCAAGGTCCGTAATTTTGGCATATCCAACCAGAAACCAATGCAGATTTTGCTTCTGCAAAAATTCGTGAAGCAGCCGTTGGTGGCGAATCAGCTGCAGCTCAGCATTACGAATGCGGCGATGATTACCAATGGATTTAATGTCAATATGCAGAACGATGAGGCAATCGACCGCGACGGAAGTATACTGGATTTCTGCAGGCTGCATGACATAACCATCCAGACCTGGTCTCCATTCCAGTATGGGTTTTTCGAGGGTGTGTTCCTGGGAAGCGACAAATTCCCCGAGCTGAACGCTGTTATCGATAAGATCGCAGCAAAGTACCAGGTGACCAACACGACAATTGCCATTGCGTGGCTCCTGCGTCATCCTGCGAAAATGCAGCCTGTTACAGGAACTATGAATGTGAACCGGATAAAGGATTGCGTGAAAGCATCCGGGATTAACCTGTCCCGCGAAGAATGGTATGAGATCTTACTGGCAGCAGGAAACAAGCTGCCTTAAGCTAGTGTAAAAGAGAATTCATCCGCATGCCGCGGACAAAAAGGAGAGCCGGAAACTGCTGAGTTTCCGGCTCTTATTGTACTTTGCATGACATGGTGATATATTCAAATTGAACAGCAACCGCGTTTTTGGCGTCTGATTTTCATCAAAGATTTCCCACTTCAATCTGAAGAAGGGAGGACTATTCTGATGATAAGAACGATGAATATGAAACAGTTAATTTGTTTTATTCTGGGTTTTTCACTGCTTCTCAATATCACTGTTTCCGGGGGCGCGGCCGCCGGGGCGGCGTCCGGGACAGTATCCGCGGCAGATGCGGCAGGTGCGACCGGCATGAATCTGCCGGCAGCGGCAAGTGATGCTCCTGCAGGTATTTCCCCGACACCTGTCGATTTTTCAATATCAGGAAGCGACCTTTTCTGCTGCGAAACCAGCAACCCAAATAACGGATATATAAGAGCAGGCAAACAGCTTACGCTGCGGGTTAAAATTCACAAAGCATCCAATGTCGCTGCGGGCGGCACCGTTGTTTTTACCCTCCTGGGAGAGGTTGCGGATCGAGTGCCCTTTTACATGAACGCTTCCGATCAATATATCATCGTGCAAAAGTATTATATTTTGCCACTTGATACAGCAGCCTCCACGACTGCAGCGGGCGCCGGGTCCTCGGATTTTGAAGCCCTGATTGAGACGGATGCTATTTGTTATGACACCAACGAGAGCAACAATTCCGCCGGTATGAGTACTTTCGGGACCGGTACAGTGATCACGGCAAATGATCCGACCGCTCCTGATGCCGAAGTCTCTTCGATTGTGACGGCAGACGCTTCCGGCATTGCGACCACTTATGCAGTCCCGGGATCTCCGCTCATTTTGAAAGCCTATATTCAGGGTACAGGCGGAAAAACGCGTGTACTTTTTTATGTCAACGACCGGCTTCAGGCAAATAATCAGTGCAGTATTTCGAGTTCTACCGGCAGCGCCCAGTCATCGTTTACCTATTATGTTCCCTGGGAATCTTCCGGCTATCTGACGATACGGATTGTGCTTGAAAATGGCGCCCAGTCAGAGGTCAGCCTGCCGGTGGAGGCATATGATTTTGTGATGAAGGATCCTTGCCTGTCGTGGTCATACGTAAATGCAGGCAGCACTGCGGCTGGAAACAAGGTGACGATTAACGGCAAAATCCTGAAGGACAGTGACATAACATTCGGGCATACGGCAGACAGCCTGCGGGTCGTCTTTATAGTTAACGGCGTTGCTTCAGCACCGGTCAAGGTGGAATCTTCTTCCACTTATGGACCCAATATGGCAGCGGCAAATTACATGTATACCATTCCGGCTGACTGCCAGTGGCCGCTTGACGTAAAACTGCTGGTCGATCCGGGCGGGCATTTTGATGAGACGGACGAGGAAGACAATACCTCTTCGGCACTGATTCCCGCGACACCAGCAGGAAGCAGCGGAGCCAATCTATCGATTAGCGCCGATAATTTGTGGTACTTCCCGAGAGCGATTATTCCCGGCAAAAAGGTTCAGCTGTTTGCTGCCGTGAAGAATAATTCCTCCGCAAATGCTTCATCCATGAAGGTGTATTTTGATGTGAACGGGGTACAGATTGATCCGGGCAATGCCCTGTATCTGGGTGTTGTTGGCGGAGGGCAGTACTATATCTTCCAGGAGACGTGGACTGTGCCGGATGATATGGCCGGCAGCATGAATTTTTCGATCACCCTTGTGCCATCTGCTTCAGCATCAGGTGACGACGCATCCGACAACGGAGCAACGACTTTGCTGCAGCTGGCACCGCCGGATCTTACACTTAACTTTGTCTATGCAGCCGGAGAAGGAGGGAAATTCTACCCCGGTACGCAGATTGAATTGTCTGCAACGGTTTACAATACGGGATATTCACCCGCAGCAGGAGCCGTTGTGGAGTTCCTTACCGGGGGAGCGATCGTCGGAAGCATATCGGCTGACGTGCCCGCCCGCAGCTCTATTGTCGTCAGCATACCATACACAATTCCATCCGCTGCGGATGGGACGCCGGCGGATCCGGGTATCTCAGGGTTCACCGGGACGGTATATCCCACCACGCCGGACGCCGGTGTGCTGCTTCTTTATGCGCAGGCGGACCCCGCTAACCTGGTAACGGAAAGCAATGAAACGAATAATACCTGCAAAGAGACAGCTCTCTATCTCGATACGCCTTCCGGTTCAACAGGTGAGGTGTATGTCAGAATTGTTGAGGGGATCTCAGAGGAGGATTATGAAGGTCTGGGACAAGTGACGGTAAGTATCTCGGCGGGTGGGGAAACGGCAAGTGCTGTAACGGATTCTTATGGTTACTGTTCTTTTCACAATGTGCCGTACGGAGATTATGAGGTTACTGCGGTCAAGTCAGGATATAACACAGTCAAGTCGTATGATGAGTCTTTTGATGCATCCAATTATGCCGGCGGCACAAAGTTTTTCATGGATAACAAATCCCATGTGACAGGCTTCATTACCGATGCGGATGGAAACGCATTCGTGAATACAACCGTAGAAGTTGACGGGCAGGGCATTAAGATAAAAACAGGAACGGACGGGGGGTACTCGCTCACACTTCCGGAAGGCACCTATACACTCAAGTACAGAAGAGTGGGATATGCGAGAATTGATGAGATTGTTATCCTGCCGACGGCTGTGACGATACAGAAAAATTTTGTGATGAGCCCGACAAGCCTGACTTATATATATGGCTGCATCTATGATCAGGAGGGTGAGCCGATGCCCGGGATGAAGGTCGAAGCTTTCCAGGTTAACGGCACGGTTCTTGCAATTACATACACCGGGGCAGACGGATACTATAGTATGGGTGTTTTTCTGCATGCGGAATATGTTGAAGATGTCGGTGTCCGCGTGACCGGTCAGGGATTATATAAAGTGCAGGGTCTTTTCCTGCACCGGGGAATAGAAGAAAGGTGCGATCTTTCTTTTCAACCGGACACGGGAGCAAACGGGGATGTACTTTCGAGTGTGGAGGGGAAAGTCACTCCGTGGACCGAATGTGCGTCTATACCGAGTACGTACTTTAATTCTTCCTATGAAGTCTCTGCTATTTATGGCATGTTTGAGCTCGATACCTATATCATGGCAACTGATTCGGTCATAACGTATCTGAATATTGATACGACACCGGATTTCTGGCTGTATGGCGGCGTGGAGAGCAGCTGGAGTCCACTCGAAATACTCAAAGTAGGTGAAATTTCCGAAACAGTTATTGATGTTGCCTGTTTCATACTGCCTCTGGACGTTCCGCTTGCCTTTACCTTTCACAGCACCAATAACACCAAGGTATGGATTAAAAAAGTATCTATCGTATCCGACGGCGTAGAGGTCTTTTCCAGATACCCGGATACATCCGGCGATTATGCGTACGTCCCTAATCAGGGGGTGAACTGGGAAAACTGCCGGATCAAGTACTACCTGAAGGTTGGTCCGGCTGATGGCAGTGCGAATCCGGCTGCCGGTTACCATTATGACCAGGTACTCGTCGAATGGGATCCCAATCAAAGTGAATTTACCAAAATCGGCAACTATTCGGTAGTTGGCTGGGATGGCAATGCCGGTCACCAAATATACGCCGATCAGGGATGACCGGACTTAAGGACAGCATGATTTCCCGGGTTAATTGTTTTTGCTTTTAATAATTTGATTAGTCTTAATAACGAATATGTTATGCTGTTTTCGGGTTGGAAAATAGTATAATAATTGAGTAGTTCCAAATTGATAATTGGTTATCCGGCCGGCAAATTATTTGAAAGTGAGGAAAACGATGCGCAAGTTGTACTTTCGGGTGTATCAGGGTGTTTTTAAAGTGGTTTCAAGGTTTCTTCCATGGCGGGAACCCATTCTTATTGAAGGAGAGAACAGCATCAGAAGACTTCCGGAGTATATAAAAGAGAAAAAGATAAGTAACGTCCTGATTGTGACGGATGCCGTGATTTCTTCGCTCGGACTGATGGACGTGCTGCTGGAAGATCTTAAGAATGCATCCATCCGTTACACGATATATGATAAGACAGTGCCGAATCCGACAGTTGACAACATTGAAGAGGCACTGATACTATTCCATTCCAATAAATGTGAAGGCATCATTGCTTTTGGCGGCGGCTCATCGATGGATTGCGCAAAAGGCGTGGGTGCCCGTGCGGCAAGGCCAAAAAAGAGTGTTGCCAGTATGAAAGGCGTTTTAAAGATACGAAAAAGAATTCCGACGCTGTTTGCCGTACCGACAACGGCAGGGACGGGAAGTGAAGCGACACTGGCAGCTGTCATCTCCAACAGGGAGACACATGAAAAATACCCGATCAATGACACTTCCCTGATTCCGCATTATGCAGTTCTGGATCCGTTACTTACGGTCGGACTACCGCCGCACATAACCTCTACTACAGGGATGGATGCTTTGACGCATGCCGTTGAAGCGTACATTGGGCGGAGCAATACGGATTTCACGCGCAGACTGAGCAGGGATGCCGTAAAACTGATTTTCGAAAATATCTATACGGCTTATTCCAATGGAAGCGACATCAATGCCCGTAAAAACATGCAAAAAGCATCTTATTATGCAGGCGTCTCTTTTACGCGGGCCTATGTAGGTTACGTTCATGCGGTCGCACATACGCTCGGCGGATTTTACGGCACACCGCACGGACTGGCCAATGCAGTGATATTGCCATATGTTCTTGATTATTTTGGAGAATCGGTACACAAACCATTATCTGAACTTTCGGATTTGGTTGGCTTGGGAAGTCCTGATGCATCCATGGAAGAAAAGTCCA
>Ga0209538_1001091_pt1 | contig 14518 bp, 12 predicted proteins | sample BarGraNGADG00211_2_FD_184492 | JGI IMG/M metagenome (GOLD analysis project Ga0209538, IMG submission 184492) | Arctic peat soil microbial communities from Barrow, Alaska - Barrow Graham LP Ref core NGADG0004-211 (SPAdes) (version 2) | ecosystem: Environmental > Terrestrial > Soil > Wetlands >... | reverse complement strand
TCGACCGAGGCGGGTAGACCGGGCAGGTACTCCCCCGGGCCAGGGGTCACGGGTCCGGTCGCGGGTGCGTCGGCGTTCGGCCGCTCACCACCGCTGCCGCAGCCGGTCAGGAGCGCCGTCGCCGCCAGCCCGACCGCGCCCACCATGCCGAGGAGCGCCTTCGGGCCCGTCCAGGTCGAGCGGGTGGCTGCTGATCCGAGCACGCGTTTCCCCAGTGACTGGGCCATCCGAGATGACTGGGCCATGCGATCGAGCATGGCATCGGCGGCCGGAGCGCCGCGGGCCAAGAGGTCACGGCTGGGGGCCGAGCTGGTCACGACCCGGAAACGCACCAGGGAGTCACCGCCCGAAGCGCGCCTGCACCGCCTCGCCGTGCGCGGGCAGGTCCTCGTCCTTGGCGAGCGCCACGATCCGGTCCCGCAGCACGCCGAGCGCGTCGGCGTCGTACTCGATCACCTGGACCGCCCGCACGAAGCTGTGCACGCCCAGCCCGCTGGCGTAGTGCGCACATCCGCCGGTCGGCAGCACGTGGTTGGAGCCGGCCATGTAGTCACCCAGGGACACCGGCGCGTACGGGCCGACGAAGATCGCGCCGGCGCTGGTGACCCGCTCGGCGACGGCCGCGGCGTCGGCGGTCTGGATCTCCAGGTGCTCGGCGCCGTAGGCGTTCACGACCGCGAGGCCGTGCTCCAGGTCGTCCACCACGACGATGCCGGACTGCGGGCCGGCGAGGGCGGTGGCCACCCGCTCGCTGTGCTTGGTGGCGGCGACCATGGCCGGCAGCTCGCGCTCGACGGCCGCCACCAGCTCGAGGGAGTCGGTGACCAGCACGGACGCCGACGTCGGGCCGTGCTCGGCCTGGGAGATCAGGTCGGCGGCGACGTGCACCGGGTCAGCGCCGGCGTCGGCCAAGATCGCGATCTCGGTTGGCCCCGCCTCGGAGTCGATCCCGACGACGCCGATGACCAGGCGTTTCGCCGCCGTGACGTACTGGTTGCCCGGGCCGGTGATGACGTCGACGGGCTCGCAGAGCACGACACCGTCGGCGTCGGTCTGCCCGGCGGCACCGTAGGCCAGCATGGCGATCGCCTGCGAGCCGCCGACCGCGTAGACCTCGTCGACGCTCAGCAGGGCGCACGCCGCGAGGATCGTGGAGTGCGGCAGGCCGCCGTTGGTGGCCTGCGGCGGGCTGGCGACCACGAGCGAGGCGACGCCCGCCTCCTGGGCGGGCACGACGTTCATCACGACCGACGACGGGTAGACGGCCAGGCCGCCCGGCACGTAGAGGCCGACGCGACGGACCGGGATCCACCGCTGGCGCACCTGGGCGCCGGGCCCGAGGTCGACGGTGAAGTCGGCGGGGCGCTGCGCGGCGTGCACCATGCGGGCGCGCCGGATCGACTCCTCCAGCGCCTGGCGGACGGTGTCGTCCAGGGCGTCGACGGCCGCGCGGAGGGCCTCGGCGGGCACCCTCAGGTGCTCCGGGCGGACACCGTCGAAGCGCTCGGCCAGATCCCGCAGTGCGGCGGCCCCGCGATGACGCACGTCCGCCATGATCGGCGCGACCTGCGCTGCAGCCTTCGCGACGTCCAGATCCGGACGGGGCAGGGCAGCGGTGAGCTCGCGGGGGGTCAGCGGACGGCCTCGGAGGTCGATGCGGGTGATCACGCGGCCGAGTCTAGGTGGGGGTGCGCGGTCGGGACCGCGGGTCAACGTCCCACGGAACCGCGGGCCAACGTCCCACGGGATCGCCACGAGGCTCCGTCCCGCCCACGGATCACCGCGTCATGTACTCCGAGCCCAGCACCCGGTCGACCGCCAGGTTCAGCACCACGCGCCGCGGGTCGGGATCCAGCGGACCGTAACGCACCGCGTAGCGCAGCTCGGCGTCCGCGATCACTGCAGGGTCCCGCGAGACGGTCAGCTCGCCCTCCAGGGTCAGCCACCGGCCGCCGGACACCTGGCACAGCGCACCTCGGGCGCCGGTTCCGGTGGCCACCGCGCCGGCAGCCACCGCCCCATCACCCGCCGGCGCGGCACCCGCCGGGCCCTCGCCCTGAGCCGCCTCGACGTTCCTGACCTTGGCGGATCCGTCCTCGCTCGTCATCCAGGCCACGCCGGAATCGGCATCCCAGGTGAACGCGACCGGCACCACGTGCGGGGTGCCGTCCGGGCGCAGCGTCGTGAGCGTCGCGACATGCCGTTCGGTCACGAAGACGTGCTGCTCCGGCGTCAGGTGGATCACGCGGCGAGTCTAGGTCGGGCGGCAGCGGCGGCCTTGTCGGAGTCCGCACCCGCACACGAGTCCGCACCCGCACAGCACCGCGCGCCTGCGCCCGCTCGAACCCGAACCCGAACCCGCAAGTCTCACGCCGCCCCGCCGCCCGCCCGCCAAGGCGGATCGGCGTCGGTCATCGGTGGTGGCAACGGCCGAGGGATGCCCTCCTCCGGAGGTATCGGCTCGGGGTCGCGGGTGTGCACCTGACCGGTGCGGGAGACCCAGGTGGTCACCCCGCGGTCGTCGCGCACGGGCCGCCAACCGCCGAACGTCTTCATCCGGTGATGGTGGCGGCACAGAACGTGCAGGTTGTCCGACCTGGTCTGGCCCGCGGCCGGACGGGAGCGGTCGAAGGGCTCGATGTGGTCGATGTCGCAGCGGGTGGCCGGTGCCCGGCATCCCGGGAAGCGGCACGTCACATCCCGGTCGATCACGGCAGCGACGAGCTCCGCCGACGGCCGGTACGCGGCGCAGGTGACCGGCAGCCGCTGACCGGTGACCGGGTCGACGGCGATCCCCCGCCAGGTGGCGTCGGCCGCGATCCGCCGAGCCATGTCGGCGGTGATCGGCCCGTACCCGAGAAGCTCCGCCGGGGCGTCGTCCGCGCCGTCAAGGGTCGATGCGGCCACCATCACCTGGAGGTGCGGGCGGCGGCGCTGCTGGACCGGGATCGGCACGCCACCCGGCCCGACACCGCTGTCCAGCACGGCCCCGACAAGGTCCACCAGGGCGTCGGCCCGGCGGGCATCGATCCCGCGGGGGTCACCAGCCGCACACGCAGCAGCCACCGCGTCGAGCCCGGTCATCACCCGCATCGCCCCGTCGGCCGGGAGGAACGCGTGGATCCAGGCCATCGAGTCGGGGGCCGGGACCATCCGCACGGTCCGCTCGGCCCGCACCTGGTCATGCCGGGCAGCCGCGGCAAGCGGGTTCCGGGCGAGCTCGGCCCGCCGCAGCGCGGTCCGCAGCTGTGGGACCGTCAGGTCCCCGGCACGGTCGAGCACGGCACCGACCACGTCCGCCGCGTCCGCCGGATCCAGGTGCTCGGTCTCGCGGACCAACGCATCCGCCTTCCGGACGTCGATGGCGCCGGCCGCGAGGGCGTCCGCAACCCTGGGCAGACCCCCGAGGCCGAGCGCGAAGTCCAGCTTGTTCTCGCCCGCACGCCGCGACACCCTCAAGGTCGCCGCGACCTCGTCGCCGACGAAGTCCAGGCGGGAACCGGCGCGAGTCGCCATCTCCCCGATCACCCGGGCCTGGCCGGCGGCCACCCACGCCGACATCCGCTCCCACGCGTCGACCATCTCGACCAGGGCGGCGTCGTCCGCGCCGGGCACATCGACGCCGGCCAGCTCGACTGCGAGATCAGGCCCTGGCGCCCATTGCTCAAGGCGGGCCGCCAGCGGGTGTCGCGCGGCCCACTCCCACGGCTCGGGCACGACGACGGCCGAGGCAGCGGAGGCAGCGAAATCGCGCTCCGGCTCGGGCGCCAATTGGAACATATGTACACACTACGGGCACCCGCTGACACCGCGCCGAACGGTCCAGCCCCTGGTCAGAGGCCCACAGGCGGTCCCAGCGCGGCAATCCGTCCACAGGCACGGCGAGCCCGATTCAGCCGAACCCGGAGCCCGGACGCCAGGCCGGGACCGGCGTCGCCCGACCCGCGGCACCCTCTCAGGCCACCAGGCACCCCGGCCCGAGCAGCGCCTTCAGGTCCCCGAACAACGCAGGCGTCCGCTCGATCCGCAGCGTGTCCTCGAGCCGCATCACCGTTGCCCGCCCGGGCTGGGTCAGCCGCAGGTTCACCTGGGTCACCCCAGGGTGCTCTGCGAGGATCTCGCGCAGCCGCTCCACCACCGGCGGCGTACACCGGCTGACGGGCATCGTGATGGTGACCGGCCGCGCGTCGGCGGCCGACACGTCCGGCAGCGACACCTCCACCGCCTGCAGCTGAACGGCCTCGTCCCGGCGCCGCACCCGGCCGCGCACGGTCACGACGGCATCCTCGGCGAGCACCGTCGCGTACGACAGGTACGTCTCCCCGAAGAACAGGACCTCGAGCGACCCGTCGATGTCCTCCAGCGTCACCGCCGCCCACGGGTTGCCGTTCTTGGACATCTTCCGCTGCAGCGAGGTGACCAGTCCGCAGATGGTCACCATCGAGCCCTCGGCCCGGTTCTCGTCCGCCAGCAGCGCAACGATCGAGCAGTCCGACGACGCCGCCAGCACGTGCTCGAGCCCGGACAGCGGGTGGTCGGACACGTACAGCCCGAGCATCTCCCGCTCGAACGCCAGCCGCTGCTTCTTGTCCCAGTCCGCGACGGCGGGCACCTCGACGGTGACCGAGACGGCGTCGTCCGCCCCGGAACCGGCAAACAGGTCGAACTGGCCCTCTGCCTCACGCCGCTTCAGCCCGACGACGGCGTCCACCGCCTGCTCGTGCACCAGCAGCAGCGCCCGGCGGCTCGGCGACAACGAGTCGAACGCCCCGGCCTTGATCAGCGACTCGATGGTCCGCTTGTTGCAGACCACTGCCGGCACCTTGTCCAGGAAGTCCGTGAACGAGGTGAACGCACCCTTGACCTCGCGCGCCTCGACGATCGCGTCGACCACGTTCGCGCCGACGTTGCGCACCGCCGTCAGGCCGAACCGGATGTCGGTCCGCACGGCTGTGAAGTTGGCCGACGAGGAGTTCACGTCCGGCGGAAGCACGGTGATACCCATGTGCCGGCACTCGCCCAGGTACAGCGCGGACTTGTCCTTGTCGTCCCGCACCGACGTGAGCAGCGCGGCCATGTACTCGGTCGGGTAGTTCGCCTTGAGGTACGCCGTCCAGTACGAGACGAGCCCGTACGCAGCGGAGTGCGCCTTGTTGAACGCGTAGTCGGAGAACGGCAGCAGCAGATCCCACAGGGTCTTCACCGCGTCCATCGAGTAGCCGCGCTCGCGCATGCCGCCGGAGAAGCTCTCGAACTGCTTGTCCAGCTCGGACTTCTTCTTCTTGCCCATCGCGCGGCGCAGGATGTCCGCCTGGCCGAGGCTGTACCCGGCGACCTTCTGGGCGATCGCCATCACCTGCTCCTGGTACACGATCAGCCCGTAGGTGGTCCCGAGGATCTCGGCGAGCGACTCGGCCAGCTCGCGGTGGACCGGTACCACCGGCTGCACCCCGTTCTTGCGGAGCGCGTAGTTGGTGTGCGAGTTGGCCCCCATCGGCCCCGGCCGGTACAGCGCGCCGACGGCGGAGATGTCCTCGAAGTTGTCCGGCCGCATCAGGCGCAGCAGGGTGCGCATGCCGCTTCCGTCGAGCTGGAACACGCCGAGGGTGTCCCCGCGACCCAGCAGCTCGTAGGTCGGTCGGTCGTCCAGCGGCAGGGTCTCGACCTCGATCGGCTCCTTGCCGTTCGCCACGATGTTGCTCAGCGCGTCGTCCAGGATCGTCAGGTTGCGCAGCCCGAGGAAGTCCATCTTGATCAGGCCGAGGCCCTCACAGGTGGGGTAGTCGAACTGGGTGATGATCGCGCCGTCCTGCGGGCGGCGCATGATCGGGATGATGTCCACCAGCGGCTCGCTCGACATGATCACGCCCGCCGCGTGCACCCCCCACTGGCGCTTCAGGCCCTCGATGCCCTTGGCCAGCGCGACCACCCGCTGGGCGTCCGGGTCGGTGTTGTGCAGCTGGCGGAACTCCTCTGCCTCGGCGTACCGGCCGTCCTTGGCGTTGAAGATGCCGGTGAGCGAGATGTCCTTGCCCATGATCGCCGGCGGCATCGCCTTGGTGAGCTTCTCCCCCATCGCGAACGGGAAGCCCAGCAGACGAGCTGAGTCCTTGAGGGCCTGCTTGGCCTTGATGGTCCCGTAGGTGACGATCTGCGCGACGTGGTCCTCGCCGTACCGGTCGGTGACGTACCGGATCACCTCACCCCGACGCCGCTCGTCGAAGTCCACGTCGAAGTCCGGCATGGAGACCCGGTCGGGGTTGAGGAACCGCTCGAACAGCAGACCGTGCCGCAACGGGTCCAGGTCGGTGATCCGCATCGCGAAGGCCGCCATCGACCCGGCACCCGACCCGCGCCCGGGGCCGACCCGGATCCCGTGGTCCTTTGCCCAGTTGATGAAGTCCGCGACCACCAGGAAGTACCCCGGGAAGCCCATCTGGGCGATCACCTGGGTCTCGAACTCGGCGCGGCTGCGGACCTCGTCGGGGATCCCCTCCGGATACCGCACGTTCAGGCCGCGATCCACCTCCTTGACGAACCACGACGTCTCGTCCTCACCCGCCGGGCACGGAAACCGGGGCATGAAGTTCGCGCCGTCGCGGGCAGTGGTGAACGACACGTCGCACTGCTCGGCCAGCAGCAGGGTGTTGTCGCAGGCCTCAGGCAGCCCGGCGAACAGCCGGCGCATGTCCTCGGTCGACCGGACGTGGTACCCGTCGCCGTCGAACTTGAACCGGTCCGGGTCCGCCAGCGTCGAGCCCGAGTTGATGCACAGCAGGGCGTCGTGCGCGTCGTGGTCCTCCGGCCGCACGTAGTGCGAGTCGTTGGTGGCCAGCAAGGGCGCACCCAGGTCATGCGCGAGGCGGATCAGGTCCTTCTGAACCCGGGTCTCGATCTCGATCCCGTGGTCCATCACCTCGACATAGAGGTTGCCCTTGCCGAAGATGTCCTGCAGCTCCCCAGCGGCCCGCAGCGCCTCGTCGTACTGGCCGAGCCGCAGGCGGGTCTGCACCTCCCCGGACGGGCACGCCGTCCCGGCGATCAGACCGCCGGAGTAGCGCGCCAGGAGCTCGCGGTCCATCCGCGGCCACTTGCCCATCTGGCCCTCGAGGGAGGCCATCGAGCCCAGCCGGAACAGGTTGTGCAGACCCTCGTTGTTGCGTGCCCACAGCGTCAGGTGGGTGATCGCGCCGGCGCCCGAGACGTCGTCGTCCTTCTGGTGCGACTCGCCCCAGCGCACCCGGGTCTTGTCGAACCGGCTGGTCCCCGGCGTGTTGTACGCCTCGATCCCGATGATCGGCTTGATCCCCGCCGCCCGCGCCTTGCTCCAGAACTCGTACGCGCCGAACAGGAACCCGTGGTCGGTGATGGCAACGGACCGCTGCCCAAGGCGCTTGACCTCCGCCAGCAGGTCGTCGATCTTGGCCGCGCCGTCGAGCATCGAGTACTCGGTGTGCACGTGCAGGTGAGCGAAGTCTCCTGCGGCGGCCATGGGCGCGATTCTAGGTCCGCCGACGGACACTCCGGCCCGCCTCGCCTGAGGTCAGGCGCCGCCGTCCCGCAGAATGGTCCACGCCGCGGCCAGGTCGGCCGGGTACTCGCTCCTGGCCTCGAACCAGTCGCCCGTTCCGGGGTGCTCGAAGCCCAGCCGGACGGCGTGCAGCCACTGCCGGGTCAGTCCCAACCGCTCCGCCAGCGCCGGATCGCCGCCGTACGTGACGTCCCCGACGCAGGGGTGTCGCACCGCCGCCATGTGCACCCGGATCTGGTGCGTGCGGCCGGTCTCCAGATGCACCTCGACCAGCGATGCGGCCGGGACCATCTCCAGCACCTCGTAGTGCGTCACCGACGGCTTGCCGTCCGCGACGACGGCGAACTTGTAGTCGGCCGTCGGGTGGCGGCCGATCGGCGCGTCGATGGTCCCGGTCGTCGGCTCGGGATGTCCCTGCACGACGGCGTGGTACACCTTCTCGACCCGGCGTTCCTTGAACGCCCGCTTGAGCACGCGGTACGCGTTCTCGCTCTTGGCCACGACCATCAGGCCGGACGTGCCGACGTCCAGGCGGTGCACGATCCCCTGCCGTTCGGCGGACCCGGATGTCGCGACCTGGTAGCCCGCAGCGGCCAACGCCCCGACGACGGTCGGCCCGGTCCAGCCGGGCGACGCGTGCGCCGCGACACCCACCGGTTTGTCGACGACGACGACGTCCGCGTCGTCGTGCACGATCCGCATGCCCGGAACCGGCTCGGACGGGCCGACGGCGGCGGGTGCGTCAAGGGAGGACAGGTCGATGCTCAACCACTCCCCACCTGCGAGCCGGTCGGACTTTGCGACGGTACGGCCGTCAACGAGCACAGCGCCTGCTGCGGCAAGATCCGCGGCCCGCGTGCGGGAGATCCCGAGCAGCCGGGCGAGCCCGGTGTCCACCCGCTCCCCGGCCAGGCCGTCGGGGACCGGCAGGGACCTCTCGCTCACCGCTGTCCGGCCGCCTCGGAGGGCTCGGCGGCCGCTTCGTCGGCGAGGCCCTGGTCGTCGGCGAGGCCCTGGTCGTCGGGCAACGCATCCTGGTTCGCATCCCCGTCGGGTGCCGCACCGTCCCGGCGCCCGTCCAGACCGATCCCGACGATCCCGAGCAGCACCATCAGGCAGGCCGCCGAGACGATCGCGATGTCCGCGACGTTCCCGACGAACCAGTCGCCGTAGGCGATGAAGTCGACGACATGCCCGCGACCGACCCCCGGCTCGCGGACCAGCCGGTCGATCAGGTTTCCCACCGCGCCACCGAGCAGCAGGCCGAGCGCAACGGTCCACCCCCGCGAGCCCAGTCGGTTCGCCACCCGCAGCACGACGATCGTCACGGTGACGGCGGCAACGGTGAAGATCCAGGTCATCCCGGTCGCGATGCCGAGCGCCGCTCCTGGGTTGCGGATCAGGCTGACACCCAGCAGGTCGCCCAGCACCGGCGTCCGTTCGCCCTCGATCAGCGCCCCGAGAGCCCACACCTTCGACATCTGGTCCAGGCCGACGACAGCGATCGCGATCAGGGCGAAGGCCAGGACGAGCCGACGACGCCGGCGCACGTTCAGCGTCGCTCCTGGCGGGCCTTGCAGGTCACGCAGAGCGTTGCCCGGGGGAAGGCCTGCAGGCGGGCCTTGCCGATCGGCTCCCCGCACTGCTCGCAGGCGCCGAAGCCGGGCGCGCCGACGCGCACGAGTCCGTGCTGGTTCTGCTCCAGCAGGTCCCGGGTGTTGTTGACGAGAGTGAGCTCCTGCTCGCGCTCCAACGCGCTGGAACCGGAGTCCGCCTGGTCGTCGCCCGCCCCGTCACCGGAGTTGCGCAGCAGGGCCGACAGCTCGGCGTCGGCCTCGAACAGCTCCACCTGCAACCTGGCGATCTCGGAGATCAGGTCGTTGGCGATCGCCCGGACCTCCTTCACCGTCCACGGCTTCTCGCCGTCGCGCACTGGGAACGTCCGCACGACCTTCGCCAGGTCCGGCATTTCGTGCGACGTCTCAGGCTCGGCGATCGAGCGCACCGCGTCATCGGTGGTCATTGGTCTCCAGGTGTGGTGAAGGGTCACGCGAGAATAGACCCCAAGCGGGTGACGCACAACGCGCCACACATGATGCGGCGCGTTGTGACGATGGACTCTGGGCCGGGACATCCGACAGGCGGGTTGGCCTGCCCCCGGGCCTCAGGCGTCGAACGACAGCCCGGAGTCACCTGCCGGCCGGGGCTGGACGTTCGAGCCGCGCGACTCCAGGTCGCCGAGCAGGTTCTCCAGGTAGCTCTTCAGACGCGTCCGGTAGTCGCGCTCGAAGACCCGCAGCTCGTCGATCTTGCGCTCGAGCAACCCACGCTCCTGCTCCAGCTGGGCGAGCGTCCGGCTGGACGTCTCCTCGGCCTCGCGGACGATCCGACCCGCCTGCACCTTGGCCTCGTTGACGATCCGGTCGCCCTCTTCCTGACCGGCGCGAACGTAGTCGTCGTGCAACTTCTGGGCCAGCTGGAGCATCCCGGTGGCGGACTCCGGCTCGCTGACGCGCTGCGGCGCGGCCATGGGCATCGCCTGGACCGGCGGAGCGACAGGCTCCGGCTCGGGCTCCGGCTCGGCCTCCGGCTCGACCTCCGGCTCGGCCTCCGGCTCGACCACCGCAACGGGTGCCGGCGCGGGCGCGGCGTGCTCGACGAACGGCTGACTCTCAGCAGCCCGGCTCAGTTCGGCGACCCGGCGTTCGGCCGCGGCGAGCTTGCCCTTCAGGTCGTCGCTCTCGGCCGTCAACACCCGAAGTGTGTTGACCACCTCGTCCAAGAAGTCGTCGACCTCGTCCTGGTCGTAGCCCTCACGGAACTTCGTCGCCTGAAACTTCTTGTTCAGGACGTCGTCAGCAGTCAGCATCGCCATCGCTTCACCTCGGTTGCTCGTGCTGTTCGGACCCGGGCAGTCGCTGACCGCCACGCCACACGGTAGCGGAGAAACTGGAGTCCGCAGCCAGGCCAGAGGCGCTTTTCGCCCGGCGTGTCGGTTCGGAGGCGGGCTCAGAGCAGCGTAACGGCTCCCAGAAGTGTCAGCAGCAGCCAGCACAGGAACACCAGAACCATGAAGGCGAGGTCGAGCCGGATGCTGCCGAGAGTGAGCGGTGGGATGAGTCTGCGCAGCGCTCGCAACGGCGGATCGGTGATCGTGTAGACGGCCTCCGCGACGATGAGGACGACGCCGCGGGGCCGCCATTCACGAGCCAGTGTCTGCACCCAGTCGAAGACGATCCGGACCAGGAGCACGATCAGGAAGAGCCAGACGACGACGTAAAGGATCTGCGCAACGAGCCGCACGTCAGCTCTGGTTGTAGAAGGCCGAACGCGGGTCAGTGACCACGACGTGCTCCTCACCCGTCACCTCGACGTGCGACGGCGAGAGCAGGAACACCTTGCTGGTGATCCGTTCGATCGCGCCGTGCAACCCGAAGATCAGGCCGGCGGAGAAGTCGACCAGCCGCTTGGCGTCGGCGTCGGTCATCTCGGAGAGGTTCATGATGACGGGCGTGCCCTCACGGAACGCCTCGCCGATCACGCGCGCGTCGTTGTAGGAGCGCGGGTGGACAGTGGTGATCCGACGCAGCTCGGCGGGCTGGCCCGCGGGGGCGGCCGACCGGGTGCTCCGGCGGATCGGGGTGACGTCCGGGTACTCGTGCGTCGGTGGCACCGTGTACTCCTCGTCGTCGTACTCGTCGACGTAGTCGAGGCCCTCGGGGCGGTCGTCCTCGGCCAGACCGAGGTACAGCATCGTCTTGCGCAGCGCTCCGGCCATGGCGGCCTCCATCCCTCGTCCGGTCCTCGTCGACCGCCATTCTCGGGAGGGCCTGGACAGCCTCCCCGCGTATGCGCGGTCCGGTCGTCCTCACGTTAATGCCCGGCACGGTCTTGGCTCACGGCGACACGCCCGCGCGGCCAAGGCCCGCACTGCTGGTGTCGCAGCCGGTCAGTCCGGTGGCAGGGCGCGGACGGCTGCCGCGAACCGGCCGGCCGCCCGCGCTGACCCCGCGCGGTGCGAGAACCACCGGGGGTCCTCGAGGGTGCAGGCGCCGGTCGCCTCGACGCTCACGCCGGCGGCAGCGAGCTGAGCCTGCACCGCACCGGGAAGGTCGAGCGCGGGCGTACCCCACGACGTGGTGGACATTGCCGCAGGCACCGCCTCGACCAGCTCCTGCTGGAGGGCGCCCGGCACCTCGTAGCAGGCACCACAGACCGCCGGTCCGACGACGGCGCGCAGCCGCCCCGCACGAGCGCCGAGCTCCAGCATGGCAGCCACCGCAGCGGGCACGACGCCGGCGACGACGCCCCGCCGCCCGGCGTGCACGGCGGCGACGACCCCGGCCTCGGCGTCCGCGAGCAGCACCGGCACGCAGTCGGCCACGAGCACGGCAACGGCTGTTGCGGAGCCGGTCGCGACCAGCGCATCGGCTTCTGGGGTCTGCGCCGGCACCTGCCGGCACACGAACACCTCCCGGCCGTGCACCTGACGGGCGTACGCGACCGGCGCACCCAGCCAGGCCTCGAGCGCGGCCCGGCGGGCCGGCACCCCCGAGGGGTCACCGACGGTCAGGCTCAGGTTGTGCGCCGGGCCGACGGCGTCGGCGTCCGGCAGCGCCAGGGTGAACCCGCCGCGGACGCCGGGGCCCAGGCGAGCCTCGACGACCAGCAGCGGCGACCCCGTCACGGGTTCTTGAGGAAGTCCGGCAGGTCCAGCTCGTCGTTGGCGCGCCGCGGACGCTCCTCGAACACCCGGGGCACCTGCACCGGTGTGCCGGGCTCGCGGTCGTCCGACAGGAAGGAGGGCAGCACGTTCTCCTCTTCCGCCGGCTGCAGGTCGGGGGTCGGCTCGACGCCGGCCCCCGCCGTGTGCGGCTCCTGACCCGACGGGGTGAACACCGGAGGCAGGTCGCCAAGGGCCGACCCGACCGGCGGCGACTCGTGCGCAGCGGCCCGGCGACCGGCGCTCACCTGGCCGAGCGCCCTGGGGTCGCGGCGGACCGTCGGTGCGCCGCTGTCGAAGCCGGCCGCGATCACCGTGACCCGCACCTCGTCGCCGAGGGCGTCGTCGATCACCGCACCGAAGATGATGTTGGCCTCCGGGTGTGCCGCCTCCTGGACCAGGCGCGCGGCTTCGTTGATCTCGAACAGGCCGAGGTCGGACCCACCCTGGATGGACAGCAGCACGCCGTGCGCGCCGTCGATGCTGGCCTCGAGCAACGGCGAGGAGATGGCAAGCTCGGCGGCCTGCACCGCCCGGTCGTCGCCGCGGGCCGACCCGATGCCCATCAGGGCGCTGCCCGCACCCTGCATCACGCTCTTGACGTCCGCGAAGTCGAGGTTGATCAGGCCCGGTGTGGTGATCAGGTCGGTGATGCCCTGCACGCCGGACAGCAGCACCTGGTCGGCGGAGCGGAAGGCGTCGAGCACGGACACCGACCGGTCGGAGATGGACAGCAGCCGGTCGTTCGGGATCACGATGAGGGTGTCAACCTCGGACCGCAGGCCGTCGATGCCGGTGTCGGCCTGCACCGACCGGCGTCGGCCCTCGAAGGTGAACGGCCGGGTGACGACACCGATCGTCAGAGCGCCGAGGGAGCGGGCGATCCGGGCAACGATCGGCGCACCACCGGTCCCGGTCCCGCCACCCTCGCCCGCGGTCACGAAGACCATGTCCGCCCCGCGCAGGACGTCCTCGATCTCTTCGGAGTGGTCCTCTGCGGCCCGCTTGCCGACCTCCGGGTCCGCCCCGGCGCCCAGGCCGCGGGTCAGGTCGCGGCCGATGTCGAGCTTGACGTCGGCGTCGGACATCAGCAGGGCCTGCGCGTCGGTGTTGACGGCGATGAACTCGACGCCCTTGAGACCCACCTCGATCATCCGGTTGACGGCGTTCACGCCGCCGCCGCCGATGCCGACCACCTTGATGACGGCCAGGTAGTTCTGGGGAGCTGCCACGTCAGTGCCTCTCGTCGTGCGCGGAACCAACTCTCACGTTCAGGTGGAACGTTAGAGTTATGTCAGATGCTGTCAGGTTTGACGCTAGGTCGGCCGACCCCCAACAGCAATCACCGCGCGCGCGTGTCGGCAGAAACCTCGCTACTGGGTACGCGTGATGGGCGTCGTCGGTGCCGAGACGTCGAACACAGCGGCGTCGCGGCTCGCCTCCGCGTTGCGCAGGGTCTGCACCACTCGTGCCTTGAGCGCGTTCTGGTCCGCGCTCCCCCATTCCACCTTCGCGCCGTCGGTCAGCACCAGGCGCACCGTGTCCTGGCTGCCCGCCGACGCACTGGCCACCTGGACGGCCAGCTCCGTAGGCAGCTGCTGAAGCACCGTCAGCACGGCCGTCATCGCGCGGGCGTCCTCGTCGTCGACCGGGACCGAGATCACCGGAAGGCCGACCGGTGGCTCCCCCGCCCGGCCGACCTGGACGCCCTCGACGTCGAGCAGGACGAAGCCCTCCTCCGCCGGGACCGCGGCAACGGGCTCCCGGGAGACCACCGTCACACGCAGCCCGTGCGGCCAGACGCGGACGACCTCAGCCGCCCGCACGCCCGGCACGTCAAGGATCGCCCGGCGCAGCTCGACGGTGTCCAGGCGGGGCAACGGCGTTCCGTCCTTCGGCTGGACAACGGCCAGCACGGCCGCCGGGTCCACCACCGAGCCCTGCCCCTCGACGTCGACCTCCGCGACATCAAGGGCCAGCACGGGCGACCAGAGGAGCAACCAGCCCACTACCGCCGCGACGACCGCTGCCCCGACGCCGCCCCACACCCGGCGGCGGCTCAGCCGCCGGCGCATCTGGGCCCGCTCGGCGAAACGCTCCGCGGAGCCGGCCACCACCGTCGGCCGGCGCACCGGGACGGTGAGCGCGCGACCGGCCGCGGCCCGGTCCACCGGATCGGCGGGCGGGGTGGGGCCCGCGACGCCGTGGTCCGTCGCGTGGGTGGTCTCCGCACGGCGCGCCGTGGCCTCGCAGGGAGCGCGAAC
>Ga0209538_1001089_pt1 | contig 14522 bp, 11 predicted proteins | sample BarGraNGADG00211_2_FD_184492 | JGI IMG/M metagenome (GOLD analysis project Ga0209538, IMG submission 184492) | Arctic peat soil microbial communities from Barrow, Alaska - Barrow Graham LP Ref core NGADG0004-211 (SPAdes) (version 2) | ecosystem: Environmental > Terrestrial > Soil > Wetlands >... | reverse complement strand
GTTTATGATGACAAATCATAGCGTAATTCTTGGGAATGTAGGCAACTTTTCGGATCGTTACATGGGAGGTGGTTATCAGTCGGATTTTTCTCTTGAGGAATTATTTGATCGCGTCAAGTCGATAGCCGGTGTTACCGGAGTTGAACTTGTCAGCAACTGGCATGTCACAGCAAAAAACGTCACTCAGGTAAAAGACAATCTGGAACGTACCGGTTTGAAACTTGTTTCTATTATTCCGGACAATTTCGGAACAAAGGTGTACGGCAAAGGCGCCTATTCATCGAAAATCGCTGCTGTCCGCAGACAGGCAGTGGAGGAAACCAAAGAAATGATGGATGTCGCTGCACTTCTGGGAGGAGAACTGGTTAGCCTCTGGCCTGGTCAGGACGGCTATGATTATCCGTTCCAGGGTGATTATATTGAAGAACGCGGCTGGTTTGCGGACAGTGTCAGGGAATGCTGCAAACACAGATCGGATACCCGGGTATCAATCGAATACAAGCCGAAGGAACCCCGTAATTTCAGTTATCCGTCAAATGTCTCTTCTACGCTGCTCATTGTAAATGAAGTGGATATGCCCAACTGCGGTGTAACCATTGATTTCGGACATGGCGCTGTTGCAGGAGAGAACCTGGCAGAGAGTGTTGCGGTTTTGAAGAAACATGGAGACAAACTTTACCACGTTCATATGAATGACAATTACGGCAACTGGGATGATGACATGATTACCGGCTCGATTCATACCATTCCTTTTATTGAATTCTTCTACTGGCTTAAACGCACCAATTATTCCGGCTATATCTCTACCGACCAATACCCCTATCGTGAGGATGGAAGGGATGCCTGTAACGAGAGCGTTCGCTGGTTTGAAGTATTTGAGCAGCTCGCTGACCGCATTGATGAAAAACAGCTCAGGAACATCTATTCTACAGGCAACGCCTGTGAAGTCAGCTCTTTTTTACGCAAGCTGATGTTCAATCAATAAGTGTCCTATTTTTCGCAGATAGGCTGCGAAAAAAAGAATAATAAGGAGGAACAGAAAATGAAAAAAATTCTTGCACTACTCCTGGTCCTGACTATGGTAGTCGGTTTAGCTGCTTGCGGAGGAACAGCAAAAACAACTACTGCTGTCGGAGCAACTACTGCTGCGGCAACCAAAGCCGGAACCAAAGATGAATCAAAATGGCAGATTGTTGTCGTTCCCAAAGACGCGACCAATCCATGGTTTGTCCGGATGGACACCGGTGTCAAAGAGTATGCTAAAGAAACCGGATTGAACATCTATCAGAAAGGCACGCCTTCAATCGACGCAACGCTCCAGTCCCAGTTGATTCAGGACCTGATTGCTGCAAAAGTCGATGCAATCTGCGTTGTTCCCGTTGATCCCGCTTCCCTTGAGCCTGTCTTACAGCAAGCTCGTGATGCAGGCATCATCGTTATTGCGCATGAAGGCTCCTCACTGAAGAATGTTGATTATGATATCGAAGCTTTCAACAACGCTGATTACGGCGGTTTCATCATGGACAACCTCGCTGAAGCCATGGGAAAAACCGGCACGTACACAACAATGGTAGCATCTGTTACAAACGCTTCGCACAATGAATGGGCGGACGGCGGTGTAGCTCATCAGATAGCAGCTTATCCCAACATGACGCTTCTTGCAGCTGAGCCTCGCGTAGAGTCAGAAGATAACGGCGACGTTGCTTATCAGAAGGCAAAAGAACTGCTGAAAAAGTATCCTGATCTTAAAGGAATTATGGGAACTTCTTCTTATGACGCTCCCGGCATCGCACGTGCAATCCAGGAACTCGGTCTTGTCGGAAAAGTGTTTACATCCGGAACAGGCATGCCTGCAGACAATGCTGAACTGCTCAAGAGCGGCGCTGTAAAGTCACTTACATTGTGGGATCCTGCTCTGGCCGGCAAAGCAATGTGTGCTTTGGCACTCAAGATGCTCCGCGGCGAAAAAATCACCAATGACCTTGATCTCGGTGTTGAAGGATACAAAGACCTGAAATTCAAAGAGGGCAGCACAACTGTTTTCGAAGGCCAGGGATGGATTGTCATCACCGCAGAGAACGTGGACAGCTTCGGATTCTGATATAAAAAACAGAACTTGATTGTTTCCCGTTTGATTTAGCTGACACTTCTGCACACCGGGGCGGTGCATATGTATCGCCCTGGTATGCGTGTCGGCAAGAATTTGTCAGAACCTTCGGTGTGCTGTTGTGGATCAGCCTGAACACTCCACTTTCTCATGAAAGGAGCTGTGTGCTATGGCCCAAAGCGTGTTAAAGGTTGTAGATATTAAGAAATCATTCGCAGGTGTTGACGCACTCAAAGGTGTGTCCCTTGAAATTGCGCCCGGTGAAATTCACTGTCTTGCCGGTGAGAATGGCTGCGGTAAATCTACTTTAATTAAAATTATTTCAGGTGTGTATGAACCGAACTCCGGTCAAATTGAATTTAGCGGGAACATACATAAAAAAATCACTCCGATAGAAGCCATCATGAATGGCATACAAGTCATATACCAGGATTTTTCCATATTCCCCAATATGTCAGTCGTTGAAAATTTGGCGTTCAACAGCGAATTAGCCAACAAGCATAAGCTGGTCAACAAAAAACGCATGCGTAAAATTGCTAAAGATGCTATTGCAAAAATTAATTTCGAAGTTGATCTTGACGCAAAAGTTGGAACCCTTTCCGTTGCTGATAAGCAGCTGGTTGCGATATGCCGGGCCCTGATGTTTGATGCTAAGCTGATCATCATGGACGAGCCGACTACCGCGTTAACCCGCAAGGAAGTGAACGCACTGTTCAAGATTATTCTGGATTTGAAAGCACAAGGTATTGCAACATTATTTGTAAGCCATAAGTTGGATGAGGTATTTGAGATTTCTGAACGGTTTACGATCATCCGAAGCGGAGAAAAGATAATCACCGGCAATACCGCTGAATTGGATAATAAGAAATTCACTTTTTATATGACAGGCAGAGAATTTGAGGATATTGCCTTTACTCCAAAAAACACAGATACAGCGCCAGTGTTGGAAGTGAAAAATCTGGGACTTACCGGGTTTTTCGAAAACATCAGCTTTGCTTTGCACAAAGGAGAAATACTTGGCCTCACGGGACTTCTTGGTTCCGGACGTACAGAACTTGCACTGTCGCTTTTCGGGATTCGCAAAGCCGACAGCGGCACAATCGAAATAGACGGGAAAGAGATCCGTCTGGACAATGTCCAGACTGCGATGGAAAACGGCATCGGTTATGTGCCTGAGGATCGGTTGTCTGAAGGACTGTTTCTTCCGCGCGGTATCGGCGACAACATCATCATATCGGAAGTCGATAGTCTGGCGAATGGTATCGGCGTTTTAGACCGGACTAAAAAGAAAAACGAAATTGCCCGCTGGGTTAAAGAATTGACCATTGCAACTCCTAACCCCGACAATGCATGCAGCACCCTGTCCGGCGGCAATCAGCAGCGAATTGTTCTTGCCAAGTGGCTTGCCCGTGATTTGAAAATATTGATACTGAACGGGCCGACAATGGGTGTGGATATCGGATCGAAGTATGATATTCACATGATCCTGCAAAAGCTTGCAGACGAAGGAATGAGCCTGATTATCATCTCCGATGACATTCCTGAAATTATGACCACCTGCTCAAAAATTCTGATTATGAGAGACGGCCGCATTACGGCAACCTTGAATCCAAAGGAAACCAATATTCAGGAACTCTCAAAATACATGATGTAGGAGGTGAAAGAAATGCCAATAATACTAAAAAAGCTGACACAAAGAAATGAAACATATATTTTTCTGGTAATTCTTGTGCTCAGTTTCCTTATTGAATTCAGATCCGGTCAGTTTTTCACTCCCAATAACATCGTCGACATTGCTTCTGCAATGATTGTTCCCGGTCTCTTTGCGATCGGTACATTCATGGTTATCGTTTCCGGCGGTATCGACGTATCTTTTCCGGCGCTTGCGTCCTTGAGTGTATATGCAACCACAAGCACGCTGTTCGATGCAAAATACTCCGGAAATATGTGGCTGCCGATCGTTATGGCATTAGCCATCGGAGCTCTGCTGGGCGCTGTGAACGGCATCCTGATTGCAGCTTTTAACCTTCCGCCGCTCATCGTCACTTTAGGCACATCGAGCATTTTCAGAGGATTCATGCTGGGTGTACTTGGTGCAAAACAGATGCCTGTCATTCCCAAAGGCATGTCTACCTTTGGCACCTCATCGCTTTTTGTAGCGAAGAACGCACAATCCGGACTGACCTCACGTATGCCGGTCGCTATCCTTGCACTGATTTTTGTATTGGTAATAGCGTATCTCATACTGTACCGTACCATGTTCGGACGTGGAATATATGCGATCGGAGGCAATGAGACCAGCGCTTTCCGTGCCGGATTCAATGTTCGTCAGATCAAATTTCTGCTCTATGTCGGTGTTGGGATTATTTCAAGCCTTGCCGGCTTGATTCGCGTGTGCATGATGACCCAGGATCATCCCACAAATATGCTGGGTATGGAAATGATGATCATCGCCGGCGTAGTTTTGGGTGGTACAGCCATTACCGGCGGTGCAGGTTCACTGACAGGCTGCATGCTGGGCACGGCACTTATCGTTATTGTACAGAATTCCCTGATACTGTTGGGTGTACCGACGTTTTGGCAGGGATTTTTCCTCGGCATGCTGATCCTCATCGGAACAGGCGTAAGCGCCTCTCAGGTAATGCGTTCCAGCAATATGTCCAAATTGAGAAAGACAAGGAGGGCATTATGAAAAACAATAATAGTAAAGGCCTTTCTGCTATTTTAACCAGAGATGTCTATCTTACCCGGTTGATCACATTGATGGCGATCTGGATGATATTCATGGCAATATTCAAGTTTGATTCCTTCTATTCTATTATCAACTATCAGACAATGGCTGCGCAGTTTCCGGAATATGGCCTGATGGCGCTCGGTATCATGCTGTGCATGATCACGGGAGGAATCGACCTTTCTGTGGTCGGAGTCGCCAACTTTGCATCCATCGTGACAGGAATGCTGCTCAAGGCGATGGTTGATCCAAGCGGCGAACTGCCGCTGATCGGAATACCTGCCGCCATTCTCGGCGGTTTGCTTGTTGGTGCTGCGGCTGGCGCACTGAATGGTTTTCTTATCTCAAAAATCAGAATTCCGCCAATCCTCTGCACATTGGGTTCCTATGAACTGTTCACCGGAATTGCAATTCTTTTTACAAAAGGAAAAGCAATCAGTGGTTTTCCTGCTGCATATTCAGCAACGATTGCAGGCAAGCTTTTCAATATAATACCGATGCAGCTTGTCTTCTTTGTCATCATGGCGGCAATCCTTGCCTTTCTTCTGAACCGGACAACCTATGGCACCAAGCTTTATATGTTGGGAACAAATATGAATGCAGCCAAATTCAGCGGACTGAAAACCGACCGCCTGCTGATTAAGACATATATGCTCTCCGGAATCTGTGCAGCACTCGGGGGTGTCGTAATGCTTGCAAACTACAATTCGGCACGTGCTGATTATGGTACGGTCTATACACTGCAGTGCGTTCTGATTGTTGTACTTGGCGGCGTAAGTACAGTCGGCGGAAAAGGCCGGATCAGCGGTGTGGTACTGGCTATATGCTTGCTTCAGATGCTCTCGTCAGGACTCAACCGTTTCCCGCAGGTCAGCAGTTTCTTCATCCCACTTATCTGGGGCGGTGTACTGATAATCATTATGGTACTCAACCACTTTACGGAAAACAAAAAAATCAAATCACCCAAAGCAATAATAAAAGTATTGAACGGACAAAAAATGTAATGAAGATTGTAAATTTTGGATCTCTGAATTATGACTATGTGTATTTTGTCGATCACATTGTACTTCCGGGAGAAACCATATCTTCGACGGACCTGACCGTATTCTGCGGAGGAAAAGGCCTCAATCAGTCCATTGCACTTTCACATGCCGGGGCAGAGGTTTTTCATGCAGGATTAATCGGAGATGACGGCGATTTGCTGATGGAAACATGCAGAAGTCATGGAGTGAATACGCAGTTTATTCAAAAAGCTTCCGCACGATGCGGAAATGCAATTGTACAAGTCAGCAAATCGGGACAGAACAGTATTGTACTGTTTGGCGGAGCAAACCGGCAAAACACGAAAGAGTTTATTGATGAAGTGTTGGCTTCCTTTTCTGAAGGCGATTATGTCCTTCTTCAAAACGAAATGAATCTTGCAGAGTACATCATTGAGCAGGCATATGCCAAAAAGATGATCATCGTATTGAATCCTTCCCCATATAATGAATCCCTTGAACACTGTGATTTAGGGAAAGTATCCTTTTTCATTCTGAACGAAGTCGAGGGGATGCAGATAACAGGAGAAAAAGCAGTCGGGAAAATCCTGACTGCAATGCTTCTGCAATATCCCAGGGCAAGGATTGTCCTGACTTTGGGAAAACAGGGTGTAATCTATGCAGATCGCGAAAAGACTTCCTCACACGGCATTTATGATGTGGAGGTTGTTGACACCACTGCGGCTGGAGACACTTTTACCGGCTATTTTATCGCTTCGGATATTGCCGGAAAACCGGTTGAGGAATCACTTCGTTTAGCTTCAATAGCTTCTTCACTGGCCGTTTCAAAAAAAGGTGCAGTCGATTCGATACCGCATCTTGAGAAAGTACTTGCAGCAAAATTAACGGAATTGAAACAATAAGACAATTACAGTACGGATTCTTATGCCTTGCCCAATTACTGCCTTATAATGATTTTCCATCAATTAAATGATATGGCAGGATTAAGTTGTTGACAGCGGAGTCACCATTGATTTTATTTATCAATAGTTTTACGGATGCTTCTCCTATTTCGCGCAAGGGTACGCTTATTGTTGCCAGCTCGGGTATTACATACTCCAGGGTGTCTATGTTATCAAAGCCCATCAACCCGGCATCTTCGGGGATTCTTATCCCTTTTTTACGGAATAATTTTATTATTTCCAATGCGTATGTATCACCGGAGCAGAAAAAAGCGATTCGGTTTTTTGCGTTACTATATAACTCTTCCACTTTCAATAAATAGTCCCAACGCCGGATAACGTAGCTTTTGATAGCAGGGTATTTTTTTAATGCTTCTTTATATCCATTGTATCTCTCTTCGTGAACATATATATTTTCTATCTCCCGGTCGTGAAGCGGTGGACATACAAAAACGATCTCCTGATAACCTTTTGCGATAATGTGTTCAACTGCACTATACGCTGCTTTCGATTCGTCTATGCCTACATACGGAATTCCGTCTGAGATCTTATTCCCGACGGTTATAATAGGAATCGGCTGGGAAGTAATATTTGCATCAAATTTGTCGCCCTTGTTGACGGGACACATTATAATCCCGTCAACTCTTCTGCCAACAAGGCTGTCGATCAATTCGATTTCCGTTTCAGGATCCTTCTCCTGCAAGGAAATATTCAGGAAAAAGCCATTTTGCCTGGCTTCCATTTCCATCGCATTAACAAGCTGTGCAAAATACCGGTTGCGGATATCAAATACAATTACACCAATTGTCATTGTATGGCCGGTTGACAGACTTCTGGCAAGCAAATCCGGCTTATATCCCAGCTCTTGCGCAACGCGAAGGATTTTTTCTTTGGTGTCGGTATTTATGCGTCCCTTATTATTCAAGGCACGGTCAACAGTCCCTCTGGAAATCCCACAGATCCTGGCTATATCTTTAGTAGTAACACTCATCCAATCGCCTCAATTCCCGAATTATGGATATAATATAAAGCTTAACTAGCAACATTCTATCACGAGAATGGTTCGCAATATAGATTTTTGAATTAATTCCGGCATTTTAGTCAGATTTCACAAATCGATTGTGCATTTTGTCAATGCGTACACGAGAACACAAAGTTTAAAACTAGCTATTTACAACAATAAAAATTCGTGCTACTATTAGCCATATCAAGGTGCGTGCACGTAAACGCAAAGTAATGGAAGCAGTGTACATGCTTCCGGAATCTTTATTTCAAGGATGGAGGAGAGTCAGTTAATGAAAAAGGTAAAAATGCTAATTGCAAGTCTTCTTGTTGGTGCTTTGGTGCTTTCAGCTTGCGGTACCTCAGGAGGCGCTGCGACCGATACTACAAAGTCAGCAACGGAAACAAAGTCTGCAACGGAAACAAAGTCTGCTACTGAAACAAGTACACCCGGTTCGCCAGTCAAGTTATCTCTATGGTGCGGTTTTACCGGTCCCGACGGTGAGATTCTCAAGGAGATTGTTAACAGGTTCAATTCATCAAATGACAAGGGTATAACGATCACCGTAGATGTGATGGGCTGGGATGTTCTGGCTCAAAAACTGCCAACCGCAATAGCAACCAATACAGCACCGGATATGGCGCTGCTGATCGGGGATACAATCCCGCAGTATATCAACTCCGGAGCGCTGCAGAGTATGGATGATTATTGGACTTCGTCCGGGCTTGATAAATCAAATTATGTTCAAAATGTTTTGGATGCCGGTGTGTTTAGCGGAACAACATATGCGCTCCCGATGCAGTTCAATTTGATCTATCTCTATTGGAATAAGGCACTTTTTACAGCAGCAGGGCTTGACCCGGAAGTTCCGCCGGCGACTATGGACCAATTGGCTGAATATGCTGTAAAACTTACTGACAGTTCAAAAAATCAATATGGTTTTGCAATGCCCGTCAAAGGATCCCCTGAATACTGGACATCGTTTTTCTGGAACAATGGCGGAGAATTATTTGATACAAGCAGCAAGAAGTCACAGCTTAATTCAGCTGAAAACATAGCAACGCTGGCATGGATGCAGGATTTGGCCTTGAATAAAAAGGTCTCTCCGGTAGGCGCAACAGGTGCTGATGCAGAAGCTCTTATGACGGCTGGACAATTGGGCATGTATATAGACGGCCCGTGGCTGATTGGCGGATTGAAAGCAGGAAATGTTGATTTTGGAATCACAGCACCCCCGGCAGGTAGCAAAGGACAGTCCGTTATTTCCGGAGAAATTGGTTTTGTCCTTCCTGTTACCAACACAAAAAACAAGGATGCATGTTATGAGTTCATCAAGTATTGGATGTCGGATGCAATTATGAAGGAATGGAGCCTGAAAAACGGGTTCCCGGCCTGGTCAAAATCAGTTCTTGCTGATCCGGAAATAATGAAAGACCCTATCCAGAGCGCAATTTCACCTCTTAACATTTTAGGCCGCGCTTATAATCCCAATGCCTATGCTGCAATGAGTGCACTTAATAACGACGCTATGTGGCCGATGATTGAAGCCGCGCTTACGACGAACGGATCACCGAAAGCCCTGGTTGAGGATGCCTCGAAGAAAATTGAAGATGTTTTCGCTAACAACTAATTAATGATAATCAGATATGGGGATGGTATTCCTTGCGATGCCATCCCCGGTCATTGAGGAATGGAAGATGGACAACAATTTGACAAAAAAGAAAAAATTAAAATCGCCAAACCGAGTGGTGTGGCTGTTTCTGGCACCGTCATTTCTATTTATTATTGTTTTCAACTTTATTCCATTGATTTCTGCAATGACGATCAGTACGTTGGATTTGACCATTTTCATGAAAAATGTGTCGTTTGCGGGGGCCGGGAACTATATTAAGGTCCTGTCCGATCTTCGATTCTGGAATTCGTTGAAAAACACGATGGTTTTTACGCTCATGGAAGCACCGATGCAAATTGGCCTTGCGCTTATTGTGGCTTCGGCTATTCATCAGAATACACGGTTTAGAAGATTAATGCGGAGTTTCTATTACATTCCCGTTGTTTGTTCGATGACTGCAATGGGTATACTTTGGTCAATTCTTCTCGATCCAACCCTGGGTTATTATTCTTTTATCTTCAAAATTATAGGTATTGATAATGCTCTTTTTCTGAAGAGCCCTTCTACAGCAATTCTTTGGGTCGTTCTGATTACTGTCTGGAAGAATTTCGGACTTACCATGATGATTCTCATCGCGGGTTTTCAGGATATTCCTTATTCATATTATGAAGCGGCACAAATTGATGGTGCGAGCGCAGGACAATCATTTCGATACATTTCGCTGCCGCTGCTAAAACCTTCCCTGGCCTTCTGCATCATTACCGTAATTATTGACTGCCTTAAGGTATTTGATCAGGTATATGTCATGACGCAGGGCGGCCCCCTGCATTCAACCGAAACAGCTGTTCAGTATATTTATCAGAAAGGGTTCAGTATTGCTCCATTCAATTTGGGGTACGCATCTGCAGCAGCAGAGATACTATTCCTGATAATTGCGTTTGTAACATATTTCTTGTTCAGGTCATTAAATCGAAAGGAGGCCGTAGAGTACTAATGAGAAGTAAAATATGCCATTTGCTCGTAAAAGTCATGTTATTGACTCTTCTTGTTCTTGTTATGTTCCCTTTTCTATGGATGCTCCTTTCGTCATTTAAAGACAGTTCGGCTATCATTAGCTGGCCGCCTAAGTTTTGGCCAAGGGTATGGACGCTGGATAATTATTTGCAGGTTTGGTCCAGCATTCCGTTACTAAAGTTTTTATCCAATACAGTCGTTTTTACAATGGGCGTTGTATTTCTGTCTTTGCTATTTGACAGTTTGGCGGGATATGCATTCGCCAGATATGAATTCAAGTGGAAGAAACAGTTGTTTGGGCTTGTCCTGATTACCATGATGGTACCTTTTCAGGTTTTGATGATTCCTCTTTTTGTTCAGGAATACAAAATGGGAATACTGAATTCATTTGCCGGATTGATTTTGCCGCGTGCAACAAGTGCTTTTGGTATTTTTATGATGCGCTCATTTTTTATGACATTGCCTAAGGAACTGGAGGAATCCGGAAGACTTGACGGTATGAGTGAGTTTAGAATATTTTGGTCCATCATGCTGCCAATCAGCAAACCCGCCGTTATTTCTCTTGGTGTAATCCTATTCGTCAACAACTGGAATGATCTTATATATCCGCTGATGCTGACGAATTCGACGGAAATGCGAACACTATCAGCTGGCCTTGCGATGTTCGTCGGGGACAAGGTTATTGCATATGGTCCTATTCTGGCCGCAACAGTTATTGCTGTATTACCGCTGATCGTACTGTTCGTATTTCTTCAGAAGTATTTTATTGAAGGTATTTCGACAGCCGGCATGAAAGGCTGATTAACCGGATTTTCATGAAAATATGCTAAAGAATTTAGAGGTTGATATTATGAATAGAGTAAAAATCCAGATTCAAAGGGATTTTCAAATTGGTGCAATTGATCAGCAGATGTTCGGATCATTCGTGGAGCATATGGGAAGTGTTGTTTACAATGGGATTTACGAGCCGGGCCATCCGGCTGCCGACAATTCAGGATTTCGAAAAGACGTCTTTGACTTGGTAGATGATTTGAATCTATCGGTTATCCGGTATCCCGGCGGTAACTATTCTTCGAATTACGATTGGGAGGATACTGTTGGACCGGTCGGGGACCGGCCTGCCAAAATTGATCTTGCCTGGCGTCAGATTGAACCTAACACATTCGGCTTTGATGAATTTATGAAATGGATATCCGGATTGGGTGCCGAGCCAATCATGACCGTCAATTTGGGGACAAAAGGTATTCAGGACGCAGTCAATCTGATTGAGTACACAAATTTTACTAAAGGAACAAAATACAGCGACCTGCGCAGGAAGCATGGACGGGAGATCCCCTATGGAATCAAGACATGGTGCCTGGGAAATGAGCTTGATGGTCAGTGGCAGATTGCCCGAAAGGCCGCCGGAGAATATGGGAGACTGGCCAGGGAGACCGGAAAAGCGATGAAAATCGTCGATCCGAACATTAAGCTGGTTGCTGTGGGCAGTTCAGCAACGCATCTTGATACATATCCGGATTGGGATCTTCAGGTTCTAGAGGAAACGTACGAAATAGCGGATTATATTTCGGTGCATCACTATATTGATCAAAATGGCGATGATTTACCGACCTATTTGGCTCGCGCAAATGATGTAGAAGAACAGATTATAACAATCATAGCTGCCTGCGATTATGTAAAAGCGTTAAAGAGAAGCAAAAAAACAATGATGCTTTCGTTTGATGAGTGGAACATCCATCGCACCCCGGATGTCATATATGAACCCTGGACAACAGGTTCGCCCCTTGATTGGTGCCGGTTCAATATGGCGGATGCGCTTGTATTCGGATCTATGATGATGACACTGCTTCGCCATGCTGATCGCATCAAGATTGCATGCCAGTCTCTTCTGGTAAATACAATTCCCCTTATCCTGACTGAAAAGGGTGGTGATGCCTGGCCAAACCCGACATATTGGATTATGCAGCAGGCTTCAAAATATGGCAGAGGTACTGCATTATCAACAATTATTTCGTCACCTGAATATATAACGGAAAAATATGGCAAAGTCCTTTTTGTGGATCATATTGCAGTTTTAGGAGAATCGGACAATGAAATAACAGTCTTCCTGGTTAATCGAAGCCCGGAAGTGCTGGAAACGGAAATTCAAGTTGACGGATTTCTGAAACCGCCTAGCGAAGTCACGCATACCCAGATGCATCACCCGGATCTTAACGCAACAAACACAGGGAAAAACGATATTAACCTGAGGATCGAACAATCCCTCCAAAATCCGACGGTTTCAGAAAATATTGTCGTATGCACCTTGCAGCCATATTCATGGAACATGGTAAGGATATTACTTGACTAACACTTTTTCTATTTGAATCAATGGATAAGCAGGTGAAATAATGACAAATCAAGAGTACCCAAATCCTCTGATCATGAATCGAGCCGATCCATGGATCTATAAACATAGTGACGGGAAATATTATTTCACGGCAACATCACCTGAATATAACAGAATTGAGCTTCGTGTGAGCGATACTCTGGCTGGTCTCGACGATGCAATCCCGAAGGTTATTTGGAACAGTCATGCTGACGGGGTAATGAGCCGCTTAATTTGGGCTCCGGAGATCCACTATTTATTCGGGAAGTGGCATGTCTATTTTGCTGCGTCACACACCGGGGAACTCCATCGGCAGCACAACACCTTTCAGCACCGCATGTATGCGATCGAAGCTGATGAACCCATGTTGGGGCAGTGGAGGGAGGCAGGTCAGATTGAAACTGATCTGGACACCTTTTCACTGGATGCCACTGTATTTGAATCGAAGGGTAAGTCTTACTATGTATGGGCTCAAAAAGATCCTGCTATCATGGGGAACTCAAATATATATATTGCTGAAATGACAAGTGCTTCGACATTGATTCTTCCTGCGACTCTGCTTACAAAACCGGAATATCCCTGGGAATGTACCGTTATACCCGTGAATGAAGGCCCTTGTGTGATCAGGCATGGGGACCGCATATTTCTGACATATTCAGCAAACGCGACAGGACCGGAATACTGCATTGGTTTGCTGACTGCAAACGAAAAGGATAATCTGCTTGATGCAGCGTCCTGGCAAAAATCAACAAAGCCGGTATTTGTGACGAGTGAAGAAAATCAGAAATATGGCCCCGGTCATAATGGATTTACTTATTCAGAAGATGGTTCGACCTTGCTCATTGTCTATCACGTCCGCGAGTATTTGTCGATAGAGGGCAATCCATTGGATAATCCGGATCGCAATACCTGTATACAGCCGGTCCATTTTAATGAGTTCGGGGATCTGATTCTTGGAATTCCAAATAAGAGAAATCGATAAAATGGGTTCAAGATGCGCATCTTCGCATGATTCCCAGAGAAGAAGTCGATAACATTTCCGCTTGGCCACCTGTGCGCAAATACGATGTACTCTGTGTTGCCTTTGAAGAAATCCATGTAAATTTCGAATTGCTTTTGAAAAATAATTTAGAAAATGTATGAACATAGAACCACAAAGTTTCCATTTGGTTGATTTTGTATCGCAAAATCAACTGTAAATCCATTGATGCGTATATAAGATTTGGTTATACTTCAAATATACAAAGGCTTTCCTTTTGTTTGAAGGAGTAATAACCATGAATCCGATGAAATTATCTGAACACTTACTTGAACTCAGGCACATGAGGGGTGTGACGCAGGATGATCTTGCTGCATTTCTAAATGTTACCAAGGCATCTGTTTCTAAATGGGAGAACAAACAGAGTTTCCCCGACATTATGCTGTTACCCCAGATAGCCTCCTATTTTGATTTGAGCATTGACGATCTGCTCGGCTATGAGCCGCAGATGAGCAAAGAACAAATCAAAAAATGCTATCATGATCTGGCTTCAGATTTTGCCTGTCTGCCCTTTGATGAAGTTCTGCAGAAAAGTAAGACTCTTGTCAAAGAATATTACTCCTGCTATGCGTTTCTTTTTCAGATTTGCGTGCTGTGGCTCAACCACTGCATGCTGGCCAAAGAGCCGGAACGGCAAACAGAAGTCATGAATGATATTGTCGGCATATGCGAACATATCCGTGCTGGCTGCAAGGATATTGGCATA
>Ga0209538_1001087_pt1 | contig 14533 bp, 12 predicted proteins | sample BarGraNGADG00211_2_FD_184492 | JGI IMG/M metagenome (GOLD analysis project Ga0209538, IMG submission 184492) | Arctic peat soil microbial communities from Barrow, Alaska - Barrow Graham LP Ref core NGADG0004-211 (SPAdes) (version 2) | ecosystem: Environmental > Terrestrial > Soil > Wetlands >... | reverse complement strand
TTGTAAAGCTTTACATAAGCCGGGAACCCGGCATCGGCCGGATTCAGCCCCAACGGCCCGTCCAGCTCGTGCCCATACAGGGGCAGCCCGGCCTCGATGCGCAGGCTATCACGCGCGGCCAGGCCGCTCGGCCGCACCCCAAACGGCTTGCCGGCCGCCAGCAGTACATGCCACAGCCCTACTAACTGGTCAGGATGCACGAAGATCTCGAAAGCCACCGGTTCGCCGGTGTAGCCAGTGCGTGAGAGCCACAGGTCGTACCCGGCCAGGTCCGCATGCATGATCGCCGTGCGGGCCAACTCGCTCAGTTTCCGGCGCGCGTCCGGCGCGGCGGGGGCTGCCCCGCCGTCGGACCTCGCGCCGTCGGGCGCCGCGCCCCCGCCGGCTTCGGGAACCTGAACTCCCTCCCACGCCGCCAGCGCGAGCAGCACGTCGAGCGAGCGCGGCCCCTGCAGCGCAAGCTGGACCCGCCGCTCGCCCTCCAGGGCCGGGTCATGCAGGTCGCGCACCACGACGGTTTCGGTGCCCAGCGCGCGTGACCCGGGCCGGCGCTCGTCGATCTGCACGCCGCCCTGGCAGACGGCGTTGATCCAGGCCCAGTCCTTGTCGGTGTTGGCCGCGTTGACCACCATCCAGTAGCGCGCGCCATCCAGCCGGTAGATCCACACGTCGTCCACCACACCCCCGTCGGGCGCCAGCATGAACGAGTACTGCGACTCGCCCGGCTCGAGCAGCGAGACGTCGTTGGTGCAGAGGGTATTGAGGAACAGGCGCCCGTTCTCGCCGCTGAACTCGAACAGTCCCATATGGCTGACGTCGAACAGGCCGGCCCTCTGGCGCACCGCCAGGTGCTCCTCCTGCACCGAGCCATATTGCACCGGCATTTCCCAGCCGGCGAAGGGCACGATCTTGGCGCCCAGGCTGTGGTGCGTGTCAAAGAGCCCGGTGCGCTTGAGCAGCGCGCCGTCCGGCGGGTTCCAGGCGAAAGCCGGCAGCGGCTGCAACCCTTCGCGCTCCGCAGCGCCGCCCGCCGCCGCGGGGCTTTGCCGGCCGATCCAGTACGGTTTGTGGAAAGCCCAGCCCACCTGGCCCTGTGCGAAGCTGTCTTCGGCAGGCGGACGCTCCGCCCACTGCTCGGCCTGTTCGTGCGGCAGCCGGCGCACGATGACCGGGCCGGGCGCCTTGGCGTAGACGTCCGTTCCGTCGAAGCTCACGAAGCCGTCCGACAGCGCACGCAGCCAGTGGGCGATGCGCGGTTCGTTGACCTTCTTGACGAGCAGCTGGAAAACCGTCGTTTCCGCGCCCGGTCGCCTGAGCACCGCCCCGCCCATCGGGCGGCCATCCGGCTCCAGCACCCAGGTCGGCTGCGCGTCGCCGGGCTGCAGCGCGTAAACGTCGTTGGTCAGGGCCACGTTGAGGAAGCCGCGCGCGTGGGTACCCTCGATCTCGACGACGTCCCATTCGCCGCCCCGATCGGCGCCCGGTTTGTGCAGGAAGAAATGGTGCGGGTAGCCGCTCGGCTGGTAGTCCGGCCCCAGGTCCACGCAGCATGCCAAGTCCACCACATCCCACTTGGCCTGTTCCAGCAGGTCGAAGTCGAGCTTGGCCGTATAGGTCGGGCCGTGCCGCCCGGCGTAGGCCAGCGGCGTGCAGGCTTGCAGCACGCGCGCGATGATCTCGGCCAGCCGCTCGATCTGCGGCGTCTGGAAACCGCGCTGCGTGATCCAGGGTGTCCCCAGGCGGATGCCGCTGGGAGTGCGCGCGCTTTTGTCGCCCGGGATGGTGTTGCGGTTCAGGACGATGCCGGCCAGGTCAAGGATGCGTGCGGCCGGCTCGCCCATCAGCGGGGCGCCGCGCTTGCCGTCCGGGCTGACGCCTGTCTCGGCGCGCACGCTCTTGCAGTCCACGAGCAGCATGTGCGTGTCTGTCCCGCCGTAGGGAATGCGCAACCCATGGCGTTCGAGCTCGGCCGCCAGGTGCGCGGCGTTGTCCACCACCTGCCGCTGTAGCCGGGCGAACTCGGCGGTATTGGCCAGCCGGAAAGCGACGGCCATCCCCGCGATCGCGTTCATGTGCGGCCCGCCCTGCTCGCCCGGGAACACCGCGCTGTCGATCTTGGCCGCCAGGCTCTTGTCGGTCGTCAGAATGCAGGCGCCGCGCGGGCCATAGAGCGATTTATGCGTCGTGAAGCTGATCACGTCGGCAAAGCCGACCGGGCTGGGCGCCACGCCTGCCGCGACCATGCCGGCGACGTGAGCGATATCGGCCATGAGGTAAGCGCCCACCGCGTCGGCGATCTGGCGGAAGCGTGCCCAGTCCGGCATCCAGGGATACGAGGTGTAGCCGGCGATGATCATCTTCGGCTTGTGCTCGCGCGCCAAGGCCTCGATCGCGTCGTAGTTCAGGCGCTCGGTCTGCGGGTCGATGCCGTAGGATACGATGTTATAGAGCTTGCCCGAACGGTTCGCCGGGCTGCCGTGGGTCAGATGGCCGCCGTGTAGCAGGTCCATGCCCATCACGGTGCTGCCCGGCGTGACCAGGGCGGCATACACCGCGTTGTTGGCCGGCGCGCCCGACAGCGGCTGCACGTTGGCCCAAATGCCTTCCGGCGGCACGCCATTGGCCGCAAAAGCCACCGCCGCGCGCCGCCTGGCGAGGGTCTCGACCACGTTGGCGTATTCGGTGCCCTTGTAGTAGCGCTGGTCCGAGTTGCGCCGGTAATGCGCCAGCTCCTGCTCGTAATTCAGGATCTCGGCCTCGGTCAGCGCGTGCGTGTTCGGGTTGGGGTAGCCCTCAGCGTAGATATTCTGGAAAACCGAGCCGATGGCCTCGCGCACCGCGGCCGGGGCCTGGCTCTCGGAAGGGATCAGAATCAATTTGCGCGCCTGGCGTTCGGTCTCGTAGCCGATCAGTTTTGCGACGTCAGGATCGACTGCCTCCAGGTTCTTTTCAAAGAAATCCAGCATTGCCAGTTCCTTTCCGGGGCGGCGGGGTGGGGCACCGAGCCCACCCCGCAGACAAAACGCACTCTGGGGTAATTGTACCACATGGCGTAGCCGCTTGCATTCCGGCGAATTGACTCATCCTAAATCTTACTTTGGGTGAATCGTTGCCTCAGGCAATAATCTTACCGGACGCTAGCTGCCGTTAAGGCGGACGTCTGGGAGAACGTGAGGTATGATGAGTCAGACAAGCAAGCGCGAGCTGGTGGCCGAAGTGCGGGTGCGCGACAGGCTGGGCAATCGGACCGCCAAGCATCAGATCCTGGACGAGTTGGTGGCGACGACCGGCTACCACCGGAAGTACGCCATCGGGTTGCTCAACCAACCACCCAGGCGGCGGACACGCCAGCGCCGAGAGGCCCGACCGAAGTACGGCGGGCCGCTGCGCGCGGCGCTGGAGAAGGTGCGGCGGGCGGCCAACGGCATCTGCGCGAAGCGCCCGGTGCCGGTGCTCGGGCAGTACGTGGAGGCACTGGAACGTCACGGCGAGCCGAAACTGGACGATGAGACCCGCGCGCTCTTGCTCGCCATCAGCCCCGCCACCGCCGATCGTCTGCCGGCCCGGGCTCGGCGGGACAGCCAGCCCCACGGTCTTGCGACGACCAAACCGGGCACGCTCCTGAAGCAAAGCATCCCGGTGCGCACCTTCAGCCAGTGGGACGCTGCCAGGCCCGGCTTTGTCGAGGTGGACCTGGTGGCCCACTGTGGCGATTCGACCGATGGCGAGTACCTGAACAGCCTGGACATGATCGACGTCAAGACCCGCTGGGTAGAGCTGGCGGCGCTGCTCAACCGCAGCCAGGCGACCGTCAGTGCGGCCAGCGCCGCGTGCCGCCGGCGTTTGCTGTACCCAAACGAGCCGGATCAGGATCCCCAGCGCGCGGGTTGAGCCAGCGTTCTGATCCTCAAGTCTATAGCAAGGAGAAGAAGAGCCCGCATGGAACCAGAGGAACGACAGGACACGCAACACTCGAGGCTCTCCGCTTCGGCAGGTGACGGCCACCCCATTGGTCACTACAACGAAAATCCTCATGTGGACCAAACCGCCGGCCGGCTTTGACTTCGTGCTCTTCGACCGGACGGACCACGCCGAGAATGCCGACCGGTATTACCTGATCGGCTGGCTGCCGACGTTGTTTGCTGCCGGGTCGGTCGTCACGGTCTGGGGTCGCAAGAGCTCCAGCCAGCGGACGCGGGTGCTGGAGTTCGCGAGCCTTGAGGCGGCGTGGCCGGTGATCCGGGCGGCTATCAGGGCGAGGCTGAGGCATGGGTATCGGGCGGTGGGTCCGGGCGCATGATCGACTTAATTTTTCGTGCCAGGGCGGGCCGGTAGGGATACCCACGCGGGCTTGGCCGCCGGTGGGTCGCGGGCGCCGTCGTCGCGATCCTGGCCATGAGTGAGGGTCAGGAACTTTGCTCGGTGCCCGCGCCGGTGGAGCGCATCGAAAGCTGGGAGCGCTTACCAGAGCAGCCTGCGTTTTGCCGCAGGGCCATTTTCCTCCTGACGTAGGCCGCCTCACGTGTGCGACTAGGATGAAGAGGGCGAGGATCGGTAAAAGGTGCCACCGTACTCCCGACCGATGCGGAACATTTCGAGGATGTTTTCTAGCGGGATTCCGTCGTGCAGCGAATGATCCGAGGCGAGGATGAAGCCGCCGCCCGGCGCGGCGACATCGATCGCCTGTCGGACCTCGGCCGCGACCTCGCCCGGCGTGCCGTAGGGCAGCGTGCGCGTGGAATCGATGTTGCCGATGAGGCACAGCCGCTTCCCGTACTCGGCCTTGACGGCCCTCAGGTCCATGCCCGCGGTACGCTGCAGCGGATGCACGGAGTTGATCTTCGTCTGCACCAGGTCGGGCAGGTAGTCGGTGATATGCCCGCAGGCATGCAGGAGCACAGGGACGCCCAGCTCGGCGATGTACTCTACGAGCTCCGCGAAGGGCGGCAGGATGTATTTGCGGTAGTGGTTGAGGCGGAAGAATCCGCGTTGACTGTCGCCCAGGTCTTCGCTGACCCAAATCCCCACGCACCCAGCCTTGACCGAGAGCCGGGCCGCCTCCTTGAAGAACTCGTTGGAAATCTGGAACACCGCTGTCAGGAGCTCGGGATCGTCGTAGAGCGCCAGGGCAATGTTCTGGTAGCCCATTAGGAGCCAGGCAGTAGTCAGGGGCCCTTGCACGCCCCCCAGCAGAGCGATGTTGTCGTTGTCCGTCTGCGCCGCGCCGATTATCTCGGCGGTACGGCCAGGCAAGGTGGGGTCAGGGCAGCGATAACCGGCCAGGTCAGCCCGGGTCTCGATCGGGTAGTCGATCGGCGCATCGATCGGCCAGGAGGAGGGGGTCTTGCGATAGACGGTGCCCCACTCGTCCGCGTACGTATCCTCGGCCAGGTACCTCGGCTGGTAGCCCGAGAAGCCGCCGAACGGCAGCCAGACCCCGTCGTGGTCGAGGGCCAGCGCGCAGCGCACAGCATCGCAGCCATTGTAGGCGCCCGGCCGGTGGCCGATCAGCGCTTCGTACATCGGCTCCTGGAACAGGAAATCGAACAATGGCACACGGTCCGGTTGCTCGACGCGCAGGGCAGTAAGAAGGCGTTCTTTGCGGTTCATGTTCGCTCGGCTCCTGAGGGGGGATGGTGTCTATCACTGACGGTCCAGCTTGTCTTCGTCGATCTCCAACCGGTACTGATGAATGGCCTCGAACTGCACACGGTTGCGGATCAGCAGATCGCGCACCTGCTCTACGGCGGCATAAGGGAACTGCAGAGCCACACCGCAGTTGGGGCTGATTTCACGCGGCCCCGGCACGAGCAGCACGCGATAGCCCTGTTTTGTCAGGACCTTCTCGGCGCGGACCGCGTGGTGGGACGCGTAGAAGGTGACAACGCCGTCCAGCCTGCTCTTCTTACCGGCCATTTCGTTGATCCTCGAGGATGTGTGTCAGCGCCGTCACGGCGTAATCTACCTCGCAGAGCGTGTTGAAGCAGCCGAGCCCGAAGCGCACGGTTCCGTCCGGGAAGGTGCCGAGCGTGCGATGGGCAGCCGGCGAACAGTGCAGGCCGATGCGCGTCATGATGCCGAATTCGCGGTCCAAAATCAGGCCGACTTTTGACGGCGACACGCCGGCGAGGTTGAAGGAAATCACGCCGATGCGTTCGGCCAGATCGGGTGGGCCATAGACCGTAAGGCCGGGAAGCGTGGCGGCGGCGGCCAGGAAGCGCGCGATCAAGGTCTGCTCGTGCCGGCGCACGCCGTCAACGCCGCGGGCCAGCAGGTAGCGCACGCCCGCGCCGAGGCCTGCCAGGCCCAGCACGTTGAGCGTGCCCGCCTCATAGCGGTCGGGTAGGAAGTCGGGCTGGTACTCCAGCTCCGAGCGGCTGCCGGTGCCCCCGCGCGCCAGCGGGCGCAGATCGATGCCCTCCCGCACGAAGAGCCCGCCCGTGCCCGTCGGCCCGAGGAGCGCCTTGTGGCCGGTGAAGGCAAGCAGGTCCACGCCGAGCGCCGCCACATCAATCGGGTACGCGCCTGCCGTCTGCGAGGCATCGACCAACAGAAGGGCGCCGGCGTCGTGAGCGACTGCAGCAAGGTCGGCCAGGGGCAGCAGATTGCCGATGACGTTGGAACCATGCAGCACGGCAACCAGCTGCGTGTTCGGCCGCGCCGCCCGGCGCACGTCGTCGGGGTCCATGCTGCCAGTCTCCGGCGAACAGGGGACGACCGTCAATTCGATCGACCCTTGCGCTTCCAGGAAGCGCAGCGGCCGCATCACTGAGTTGTGCTCGATGCTGCTCGTGATCACGTGGTCCCCGGGCTTCAGCCAGCCGAGGATAGCGATGTTGAGCGCTTCGGTCGAATTCTTGGTGAACGCAATCTGGCAAGGATCGTCGACATTGAAAAGCTCGGCAAGGGCGTCGCGCGCATCACCGACCAGGCGGCTGGCAGCAATCGACATGCGATGGCCCGACCGGCCAGGGCTGCCGCCCACATTCTCCAGGTAGTCGACGATGGCCGACTGCACGTCCGGCGGCTTGGGCCAGGACGTGGCGGCGTTGTCGAAGTAGACGATTTTGCCAGGTGTCATGAGCAATGTCCTACATCCCTTAACGAGCCTGCGGTGGCAGGCGCCGGGGAACGCTGTGGCCAGCCAGGGTCACGTAGGCCGGCAGGGGGCCGCCCAAGAGCGGCCGGGCGTAATCTTTGAACGTCTGAGTGACCTGGTTGCCCTCCGCGTTGATGAAATCGCGGGGCATCAGTTTCTCCTGGTTTGCCACATCCTGCAGCGGCACGAGGCCAGTGGTACAGCTATACGCTGGCTCTGCGCAGCGCTCCAGCGTTACCATGTAGGCACTCGTGCCGCCCACCGCATGGCGAACGGCTGCCGCGCCAACCATGGCCGCTTCGGCGGCATCCACGGTCGAGATGAAGAGGCCGGCAGAGCGCTGCATCGTGCCCGGCTTATCGAGGCGGGCCTTGAGGTGCAGTTCGCTCATCGCCAGGTCGACCAGGTACTGACCCAGGCCGCCCAGCTCGGGGTGGCCGAAAGCATCGGTATTGAGACTGTCCTGCCTGGCGGCCACCAGGCTCCCGTCGGCGTTCTTCAGACCTTCGCAGGCGGCGATCACGACACACCCGCGTTGGCGATAGGCAGCCTCCACGTCGGCCAGGAAGCGGCCGCGGTCGAAAGCCAGCTCGGACACATAGATCAGGTCGGGCGAATAGTCGTCCGCTAGTGCGGTCGCGGCGGTCAGCCAGCCCGTATTGCGGCCCATCGTCGCGACGATCTTGATCGACTCCGTGTCGCGCAGGGCGCGCGTATCGCGCACGATGTCCATGCAGGTGATCGCTTCGTAGCGGGCTGCGCTGTCAAAGCCCGGCGTGTGGTCCGTGAACGGCAGATCGTTGTCAATGGTCTTTGGGATGCCCATGACCCGCATCTCGTAGCCAGATGCGGCCGCGCGGCGGCCGATCTCGCTGGTAGTGTGCATGGTATCGCCGCCGCCGATGTAGCAGAAGTAGCGGATATCGTGAGCGCGGCTGACGTCCAAAACCCGGTCGTAGTCATCGTCGGTGAGCCGGTAGCGGCAGGAGCCGAGCGCGGCGGAAGGCGTCAGTCGCAGGCCGTCGATCCTGGCCTGGTCCTCGCGGCGAAGGTCCCACAGATCTTCCTGCAGGAACCCTTGAATGCCGCGCACCATGCCGTAGACCTCGCCGATCTCGACGTGGCGTTCCGCTTCCCGCAGCGCGCCCCAGACGGAATTGTTGATCACGGCCGTCGGCCCTCCCGACTGGCCGATCACGAGGTTGCCCTTGGCCTTCATCACCGATTGCACCCCTACTTATTCCTGAACTCTCACCACCTGCACACCCCGGCTTTCGATGGCCAGGCAATCTTGGTCAGATACGCCATCGTCGGTGACCAGGATGTCCAGATCGGCCACCGGCGCCAGCGTATGGCGGTGCATCTTGCTGCTGTCCATTACCAGCACGACTCTCTCGGCGGCCTCGATCATCGCGCGCTTCACCTCGGCCTCGCCCAGATTGCGGCTGGTCATGCCTTTGCTCAGCGACAGGCCGCTGCTGGCCATGATCGCGACGTTGGCGTTGATGCTGCGGATCATGTTGACGGTGAGCGAGCCGATGAAGCACTGGTTGTCGCTGTACAGGTTGCCGCCGAGCCCGATTACGCTGATGTTCTTGTGGTCGGCCAGCAAGTGCAGGATCGGCAGGAAGTTGCTGGCTACCGTCAGGCGGTTCTGCGTCAGGTGGCGGGCGACCTGCAGCGTGGTCGTGCCCGCATCCATGATGGCGACGTCGCCGTCGCGCATTAGCCTAGCCGCGGCTTTGCCAATACGGGCTTTGGCCTCGGTGTTCTCGTTTTCGCGCAGCAGGACAGGCCACTCGATGTCGCCCCGCTCTGGTTTGAGGCTGGCCCGGCCGTACGAGCGGATGATGAGCCCGATGCTTTCTAGTTCTTCCAGGTCGCGGCAGATCGTCATCTGTGAGACGCCGAGCGCCTGGCTGAGTTCGTCTACGTAGACGTAGTCCTGGTGGAGCAGGATCTGCCGGATACGGCTTTGCCGTTCATGGACTTTCATGGATCTTGCGTACACCGCCTTGTGCTATGGCTGCCCCCGGGCGTCAGAAGACGAGCGCCAACAGGGGTTTGGTGACGAGATAATATGCTACGACACCCAAGTAAAAGCCAGCAAGGTAATAGACGGCATCGCGCAAGCCCTGCGCGGCCAGCACATGCTGGCGAGTGGGACAGCCGTTGGCCAGCGTCGAGAACAATCCGAGCGCTATGCCGGCGACCACCGTTACGATCACCAGGGGCAGACTCAGGCCCCATCCGATGGGACCGCCCGCCGCCTGTCCGGCGTTCGCCGCCGGCTGGCCGGCGTAGGTTGGCACGCCCCAGTCTACCAGGTGCAAGCTACCGGCGACCGAGAAAGCCAGCCAGGCGGTCACGAAGAAGGCAACAGCACCCTTGAGCAAAGCAGTGTCGCGAACCAGAACGAAATCGCGCAGGCCGCCGATAAAGCAGATGCGCGATCGCTGGGCCAGGTAGCCCAGGGTGACGCCCATCACCAAAGTAACGATGGCTACTGCCATTACCTCACGATCCCTTGCCTCAGCAGGAAGGTGCCGAGCAGGATGCCGGCGATCACGCCAAGCACGGCCAGCACCGCCAACGGCTCGCCGTAGGCGCCCAGCAGCAGCAAACGCGTCGGGCAGCCCAGGGCCACGATAGCCGAGTTAACCACCAGCAGCCCAAAGACAAAACTGCGCAGGCCCGTCCCCAGCGATGTTGGACGGCGCTCATGATTGCGCTTGGCCGCTGCCAACGCACCGAGAAACATACCGATCGGGGTTAGCAGCGGTACGGTCAGCGAAACCGGAGCGATTTCCCAACGCGTGCCCGCCAGGTGATTCGCCAGCCACGCAATCATGTCCCGCGTGTGGCAGGCGACACAGATCCCGTAGGCCGGAGGGGGGGCGACTCCGAAGAACAACTGCACGCCCACGGCCAGCAGCGCGGCCAGGACGCCATAGCCGACCGGCGATACGCGCCGGCCGGCCAGGCGGGCACGGAGGGCGGCGGCCGATCGCAGTGTTGCCTCATTCATGCTTGTCTGTCCAGGAACCATTCTTCGTTGTGGGGGCTGGTCGGCGTCGGTTTGCCCGGCAGCAGCACTCGCCAGCCCTGGCCTTTAATGTGAGCGGCCAGCATGCCGCGGTGCCAGTCCCAGCGCGAGCAGCGCCCAAGCAGTGTGCCGCGTATCTCGGCCCGGTATACGCCGTCCACAGCCATGCCGGTCGACAGGTGCTTGAGCGTCCACAAGGCGGAATACTCGGCCGGTAACTGCTCGGCCGCCGGCAGGGGCGCGGCGCTCACCATTTCGATGCTGACGATGTTCAGGCCCATACCGTTGGCGCCTAGCTCGTCGCTCAACTCCGCCACGAACTCGTCTTTGCCCGTCAGGCCGGTCGCAACCGGGGTTCCGCCGCTGCTCTGCCACTTATTCTCCATGGCCAGGTCGTAGGCTTGGTCATACTGGCCCTTATCCACGAGATGGTAGAAGTTGAGCACGGTTTCCTTCAGGCCATCCGGCGCCTGGCCTGGGGCAGGCGCGGCGGCACCCAAAGCCGCAGGCCAACCCGCCTGCACGCGCAGGGCCGCGCCTGCCAGCAGGACGGCCAGGCAGATGATCGTGAACCCCATTTGCCTCAGGCGCTTGACCATTTTCTATTTCTCCCGGATGCCGCGGGTCTGCTTGTCGATCATCATGGCCACATAGATCACCAGGCCCTTGGCGACCAGCTGCCAGTAGTACGGCACGTTGACAATGGTCAGGCCGTTGGAAATGATGCCGACAATGAAGGCGCCGAGCAGCGTGCCGCCGATGCTGCCCACTCCACCGAACAGGCTCGTGCCGCCGATGACGACCGCCGCGATCACGTCTAGCTCGGTGCCGTTGCCGGCCGTCGGGTTGCCGCTGTAGAGGCGGGCCGCGATGATAACGCCGGCCAGGGCTGACAGGGCTGCGCTCAGCGCGTAGACAAACAACTTGATATTGGCGACGTTGATGCCGGAGATGCGCGCGGCCTCTTCGTTGCCACCCACCGCGAAAACGTAGCGCCCGAGCTTGGTACGGTTGAGCACGATGTATGCCAGCACCATCACGAGCAGGGCAATCACCACCGGGACGGGGAACGGCCCGATGTAGCCGTTGCCGATGGCCAGGACCGTCTTGTCCGTGATGAAGATCGGCTCGCTGTTGGTATAGGCCAGCGCCAGTCCGCGTGCCGCGGTCATCATGGCGAGCGTGACGACAAACGGCTGCAGTTTCTGCCGCGAGACCGCCAGCCCGGTGATACTGCCGACCCCGGCGAGGATGATCAGCGTCAGGACGATGCCGAGCGGCCACGGCAGGCCGAGATTGACGGTTAACCCCGCCATGAGGACGCCGCTCAATGCTACCAACGAGCCGACTGACAGGTCGATGCCCGCGGTGATAATGACAAAAGTCATCGCGCAGGCAATGATGAAGTTCGACGAAATCTGCCGCGAGACGTTGATGAAGTTGTCAACCGTCAGGAAGCGCGGCGATGCGATCGAAAAAACGGCCACGAAGAAGATGAAAGCCAGCAGGACACCCAGCCGGCTTAAGCGCTCGAAGGGAATGCGGCTCCTAGGCTTTGTGGCCCCCGCAGCCCTTTCGCCGGCGGCCGTCGCAGGACCTTTTGGCGCAGGAGCAGGTGTAGGCAGTGACATATGCGTTCAATTCGTCCTTTCGCTGGGCTTGATCGTGGCGTAGATCATGATTTCCTCCTGGTTGGTATCTGCCGTGGTCAGGTGAGCGGTGACAAGGCCTTCACGCATGACCAAGATATGGTCGCTGACGGCCAGCAACTCCGGCAATTCAGAAGAGACCACAATAACGCCATGTCCTTCGAGAGCAAGTTGGCGAATCAGGTGGTGGATTTCGGCTTTGGCGCCGACATCGATACCGCGCGTTGGCTCGTCCAGGATCAGAACCTTTGGCTCAGTCATCAGCCAGCGTGAGAGGATGACCTTCTGCTGGTTGCCGCCGCTCAGGCTGATGACCGGGGTGGCGATACTGGGCGTGCGGATGTCCATGCTCTGCACGTAGCGATTGGTCACCTCAACCTCTTTGTCTCGCCGGACAAAGCCGAGCGCGTCGGTCAGGCTGCTCAGGCCGAGCTGGGCGATGGTCATGTTTTCGCGCACGTTGAGCGCGCTGAACAGTCCATCGTCTTTACGGTCCTCCGTGGCCATGCCCAGGCCGAGCCGGATCGCCTGCTGGGGCGACTGCACCGTGACCTCTTTGCCGGCCACCAGGATCTGGCCGGAATCCAACCGGTCAATGCCGAAGATGGCACGCATGACTTCCGTGCGGCCGGCCCCGATCAGGCCGGCGAAGCCGAGGACCTCGCCCCGGCGTAGGGTGAAGCTGACGTTCTCGAACGCTCCGGCACGCGTCAGGTCGCGGGCTTCGAGCAGCACCTCGCCCTCGCGACCTTCGTAACGCTGTGAGAGCGAGACCGCCAGCTCACGGTTGACCATCATGCGCACGACGTCGTCATAGGTCACCTCGCGGATGGGCCGCGACCCGACCAGTTCGCCATCGCGCAGCACCGTCACGTGGTCGGCGATCTCGAAGATTTCATCGATGCGATGCGAAATGAAGATGATGGCCTTGCCCTGCTGCTTTAGCTGGCGGATGGTCTTGAACAGGTGCTGGACCTCGGCGGGCGTGAGGCTGGACGTGGGCTCGTCCATGATGATCACGGCGCTGTCCAGCGCCAGCGCTTTGGCAATTTCCACCATCTGCCGCTGCGCCACGGTCAGGTCGGCAACGCTGGCGGTGGGCCGGAGCTCTGTGAAGCCAATGCGGTCGAGCTCGTGCTGACAGCGAGCGTATACCTCGCGCGAGAGAAACGGGCCGTTGGTCGGCTCACGACCGAGGAAAATGTTCTCGGCGACCGTCAGATTAGGGCACAGCAGCAGTTCCTGGTAGATGGTGCTGATGCCCATCTCGAGCGCCTGCCTGGCATCCTTGAAGACCACCTCCTGCCCCTGCAAGAAAATCCTGCCCTCTTCGGGGCGGTAGAGGCCGGCCAGAATCTTCATGAGGGTGGATTTGCCGGCGCCATTTTCTCCTATCAGGGCATGCACTTTGCCGCGCTCGATAGTTACGCTGACGTCCCTGAGCGCCTGGACGCCGGGAAACCGTTTGCAGATATTCTGGAGCTGCACAACCACGTCACTGGAGTCGCTCATAAGCTTGCTCTACTCTCTGGGTGGTGACGAGATCGCCAATTATTGCCAGACGGTCTCGTCACCACACCCTGATCTATGCTATCCTCGGGCGGGGGCTGCCCCGCCCTACCTCAGCCGGATCAGCCACCCGCCGGCGCGGGACGTGCCGGCCACAGGCTCACTTGGGCGCCTTGGCGGGGTCGCCGCCCCACAGCAGCCACTGGTCGACGTTGTCGCTGGTGACCACCGGGGTCTTGATGTAGGTCGGGTCGGGAAAGTCCGTGACCTTCTTTTCGCCGCGGGCGATCTGGATGGCGATTTCCATCTGGCGGCGGGAGATGAGGTCAGGCCGCTGGACGACGTCGGCGCGGAACATGCCGCCCTTCTTGATTTCCTGGAAGGCGCCGTCCGTGCCATCGAAGCCGATGACGAGGGTCTTGGCCGGGTCCTTGCCCTTGGCCTGCAGGGCGCTCAGGGCGCCGAGGGCCGAGTCGTCATTGCAGCCGAAGATGACGTTGATGTCGGGGTTGCCCTGCAGCATGTTCTCGGTGACTTCGAGGGCCTTGGGGCGCAGACCGTTGCCGTCCTGGGCGGCGACGACCTTGGCGCCGGGGGCGCCCGCGGCCAGGGCTTCGTCGAAGCCCTTGTTGCGGGCGACGCAGTCGGTGAAGGTGGGCAGGGTCAGTTCGGCCACGACGGCGTTGCCGCCCAGGTTCTTGTTGATCCAATCAGCCGCAAACTGGCCGGCCACCTTGCCGCCGCCCAGGGAGTCGGTGCCGATGAAGGGCACGACGCCGTCCATCTTGGGCTGGGGCGAGCCGTCGTTGACCACGGGGATGCCCTTGGCCACGAACTTGTCCGCAACGGCCTTGAAGGAGGCCGGGTCAGCAGGCGCCTGGATGAGGGCGTCCACGCCGGCAGCCAGCAGGTCATCGCCGCATTTGATGTGGTCTTCGGGCTTGAGGTTGTTGATGCAGAACTGCACGTCGGCACCCATCGCCGCAGCCTGGGCCTTGAAGCCCTCGTTGAGGGTGACCTGGTAGCCGTGCTCCAGCGTGATCTGGATCACGCCAATGTTGACCTTCTTGGCAGCGGCGGCCGGCGCAGCCGCGGCCTCTTGTGGCGCCTTGGCGGGGTCGCCGCCCCACAGCAGCCACTGGTCGACGTTGTCGCTGGTGACCACCGGGGTCTTGATGTAGGTCGGGTCGGGAAAGTCCGTGACCTTCTTTTCGCCGCGGGCGATCTGGA
>Ga0209538_1001082_pt1 | contig 14622 bp, 15 predicted proteins | sample BarGraNGADG00211_2_FD_184492 | JGI IMG/M metagenome (GOLD analysis project Ga0209538, IMG submission 184492) | Arctic peat soil microbial communities from Barrow, Alaska - Barrow Graham LP Ref core NGADG0004-211 (SPAdes) (version 2) | ecosystem: Environmental > Terrestrial > Soil > Wetlands >... | reverse complement strand
TTTCCATATCTTTCCTCCCCCTAGACCTGCGCCAAGAAGCGTAAGTAGAATTGCCAAACCACACCGATTTTGATGTGTCTCATTTGTTCTCCTTTACCTTTCTTGCGGTGAAGTTGCCCCCATTGCTGGGTCAAATGTTTCCAACAAGCAAAACTCCCTCTACCCTTCTGCACACATTTGCCTCACCTCCTATTCATACAACGCAATGGGTTAGATTTTGCTGACGGGGTATCCAGAAATAGTTCAGCGCTGCCGGGGGTCGGCAGCGCTGAAGGAGGAGACATACGCGTGAGGGGGTCAAGGGCGGGGTGGTCCTTCCCAGTGCTCGGTGGTGGCGACGATGAAGCACATGGGCGGGTGGGACGACAGGACGATGCGGTCCGTCAGGGAATGCGCAAGTCTCCAGTGGCCACCACAACGGTCATCCCTGCGATAAGCACGCGGTCGCCCGCGAGGCGCACTTTCAGGATGCCTCCACGCGAAGATGCCTGGTAGGCCACGAAGTCGGTCCTGCCGAGGACGTTGCTCCAGTAGGGTGTCAGGGCCGCGTGCGCAGACCCCGTGACTGGGTCCTCGAAGATGCCGTCGGCGGGCGCGAAGAAACGGGACGTGAAGTCATACGGCGCATCACCCGCTCCCGTGACGATGATGCCGGGCAGGTCGAGTGCCATCGTGGCTGCACGGTCGGGCGCCAGCGCGCGCACGGCGGCTGCCGACCCAAGATCGAGGAGCCAGTAGCGGTGGGCGTTGACGCCGGTCCAATGGGGAGCGCTGTCGAGCTTCAGGGCGTCGAGGACCGCTTCGGGGACGGGCGCAGGTGTGGGGGGCAGCGATGGGAAGTCGAGCTCGATCCAGTCACCCTGGTACCGGGCGGCAAGGTCCCCACTCAGGCTGCGAAAATAGACCTCGTCGTCTGTCACGATGCCGGCCTCGCGCAGCGCGCGGGCAGTAGCAAGGGTCCCGTGGCCGCACAATGGCACTTCCACTGTCGGTGTGAACCACCGCAGACGCCAGGCGTCGCCCTCCCGCAGGACGAACGCTGTCTCCGACAGGTTCATCTCCCGTGCGATGGACGCCATGACCTCGTCCGCCAGCGGTTCCTGCAGGAGGCACACCGCTGCTGGATTCCCTGCAAATAACCTATCGGTAAACGCATCGATGATGTAGTATTTCATGTCAGTATTCTATGATGAGAAGCCTCGTTGCGCAATGTCAGTGTTCCTGAAACACAATAGCAATGCCTCTGTGAGGTTGTCCTGGAGCCATCGCTCAACTCACCTGCCGTCCCAGTCTGCGCTGAAGAGCCTGGCCAGATGCTCGGGACTGTCCACGCACGTCCTGCTACTTGCCGTGACTCTTTTTGGCCTTCCTTGCAACAGAAAGTGCAATTGCTATAGCTTGTTTCTGAGGACGGCCAGCCTTGAGTTCGGTCTTGATGTTCTCCCCAACCGTCTTCTTGCCATACCCCTTCTTCAATGGCATATCAAACCTCCTCTTCGGGCCCTTTGGTCAGAATGCCTGCAAACGCATCGATGACGCAGTATTTCATGGCAGTATTCTATGCCGGGTCACTCGGCAGGGCAACAAGACGTTGCTCCGCATGATCTCCGCGAAGGCAGACGACGAGTTCAGTTCAGCAGCGTTGGTCAGATCGTCACGCTTCACCAGCCCGCGCTGGAGGGCTTGGCGGATAGCCTGCTCAAGAAGGTCCTGGGAGATGGTCCCGGCAGCAGCGACATCGATGATGGTTCTCAGGGGCCGCGTGACGCTGTACCCATCCATCTCCTGGATGTCAGTGGCCGTAAGTATGGCATGGTGGATGACGAGGACCTTGGGTATCTTGGCCGACTTCCTGAACGATGGAGGAACCGTCATGTGGAGATGTGCCGGCATGGCATCAGAGAGGTCATGGAGGGAAAGGGCTGTCTCATGGGAAAACACACCCTGAGGCTTGCCCTTTCGGTTGCTTGACCACAGCGACCACAGCACCAGGTCTGGTCGGTCCGCTGCCGGATAGTCCGCAAGGCGATAGATGCTTCGTTCCTCGCGGATCCAGTTCGCCGATGCCGTCTGGTAGTGCTGAGTGGCATAGGAGTAACCAGCTTCAAGAGCTTGCTTGGCAGTGAAGTATCCCTGCTGGCGAGAGGCAATGGTTCGTATGTTGCGTTCCGATTCTATTGTCTTTCTCATTTGCACAACCCTTAAAGTTTTCTTAAGTATTGTGCAATCATATGGATAGTCAAGTCACTCTGTCTTGTGGGTGCGTTCAGCGGCGACCCTCTGAGTCAGTCAGCACTCTTGCGCAACTCATGCAACTGTCATGCTGCAGCTAGCTCAGTCTTCATTTCGATGTATATCTGCTTTGCCTTTAGATCAGTCTCGACAAGTCTGTTGATTTCCTGCCGATACGCTTCAGTATCGGCCTTCATTTCACGAATGCTCTTCATGTCTCTTCTCCTTCTGCAGACGTCGTTTCAAGGCTGCTCTCCAGGAGCGGGTAGCTCGCGTGCCCCTCTGCGAGTATGGCCGTACGAGCGAACTCATGGCTTGTTCTTGATGATGGCGGTGGAGCTCGCTGTCTTCCAAGCTGGGGGACGAAAGACCGATGATCCATTGGGCAGGGTCATAACGTCCGGGAACTGACTCCGTCGAAGAGACTGTTCGGGGACGACAATCCATGGCGCGATATCCCTTAGTCGTTTGGAATGGCGATCGGGAGGAAAGGCCACGACCACTCGCTTGAGCGGGTATTCTTGTCGTATCTCCAAGATGGGAGCGGTTAGGTCACTGTCCCCTGACACGAGGATCGCGGTGTCGAAGCGATCATGATAGGCATCAGACAGCATCGCCACCGCAATGTTCACGTCGGTCATCTTCTCACTAGGGTGTGGAAATCTTCCTCCGCAAAGCGAACAACGTATCAGAGATGTCTCGTACTGCCCGTAGGTGATCGAGAACTCTGCTGGGGGTAGTGTACCCAAGGCCTGCAAGTAAGCATCCTGCCTATGGGATTTCTCAGGAGGCTGGCTAACGCGAGATGTGAAGTATCTGGTAACGGCCAGTTGCTGCTCAGGTTTCAGCAACTCCCTCGACATCCTCTGCAAATCAAGCCAGTAGTATTTCTTCCAGCCCTTGGCCCGCATCCCAAAGTACAGGTTGAAACCATCGATATAAACTATGACTCGTTTCGTTCTTGCCCCCTTGACTTTATTGTGTGTCCCACATAAGATACTTGTACAACATCCCCAACGTCTTTGACGTTGGCCCGACGCCTCCGCAAGGGGGCGTCTCTTTTTGCCCACACTTGATGCTCTCAGAGAATACTGACATATGTTCCAACTGTCAAAATCGTGCGGCTGTTACTTCCAGGGAAATCAAAAGACGTCCTGTATGGACTGCCACGTCAAGGGATCTCTCGTGGCCGCAGCTCGGCGGTTGTGGCCAAAGCGGGGGCCTGCCCTATACACTTGGTCCCTTGATGTCGGCCAGACTTCCAGTTTCTGTAGCGAGTTCACCGGGGAGTCCCTGCTTGCACAATAACTGCATACGTTCGGGCAAGGTTTGGGGAGCTAGCTGGATCCCGAACGTCAGACCTTCCAGGGCAACCATGGCATATCCAGTCTCAGCTACGGTCTTCAGGGCCAACAGCAGGGGCTTGCCTGTCGTGAACAAGCTGACCTCGACTTTCATGAGTTCCTGAGACCTGCTCCATCCACCCGACTGCAAGCACACCATCGGGATTGGGATGCCCTCCGTAGCTTATCGTCCTGTCATATAACTCTTTCATGGCTGAGCATGGCACGATCCCTTCTGCAGGCAAGGCGTTGATCAAGTGCGTTATCTGGAAGTTGGCCTTGAATTGTGCGGTGTCAGACGGGGTATCGTCGCGGCGTATCCATACCTTGTCAAGGTTGGGCGAGCTTGCAATAGTATGAGCGTAGACAACGCTTTCGATACACATGCGCAGCAGAGCGTAGCAGCCTGGCAGTTGGCCGGAGAAGACCAGATCGGTAGCGGCGACGAAGTAAGAATAGGCGTAGTTGGCCAGCATGAATGGGATGGCCAGCCCGGTGAGGTTTCCACTAATGAGACCTGGCGTCATGAGACCATTGTGCGAAATGACAATCTCCTCGAAGGCCGAACGCCAGCCCGGCAGTGACTCTCTGCACATCATGCGGTTGTTTTCTGCCGAATCCAGAAGTTCTTGGAGACTGGACATGTGTCTGCCATGTGTGGCTTTTGTCATAGGCCTCTGTCTCGGAATCCGTCTCTGTTCGTGGTACGCAACGTACATTCTCTGCGGTCGTTCAATGTGGCCTCATATTGTGTTCGACCAGGGTCTGGATGGCGGCAGCACAGACAGAGTCATCAATGATGTCCGCAGTCACCATGAGGTCGAGGAGTGCATCGAAGTCATGCAGAAGCGCGTGTCGGTTCATCCCGAGCTTGCGAAGATCCTTGTCATTTGTGACAAGAGGCACGTGCAGCTGTTCTGACAGCACAAGGCATGCCACGTCACAAACTGAAACATCTCTCCGGGTTTCAGCGATCTGCAGGACAATTCGCATACTGTCGGACGGCAGTTCATCGAGTATGACACCCATATCTTGCAGATCTTTCCAGGACAATTCGGTGAGAGGTTCCCTGATGAGCATGAGATTCGGGACATGAAGTGAGCCTAGCTTGAAAACGGCATCGACGAGTCTGCAATAGTACAGATGTATCCAGATATTGCTGTCAATGACCAGGCTCAGCGACGAGTGAATCGGCATACCCCTCTCCATTACCGAGAACCTTCTCCAGGCTCCAGTCAAGCAGCTCGGCCGCGCGCGTTCCCGTGACTTCACCCTCAGCATACGCGCGCATGACCATGCGCTCCATCCGCTGTGGTGTCTCGGGAGTCAGCCCGCATGAGGGCTCTTCCGTGCGCCATCCCTCTAGGTTGCGCAGCTTCTGCCAGTGAACGTTTTCAGCAGCCGAGATGATCTTGAGGTCCGCCGCCCGGTGGATCCATCCGCTCATGCTGAGGCCGTATTTGGCCTTGAGCAGCTGTAGCTCAACCTTGCTCAGATGATCGCGGTGCTCACCCAGTTCATGAACCGCAGTATCGGCAGGAACCAGAAATGCTCCGGAAAAGCGGTTGGCCAGTCCCTCTGGCACCTTACCCGACGGATGTTGCAGGACCAGGTGAGCCAGCTCGTGGGCGAGCGTGAATCGAACTCGATCGACGGGAGCTCCGGTACGAACGACGACGAAGGGCCGACCGTCGGATTCCAGAGCACAGGCATCGAAGTGATCATGCGCTGCCAGCTCAATGACTTGGATCTCGTGGTCTTCCAGCAGTGCCACCATGCTCGGAATAGCATCGTGGCCCAAATGCCAATCAGAACGTAATCTCTTGGCCGCGTCTTCTACATCTGCGGCATCGCTGACACTCAATATGGGCAACTTCAGCTTTTCGTGACGCTGTGCGAGCTCCTCGGCTTCGCTATAGCGCTCAGCTTTGTCTTGAACGGCCTTCATGATAGCCTTGCACTCTTTGACCGCCAGATCTGAGCGCTTGCGGTATGCCGGTTCTGACAGGATCACGGCTGTCGACCTGAAGAGTCGCTCCAGGCTCAGATCCAGCGCCTGGCACAGGCGCATAAGGACGCCTGAACTTGGCATGTCCAGATCACGTTCATATTTGGATACAGCAACTCCGCTTACACCCACGATCTCTCCCAGTTTCCGTACGGATAGTCTCTTCTGCTTGCGAGCTACACGTAGTCTGCTGCCAATCTCCATCTCGCACCTCCACGTTGCCGCGTGGGAAAAGTTCTACATATTCACACGAATCACTCTCACGACCGGTTAACAGAATGACATGAATATGGAAATTGTAAACCACTACACATGTTCGTGTGGCACTTTTGTCGCGAGAGCAGATTCAATGACGCGAGCACGAGGTTTCTCTTGAACTGGCGTGCTGTCAGTATTCCGAGCATGCAGGCGCGATTAGTCAGATTACTTCGTTTCAGCCGGAGTCCCGGCGACCAAAGGCATGGCAGGCGATTCGTTGGTGCACCCGGTCGAACCACCATACTGAGGCAAAAACCGACTCCCACACGGAGCGGCCACTGCTGGACTCCAGGTACTTAGTCGTCTCTTCGAGGAATCCGCTGATGTCGGTCCAGAGCACCAGATGCACGCACTCGGGGCGAAGCAGTTCTCGGCCGGACTCGTCGCGATATGGTTTCTTGCACTTCGCGGCAATCGGGGAGATGGCAGGGTTCCTCGACGCACAACTCCAGGACAATACTTGAGGATCTCCCAAAGGAGGCCCTGGAAGCAGATCTACGCCGGGGAGCATGCACAGTTCCTCATACGTTTGATGTTGCGAGAAACGGTACCCTACCATGTCAAGTTCGCCATTGGGTGTTATATCTTCATAGGGGATGTGCATGCCACCATCGGCATTCTGAGGGTAGTCCAGTTTGGGGTCATGTCGGAGGAGATACCGAAGTACTCTGTGGACAGCGGAGTACAGACGCATGCCTCCTGGCGGTTCCTCGAGAGCAAAGGCGTAGGCCTGGTAGTCTCGCCGAAACTGGTTCCATTCTGCTTTGTTCGGGAGATATGTAGCGAGGATGTTGTGGCCCAGTTGCCCCCGCGCGATAAGCCTGTGCAGTTCACGCGGGTCAACCTGGGTCAACTCGTAGTATGTGACAACGTCTGCTGATCGGCAGACTATGTCTGGCACTGCCTTGTGCTCATCGCCGTGTTCCACGGAGTCCCAGTGTAACCCGGGGCCGCCTTCACTGTGCGCAAATTTCTGGAAGACCTCTAAGTCATCTTGGTCTTGTTGCTCGAAGTGATTCATCGGTCGTTGCCGGTGAGTGTAGTTATGTCGGAATCGCTCAGGTTGTAGAGACGAAAGACGAGGGAGTTGATGGCGCGGTCGAAGGCGGCGATCTGGAGCTGAAGGTCAGACATCTCGCAGTCGGCGCCGGCGAGTGGGTGGTCGAATACAAGCATCGGGTCGACGAGGCGACCCATCCACGTCCTCGTACAATGAAGCCTTGTACTGCTCCGGGCAGTGCCTGGGGCGTCGACCAAGTGGATCAATCCATTGAGCACGTTCTCCATGGAGCCTCCTCGTATAGCATTGTATGCAAGAGGAGCACCAGTGTTGACGTCGATTCCTTGGCTAGACTCTCTTCTCAATGCCTCTCATACCTCGTCGCCCCGCCACCGTGTTCCGTCTTGTCTCGGGCACGGCTCGGCGACGATTGTGCTGTCTGAAGACCTGGTGGACTGGAGGCACCAGAACTGTCGCCATCCGGCCGAATAGCCAACGTAGCTGCCTCGAAAGATTCCATGAAGGGTCTCCCGAACACTTCTTCGTAGGCACTGGTGAATTCCTTCGTCTTCTGGAACTCCTTCATGAGGGGCCACACATGGTAGTTCAGTTCATCAATGCTTCCATGCGAGCCCATTTTGACCATGTAGTTGGCGGCCTCCTTATACTCTCCCTGTAGGACTGCCACTCCGAATCGGAGGTAGTCGCCACTCGCTTCCCAATCTAGCGTTTCGAGAATACGTTTGCAGTTAGCTTCATCCTTGCTCCACTTGTAGGCCTGAGCCGTGTTGATGACGCAGATGCGTCGATCCTCATCTCTAAGATTCTCTTTGAACTGGCGCATGAAGTACTCGCCCAAGTGAGCTGCAACGAAGTACTGATCTTCTTCCAGCAGGTGCAGAATGACAGAGCCCGCAAGGAAGCCTGCAATCTTGTCTTGGTCCTTCCGACAGGTATTCCACCACAGCGAAGTGCCAATTTCCAGTCCAAGTAACAGCAGCATATCGCCAGCCTTGAAGAAATAGGTAGGAGTCATCTGGAGATTCGTTCCCAATTGGCAGTCCTCGGGTGTTTTCGCATGGAGTCTCCTGCATTCGTCGAGATACGTCTTCCCGACCATGCCGTCGGAGTGAACATAGAGGTTCCTCCGCAGGCTGACTTCATAGACGTCAGGCACGCCATCGCATTTGCTGATGTCAAAGGTGTGCATCGTCTCAGAGAAGTACTGAAGTTGTTCTGCGGTACTCCTCCTCATCACAGCGTCGACCTCGACCGCAATGACAAACGAGTGCATGGCCTCAATTGACTTGAACTCCAGAGCCTGCTGCACCTCGATGGGTCTCTTGAACAGTAGGCACATCTCAGGATGCAGGCGAAAGTTGGTCTCAAGTAACTTCGCGAGCAACGATTCATACTCGCTAACCATGCTGACAAAGAGGCTGCGGGGGACAAGCCTCTCCGCCCCGCCGGCGCGTACGCCTGCGTCGTAGAGACTGCTCAGTGTCTTCCAGTGATCCTCCGGGTGGAACTGGGGAGTCTCCTGCTTGCCAGGGTGTTCATTCTGGAGGAATTTCTCGAAGCCCCGTGCAGCTTCGGCACGCTTCGCTATTCCGTAGTCGTCCAGCGCTTTGGTGGCCAGTTCGACAGCACTTTCTATGCTCTCGATCATGTTAATGTAGGTCACCAAGACATCTCCAATATCTTCCCCAGGAATGTGAGCAGTATGGTTCTGTTTGTGCGGCTCGTTCGTGGGCGTCCCAACTGATGAACCCGTGTGCCGGGAATTGCCTACGCGAGTCTTGCGGGGCATCGGCGTGGCATTCGAGAAGTCGGAATTCCGACGTGGTTCATCTTTCGGCATTTGTTCTCTCATGTCTCTCCACAAGAAGTCCCGCTCGACCGGGACACCAAATCCGAGGAAGTGAGATGTGCGAGCGCACATCTGTGCCTAGCACGGTTCTGTGAACCCCGAGATCGTGGTGGGGTGCCTGTACATGCGGTGTTTGCCTGCAGAGGCATGCTCACGATTGGGTTGCCTCCTGTCTCGCTAGATCCAAGAGGAGATACACGAAAGTGGCCGTCTCGTAAAGGATGAAGTCAACCTCGGCTGGTTTCCAGTCGTCGCCATGCTTAACGTGATTGTTCTGGTACTCGCAGTAGAACGTCAACAACTGTCTCATCATTTGCCTGGTTTCGGTGTTGGTGCCATGAGTGTCCATCCATTTTAGGAGAGCGTCCTTGTTGTTCTCGAGACTCTTTCTATTGCCGAGGAGTTGCCTAAGGAAGTTCTCGAGCGAGACCCTCAGCGAGTCCAGTACTTCTCGTTGCTTGGCTGAGTCAGACGATTGAACCAACGCATTCTCGAATGCACTTAGCGCACTTGGGTAATCAGACAGCCATTCCAGATCTGTATTCACGACCCGCTCATCAAGAAGCTTCACTCCCTTTCTGTAGAACAGGTAGCCATCCTTCTTGTGCACCAACACAATCGGAACACCCGAAGCGGTGATATCTTCATTGAGTCCAGCGGTCAGTTGCTCTAGACCCTTGTCACCGATTGGCAGATGAAACAATCCCTCAAGAAGGAAGACGAGTTCCTGCATCCCCGTTGAGTTCTCTAGAAGATGCCATACCGGCGTGAGTGTGACATTGTTCATGAAGAGAGTGTCGAAGTCCGGCGGCTTGCAAACGATTTTCAAGTAGTCATTCGACCAGTGCGGGTATGCAAGCAGGTAGGGTCCAACCAAGCTGGCCACGGTATGGAGGACTCTGTTACGAAATTCGCCCAATCGCTGCTCGTCGTTCACCTCTACGTTCCAGCGCTTGCGGAAACCATTCACGAAACTGCCGAGTTCAGCCCTGTTTGCTTTCGTGGAAACCTCCCTTCGTATGTCGGAATGTGTCGTCTGCTGCTGTACTCAAGCCGTACAGGCGGAAGACAAGAGAGTCGATGGCGCGATCGAGGGCAGCAATCTGGAGCTGAAGGCCGGACTTCTCGCGGTCGGTGCCGATGGCAGCAAGCTGACGGTGTAACGTCAACATCTGGTCGACGTGGCGAACCATCTCGTCGTGCATTGCTTTGTCGGCAGGGTTGGCAAAATCGATGGAACGGATTGGCAGCTGGGCGAGAAATTGGCTGAAGAACCTGTAGAAGCCGCCACGGATCGGGGTGCTGACCTGCTTCCAATATCCTTCGATCAACGAGCTGTTGAGCAGGCCGAGGACGTACAGTGGCGCAACTTCACAGTCGGGCTTCAGTGTAATGGCGTAGCCGCTGGTAAGGGCGAACGCTCCCTCCGGGTCCCACGCAAAGGAGGATCTTGATGCAATGTCAGGGACGATGATTTTCGCCGCTGTCATCGCCTCGATGTTCTTTGGGTAGATGAATGCGTACCAGTCATCGCCAGCCATCTTGTTGTCTTCGCGCCCCTGCAAGTGACTCTTGGCCTCGTTCAGGTAGGCGTAGGTAAGCGGCCAATCATGTTGGAGTTGCTTTGACGGGAGAAGCTTGGCCTTTCCATGGGCTACTCGATACGGAACGATAACCGCTTTGCCGGTCGGACTGATTGAGTACCTGCGAATCTCCTTTCCTTCGACAAAACGCAGTGTCGAGGCAGACTCGATCTGCGTGCTGCGTTGCAGGAACTTGGATTTCACTACCATCGTGGTGCCATCATCGCTCAGGACGTTCACTACGTATACTTCATTTGCGCTTGTCCTAATGCCTTGAGCGATCTTCTGCGCTATGTCCCCCAGTTTCACCGGCATCTTACTCAACCTCTCGAAGAGGGCTGCTCCATTGCCGACGGTGAAGTTCCATTCGGTTGAGGTGGCTGTAGTTGCAGGAAGGTCTCCCTCGGTAGCAGAACGGTCGCGACGCCATGCGGCAAGGTCGGTGACCTTGGCGATGTGAAAGCTCTCGTGCGGTTGAGCGTCAAGGAAGAGCAGACACGTGTAGGTGGTCGCGTTGTCGAAGACCTGCTGGTCCCCAAAATGAACAATGTTTCGCAGATGCCTGCCATCAGCAATCAGCTTGCGCAGCGGTTCGCCATACTGGGCATTGAAGAACTTGTGTGGCAGGATATAGCCGAGGCGGCCATGATTATTCAGCAGGCTCAAGCCCTTCTCGACGAAGACGGCGTACAGATCGTAGTTGCCTTTGCTCGCCGCTTTGTATTTTCCCTTGTAGTATTCGACTTCGACGGGGTTGAACTCCTTGAGCGCCTGGATGCGGATATACGGCGGGTTGCCCAGCACGACGTCGAAACCGCCATTGGTGTCGAAGGCCTGCTTGAAACCGGAGGCGCCCTTCCAGTCGAAGGCGTTGATACGGTAGCGGGTGTCTTCGTCGACAAATAAACTCTCGGGCTTGTCGCTGTAGAAGTCGGGACCGATGAGGGAGTTGCCGCACTTGATGTTGGTCTCCAGCTTGGGGAGCAGGCGCTGGCGCCCACCCCTGGTGAACAGCTTGGCGGTCTCGGAGGTCTCGCCCTCCAGTAGCCGCAGAGTCAGCGACAGCTTGGCGATCTCGACCGCCTGGTCGTCGATGTCTACACCATAGATATTGTTGGTCAGGATGCGGCGCTTTTCGTCAATGGTCAGGCGATAGTCACCCGTGCGCGGCTCGATGATACAGTGGTCTTTGAGTGCTTTGACGCGGTGCGTGTCCTGGGCGTACCAGTCCAGGTGCCAGCTGAGCAACTTGTCATATGCTCCCAGCAGGAAACTGCCGGAACCACAGGCTGGGTCGAGGATACGCAGCTGCTCGGCCTTGGCAGGCGTCGTCTCCTTGAGTGCCTCACCGACCGTATGGTCCACGATGTACTCCACGATGTCCCTGGGGGTGTAGTAGACGCCGCCGGCTTTCTTGACTTCGGGCTTCTCCTCCACTTTGACACGGTGCTCCGCGGTGAGGCGGATGGTCTTGCCCAGGAACTGCTCATAGATGTTGCCCAGGATGGCGACGTCCAGCACCGAGAACTCGTAGGGGCTCTGCGGGTAGTAGACGCTGCGGACGATGTCCTTGATGATGTTGTCGTCGACCGTCAGGCCCGGCGTCAGCGTGTCCTCAGCGAAGTTGAAGAGACCGCCGTTGTACCGTACGTCGGCCTGCGTAAAGAGTTGCAGCAGGCGCGTGTACTGGTTGTTGCCGTTGAGCAATGCATGCATGTTGCCATAGGTATCGATGCCACGGTCCTCGGCGATGCGCAGGAACACGATGCGGTCGATCGTCTTCTGGACGGCGAAGTTGAGCTGATGCAACGGCAGGTTGCGGTTGCGCAGCGCGATATTGCGCGCCAGCTTCTCGCGCCACTGGTCAATGAGGTTCAGGAACTCCTTGTCGACTTCGCTGGTGCCGTGCTTACTACGCGTGTCCTCCACATACTTGTCGAAGGCGCCGTGAAGGATGGCTTCGCGCGAGAAGGTACCGGTGAGGAACGCCCACTTCTCGGGATAGTCCTCGAAGGTGAAGTACTGGATACGCGCCACGGAGGCACTGTCATTCGGGCCGGGCTTGATGCGCGTATCGTAGACGGCGAATTCCTGGAAATCAGTCAGGATGGACAGCGGCAGTTTGGCCGAGTAGGCGTAGCGGCGCAACTGATAGGCGGGACTGGGGTCGTTGCGCAGATCGACCGACGGTTTCTTGGCTTCCACGAAGAACTTGCGGACGCCACCGATGCGGAAGCAGTAATCAGGGGCTTTGGTGCCGCCCTCGATACTGACCTTGTCCTCGCGGATGACCTCACGGTACTGCTCGGCATAGCCGGCCGTGTTGGCGACGTCCCAGCCCAGCAGCTTAAACAGGGGATCGATGAAGTCAGTACGTGTGTTGGCCTCATCATACGAGGCACCCCTATACTGCTCCAGGTGTTCCTTGAAGCGGTCGATCAGTTGGACCAGTTCGTCCGGCAGGTTTTCCATGGAGCCTCCTCGTTTAGTATAGTACACAAAACGAGAGACATGCAACCTGGAACAGATCTGCGGGCAAGTCTGCTATTCAGCTCACCCGGATCTTCTTTCCTGCCGATTAGCAAAAACATCACCAACGCGTTATATTTGTAGTGGAGGATACGATGTCCGCTGCGACGCCGCACTGATATGGCGCGCTGACGGCTCTGGTGACCGGGTTCCTGTCCACCATCAGGTCAAGGAATGGGGGCAGGAAATGGACACGGACAGACAACCACAGAAGCGTCCATGGATCATCGCAGGGTTGCTCGTGCTGGCACTGCTCAGTATTGCCATGACAGGATGCCGGCACCAGGCAACGTCGGGCACTGTCAATAGCACCTTTGTCGATGTAAGCGGTCTCCTTGCGGCACCCACAAAAGTCGCCACATCATATGCCACTGAAAATCTGAACCTGGGCAATGACAGTTGTGCGGGCATACCACAGTTCCTGGATGGTACGTTGTATACCTTCTCGTACCATGACGACTTGACTCAATGGACGACTGCATGGGACCAGGCAACAGGGAAGAAGCTTTGGTCAGTTTACACGAACGCATCTGTGTCTATGCCGCCGTATACGACATTCACGACGGATGGGAACCACCTGTTCTTTGTCCGCATGGACATGCTCAAGTCGGGCGAGCCCGACGTTGTTGCGTCTATCGCGTGTCTTGACAAGACAACGGGGGCAACCCTCTGGCAAAGTATCCCGGCGCATGCTTCATCTCGGGACTTCAATATCCTCAGCAACATTGCTGTCCGCATCGACGAACAGAAACAACTTGCACAGCTATATGTCATTGGTCAGGAATATCTAACATCGACTTATGGTTCCACGACGACGGCAGAAGTGCTCCTTCCTAACATATGGACATCTGATGTAACCACTGGAACATTTCATCAGGAACTTATCGCCTGGCCTGGGGGTACAGCACGAGTTTTCACCAGCGGTGGACGGTTGTTGTCCAATGGAACAATGTTGTATGCAAGTATCCCTGAATCTACACCCTCAGCTTCCAGTTCTATGCTTGTAGCCATCAATCTCGACACCAACAAGATACTATGGTCAGAACAGGTCAATGGAGAGATAACAGACCTTATCAAACAGGGCGATAGATTAGTAGTTCTATTGTCCAATAACAAGCAAGAACGGTCGATCGACGTATGGAATATCCATGCAGGATCGTTCGATAAGGCGGAAAGGCTCTGGACGCGTCAGATTGACACAAATCCGGCCCACTTCGCTGTCGATAGCACACATGTTTACCTTCAAAACAACAATGGTGTGCTCATGGCTCTTGACCTTGCCACGGGTAAGGAAGCCTGGAGACATCAGTTCGCATCCTACAAAACACCTATCACCGATGGTCCCGATCTTGGAAAATCGTATGACCTGTACCCGGATATGACCCTGACCACAACAAGAGATGTTCTGTATGTTCAAGATGGCGGAGGACTGATGGTAGCTCTTGACCCAGCTACAGGTAAGGAGTTGTGGAACAAGCGCATCTCGCAGGTGGTCTGGCACCAGACTTCTGTCGACAACACGTTTGTATTGCAGCTGGTGGACAAAGGATTCTTTGTCATTGCATCAGATGGCAAAGTCACTCTATGGAAGTAGACGTATCTAATGAGAATTGCCAATAGCGCAGACTGCGATTTCCATTGCGGCGCGCTGACGGCGCTGGTGACCGGGCTTCTATCCACTATTGTATCAGGAAGGAAAATGGAGGGCAAGAAATGAAAATAAACAAATTGATTGCAATTATCATCTTGGTGTTGCTGGCGTTGCTGGTGTGTATGGTTGCTGGCACATGGGGTGTCTG
>Ga0209538_1001081_pt1 | contig 14624 bp, 16 predicted proteins | sample BarGraNGADG00211_2_FD_184492 | JGI IMG/M metagenome (GOLD analysis project Ga0209538, IMG submission 184492) | Arctic peat soil microbial communities from Barrow, Alaska - Barrow Graham LP Ref core NGADG0004-211 (SPAdes) (version 2) | ecosystem: Environmental > Terrestrial > Soil > Wetlands >... | reverse complement strand
CCCACGAACTACTCCAGTAATAATTATTGTTGTCATCATATCATGAAAAAGATATGTACAACACCTGAAATAATCAAATATCCGGCATGCGGGGAAAAATTACACAAACAGAAACCGGCTGCTTTTCGAATTCACCCGCAGCCTATTATGAAAGGGCCTTTTCAGAAACTATTAAGAATTCAAATTCTAAAACAAGCATATTCCTCACTACTATTCATTATCAGTCATATGACTGATAGCCATATAGTTGTCTCAAATAGGCAAGATATCAATATATATTTATCTTTTGCGCGATATATTTGTACTGAAAAATACATAAATATACAGATGAACCGGTATGGCTTCACCAGTTGTTAACTGCATGCTCTGCAAAAGATATCAGATTCTCAATATGCAGCACAGTATTATCATCGAGAACGGCTGTTCCGGTAAAGGAGCCGAACATCTGATGGCAGCAATTATCGACCCACAGGAGTTTGGTCCGGGTAGTGCGGTCATAAACAGGTGTGAAAAGAAAATCAAGTCTTTTATCGTTGTCGTAAAGATGCCACGGCTGCATATAATCCGTGCCCCGTTCAAACTGAACATCGCCCAGTTTATGAACGCTGTCCCCGAAGAATAGTATATTTTCCGTTGCTGCATTTGTATTGCCAAATCCACGGCCCAGATTGAACCCGAAAATTTTGCTGTCAACGTATCCGGAACCGTTGCTCCAGTACCATTCGTTGTGAAAAGGCCAGACTCCCCTGCCCCAATCGAGCAGCCCAAAAGACTTATCCGGTGTGAAATGATACTCCCCGCCGTTGTACTTCACAAAACCCTCCGCAGTCATGCAGTTGATTTTATGGTTGTAATAGAATGCTTTCGGCGATTCATCAAATGGTACATTAATGACAAGTGAGTTGTCATTCTTTCTGGTAAGAACAATGTCGGTCTCAAAATCATCCCATTTGCAGTACAGGTGCCTTTGGTCCGAGATCGTCTCAAAACGCATAACCCCGGCTTTTTTCTTATACTCCAGGATATTGTCGGCCTCAGCATCTTCGGGCATATGCAGGGAACCAAAGGGAAGAACAAGAAATTTTCCTTTTTCTGCGATCTTCTCACCTTTTGCAAAGTCAAAGAGCATCGCACACACCTGGCCTGCATAAGCCGCATGACCTATTGTAAACTGCATGCACATCCTGTTATCCGTCACCTGGTAAAAGTCCCATTCCTTGATGCGGTAAGGCGGTGCCTTGATTACACTCCTGTCATATTTCAGGATACTTTTTGTCGAATATCCGGGATTCGGGGAGCCGTCCCTGTTCAGGACAGGTCCCTCAAGTACCATTCTCCTCTGCATTTCCATGCCTCCTTTGTCTGGTTTTACGTCCTCAACGCAGGAATAAAAGACCGGCAATATATGTACCCAGTATATATCCCGATACTCCTAAAATGAATGATACACCTATATACGTAAATGCGTTCAATAAGTCGTTATCCTCAAACAAATTGAACCCTTCATACATAAAAGTAGAGAAGGTCGTAAACGCACCAAGAAAACCATCCCCCAACAAAAAATAAGCATTCGTTCCGGCATGTATACTGCTGACAATTCCCAACAGAAAAGCCCCTGCAATATTAATTGTGAATGTTCCGAAAGGGAATGCTGACTTCGATCTCTTTGTTATCTCCCGGCCGGCGCTGTATCTGGCCAGGCTGCCCGCGGCACCGCCGACGCATACAAGTAAATAGTTCATCCCTTTACGATGTCTCCTCTTCCTTTTTTGTAACCCGGCTTCGGTTCGCCGCATATTTTCTTGCCAGAAGAACTCCCAGCCACGCGGACATCAGTCCAAGGAAAATAGACAGCAGTGCATAAAATGCAGCATAAAGGTAGTTTCTGCTGTAAATAAGAGATGCAATTTCCTTGCACATTGTCGAAAAGGTCGTAAATGCCCCGAAAAACCCGACTGCGATTCCCAATCGGATATCCGGGAGCCATTTCTTCCTGTCATTTGCAGCTGTCAGAAAAAGAGCCAAAAGGAAGCTGCCGATCAAATTGATCAACAAAGTATTGAGCGGCATTTTGCCGGCAATCCTATATAAATCAATACCTTGGACTGCCAGCCGGAACATGGCGCCGAGCGCGCCGCCCGCCGCAATAAACAAGTATTTGCGCATCATACTACTCCGGGCAAAGGTGGCCTATTTGTATTCACATGCAATATTCATAACGGAAAATCAGTTCCATATCGGTTAAATCGTCTCTGCATCCGCTGACAGCACTGCCGGCATAACTTTAACTTTCTCTTCCACTTGCGGTGCCTTAAGTACAAACATAATGGCAAAGCCCAGTACAGATGCTATGCCCGCTATCAGAAAAGCAGTGGAAAAAGCTTTTGCCTGACTTAAGTATGCAACGGTGAACGAAGAAGCGACCGCTCCTATTCCGAATCCAAAAAGAATCATACCATAATTCGTAGCTACATGCTCAGGCCCCCAGAAATCAGCTGTCAAGGCCGGAAAAACTCCCAGGAAACCGCCGTATGAAAAGCCAATGACTGCAATTACCGCAAGCATAAGGTACCCGGAGGTAAAGGAAATACATGTAATTGATAGGAATGCGAACACCATAAGGATAAGGATTGTCTTTCTGCGGCCAAGCTTATCAGATGCCCATCCCCAGAAGAGCCGTCCAAAAGAGTTGCATCCTGCAATAATCATGACGCCGGCTACGGCGGCTTCTCTGGTCAAGCCGCTTGCCGGCTGAAGGCCAAGAATTTTTGCCATAGGAATCATCATGGATCCGGCTGCAGTGGCGAACATAAATGCGATAGCCACCATGTAGAATTGCGGAGTTTTCAGCATTTGCGACGGTGTGAAATTATGTATATTTATCCCTGTCTTAGCTGCAGGCGGCGTCCAGCCAGCCGGTCTGTATCCTTCCGGCGGATTCTTGATAAAGAAGGAACCAATCACTGTGACGACAATAAAGAGCGCTCCGAAAATTGCAAATGTTGTAAGAACATGGAATCGAGTGATCAATGCTTCGGCAATCGGAGTAAAAATCAATCCGCCAAAACCAAGTGCCGAAACGATAATTCCGGTTACCATACCGCGTTTGTCCGGAAACCATTTCTGACAGGTTGCGATGGTTGTTGTATAAGCCATGCCCATTCCGAATCCGCCAAGTATTCCGTACGATATCCAGAGCACCCAGGGAGTTGCTTCCGTTGTAAATTGTGCAAGGAAGAATCCAATGCCAAGGACAATTCCGCCTGCCATAATAACCACGCTGGGATGCTTTAACCTGTTGGAAATTTTACCGCCGATTGTACTTCCAAGTGTCAGCACAAGAAGCAGTGCTGCATAAGCAAAGGTACCGTATGTTGCCGGCCAGTTGAACAGCGCCTCCGGCGTTGCTTTGCTGATAATGAGATAAGATTGGAATACTCCCCATATATAGGCTGTGCCGAGGCACAGCTGTATAAAAATACTTGCAATTACCGGGATCCATCGATTTTGTGTGATACTTTTCGAACGTGATGCAGCCATACAAACCTCCGTTTATTCTCCACTTTTTCACTTCTAGCGCCTGATCTATTCGTCGGGTGTCGGAACTGGAATCAGCAGAGTCAGCTGCGTCAAATCAAAATGAAATAACATCAACAAACACGTCTGTTCGCATATTATATCAGCAGTACTCAAAATCCGTGTGCAGAAAACAAGCACAATTCTTCTCTATTCATGCCGCCTATAAAAAATTCCCCCGGATGAATCAATCCGGGGGAATTCATTTCTAAATTACCTGTTGTACATCTGTTGTCATTTTCATTTTTTGCTGCCAAACATCATATACCTCAGCCGGTTTACATTATTTTCGAAGCTCCGTCTTTTTCCTGTTATACTCTTCCTCGTTGATTTCCCCGCGTGCATAACGCTCACTTAAAATAGTCAAAGCACTGCCGGTATCCTGTTGTGAAGCGCTGCCTGCTGCAGGCTGGGTTGGCTGGACGTTCTGTGTTGTCTGACTGATATTCCTGTGCCTTGCCAAAGCAACAACGCCAAAAATCAAAAGCCCAAGAAGTATCAGCCCGCCGATCATAAACAAACCGCCGCCAAATCCCATGTGCCGGCACAATCCCTCATATCCCCAAAATCCATATCTCATCATATATGTCACTTTTCCTTTCATTCACATGAGCGTACCTTCGTTATCATTATAATGTCACGGTTATGTGAAGATTCTATGTAGATTCCCTTCGCTGCCGGCTTGCTGATTATATTTTTATCGCAAGTGGAGTGATTGATTTTGTCTTTCATGAGGGACTTGTCTATCCCAACCTTCTGCATTATTCTTAACAGGAAAACAGATCCGAAAAAGAGGTGTATTCATGCTGTTCATGGGTATAGATATTGGTACACAGGGTGCACGAACTGTAGTAATAGATTCGTCGGGTAATCTTGCCGCAAATAAATCAATAGCATTTTCTTCCATAAATGCGGCCGTTTTACCTGACCAATATGAGCAGGCCGCCGACGACTGGTGGAAGGCGGCTTCAGAAACCATTTCTTCCTGTGTAAACCAGCTGAAGGATAACGGTTATCTGCCTTCTGATATACTATCCATCAGTGTTGACGGCACTTCGGGCACGATTGTGCCGCTGGACCATACATACCATCCGCTGTGCAACGCGTTTATGTACAACGATATGCGGGCGAAGAAGCAGGCAGAAACAATCCACCTCCTTCTGCAGAGTACGGAAAAGAAACTGGGCTACCGGTTCAATGCCTCTTTTGCCTTGCCAAAAATCCTTTTTATCCGCGAAAATATGCCGGAAATTTACGAAAAAACAGCAGTTTTTTCCCATCAGTCAGACTACATTGTCGGTAAGCTTTGCTCAGAATATTGTGTTTCCGATTACTCTAACGCTCTCAAAACAGGATATGACCTTATTGAACAGCGATGGCCCGAAGGCCTAGAAGAGGCTGGAATTGACAGCAGCAAGCTTCCCCGCATTGTTGCCCCGGGAATGAGGATTGGTCAGGTAGCAGCTAAGGAAGCAAGGGATCTTGGGTTATCCGTAAACACACAGATCGTCGCAGGCTCTACGGATGGCTATGCGTCCGCACTTGCAGCCGGTGCAGTCAAAACCGGTGACTGGGCTTCGATCATCGGAACAACGCTTGTCCTTAAAGGCGTCACAAAAAATCTGGTCATCGATCCTTCCGGCAGCAGCTATTCGCACAGGCTTCCCGACGGGTCATGGATGCCCGGCGGTGCTTCGAATATCGGCGGACGCTGTTTGAACATGAATTTTAATCCTTCCGAATTTGACAGTCTGGGTGCAAAAGCTGATATGATCACGCCGACCGGAATTATTTCTTATCCGCTTGTCGGAAAAGGCGAACGCTTTCCTTTTGTCGACCCCTATGCCGAAGCCTTTATGATCGGCGGCATTCCCGACAGGGAAACCCATTTTGCTGCACTCATGGAAGGTGTAGGTTTTGCAGAACGCTTCTGTTTTGAACGCATGGAATCCCTCGGGTGTGAAGTCGGCCCTGCTATTTATACTTCAGGAGGCGCCTGTAAAAGCATCCCCTGGCTCCGGATCAGGGCCAGCATTCTGAACCGCCGTCTTAAAATCCCTGAGATTGTTGACGCCGCAATGGGCTCTGCACTACTCGCCGCCATGCATGAATTCCAAACGCTCCCTGACGCCGCAGCCGCTATGATCCGGATCAAAGAAACAATTGATCCGGATCCAAAAAAAGTCCCGGTCTACGAGGAACTATACCGGAAATTCGAGCAGGAGTGCCGTCAAAGGTTTACTTTGGGAGAATGGACCACCGGGATATCAATGAACCGGAGGGCAAACAATGAGCATTTATAAAGCCTGTGATATCCGCGGCATATTCGGCCGGGAGCTGGATGAACATACAGCCTACTTAATCGGACGTGCCGTCGGATCCATCATGAACGGGCAGACACTTGCAGTCGGCGGGGATGTCCGGATTTCGACCCCGGCACTCAAAAGCGAGTTAATCCGGGGTATTCTGGAGAGTGGAACAAGTGTTGCCGATCTCGGACTGATCCCGACTCCCGCACTTTACTTTGCCCTGCATCATCTGGATGTGGCCGGCGGGATTACGGTAACCGCCTCGCATAACCCGCCGCAGTATAACGGTTTCAAGCTTATGCTCGGTTCCATGCCGGTTGACAGCGCCTATATTCAGATGCTCGCCAAAAAGGTCGATGAGCAGGTATTTATCGACGGTCAGGGACATCTGACATATGAAGATATCCTTACCCCCTATGAGCAGCACATACTGGAATTACATACCCGCGGGAAGGGGAAGGTGGTTATCGACAGCGGAAACGGATCCATGAGCCTTCTGGCTCCGTCTGTTTTTTGTAAGCTCGGGTATGATGTTGTCCCTTTATACTGTGACTTTGACGGCAGTTTTCCCAATCGCGACCCGAATCCGGCTGTTTATGAACATCTGACTGATCTGTGCCGGACGGTTATTGATAACAGGGCAGATTTCGGGATTGCCTTTGACGGGGACGGTGACCGGGTTGTCTTTGTCGATGATAAAGGCAATGTTGCTAAAACAGAGCAGAGTTTTGTTCTGTTTATTAATTATTATTTGAAAGGCAAACCGTCCTCTGTTGTTTATGACCTCAAGTCGTCCTCAATCATCAAAAATGCCGTACTGGACATGGGCGGCACTCCGATTATGGAACGCAGCGGGCATGCATTTATCAAAAAAAGATTTCTGGAGAATGGTTCCGTCCTGGGCGGTGAAATCAGCGGTCATTTCTTTTTCAAAGAATTGGGGTATGACGACGGCCTGCACGCAGCACTGATCATGGCGCGGATCATACAGGAATCAGGCGTCAGCCTCTCCGAACTGGTCAGCCGCATACCCAAATCACTCATCACTCCCGATATCCGGGTCTTCTGCCCTTATACCGAGCAGGACCACTGGTTGGATCAGGTCAGAAAACAGGGCGAAAAACTGGGACGAAGTGTCCAACTGACAGAGATTGACGGTGTCCGGCTGGAATTCTCGGACGGCTGGCTCCTTGTCAGAAAATCCGTCACCGAAGAAAGCATTACCATACGAATTGAGGCAGACAGTAAATCATCCATGCGCAGAATTAAAAAAGACCTGCAGCAGATTCTGCCGCAGGTCCGGGGTGTACAGGGGCTTTGATCCTCTTATTGTGCTGTTTATACCGCAAGTTCCATTCTCTGTATGATGTGATCCTGATATTCCTTGTCGAGTTCGACAAAATAACCGCTCCAGCCCCATACCCGTACAATAAGGTTATGGTAATATTCCGGATGCTTCTGTGCATCCAGAAGTGTCTCACGGTTAACGGAATTGAGCTGCAGTTCGTGTCCCCCGAGATCCACAAATGATTTGACGAGCATCGCTACCTTGTACATGCTTTCTTTCGAACGGAACACTGTATCCTGAAGTTCAAGCGTCAACGGTCCGCCGTTGATAGTCAGCTTTAAATCCGGCTTTGTGAATGATTTGATAATCGACACGGGTCCTTTACAGCGGCTGAACAGGCTCGGTGAATAATTGGCCGCAAGTCCCTCTCCTTTTTTGCGCCCGTCCGGGGTCGCGGGAATATCTCTGGCATGCCACAGGAAATACATGGCGGACCCGGTTCCCGCGCGGAATATCCCGCTGCGGTCGTTTACTTTTCCTTTTAGTGAAAGGGCAAAGTCACGAAGAAGGCGGCTTGCGATTTGATCGACATAATCAATATTGTTGCCCATTTTCGGGGCATCGTAGCGAAGCAGTCCAAAAAGCCTGTCCTCTCCTTCGAAGTCATTCTTTAAGGCGTTTATCAGAACGGATTTATCGACCGACTTTTCTTCAAAAACATATTTTTTGACAGCGGCCATGGAATCTGCGGCTGTTGCGATCCCCGATCCGTGAAAGCCATAATTGTTATATTTGCATCCGAGGGAGACGTCTTTTGCCTGTTTTGCACAGTCACCCATCATCAGGGACAAAAACGGCGAAGGGAATATATACAGATTCTTTACTTGTTCAGCCATATGGTCTGTCTGCCGCTGAATCGACCGTGTTACACGATCCTCGAAATCTTCGTAAGAATGGCATTCCTCGAGTTCATCAATTACAACATCCTCAACAGCTTTGGCAAAGGACAGGGCTCCGATATTAACAACATCCATCGCCTCTCCCGGGATTATAAATTCCCAGCAGGCGGCAACCGTGTAATTGTATACGTCTTTTTTCTCATACCCGAGATTAAGAAGGCCCGGAATAACCACATCATCATTGCAGTACTGCGGGAAACCCAATCCCTGTTTAGTAAGTTCTGTCCCCAGAAGATATGTTTCCATCGGAGTGTCCTTATGAACCCGCAGATTGATTTTGGGATCAATCAGCTTAACTTCCAGACTGGCTTTCAGGCACAATTCGGACAGCAGGTTGTAACTGTCGCTGCCGTCTTCATTTCGTCCGCCGAGCATCAGGCTCTGCCCGTTGTCACCCTGCTGCATACCGGGGTACAGATCGCTGTCCCGGTTGAATGTAATAAAAAATTCTTCGATCAGTTCCAGCGCACTGTCATAGTCATATATGCCAAGATCCATGTCTTTCTTTAGATAAGGATATATAAACTGGTCCAGACGGCCGATCGTATTATGATAATTTCGACTGCACCACAATGTAAAATGGATGATCCGGAACATCTGAAGAGCTTCGAGCAGATTCTGCGGAGCTTTTGCCGGCACATGGGAAAGAGTCTTTGCGACAATTTCATTGCCCTTTTCCAGCGCAAGTAAGCGGTATCGATTGGTCAGCGCCTCAACCGAGTCCAGAATACCAACCTGCAGCTCAAGATAGTGAACTGCCTTCGTATCGCCGGCCAGAAGATAGTTGGTTTTATATCCGTTCAATTCGGCGCGTTTGTCATCAAATCCAACATTCAGCAGTTTTGTATAATCCACACAGATATTGCTGATGTCTCCCAGTTCATGAATCCAGTGCGTTTCCTTGAGGACAGCCATTTCCTCTTCGGTGAAAAGTTCCGGAATGGTCGTGACGGTACGAACCAGTGCAATCCTCTCCCCTTCAAACAGGACTGCCTGCTCCCGGTCCAGTACGTGCATCAGGCGAAGAGCCGCCCTGTCAACATCAGGGACCTGCCCCTCCATAAAATGTCGGGCCAGTTCATATTTGTCGGCCGCCGGCTGTCTGAAACTGTGATGTTTCTTGTCCCTGATGAAAAATGCAAGCATTTCTTCCACTTTGTTTGTCATAGCACACTACTCCTTACGTTGTATTCGTCAAACACTTTTCGGGAAATATTTATTGTCCTGTCTATGTCAAATATCGGTTCATACATCCTGCCGACCGAAGAATATTTAGCACCGGCTGTCTTATGATATGGCAGCAGTTCAATCTTCTGCAGTGCCTTTGCACCGGCAATGAGCTTTGCTGTCTGACGGAAATTGAGTTCATTGTCGTTCACTCCCGGAATCAGGGGAATCCGGATTACAAAAGGAGTATTCCCCTCACACAGTATTCCGGCATTTTCAAGAATCTGCCTGTTGCTGACTCCGGTATATTTCTGATGCAGCTCATCATCAAATATCTTAATGTCCATCAGGACATAATCAAGACGGGAAATTACTTTCCGAAAAGTTGCGGATCCGGCAAACCCCGAAGTCTCAATTGCTTTATGTACATCGGGAAGAAGATCGAGAACTTCAATCAAAAACTCCGCCTGCATCAGCGGTTCCCCTCCTGAAAAGGTCACCCCGCCCCCATACCGGGCATAATATTCACTGTTTTCATGAATACTTTCTGCCAGCTCCTTTGCAGTCATGTATGTTCCGGCGATTTTCCTCAAGCGCAGCGGGCAGACTTCAACACAGTCCCCGCAAGCTATGCACTTGTCGTGCGTACAGGCCAAAGAACACTTACCGCAGTGGATGCAGGAAGCAGCAGAAACCATGAGTTCCGGCTTGTTTTGAAGCCCCTCCGGGTTGTGGCACCAGTTACAGCGAAGCGGACAGCCCTTAAAAAATACGGTCTGACGTATTCCCGGTCCGTCAAAAACGGAAAACTCTTTACTATCAAATATCAGGCCTTTTTGGCTCATATCCAAACTCCAGTCGTTAAATGACCGCCATACAGAATTAGAAATATCACATTACCGGCAGCGTTGCATTAACGTTAATGTTATTTTACGGCATGCTGTCTTCTTTGTCAATATGAACCTGAATTTTCCGGAATGTTATCACCAATTATGGGAATGTTCAGCAAGCTTAAACTTTCATAATTTTCTGAACCGGACTGCTATGCAGGGGGATGTTCTGATCGTCCCTTTTTGTCATTAAGGAAATGAAAATATCAAGGGCGTTTACAACGACCGACCCCTCCGCCGAGGCAATTGATGGAAAAGCCGGTGGCCTGGGCAATATCACGAAGCGTTGCTTTCCGGTGACCGCCCTGCTGCTGTGTCATGTATAACACCCGCCTTTCATAAGACAAAAATATTATATAAAATATAATATATAAAACAATTTTTTGTGTCAAGAAAACCATAAACAACTGCAGCTGCAGTTGTTTATGGTTTTCACATAAGTTATAAAAACAAAAGATAAAATCAGGGCGTTCTGCTGGCGGCTCCCTCTACGGCCAGAAGATTTGGGCTACTTTCGTGATTTTTCCGTCTTTTACTGTGACATAGTAAAAAAACGAACTCACAGTCAGGATCTTGTCGGGATGCGCGGCATAGAACGATTTGAAGTTACTGTACGTCATGGGATCAGAATCAGGCCATGAAGTAGTCTCTGTACCGTCCGGAAGATATACCATCTTGATCTCCGCTGCACTCATGTCAGCAGTCCTGAGCTGCGGGTTCTCATTCTTATTGATAAACTCACTGTCGGCATATCCGTCGACTTCAGCCTGGGCATCCGCCTATATATATCCCTTTTCCTCGACAAGGTATTTGACAGCATCTGCACCCTTAAGCAGGTCAAAGTAATCAAACTCCGCCCATCCGGTCTTCGGGTCAAAGGATACGAGGTTCGCATAACTCGAATACATATTGGCAGGATTGGAAATGACCGGAGCCGTTGTCGGCGTCGGGGCGGCAGGTGTTGTCTGCGCACTTGTCGGTGCTGCTGTTGATTGTGTGGCCATAGTTGTCTCACTATCCGATGAGGCGGCTTCTGTCTTGTCAGTTTTTGTCGTACCGGCGGCGGTTGTTATTACCGGGGCTGTTGTTTCGAGTGCGGAATCAGCTTTATTCTTATTAACGACATACAGGACGCCAAAGACTACGCTTGCACACAGCAAAAGGGCAGCGGCTGAAAAAAGAACTTTTTCCAAAGTCGAATAGCCTCTGCGGCAGCGGAAAAACTTCATATTCTGACCCGGAATCAATTTTCCAAAGCCTTGATCCAACATCTTGTTCCCTCCTCATTCATTTTAAATATATACGCAAAAAAACATATGGATATTAATCAAAACAATGATATCCATATGGTAATCTCAAACAATAGATATATCAATATGCTTTTATGCTTTTGTCAACGGAAAAATGTTTTTCTCACAGCATTTATCCACTTCTGCCTGCAGGGTTACATGACTGATGCCATGTGTGTCAATCAGATAATGCTCAATCTTATCGTAAATATCCTGGACCTCCGACAGCGGCATATCTTCTATGTCGATATGTGCTTCAAAATAGATTGTTTTTTCATTTATCATCCAGGAATGAACATGGTGGATATTATTCACATGATCAATCGCTTCAATGTCCTTCTTTATACCATCATAATTAAGGGGCGGCGATGACTGCATGAGAATATCAACCGTCTTTCGTATAACCTGCCAGGTCTCTCTAATAATGTATAGGGAGATGAGAGCCGTTATCAGCGGATCAATCCACACAATTCCCCAGAGGGAGATTGCAATACCTCCAACCAGGACACCAACGGAAGAGACGGTATCACTTAACAGATGCAGGTAACTTGATTTAATGTTCAGGTTCTCATGTGAATCCTTTTCAAGTAAAAACACGGAAATCAAGTTTGCTGCAAGGCCGATGGATGCAACGGCAATCATTAACGTTCCATTAATTCTCTCCGGGGACTGCCATCGTTTTACCGCTTCGTATATCAATATGAGCGAAATGCCAAGAAGAACCGATGCGTTAATAAATGCAGATAATATTTCCGCCCTCATATAGCCATAGGTTTTCCGGGCATTTTGGGGTTTCTGTGCGATTCTGTTGGCAAAGTAGGAAAGTGCGACCGCCACTGTATCACTGAAGTTGTGAACAGCGTCGGATAATAAGGCCAGACTTCCGGAAAGCAGTCCTCCCGCTATTTCAGCAGCTGTAATCACTGCATTTAATAAGGTTACCCAGAATATTTTCCTGCCTGACAAAACAGAAACACCATGGCTGTGCTGTGACATGATTTGTATCCTCTTTGTTTCAGTATTTAAGTTCTGATGTCTTATCCGTTATAGCTCCAACTGTTCCAATCTGTCAATTTGATAATTCACTGAATATTGTTCCGGCAGCACAATTCCCTGCGGATTATACCAGCAGCAATCAATACCGGCATTCATTGCACCCAGAATATCCGAGGAAAGTGAATCCCCCACAACAAGCACCTCCCCTGGATTTTGGCAGTTGATAATTTTAAAGGCCTTTGAAAAAAAAGTCGGGTCGGGTTTGCTGACGCCAATTTCGTCAGAAATAATGAGGTAGGAAATATATGGCCGGATTGCCGAAGCCATAACTCTCTTCCTCTGGGTTTCCATGAATCCGTTCGTGATAATGGAAATGCTTGCTTTCTTACTCCAGTAATCGCATATCTCCCTCGCATATGGCACAAGCCATGTCTGTTCCCCGAGCAGGTCCTGATATATTTTACTCGCTGAAGATGAATCCAAATTGATATCAGCAGCGTAGAACAATTCCCGGAACCGCTTGTGCGGTATTGCGCTGCTTTCAATTTTCCCTGCTTCATACTCCTGCCAGGCCTTGTGGTTAATCTTCACATACAAATCATACGTTTCTTCAGGCAATGGAATTCCCAACGCTAAAAATGTCTGTTCCAGTGCAGTCCTTTCGGCTTTCGTGAAATCAAGGAGTGTATTATCCGCGTCGAAAAGTATATGCGTGTACTTCTTAAAACCATTGATCATGTACTTGTATCCCCTGCATTCCGGTTAATGCTTAAAATAATTAATCTAGTCTAAGGACTCAATATAGCTTTACTTGAAAGGAACATCAATAGCGTTCAAAATTATTCTCAGTTATTTCTCAGATTCATTTCAGGGCAATTTCATGTACGGATGTGACAATAGTTTCAGGGCATAAGCCCGCTACGAAATCGGACGGGATGATATTTCACAGCTGCCTGACGGCAGGATTAAGTCTGATTCCGTCCATCAAAATGACAACACATGATCTTTAGGAGGATTACACAATGAACAAAATCAAACGCATTCTGGTAACTCTTGTATTAACACTCGCCCTCGGTCTCGCCCTGACATCCTGCACACCGCCTGATGCCACAGCAACCACGACAACAGCCGGACAGGCAGCTACTACGACAATGGCTGAAGCAACAACAACTGCTCCGGAAGCAACAGTTGCCGCACCTTCCGACACTACGGCTGCCCTTGCAACAATAACAGTTGCACCGACAGAAACTACACTGGCAGCCGGCTGATAACCGACTGACAACTAAAAAACGGCGTAGAAAAGCTGCTGCAAAAGTGATTTCCATCACTTGCGCAGCAGCTTTTTGTATGTCGCAAAATAATTATTCGGCCAGTGCCTTCACTTCCTTATAACACTTGAGATCGGTATATAGTTCGCCTTTATACGGATTACGCTTTGTCTTTGCGACTTTGTAAATCATATATGCAACCACAGCCGCATTTGCCAGAAGCGCCGCCAGACTTGTTATAAACAGAGCCGTAGTATTGTGCGTTGATTTGACGGCAAATTGGGATTTGTCAATAAACCACGGGAAAGTCTGTGCAAACATGCACCAAAACGCAAGGGTCTGTGCACGGTGCTGCAGCCAGGCGCCCTTGGCAATAAAGAAGGCCGCCAGTGTAGGGGCGACAAGAAGGGCAATACCTGCATACCAGGAATGGTCCGGTATACAGTTATATGTATATGCAAAATTCCACAGGTCATACGCGATAATCCAGAACCAGCACATATCGGGCCAGAGCATATCCCTGCTCTTTGATTTTGCTATGCTGATCCCGAGCCAGCCGGTGATAGTAATAATATTCAGTATACCGGCAATTCCATTCATATAATTCCAGGAACCGCTTACGGTAAACATTCCGCCGAACATGCCGTTAAGATGAAGGGTTCCGATCTGGAAATCACGGACAACCGCTTCGGCAATATTCACAGCCAGAATGAGTGCAGGAAAACACAGGACCCATTTTTTGCTGCTTGCACCTTTGACATGCCTGAGCAGGAAAAAGCCGATACAGCCCGCCAATGCTGAGTATACTTTTGCAAAATGGAACCAGACGCTTACGCTTGTATCGCGAGTTGTCGTGGGCCACACGAAAATTGTCAGAACCAA
>Ga0209538_1001077_pt1 | contig 14671 bp, 7 predicted proteins | sample BarGraNGADG00211_2_FD_184492 | JGI IMG/M metagenome (GOLD analysis project Ga0209538, IMG submission 184492) | Arctic peat soil microbial communities from Barrow, Alaska - Barrow Graham LP Ref core NGADG0004-211 (SPAdes) (version 2) | ecosystem: Environmental > Terrestrial > Soil > Wetlands >... | reverse complement strand
CCCCGCCAATACCGGCGGGAGCACGATCGCCCCGCCGGGCTACTACTACGTCACCGACGCGACGACGCTGAGGACCGCGCTCGAGGCGATCGTCTCGAGGATCGACGAGAACACGAAGGACTTCGCCACCGCGACGGTCTCCTCGGTCCAGACGCAGACGCAGCAGATGGCTTACCTCTCGACGTTCAACGGCTCGAGCAAGCGTTCGATCTGGAGCGGCCGTATCAAGGGCTACGTCCTCGACGCGAACGGGAACGTCGCGATCGGCACGAAGTCGATCACCGACACGATCACGAACACCGCGAAGACTTTGACCAAGGTTCCCTCGAATGACCCCAAGTACCTGATGTGGAATGCCGGGATGAACCTGGAACAGATCAGGTCATGTTCGACGTGTCCATTCTCCGCGACCCTCGTGTGGCCTGTGACGAACGTCTGGAACACTCCGGACGCCGATCCCTCGCTCACGACGCTCGACCCGGCGATCCACGGTCAGTATTTTGTGTCTTCCTACCGCGACGAGAGCACCAGCACCGCGACGACGATCCCGACCTACACGTGGCCGGGCCGGAAGATCCTCTACGCGGAGGAGCCGGCGACGGCCGGGACGGTCCCGGAAGTCGCGAAGGACTGGGCGTTTCCCTTCACGATCCCGGCCGCCTGCGCGTCACCGAACGTGGATCTTTCGCACTGCGGGTCGTGGTGGAAGCTGAAATACTGGTACCTCAACTATCCGACTCCCCCGCTCACGACGTCGTCGACGGCAACGGCTGACCTGAAGACGAACGAGGTCCTCCGTTTCATCCGGGGGGACCGGAGCAAGGTCGTCTACGAGGTCGGCGTCCGGAACGGGCTCTTCACCGCGCTACCCCAGTCGAACGAGGCGCACCTCTACAACGACATCGCCTCGGACAATACCTTCAACGGGGAGATGAGGCTGGGGGACATCTTTCACTCCGACCCCCAGATGATGACCGTCCCGAACACCTACCCGTACCAGGGGCTGACCGGCTACCAGGACTTCAAGACGAAGTACCAGTACCGGCGCCAGGTCCTCTTCGCCGCGGCGAACGACGGCCAGCTCCACGCCTTCGACGCAGGGGTCTACCGCCGCGCCCAGAACACCACGACCTGTCCCGACCTCACGGCGGCGGACGGCAGCGGCGCCGGCGGAGGCGGGTGCTTCGACAACGGGACCGGGACCGAGCTGTTCGCCTACATCCCCAGGACCATCGTCTTCAACTTCGACCAGCTCACCCACGGCCTCGCATACGCGCCCGCCCCGTACCACTGGACGAACGACGGCGGTGCCACGATCGGGGACGTCTATGTCTCGAACAACAGCGCCGCGGCGACGACCCGGGCCTGGCGCACGGTCCTGGCGGGGTCGACACGGGAGGGGTCCATCCCCTACGTCACGAGTTCGGGCCAGTCGGCGCCGATGGGCTCGGTCTACCTCCTCGACATCACCCAGCCCGACCCGCTCGACGCCACGACGCACCTGGCGACGAGCGGCGCCAAGGCCCCGCCCGGATGCCTCCCCAGCACGTCCGCCCCCTCGTCCTATCCGGCGACGAACTGCGCCACCGACAGCAACGGCGCCCTGACGGCGTGGCCGCGCATCCTGTGGGAGTTCAACGACACGCCCTCGAACGGCATCCCGGCGCTCGCCGGCTTCACCGACCCGCCGGCGAACGTCCCGTCGGACCTGGACGCGGTAGGGGAGATCGGCCGCAACCGCCCCGACCTGGGGGAGGCCTGGTCCCGGCCCGCCATCGGCCGGATCGAGGTGAAGAAGGGGACGACCACCGGCACGATCAACCAGCACACGTGCCTCGCCGCCTCGTCGGTGACGTGCGAGGACCTCTGGGTCGTCATCTTCGGCGGCGGGTTCCACCGGGGCCGGCAGAACCGTCAGGGCAACTGGCTCTACATCCTGAACGCCGAGACGGGCGAGGTCCTGTACAAGGCCAACAAGGGGACCCCCAACTCGGACGGTACCGGTACGGCGGTGTCGTTCGGCTCGATCCCGGCGGAGGTCTCGGCCCTCGACACGAACGTCGACGGCTACCTCGACCGGCTCTATTTCGGCGACGTGAACGGCCGGATGTGGAAGCTCGATCTGACGACCGACGCGACGCACGGCGTCTACACGCCCTCCTCGAGCCGCCTGGCGAGCAAGATCACCGGCTGGACGCCGTTCCTCCTCTTCGAGTCGCAGAACGCCCCGTCCACCTGCTGCGGCTCCGGGACGCAGTTCCGGACAGCGCTGAACGCCGCGTCCAACCCGCCGAACTCGATCTACTACCGGCCGTCGGCGGCCTACCTGGGGATCAACGCCTCGAGCCAGGTGATGATTGGGCTCGGCTGGGGGTCGGGCGAGCGGGACGACATTCTGGGGACGGGGTCCGCGATCGGCTCGAACACCGCCACGTACAACACCTACTACGTCATCGACGACCCCGGCACCGTGACGTCGACCCTCCACGTCTCCGACCTCACGCAGATCGTTTCCACGCGGACGGTGACCGGATCCGGAACGTCCGCGATCGCCTCGGTCGGAGCGACCGTCGCCTGCTCCACGAACATCGCGAAGCTGGGCAAGGGCTGGTACATGAACTTCCCGGGCTGGGGCGAGGTGAGCAGCTCGGGGAGCACGATCACCGGCGAACGGGTGATCGCGGCCCCGCAGGTCTTCGCCGGGCACTTCCTGATCAACACCTTCGCTCCCAGCCCGCTCCAGATGGTGATCGACGCGAAAGGGGACACGACGTGCGCCTACGGCGGCCACTCTTACCTCTGGGACATATCGATCAACCTGGGAGGGCTCACCTCGTCGAACTGCTCGACTCCGCCGACGGGGATGGTCTCCGGGACCGACCCCCAGCAGGTTTTCGTCACGCAGACGACGCTCTACACGGCCCAGAGCGGGAATGTGAAGGCGATCACGATGGGCGCGTCCAGCGAGGTCGAACCGACCACTCCGGCCCCTACGCGGAAGTCGAAGCTGAAGAACTGGAAGGAGGTCAACTGAGCGGCGGGGATGCGGCGGAGCCGCCGCAGAGTCTGCCAGGGCGTCTCATCGGCCGGGTGGCGCTGACGCAGGCCGGACTCCTGATCCTCTGCTGGTTCGGCCTCGGCCTCGGCCAGCTGGCGCGGGTGTGGATCTGCGAGGAGGGTCAGGCCCGGGCTCTCCTCACGCAGCTCGCGTCGATCCTGGCCGTCTTCGGTCTCCTCGGAGGGGTCGCCCTTCCCGTCTTCTGGTTCGCGCGGCTGTTGCGCGAAGGCGCCGCTCCGGGCCTCGACACGGACTTCGTCCGGGACGTGCTCGCGTTTCCCCAGCGGGTCGCGGTGCTCAACCTCGCCGCCAGCGTCTGTGCGTTCTTCGCCGGCGCGGTGTGGCTCCGGCGCAGGCTGGCGATCCCGCCGATCGAGTCGGGCAAGGCCGCGCTGGAGGGGCTCTGCGTCGGGACGCTTCTTGGCGCGCTGACCTACTTTGCGCTCGCGGCGGCGGTCCGCCCGCTGCTCCGGATCGCCGTCGAGGCGGGCGCGGTCGGCCCGGCGAAACCATTCTTTCCCGTGACCGACAAGGCCGTTGTCGTGAGCCTCGCCCTCGTCCTCGCCGTCGTCTCGGGGCTCGGGGTCGAATCGGTCGCATGGGGACAGAGGTTCGCCGAGGAAGAGGCTCGCTCGAAGGCGCGCGCGCTGCTCCAGGCCGCCGACGCGGAGGCCGGGAAGGCGCTTCCCCGGGCACAGGCGGAATGGGTGAGCCTCCTCCGGCGCACGCCGATCTCCCCCGGCGCTACCCTCTTCGTCCTCGCGCCGGCCGGAACGCTCTGGGCGCTCTGGCCGATCGACCTGAAGGGGATCGACGCGCAGCTTGTCCAGAGGCCCTCGTTCCTGGACTCCCGGCATCCCGCCGAAGGGGCGTTCACGAGCCGCTGGGTCGACGTCCGCGCGGTCGACCGGAAGAGGATGCCGACGGGGGTGACGCTGGGGGCCCTCGTCCGGCCCGATCCCGGCGTGATGAAGAGGGTCGCCTCGACGCTGGCGCTCGTGGCGTTCGGAGCAACGGCTCTCGCCCTCCTCCTAGGTTTCCTGCTCGGACGAAACCTCGAGGCGCCGCTCACGGAGCTGGGGAGGAAGGCTGCGCTCCTGGCGGACGATCCCGGCGAACGACCCGATTTCTCCGATGTGACTGTGATTACGGACGACGAGACCGCGCCGCTCGCGGCCTCGCTCGGTAGGGTCTCGGCCCGCCTGCAGGAAAAGCGGGACCGCAGCGGCAGCGGCTGAAACGGAGCCGGACGCCTGCGTTACCCGCGCTTCGAAATCGAGGCCACGGCCAGCGTTCTCCTCGTAATAGCGAAAGGCGTCGATGTAGTCGGTCGCAGCCTCGTCGTTGAATGGAAAGTCAGTGCCGAACCGAGGCGTGGGCACGCGCGAAGACCTCTTCGGCCTGAATCCCGGGGGCTTTCATCTCTCGCGCATTGCGCCGGCGGTGATTCACTTCCTCGATCCAAGCTGCTTCGCATTCGGCCTCGGAGATCCCTTCCTCCCCCTCGACGGCGACAAGGATCTCGCGCGCCAGAGCAAGCTGCTCAGGTGAGGGTAGGGCCTTGATGGCTTGGAGGATTTGTTCGCGCGTCATGACGTCCATCCTATCCGAGGATCGGGGTCCATAGATTGTAGGTTACGGCTCACCTGTTTGCTTGGCTCACGCGCCGGCGGAGCCGGTCTCCATGCCCCGCCCCTTGACGTCGCGGATTAAACGTAATACATTATTTTCGTGAAGGTGATCTGGACGCCCCGCAACATCGAGAAGGTCGAGGCGCACGGACTCAACCGGACGATCGTCGAGGCGGCACTCGGCGCCGTGGACTTCCGTAGCGTGGAGGATCCTGGCACCTACCGCCGCATCGGCGAGGGCACGGTCGAGGGGCGCCTGGTCCGGGTCGTCTTCGCCGAGTCGGGCCCGGATGAGGTCTACCCCATCACGGCGTACCCGGTGTCGCGGGCAAGGAGGAAGACGTGAAGAAGCTGAAGGTCTACAAGACGATCGCCGAGATGCCACACCAGTACGTGCCGCTCGAGGAGCTCGAGAAGAACCTCGACCGGGACGCGTCCTACGCCGAGAAGCACTTCGGCCCCGACGTCCCGCGCCTGATCCCCCGCGGCCGCCCGAGGAAGGGGACCGTCGTCGAGGCTGGGAAAGTCCACACCGTTCGCGTCCCAGGCTCGCTATGGAATGCCGCGAAGTGCCAGGCGGAACGCTTGGGCCTCTCGCCCAACGCCGCAGTTCAGCTCGCATTGCGGGCGTGGACGGAGCAGGCAGCCAGTCGCTAAAAATTCGCCAGACGGCCGACCCAGGCGTCAGGGGAGGAAGGCTGCCCTCCTGGCGGACGACGAGACCGCGCCGCTTGCGGCCTCGCTCGGTAGGGTCTCGGCCCGCCTGCAGGAAAAGCGGGACCGCAGCGGTAGCGGCTAAAACGGCGCCGGACGGCCGGCGTTGGTGTGCTACCTTCAGCCCGAGCCGTGGCCGCCAGCACGATCCTGTTTCTGCTTCTCGTCCTACTCTGGGGAGCCGGAGCGGCTCTCGTCCACTGGCTCGTTCGCGGCGACGCCGATCCCGCCGCCGCCGCCGACACGGCGATCGGCCTCGGCCTCCCCGTGGGTCTCGTTGTCGCGGGCCTGCCCGGCTGGCTCCTCTCGGCGGCGTTCGCCGTCCCGATCGGACCGGTCGCGGTCCCCGCGGGGCTCGCGGCGGCGGCCCTCCTCGGGACAGCGGCCCTGATCGCGGCAGCGCCGTGGCGCTTGCGCTGGGAGCGGGTTTGGGGGGCGGAGGGCTGGCCGCGTCGTCTCGCTCCTGCCGCGCTGATCCTCGCGGTCTTCGCCGGGATCGTCTGGCTCCGCTTCACGGCCGGGGAGATCCGCCAGACCGAAAAACCGATGGACTTCGCGGTCCTCGAGGCGCTCGTGACGACCCCGTCGCTCCCGCTGGCCGACCCCTGGTTCGCGGGGGAGCGGTTCCCCTACTACCACTTCGGTTCGTGGCTCTTCTCGATCCCGCTCCGCGTCTCGGGGATCGCCCCGGAGGTCGGGTATAACCTCGTCGTCGCCCTGATCGGGGCACTCGCGGCCGGCGCGGCGTTCGGGGCGGTCCGCCTCCGCGGCGGCAGCCGGGCCCTCGGCCTCCTCGCCGCCCTCCTGCTCGTATTTGGCGGGACCTTCGACGGCGCCCGGCAGCTCCTAGCGGGGGCCGCCCCGCTCGGGGCCGTGGACGTCTGGCCGTCGTCCCGGCGCGTCCTGAATGCGATCACCGAGTGGCCCTTCTTCACGATATGGCTCGGCGACCTTCACCCGCACGTGGTCGCCATCCCGTTGTTCCTCTCGCTGGCCGCGTTCGCCGGCCGCGTGAAGGGGGCGTTCGGGATCGCGGTCGACGCGGTCCTCCTCGGCTCCCTCCTGTCCGCGAACCCGTGGGACCTCCCGGCTGCGCTGTTGATCGTGGGCGCCGGGAACTTGGCCGAGAGGGCCTTCGGTCCGGCCCTGCTCCGCTTCCTGGCGACGGTCGCCGGGGGTGTCGTGGTCCTCGTCCCGTTCCTCGCCTCGCCGCACCCCAACTTCCAGGGGCTCAGGACTGTCACGCAGAAGACGACCGCCCCCGAGGCGTTCCTTCACTTTGGCGCGCTCATCATCGTCCCGGCGCTCGCGGCCGGGGTCGCGCTCGTCCGCTCCCGCACTAGGGACGACGAGAAGCTCCTGGCCGCCACGTTCTTCCCGGCCTTCTCGCTCCTCGTGGCGGTTCTCACGCAGCGGCCCGTCCTGGGTCTGGCGCTCGGCTTCGTCCTCGCCGTCGTCTACCTCGTGCCGAGGACCGAGGGCGCGCTCCGCTTCGGGTTCCTCCTCGCGGCGTGCGGCGCGGTGCTCGCCGCCATCCCGGAGCTGATCGCGGTGATTGACCCATACGGCGAGGCGATGCACCGGATGAACACCGTGTTCAAGTGCTATGCCGGTGCGGCGCTCCTCCTCGCCCCGGCGACCGCACTCCTCCTGCCTCTCCCGCTCTCGTCGCGCCGAGCGCCGCGCACCATCAGGGTCGTGCTCGTCCTGGCGCTCGCGGCGGTCCTCGTCCATCCGGTCAGCATCGCTCTCGCCCGGACGCGGGGGAAGAACGGGACACTGGACGGCCTGGCGTGGATGAGCGCCGAGGCCCCCGGCGACCGCGCGGCGGTCGATTGGCTGCGCCGGAGCACTTCCTCTAGCACCCGTCTCCTGGAGGTCTCGGGCGGCGCGTACAGCGACCACGGGCGGATGGGGACGTTTAGCGGGCGGCCGACGCTCCTGGGCTGGGCGGGACACGAGGGACTGTGGCGGGGCGACGCGGGAGGGGCGGAGGTGGTTAGGCGCCAGGCCGAGATCAAGACCGTCTACACCTCCACCGACCTCGCGGCAGTGCGGGAGATCCTGGTGCGGCGCCGGATCCGCTATGTCGTGACCGGTCCGCTCGAGCGGAAGGAGTTTGGCCCTGACGCGTTCCCGCTCCGGCAGTCGTTCCGCGCCGCGTTCACGGCGCAGGGGACGGAGCTCTTGGAGGTGGGCCCGTGACCCGGCGCGAGCGGCAGCTGTGGGGAGCGCTCCTGCTCGTTGCGCTGCTCCTGCGGCTGTTCGCCCTGGGGGACCGGCCGCTCCACCACGACGAGTCGATCCACGCCTGGTTCTCCGACCACTTTCTCCACACCGGCGAGTACAAGTACGACCCCGTCTACCACGGCCCGATCCAGTACTTCGCCGTCGCCTCCAGCTTTCTCCTTCTGGGGGGCTCGGACTTCAGCTCCCGGCTCCCGGCGGCGCTGGGGGGGACGGCGCTGGTGGCGATGGCGTTCCTCCTCCGCCGCCGCTTTGGGGTCCGGGCCGCCTTCGCGGCCGGCGTCCTGACCGCCTTCTCACCGAACCTCCTCTACTTCACCCGATTCTGCCGTGAGGACGTCTGGAGCCTCCTCGGGACGGCCGGGGCGCTCCTCTTCTTCGACGAGTGGCTGGCCACCCGGCGGCTGCGGGACCTCATGGCCGCCTCCGTTCTCGCGGCCGTCGCCTTCGCAGCGAAGGAGAACTTCTACGTCCTTCTCGCGCTGCTGGTGCCGTCGGTGGCGGCGGTGTTCTGGGAGCCGGGCGAAGGAATCGTCTTCTGGCCTCGGATCCGGAGGCTGGTCGACTTCCTCGAGGCGAACACGATTGCCCTCACGGGGGCTTTGCTCCTCTTCTTCGTCGTTTCCGAGCTCTGCTACACGCTCTTCCTCGTCCACCCCGAGTCGGGCAACCCGGCGTTCCAGGCGATCTCCTACTGGTGGGGCCAGCATTCGGTCGAGCGAGTGGGCGGCCCGAAGACGTATTACCTGCCGCGCCTCGTGCAGTACGAATTCGCCCTCCTGATCCCCGCCTTCCTCTGGGTCTGGAAACGGCGACGGGAGCTGGGGGGAGTGGAGCGCTTCCTCGCGACCCTGGGCGTCACCTCGCTTGGGATGTACGCCTATCTCGGGGAGAAGACCCCGTGGCTCATCGTCCACCAGATCTTTCCGTTCGTCCCGCTCGCCGGGGCCTTCTGGGCGGAACTGTTTTTTAGACAGCGGCCGCGTGACGGCTTCGACCCGCCCCTCCTCGCGGGCCTGGCCGTTGGGGCGGCGTCGCTCGTCACGGCGGCGACGCTCTGCTTCGCATACCCGACCCTGACGCCCGCCGTCACGAAGGCCGAGTCGGTCGTGTACGTCCAGACCACTCCGGAGCTCAAGCGGCTCGTGAAAGAGATCGAGGTGGCGGCCGCCGCGGGCGCGGCCCCGGCCGCCTCCGTGCAGGGGGAATCGGGTTGGCCCCTCAACTGGTACCTCCGCAAGGTCCAGGTCGACTGGAGCCTCCCCGTCGAAGGGCGGCTCCCTCCGTTCGTGGTCGTCGACGCCGACAAGGCCCAGGAGGCGAGGGGAATCCTCGGAGCCGCATACAAGGAGGAGGAGATCCCGCTGCGGGCCTGGTGGATTCCGGAGACCTCCTTCCGCCCGCTCCAGCCGACGCCGCTCCAGCTGCTGAGGTACCTCCTAACGAGGACCCCGTGGAGCGTCGTCGGAGCGCAGCAGATCACCGTCTTCCGGAGGGTCCAGTCGCCGTGAAGCCAGAGCTGTCGGTCGTCCTGCCGGTCTTCAACGAGATCGAGACCTTAGGCGAGCTGCGGGCGCGGCTCCTCTCGGTCCTCGACGAGTGCGGTCGGTCGTTCGAGATCGTCTTCGTCGACGACGGGAGCCACGACGGATCGTTCGAGCGGATGGCCGCCTTCGCGCGGGAAGATCGTAGGATCCGCGCCGTCCGGCTGTCGCGAAACTTCGGGCACCAGATGGCGCTGACCGCCGGCGTCGACGCGGCCCGGGGCCGGCTCGTGGCCGTGATGGACGCGGACCTGCAGGATCCGCCGGAGCTGCTGCCGGAGATGCTCGCGAAGGCCGACGAGGGGTTCGAGGTGGTCTATGCCGTTCGGGCGGCCCGCGAAGGGGAGGGGGCCTTCAAGAAGGCGACTGCCCACCTCTTCTACCGGCTGATGCGCCGCTGGACCAACGTGGCGATCCCGGTCGACACGGGCGACTTCCGCCTCATGGGGCCGAAGGCCCTGGCGGCGTTCAGGTCTTTGAGGGAGCGGCACCGCTTCATCCGCGGCCTCACCGCCTGGGTCGGGTTCCGCCAGACCGGCGTCACCTACGTCCGCCCGGCGCGTGTCCATGGAGAAACGAAGTACCCCCTCCGGAAAATGGCCAAGTTCGCCCTCGATGCCCTCACGTCCTTCAGCTACGTCCCGCTGCAGCTGGCGACCTGGCTCGGGTTCGGCGTCAGCGCCTTCTCGTTCTTCTACATCCTCGTCGTCCTCGTCCTGAAGGTCCTCCACATCAACGTCCCCGGGTGGACGACGCTGATGGTCTTCATCCTCCTGATCGGCGGCGTCCAGCTGATGCTGATCGGCGTGCTCGGGGAGTACCTGGGGAGGATCTACGAGGAGGTCAAGGGGCGGCCGCTCTACCTCGTCGCCGAGGTGGTGGAGGACGGCGAGGAGGAGGTCACCGCTTCCGGGCCAGCTTGAGGCTGACGACGCCGGCGCTCCCCGAGTTCACGACCCACAGCCGTCCCGCCGCCTCGTCGAGGGCGAGCCCCATCGGCCGCGAGAAGGGCCTCTCCTCGTCGTCGCGGCTCCTGGTCCAGAGCGGCTTTCCGGTCCGGTCGAGCGCGAAGACCTCGCCGTGAGCGGGGTCGGTCGCGTAGACGGTGCCATCGGCTCCGGCCGCCAGCTGCGGCTCAATCGCCCCCTGCCAGGCGGGGCTCGCCCACCGCGCGACGAAGCGGCCCTCGGCGTCCAGAACCTGGATCCGGGAGTTCCCGGTGTCGGCGACATATACCGCCCCGGACGGCGCGACCGCGATGCCGACCGGGCTCGAGAAGGCGTCGGGGCCGTCTCCCCGTTTCCCGACGATGAGTGGGGGCTTCTCGAGACCCTCGAACCGGAGGACCCGGTGATTGCCGGTGTCGGACACCCAGATCTCGCCATGGAGACCCACGGCGACGCCGCGCGGTCCGTAGAGGCCGGAGGCGGAGGCCTTCCACGCCCCCGTAATGTCGAACTCGGCGACGCGGCCGTTCCAGGTGTCGGCGATGACCACGCGGCCGCCGCGGATGGAGATCCCGCATGGTTCCTTCAGGCCGTTAGGACCGTTGCCGCGCCCTCCCCATCCGCCGAGGTAGATTCCCGTCCGGTCGAACACTTTGACGCGCGAGTTCCCGAAGTCGGTGACCCAGATCCTCCCCTTCGCGTCGACCGCGGCCGCGCGCGGCTCTTTCATTTCGCCGAAGGGAGGGCCGTCCGGGGTCCCCTTCTCCGCGATCGCCGGCGGCTCCTCGGCCTCGTCAGGTGGAGGGCCCGATCGGGGTGGCTCGCTCCTCGCGACTTCCTCGCGCCGGGGCTGGATCACTCCCTCGGTCTCGCCGCCGACGACGCGGTAGACGCGGGTGTCCCGGTTCTCGTAGGCGAGCTCGAACAGTCCTCCCTCCCCGAACTTCTGGAGACCTTCGGCCGGATAGGTTTCACGCTCGAGGCCTCCGACCCAGACGTAGCCGACGTGGTACTGCCGGAGGAGCGGTAGGGCGACCCGGAGGTCCGGGCTGGAGTAGATCCGGGAGACCGCCTCGCGACGGGCCTCGATCTCCGGCCGCGAATTCCCGCGCTGGAAGACGTGGTGCTCCCACCCGAGGACCGTCGGCAGACCGGTCAGCATCGAGATCCGCCCGAACTCCTGATATGGCGGCCCCTGCGCCTCGAGGACGACCGGCGTTCCCCGGATGGACCGCTGCGCCCAGGCGACGGCCCGGGCCTCTCCCGGCCTGGTCTGATCGAGGTAGGCGAGGCCGTCGAGCGTCGGCAGCGACGCCGTTCCGGTGAAGGTAGGGCGGGAGTCGGCGATCGCCCCCCGCCCCGCGGTGAGCATGGTGAAGAGCGACCCGGCGGCCAGGAGGGCGAGCGCTACTCGGGCGGGCCAGGGCCATCGCTCGACCGGAGCGCGGCCTCTCCCGAAGACGAGGACGGCGGTGGCGACGGCGAAGACGAGCCACGCCTCCAGGTAGAGCTTGGCGAAAGTGTTCATCCGGTCGATCAGGTAGAGCCGCTGCGCGAAGAGGACGAGAAAGAACCCGGCCGCCACGAAACCGCACGCGAGGCGTTCGTCCGGCCGCTCCGCTCCCCACGCCGCGGCGAGGAAGGTGACGAGCCCCGCGGCGGCGAGGAGGTCGGCGGAGCGGAGGATGACGGCGGCGAGGCACGTCGCGGCCACGAGGCCCACGAGCACGCGGCGGGCCGGGCGGCTCGAGAGCGCCCGGTCTTCCCGGGCGGCAAGGAACCACCACCCAAAGGCGAGAAAGAAGAACAGGCCGAAGACGGACAGGACGTCGGCAAGCGGCGCCGGGGGCTCGCCGTTCCAGCCGATATCGGGGCGGCTGCCTCCGCTCGGCCAGAGCGGGATGGCCGTGACGAGGGCTGCGGCCGCGATAGCAGCGAAGCTGAGGCCGGCAGCCGCGAGGCTCTGGCCGGTCGCCGCGGCGGACCCGGAGAACGGATGGAACGAGAACACGAGAAGGACGGCGGTCAGGAGCAACAGCCCCGCGAGGAACGGGGCGTCCCACGCGTTCGTCAGCGCCTGAGCGCCGGCGGCGACGCCGAGCGCGATCGCGGCCACGAGGCGATGCCGCAGGTCGTTGCCGTCCGCGTGGCTTCTCACCAGCTCGACTGCGCACGCCGCGACCAGGAGGAAGAGCGGCATGGCCAGGACGTGCGCGTGGAGGTCGGCGAAGACGAGGCTCCAGAACGGGTACTCGTTGATGGTGTCCTTCACGACCCGGCTGGTCGCCCAGAAGTAGTTCCAGTCGAGCGGGAGCCCCTTCGGCCGCCGCATCACGAGCCACTCCCGGAGTCCGTCGAGGTTTCCCGCCAGCGCCACCATCGCCGCCCCGGCGAGGCCGGCGCGGATCCTCCCGCCCCAAGCCGCCGCGAGCGAGAACGCGCCCTGGGCGATGAGCCCGCCCAGGAGGCCGAAGGCGAGGTTGAACGTCAGGCGCGTCGGGAGGCCCGTCAGGAGCGTCAGGAAGGCGACCGACTGGTGGCCGAAGGTGTAGTAGCCGAGCGGCGCTCCCGAGAACCAGGGGTCGGAGGTGGGGAGCGTCCGGGCCCTCACCAGGATATTGAGGATCGAGAAATCCATCGGCTTCTCGCCCCACAAGATCTCGGGGTTCATCGCCCGGAACCCCAGAAAGATGGCGAAGCCGAGGAGGAAGATCCCCTCTCCGACGAGGAGAAGCCGGGCCCGCTCCCTCACGAAGCACCCGATCTCGCGCCGGACCGGGAGCGCCAGGACCACCGACAGGGCGCCGAGGGCGAGCAGGCAGAGCCAGGCAGCCGCCCGTCCGTTGGCGACGACGCCGGAGCGGACCAGGACCGACATCCCGTACGTCGCAGCCACGAGCCCGACCGTCCGGGCGAGGCCGAGTCCGCGGTCGGCCAGGTGCGGGAAGAGCCGGAAGGCGATCGGGACGGCAAGCACGCCGAGCGCGAGGATCGCCAGGAACCACACGAGCGCGGCATGGAGCGAGCCCGGCGTGTCGTCGTCCGCGGCCACGGCGGAAACCTGCTCGACGTCGCGCTGGACGTCGGGCCGGACGGGCGCGGTGACGAGGCGCTGAGATCGCGGCAGCTTTTCCCACTCCCAGATCGTCGGCGGCGTGTGGGGGATCGCCGCCATGAGGAGCTGCCGGACGCGCGACTCGGAGAACTCCTTCGTCTTCTGGAAGAGCAGGACGCGCGGGTGGTCGTAGACGGTGAACTGCTCTTCCGCCGTGTCGTCGCAAAACCGGAGGGGCCCGAGGGCGGGGTACGACGTGAATTCGGCGGCCCGCTGGAACCCGAGCCGCCCCTCGAATAGAGCCTGGTAATAGGCGACCGACATCGGGTAAACGTCGGGGATCCGCGTCAGGTTGGCATAGACACGGTTGCTCGTGACGGCGACCCAGTCGGTGTTCCGGAGGGACGTGACGATCTCGTCGACCTTCTTGGCCTCGTCCGGGTACCACATCTGGAGCACGGGGCCCTCGTACCCGATCGCCTCGCGGTCCTTCACCGAGAAGGGGAGCCCGTCGTCCCACGCCTCGTTGGCGAAGCGGGCCGGCGGACGGACATGGTCGAGGATCCAGCGGGAGGCCGCGACTCGCGGGTGGGGGCGCGTGTAGATCGCGCTGAAGGCGAGCCCGGCGAGGACCGTCCCTCCCAGGATCCAGGCCGGAGCCGACCGGGCGAGACGGGATTTCCTCCAGGCCGCGGTCTCGAACAGGAAGACCGCCGTGAGGACTGCGAGGACGGGGTAGGTCGGGAAGAAGTACCGGATCGACTTGACGAGCGCCGTCCCGTGGTAGAGGGAGAGGATGGCTACGAAGAGGGCGAGAGGGGCGAGGGGCCAGCGCGGACGCTTCCAGACCGCAAAAGCCGTCCAGACCAGGGCCGCGAGCGCGGCGACGCCGAAGAACGGTCCCGCTCCCCAGAAGACGAAGTTGGCGACCGGGAAGAGGGGCGTCCGGTCCGCCCACTGGAGCGCCGGCGGGAAACCCGCGAAGCTGCTCGAGAGATTCGCGAGGTTCCGGAGGTCGGCGAGGTAGCGAGGATCCAGCTTGAAGGAGAGCGGGCTCGGGCCGAGGAAGACATACGGGAGGAAGGACCGGATCGCGACGGCGGCCCCCAGGACCGCCAGAAGGAGACCCGTCGCGCCGTCGACCCAGCGCCTCGCCACGCTCCTCTCCCCATCGGGCGCGGACGGATCCGGGCCGAGGACGCGGAGGAGGGTTGCGATCCCGAGGGAGCCAAAGAGAGCGAGCGCCGTCACCTTGCAAGCCACGGCGAGGCCGATCACCACGCCGGTCGCGAGGTCCTGCCGGCGCGTCGACCGCCCCTGGGCGATCCGGACGCACCCGAGCAGCGCGAGGAGCGAGAAGGCGGCCAGGAACGTCTCGACCGTCCAGAAGTGGGAGCTCTGGATCGCCAGCGGCGAGAAGGCGAAGAGGCCGGCGGCCAGGAGGCCGTAGGCGCGGCTCGTGAAACGGCGCGCCA
>Ga0209538_1001075_pt1 | contig 14685 bp, 13 predicted proteins | sample BarGraNGADG00211_2_FD_184492 | JGI IMG/M metagenome (GOLD analysis project Ga0209538, IMG submission 184492) | Arctic peat soil microbial communities from Barrow, Alaska - Barrow Graham LP Ref core NGADG0004-211 (SPAdes) (version 2) | ecosystem: Environmental > Terrestrial > Soil > Wetlands >... | reverse complement strand
GTGAAGGAGCGCACCTTCCTGAGGATGATCTTCAAGACCAAGTAGCTCTGATCAGGGCCGGCGTTGACGCGCTGGTTCGGGAAGGTACGCCCATGCTTACGGTAGTCCCCGAGGAGAACGGCTCCAACAAACACGTCCCGGCTGGGGTGGGTGGGTCCCTGCTGGACGAACTGGTCCGTGACGGTGCCCGGCAGATGCTCGCGGCGGCGTTGCAGGCCGAGGTCGGCGCCTACATCGAGGCACATGCTGACCAGTTCGACGCCGACGGCCACCGTCTGGTGGTCCGCAACGGGTACCACGCCGCCCGCCAGGTGGCCACCGCGGCCGGTGCGGTGCCGGTCCAGGCGCCCAGGGTCAACGACAAGCGGACCGATGAGGCCACCGGGGAACGGATGAGGTTCGCCTCGGCGATCCTGCCGGCCTGGTGCCGCAAATCGCCGCAGGTGGCCGAGGTGGGGCCGCTGCTCTACCTCCACGGCTTGTCATCGGGTGATTTCGGGCCAGCGTTGGAGCAGTTCCTGGGCTCGGCCGCGGGCTTGTCGGCGGCGACGATCACCCGGCTCACGACCCAGTGGCAAGACGAAGCGGTCACGTTCGGGAAGCGGTCCCTGACCGATGTTGACTACGTGTACGTGTGGGTCGACGGGATCCATCTCAAGGTGCGCCTTGAGCAGGACAAGATCTGTCTGCTGGTCATGATCGGGGTCCGCGTCGACGGCACCAAAGAGCTGATCGCTCTGGCCGACGGGTTCCGCGAATCGTCGGAGTCGTGGGCAGACCTGCTGCGCGACTGCAAACGCCGCGGCATGAAGCCTCCCGTCTTGGCCGCCGGGGATGGTGCCCTCGGATTCTGGAAGGCCGTCCGCGACGTGTTCCCCGACACCCGCGAACAACGCTGCTGGTTCCACAAGATCGGCAACGTGCTGGCCGCGTTGCCGAAGCCAGCCCACCCGAACGCCAAGAAGGCGCTCGCCGAGATCTACAACGCGCAGGACAAGACCCACGCCGAAACGGCGGCGAGAGCGTTCGCCGCCGAGTACGGAGCCAAGTGGCCCAAAGCCACCGCCAAGATCACCGACGACCTGGACGTGCTGCTCGCGTTCTACGACTACCCGGCCGAGCACTGGATCCACCTGCGCACCACGAACCCGATCGAGAGCACTTTCGCGACCGTCCGCCTACGCCAACGCGTCACCAAGGGTCCCGGCTCCCGAGCCGCTGGCATCGCGATGGCGTTCAAGCTGATCGAATCCGCCCAAGCCCGATGGCGCATGGTCAACGCACCCCACCTGGTAGCCCTCGTCCGCGCCGGCGTCCCCTTCACCAACGGCAAACAAGTCGAACGATCCGACCAATCGAACACCGAACCGAACGCCGCGTAACACGCCCATCCACAGGTCTTGACAATTCCTCGGTCCCCACCTCCGCACACCGAGCAAGAGCGCCCATACGGGTTCGACACGGATTCGACGGCGGTGCTCGTCTCAGTGCTCGGCATGTCTGATCATATCGACCCGGGCGTGACGGCTTCCGCGAAGGGCCCGACTGAACGACGACGGCGGCTTTGTTTTCCGAAACTTCACAACAAGCTGCTATTTCGGGAAACGTCGAAGCCTCTTGACCGTGGCCACCTTGAGCCGAAGTCTCTTCCCCTGCTGAGCGACGGTCAATCCCTCAGGCAGTGCTTCCAGACGGGCAAGGTTCGCTTCTGTGACCTTGCTGGGCCCCCGGTGGCCCTTCGCTCCGCCGACCCCCTGACGGCGCTTCAGTTCAGCCTTGCCCCATGAGGACCATGACAGCGTGCCTAGAGCCGCCTCGGCTGCCTGGCTGGCTGCACTGGTGACTCCGTCCTCATCGGTGAAGCACCAGCCGTGTGCTCCCCCGGGACGGGGCTCCCCATACTCCTGCACGTGGATGACATCCCGGTAGTTGGACCAAGCGAAGTCCTCCAGTGCGTCGCTCAAGTCGGCGTGACTTGGTGTGAACCTCGCGTCAGCCGTGAGATCCCCGAGTGCTCGCACCGCGACGGCACGGAGACACGATGTCAACCGGCTGTAGGTCGTCAGACCACCGCGCTTCCGCATGGCGTAGCCCGCCATGCCTGAGCGATGCGGCGGCTTGATAGGTCTTCGGTCCTTGGTCTTGTCGGCGTTCACAGCACTGAGCAGGTAGTGCACAAGTTCACCTTCAGCGAGGAAGGCCATGCGAACTTCACGATCTGGCTCAGTGACTTCAGGATGACAAGCGTCATCTGAGCCGCTCAGGTAGGCGTCAATTTCAGCCTCTGTGAGTTCACACTCAATGAGAGCACACTCAATGACTCCAGGATGGTCCCCACCCTCTGGGTTAAGACAGGTCTTATCTGAGCCGCTCAGATTAGTGAGTTCGGACCGGCTCAGATTAGTGACATGAGACCGGCTCAGATTAGTGAGTTCGACAGGGGTTCTCCTGTCGTTCGTTTCCGGAAACTTGTCGAAGCCATCCCGTGATGAGTCTTCAAAGGGGACGTGCTGCTGAGGTATCATGGCGATCAGATTCCTTTTCTGAGACGCGCCCCAGCCGACCAAAAGCACGGGGCGCGTCTCGCTGTCTCAGGTGAGCGAACTCCCGATGTGGGCCAGGTCGTCGGCATCGATCCGAATCGCACGTGGGCCGATCCGGCGAGCCGGGAGAACTCCGGCGGCGATCCACCTTCGAACGGTGCGGGGATGCACGCCGAAGTGCTGCGCTGTCTGCTGAATGGTGAGTGGCTGGGTTGGCTGTCCTGGCATGTTGGCCCTCCGTGTATCAAAGTGCCTTCGTGTCTATTGATACGCATATCGGACCAAACATCTTCATGACCCCAGCCAGCCGGTCAGAACCTCCACCTACGTGTGCCCCACCATGCTGGACAGCTCTGGCCAGCCGGTCGGCACCTCAGGGCGTCACATGTGCCCAATCGACGGTTACGGGTGCCATAGGTGGGCTGTTGAGCCTTCTGCCCTGACGGCTGGTTGTACTCCCTGACTGTCGGGGGATCATGCGTGTTCGCGGTGTTCTCGGTCCAGAAGTACCACTGGCCCTTCCCGCCCATGATGATCCGTACAGGACCGCGGTCGCTCGAGCTCGGCAGCTTGACCGTGTACTCGGTGTAGAAGCCCTTCGCCGTGAGCGGGAGCAGCTTCTCGGCGTTGGAGAACGTCCCGCCGTCCTGGCTGTACGGATAGGGGCCGCCCTTGTCGATCGAGGCCAGCACTGCCCGTCCTTGGGAGGGCAGATCCGCCCCGTCGATCCAGGGCAGGCCAGTCTCCGCGTCGATCGTGACAACCTTGGCGCCAGCTGTCGACGTGGTGGCGGTCGTTGAGGTGGCGGTCGTTGAGGTGGCGGTCGTTGAGGTGGCGGTCGTTGAGGTGGCGGCAGCCGAATCGGGCAGCGCACTACCGAAATCCCCTGCACGGGTCCAAAGAAGGTAACCGACTATGACGGCCACGACCACAAGAAGGCTGGGCAGGCTACTCGACCGGCGGCGGCTCACCACGTGGCGTGTCCCGACGGACTGCGGGAAGTGCCCGCGGCACCCGGGCCGCTGGAGAGCGCCTTGAACGCGAAGTCCTGCAGGGCGGGGTCGTCGTTCCATGCCTGCCGGAGCGCGGACGCTACGCGCCCGACGGCCACCAGGTCGGCCTCACCCGTCACGACCACCCCGGCGCGACGTGCGCCCGCGGCGATCACGTCCGGCAACCGGTCCGGTGTGATCCCGCCGACCGCGAACCACGGGGTCCCCTGCGGATCGCCCACGGGCATCGCCTCCGCCGCGACCCGTACGAGGCCCGGGCCTGGAGCCGTCGCTGTGCCGGTCTGCAGATGTACGGGGCCGACCAGGGCGAAATCGACCGAGTCGCTCTCGGCGACCCGGTGGCAGCCGTCGGCGTCGAACACGGGTGCGCCGACGAGCGCGTACTCGTGGAGCCGCGCATGAGCGAGCCCGGGATCGAGATCCGGCCCACCGACGAGGACGTCGGCCATAACCTGCCGTGCCAGGTGGAGGTCCCCCGTCACGGCCACGAGCTTGTTCATCGGCATCGCGATCCGCTGCGCGGTCTCCACCGCGGCACGGACCTTGTCAACGGGCGCGTCGGGATCACGGAACTGGACGATGTCGGCGCCCTGTGCGAACAGCGCCGACACGAACGATGCGATGTCGTCGTGCTTCGTGTCGATGATGACGAGTGTCCGGGCGAGGCGGAGTCGGGCATCGAGCCCCATGAGTGCCGTCACGGCGACATCGTAGGGCCCCCAAGGGGGGCGGGCAGATCGGATTCACTGCTCGCTCGGCGCGTTGCTCGCCAGAGGGTGGATCGGCGCTCTTACACTCGAGCACAGCCATCGCACGGCTTTACTTCCCCAACCGTGTCTGGAGCGCATGTGAGCACCGTCACGCCCGTCGGCGACCCGTTGGTCGGGCACGTCTTCGGCGACCGGTATCGGCTCGTCGAGAAACTGGCGCGCGGCGGAATGGCGACCGTGTACCGGGCGCTCGACACCCGTCTCGACCGCACCGTCGCGGTGAAGGTCATGCACGAGGGCCTCGGCGACGACATGGACTTCGCCCGCAAGTTCGACCGTGAGGCACGCGCGGCGGCACGGCTGTCGCACCCCAACATCGTGGCGGTCTTCGACCAGGGCGACGACCGCGGCCGCCCGTACATCGTCATGGAGTACGTCGAAGGGCGCACCCTGCGGCAGATCATCGCGAACCAGGCACCGCTCTCGCCGGAGAAGGCCCTGTCCTACATCGAGCCGGTCGTCAAGGCACTCGCGGCCGCTCACGAGGTCGGCCTGGTCCACTGCGACGTCAAGCCCGAGAACGTCATCATCTCCGACCGCGGCGTGGTCAAGGTCGCCGACTTCGGCCTCGCGAAGGCCGTCACCGGCCAGACCGTCACCGCCACGCAGGGCCTGCTCATCGGCACCGTCTCGTACATCCCTCCCGAACTCGTGACGTGTGGACGCGCCACCTCCCGCTCCGACGTGTACTCGGCGGGCGTCGTCCTGTTCGAGCTGTTGACCGGTCGCAAGCCGCACACGGGCGAGACGCCGATCCAGGTGGCGTACGCGCACGTCCACGCCGACGTCCCCGCGCCCTCTTCGCTCGGCCGCCACAAGGTCGCGATCCCCGACTACCTCGACGCGCTCGTCGCCGCCTGTACGCGCAGGAGCCCGGCTGAACGCCCCGCCGACGGGCACGCAATGCACCTTCGCGTCGCCCGCGCCCGCAAAGCACTGCTCCGGGGCAACGACGACGACCCGGTACTCGCCGAACGGCTCGGCGCCGGCCCCGAGGCCGACATCGCCGACCCTGCGCCCGCCTCGCCGGTGAGCCCGGTCCGACCCGACGCCAGGACCGTGCTGATCCGGACGAAGACCCCGACGGAGCCGTCCTCGTGGCGCTTCGTGCCGCGACAGGAGGCGAGTGGAAAGCGGGCACCGGTCGCGACACCGGTCTCGCCGGTGGACATCGACACCACCCATGACGGCGTCCCGCACACCACCGAGACGCTCCGGACGTCACGGACCTCGTCGGTACGACCCCTGGTGAGGGTCTCCCAGACGAAGGTCCACCGGCGCCGCCGCGGCCTCGTAGCGCTCGTGCTGCTCCTGCTGGTGGGCCTGGCCGGTGGTGGCGGCACGTACTACTACTTCGCCGAGGCCCGGTGGACGACGACGCCCGCCCTCGACAGCATGACCGAGCAGGACGCTCGCGCAGCGCTCGAGACCGCCGTGCTCGGGGTCAACGTCACGAGGGAGTACTCCGAGACCGTCTCGTCCGGCCGCGTGATCCGTACCGACCCGATCGCCGGCGCACGCATCCTCCGCGACGGCAGCGTCGCCGTGGTCGTCTCGCAGGGTCCTGAGCGGTTCGATGCCCCGAAGCTCGTCGGCCTTGCCCGTGCCGACGCGGTCACGGCGCTGACCAAGGTCAACCTCACCGTCGGCACGGTCACCGAGGCGTACGACGAGACCGTACAGACCGGCACCGTCGTCTCCTCGTCTGTCGAACCCGGCACCAAGCTCAAGCGCGGCACGACCGTGGACTTCGTGGTCTCCAAGGGTCCGAAGCCGATCGACATCGCCTCCTACGAGGGGAAGTCCGCAGACCAGGCCACCACCGAGTTGCAGGCAGCCGGCTTCGTCGTCACCTCGACGCAGCAGAACTCGGCGACCGTCGCCGCCGGCCTTGTCATCTCGCAGTCACCGAACTCCGGACAGGGCAAGAAGGGCGACACAATCACGCTGGTGGTCTCGAAGGGCCCGGTCATGGTCGCCGTCCCCACGGTGCGCGGCAAGTCGAAGGCCGACGCGACGACCATCCTGCAGAGCGCCGGCTTCCAGGTGACGACCAAGTCCATCGTCTCGAGCGGGATCGCGTTCGGCCTTGCCTACGGCACCGACCCCGGCGCGGGCACGATGGTGGCCCAAGGGTCGACGATCTCGCTCCTCGTCGGCTGACGATCCTGCCGACCCGCCACGCCGCTACCGTGAGCGCCATGACGCAGTGGCCCACACCATCTCCGCTGGATGGCTTGCGCTGCCCTCCGTTCGGCATCGGCTTCCAGCGAAGGATCACCGATCACTCGACGGGTCTGACCTCGACCGGTATCCCCTACCAGGGCTTCGACTACACCTCCACCCTGTACGAGAAGTACGCGGGCGTCGCGGCCCTGCGGCTGTCGATGTGCCTCCCGGCGTTCTTCGTCTCCTTGCCGCAGAACCCACGCGCCGGGATCACCGGCGTCCAAGTCCCCAACCAGGCCGGTCTGCTCGTCGTGGCAGAGAGCCTCGCGTTCGGCCAGGCCGTGCTCGACGGCTCCCTCGTGGCGATCCGCGAGTTCGCCCGCCGCCGTGCCCTCGACCTCGCCATCGACGGAGACTCGCTGACCGCCATCCAGGTGCCTCTCGGCGCGGAGGGTCTGCGGGCGTACTGCGAGGACATGGCCCTCGTCGCTTCGTCCATCAGCGCTGACCCAGACCTCCAGCGGTTCGTCGTTCCTCGGGAGGCCGGTCAGGGCTTCTACGGCTACCCGGGTTCCACCTATGTCGATCGCGACGACCGGCTACTGACCAACCTGCCGGTGAGACTGAGCGGCAGCGACCACCAGGCACTCGACATCATCGCCATGCCTGGTGAGCGCGGCATCCAGGCCATCGGATTCCGTCACCGCTACCAGACCAGCACGTACGACGGCACCGTCGCGACCACTTCCAACCACGACGCCTACTACGTGACCATCTCCTTGCCGTTCCGGTTCGGCCGCTTCGGCTTCGACTGGCGCCACTTCGCCGACCCGCTGATGTTGTTCGTCCCGTCGTTCGAGGCGAAGCACCAGATCTCGGCGGACATCAACGACTTCGGTGCCGATGTCGCACGGCCCATGCTGGACTTTCTCTCGACGGTGAGCCCGCCGGCCTTTGCGATCCAGGAGCGCTCGTTCTGCTTCTCGCTCACGGTCGCCCCCACGCCGAGGACCGTGGACTGGTGCAGCAAGTTCGTGCTCGAGTTCTTCGACCACGTCGAGGACCGGGTGTGGCGCCGCCTCGGCTATCCGGCGAACCCCATGGCCCTCGACCTGCGCTGACGACGCCGCGGCCGGACCCGTGGGTACGGATCCGGCCGACGACGCCAATCGGAGGTAGGTCTACTCGGTGGGCTGACGGACACCGATCGTGAGCAGCAGGTTGGCGTACAGCCGCTGGTCGCCGGTGGCGACCACGCAGAAGACGTCGTCGGACTTCGCCTCGGCGTAGAAGTCGAACCTCGGCACCTCGGTGAACGGGATGCCCGGCAGCTGCGCGCGGTAGCCGTCGTGGGCCGGGATGTGCGTCGGCGCGTCCGGCCCGGGACTCGGGATCATGATCGCCGCCGACTCGATCGGTATGGCCTGCTTGAGCACCCCGAGGACGTCGTCGACGGTCAGCATCCCCGGCGCGAGGTTGAGCGCGATCCGCTCTGCCCGTGGGCTGACCCACACGGAGTGCGGGTAGTTGCCGTCGGCGAGGAGGATCTTCGCGCCGTGGCCTGCAGCGGCCACCACCCGGAGAAGCTCAGGGTGGATCATCGGTCCGTACAGCACGTCACAGTCCCTTCAGCACGTCGCCGCACAGGTGCACCTGAAGGCCCATCGCCTCGAACATGGCAGCCTTCGCGACGAGCGCCTTGTCGGCGGTCTCCGCATCCGGCGCGTACACCACGTTGAGGTGGTTGGCCTTGTGACGAGCCATGAGCTGGTCACGGGACACTCCGTGGAGGATCGCGTTCATGATCGGCCACTCGGGGTTCGTGGCGTCGAGCCGGCGCTTCACCTCGTCCGCGGGCATCTCGATGCAGGTGCCGCGACCCAGATCGACGTGTACCGCGCCGTCCATCTGGAAGACGCGGCTCCACACGATCTCCCCCGGCTTGGAGACGCCGGCCAACGTGCCGCCGCCCAACGGGAAGAAGTAGTACGACTGACGGTAGCTGTGCGCGTTCTCGTAGCCGCCCAGGTGAGAGGCCGGCACCGAGCCGGAGATCTCCAAGACCCACACGAAGTCGCCGTCCCAGTCATCGCCCCAGCGGACGTCGTGCAGCGTCGTGGCCGGGTCGAGGCCCATCGCGGTCCAGACCCGATTGGTGATCAGCGCGTCGATGGCGACGCCCTCGTCGACCTCGTTGAAGTGAGGTATCGCCATGCCCGCGTACAGCTCATCCCGGCTGTCACGCGCGTACACCGGCGGCCGGTCGACGTTGTTGAGCAGGCCCTCGGCGAGATCAGACGCCGGGACGAGGTCCTTGAGGCCCTGCTGGTACTGGATGCCGACGACGGCCGCACCGAAGTCGTTCGCGATGCGTACGGCGGCGATGTACATCTTGAACTGGCTCGCCAGCTGTGAATCGGTGAGGCATTCCTTCCAGTCGCCGTCGTTGTCGACGTGGAACGTCATGCCGCGCTCGTCGAGCCAGCGGCGTACGGCGTCAGCCTCCTCGTCCGTGACCGTGTTCATCTCGGCGACCAGCGCGGACTGGCTGAGACGCTCCTTGTAGATGCCGTACGGGTTGATGAGCTCGTCGTCGAAGATCGCGTTGTACATGCCCATGCAGCCCTCGTCGAACACCGCGAGGATCGCCTTGTTCTGCTGCAGCTCCTCGGCGAGCGCGACGCCCAGCGCCTTCTCGTCCGAGTCGGGCAGCACCGGCAGGTCACGTACGTGCGACTGGTCGTGGACGATCTCGCCCGTCTCGAGCCACGTCTTGAGCTGCTCGCAGGCCCAGTCGTCGGTGAAGTCCTTGCTCCACAAGGACGAGTGCTTGATGCCGGCCTTGGTCATGGACCCGGTGAGGTTGAGCAGGCCCACAAGGCCTGGAAAGTCACCGGCGAAGTTCGCGACGACGAGGATCGGGCCGGTGTGGTCGCGCAGACCGGACAGGACGTGGTGGCTGTACTGCCAGACGGCCTCGACGACCACCAGCGGAGCGTCCAGCGGGATCGAGGCGAAGATGTCCATGCCTCGCCGCTGGTTGTCGATGAAGCCGTGGCCGGTCTCCGGATCCACGCCATGGGCACGCTTCACCTGCCAGCCGAGTGCGTTGACGGCCTGCGCGAACTCGGCCTCGACCTGCTGCTGCATCGCCCAGGTCTTGAGGTTCGTCGTTAACCGCAGGTCGCCGCTGGCCACGGTGTACACCGTCTTGGGCTCCGCCACGGGCCGGTTAGCCAGTGTGGGGAATGCGTACGTCATCGAAGGTCTCCTTCTCTTGTTTGTGTAGGTCATGGGTGTCGCGGTTGCATCAGGGGGTCATGGCGAAGGCGTGCTGATCGTGGGTGACCACGGTGGGGAGCACCTCTCGCCGAGGCGCGTCCGAGTAGCCGTTGATGCGCTCGAGCAGCATCTCGGCAGCACGGGTGCCGAGCTCGCGCGCGGGAAGGTGCGTGACGACGAGGCCGCGCGGGATGTACAGGGTGAGGGGCAGCTCTCCGAGCGAGACCACCCCGAAGTTCGTGAGGTCCATGCCCACCCCGACCAGGTTCCGCACCGCACCGACGGCGAGCCGGTTGTTCGCTGCGAAGATGGCGTCCGGCGGGTCGGCGAGCCTCAACAGGTCTGCAGTGGCGTCGTCGCCGCCGTCCATGGTGTACGGCACCCTGAGGCACAGCTCTTCCGGCGGAAGCCTGCCGAACCGTTGCATCCAGGCTCGCTTCCAGCCCTCGACACGAAGGTCGGCCGTCATCACATGCTGGGGGCCCGAGACGCAGGCGACCCGTTCGAAGCCGAGCGCGAACAGGCGCTCCGTCGCGTCCTCCGCGCCCGCGAGGTTGTCCGCGACGACCACATCGACCTTGTTGCGCGGCGCATCACGGTCGACTGCCACGACCGGGACACCGCGGCTCAGCGGGAGCGAGTAGTCGGCCATGTCGGAAGTCGGCGCGACGATGATGCCAGCGACATCGCCGACCGCGGCCGAGACGAGCTCCGCCTCGAGCTGGGGGTTCTCGTCGGTGTTGCCGAGCATCACCGAATAGCCCGCTGCCCTGGCGACGTCCGTGACGCCCCTTGTCAGGGCCGTGAAGTACGAGTTCTCGATGTCCGGGATGAGCACAGCGATGATCTGCGAGCTGCCCATCCGCAGTCGCCGCGCGTTGCCGTTGGGTACGAATCCGAGGAAGACGGCGGCATCGCGTACCGCCGCAGCCTTCGCAGCGGAGACCTTCGTGCCGTTGAACACCCTGGACACTGTTGCCGGGCTCACACCGGCGCGTTCGGCCACGTCGTAGATGGTCGTCACGCCGTGGCCCCCTCGAACCAGGGCGCAGCAGCCACGTAGGCGGCGACGAAGCGTTCCTTGTGGTCCTGGTACTCGTCGACACGAGCGGACGGCAGCACCTCGCGCTCGACCGTTGACAGGCTCGGCGCTGCGGAGAAGTCCAGCTCACCCAGCCCCACGAGACCGGTGATCGCGACACCGAGGCTGGTCGCGCCCACGGTGACCGAGCGGCGCCGTACGGGGCGGGCCCAGATGTCGGCGAACAGCTGGAGCCAACCGTCGCTGGCCGCTCCCCCGCCCACAACGTCAACGGGCTCGTCGGGCAGCACGAGCGGCTCCATGCACAGGGCGAGTCCGAAGGCCACGCCCTCGAGCGCCGCGCGGATCATCTCGGCGCGGCCGTGGTGACGGCGTAGCCCGGCCATGACGCCGGTAGCCAGAGGGTTCCACCAGGGCGTCCGCTCCCCGGTGAGGTACGGCAGGAAGAAGAGCCCTGTCGACGCAGCCTCGGCCTTCAGCCCTTCGGCCACGAGGTCGGCTACGGACGTGCCGGGGGCGATGGCGTCGCGCAGCCACTCGAGTGTTCCGGCGCCCGCCTGGGTCGTCGCGGTCGGAACGAACGCGCCCGGCACGACGTGGGCCAAGGTGAACGAGCGGCGGAGCGGATCGAGGACGGGCCGTACGGTCGTCCGCGAGTACCAGGCCGAAGTGCCCAGGCAGACATAGCCCGGCGTGTTAGGGATGACGCAGCCCGCGCCCGCGGCAGCCATCGGCCCGTCTCCACCACCGGCGACGACCACGGTGGCGGTCGTGAGGCCGAGCTCCTCGGCCGCGGTGCGGGTGAGCGGACCGAGCACACTCGTGCTCTCGACGACCAGCGGCATGAGACGGGATTCGACGCCGCTGGCTGTGATCACCTCGTCGGACCAGCTGCCTGAGGCGAGGTCGTACGCCGCCGTGGACGACGCGTCGGTGGTGTCGGTGGCGATGATGCCCGTGAGCCGGGCGTTGACGTAGTCCTTGTGGCCGATCGCGCGGTAGGCGCGGGCCACGACGTCGGGTTCGTGGCGCTGGAGCCACATGAGCTTGGGGACGTTGTACGTGGCGGCGAGGCGGTTGCCGGTGATCCGGTACGCCTCCTCGTCACCGAAGGCGGCGCTGAGCTCGTCGGCTTCAGCAGCAGCCCGTTGATCGGCCCAGATCATCGCCGGGCGCAGAGGTTGGCCGGTGTGATCCACCAGGACGACGCACATCATCGTGCCGCCGACGCAGATGCCGGTCACGGCAGACGGGGACGTCCCAGTCTTCTCCAGGAGATGGCGGGTGGCCTCACAGACCGCCCGCCACCAGTCCTCAGGGTTCTGCTCAGCCTCGGCCCTCGTGCCGTACGCGGTGGCGTACGACACGGTGGCCGAGCCGAGCACTGTTCCGTCGAGCGCGTGCAGGGATGCCTTGTCACCTGAGGTTCCCAGGTCATGAGCAATCAGCACGTCGGCCTCCGGAGGTCAGCGGTGGGGTGCAAACGCCGCCCCCACCGTGGGTGACGATCAGTCGTACAGGACGGCAGCGATCTTCGGATCGGTGATGTTCGTCTTGTCGTACCAGTAGTAGCCAGTGTCGATCGTCTTCGGCTGGCTCTCCTTGTTGATCGCCTTCATGGCAGCGTCAACGGTTGCGGCACCCATGCCGATGGGGTTCTGGGTGATCGCACCGGCCATCAAACCGGACGTGATGGCGTCCTTCTGAGCCTTGCCGGAGTCGAAGCCGACGACCGCGAGGCCGGTCTTGTTGAGCTCCTGGACACCCTTGACGATGCCGATGGCCGAGCCCTCGTTCGAGCCGAAGATGCCCTTGAGATCCGGGTTGGCCTGGATGATCGACTTGGTGATGTCAGCGGACTTGGCCTGGTCGCCGCCACCGTACTGGGCATCCAGCAGGGTCACGTTCGGGCAGTTCGCCTTGATGCCGGCGATGAAGCCGTCACGACGGTCGATGCCACTCTTGGAGGTCTGGTCGTGGACGACCAGGGCGACCTTACCGGCGTTGCCGATGAGCGCGCACATGTGCTTGGCGCCCTCTCCCGCGGCGGCCTTGTTGTCCGTCGACGCGGTGGTCACCGGGATGTCGGAGTCGACGCCGGAGTCGAACGCGATGAGCGGGATCTTCTGGGACTGGATCTGGGCGAGCGGGGCCGCAGCGGCCTTGCTGTCCAGAGCGGCGAACGCGATCGCGTCGGGCTTCTTGTCGGTCGAGGGAGACAGGGGCGGTAGCGTCATCGAAGGTCCTCCTGAATGGCTTGCGGAACGTCGTCCGGGTGCGTGGCGAGCGCCATGATCGATTCCTGGGTGGCTTCGTCGGCGGAGACGATTCCGGTGACCCGGCCCTCGCTCATCACGACGATGCGGTGGGACAGACGAAGCACCTCGGGCAGCTCGGAGCTGATCATGATGATCGACTTCCCCTCCGAGGCGAGGCGGTTGAGCAGGTGGTAGATCTCGTCCTTGGCACCGACGTCGATGCCGCGGGTCGGCTCGTCGAAGATCAGCACGTCGCTGTTCTTGACGAGCCAGCGGGCGATGACAACCTTCTGCTGGTTGCCGCCGGACAGGTTCGTCACCAGTTGGGTGATGCTCGGCGTCTTGATGCGCAGGTTGGTGCGCTGCTCGGTCGACGCCTTGGCGATGGCCCGGTCGTCGACGATGCTGAACCTCGAGAACTTGTCGGCCAGCGAGGAGATCGCCACGTTGCTGGTGACGGCGTGGCCGAGCAGGAGCCCGTACCGTTTGCGGTCCTCGGACAGGTAGCCGATGCCTAGCTTGGCGGCCTCGGCGGCGTTACGGGGGTTGATGACCTTCCCGCGCAGACGGATCGTTCCCGAGCTGCGCGGGTCGGCTCCGACGATCGCTCGGGCCACCTCCGTACGACCGGCTCCCATGAGTCCCGCGAAGCCGAGGATCTCGCCCTCGTACAGGTCGAAGCTCACGTCGGTGAGCAGATGCTTGGTGGACAGGTTCTCGACGGTCAGGAGCACAGGGCGGTCGGTGCGTACATGCTCGGGGCGGGCGCTGGTGTCGATCGCCCGGCCGACCATCCTCGAGATCACCTGGTCGAGCGTGGCCGTGGCCATGTCGAGCGTGTCGATGTACTCGCCGTCGCGGATGACCGTGACCCGGTCCGCGATGCGCTTGAGCTCGGGCATGCGGTGGGAGATGTAGACGACGCCGGTCTCCGGGGTCACGAAGCGCCGGATCAGGTCGTGCAGCGTCTCGACCTCGGCGTCGTTGAGGGCGGCCGTGGGCTCGTCCATGATGAGCACCCGCGCGTTGTACGACAGGGCCTTGGCGATCTCGACCATCTGCTGCTTGGCCACCGTGAGGGTGTGGACCTTGGCGCTCGGGTCGAGCGGCAGACCGAGACGGTTGATGAGTTCGCGAGCCTTCTCCTCCAGCGCTTTCGGCTTGGTGAAGAAACCTCCGGTCAGAGGCTCACGACCGATGTAGATGTTCTCCGCGACCGTCAGGTCGGGCATGAGGTTGAACTCCTGGTGGATGATCGCGAGGCCGCGCTCCTGCGCCTCCTTGGGGTTCTTGACCGAGAGAGGCTGGCCTTCCAGCCAGAACTGCCCCTCCTCCATCGGGTAGATGCCCGTGAGCAGCTTCATCAGCGTCGACTTGCCGGCGCCGTTCTCGCCGACCAGGGCGAGGACTTCACCCTTGCGCAGGTCGAGCCGCATCCCCGACAGAGCTTTCACACCGGGGAACGTCTTGGTGACGCCCTCGGCCTGCAGCAGCAGATCCGCGTCGTACCGTCCGGTGAGCGTTTCGTTCTCTGGTACTGGCACCGTTGCCCTCCCCTCGGGCGACCTTGCCCGGCTAGGAAATCGATTTCACACGAAATCGATTTCA
>Ga0209538_1001073_pt1 | contig 14687 bp, 9 predicted proteins | sample BarGraNGADG00211_2_FD_184492 | JGI IMG/M metagenome (GOLD analysis project Ga0209538, IMG submission 184492) | Arctic peat soil microbial communities from Barrow, Alaska - Barrow Graham LP Ref core NGADG0004-211 (SPAdes) (version 2) | ecosystem: Environmental > Terrestrial > Soil > Wetlands >... | reverse complement strand
CATCTCTCCCGCCGACGAGGCCGCCCCCGACGCGGACCTCATTGCGCGCGTTAGGGTCGGGAGCTCGGAGGCGCTCGACGAGATCTACCGGCGGTACGCGTCGCCCGTCTACTCGCTCGTCTGGAAGATCCTCCAGAATCCCGAGGAGTCGGAGGACGTGGCCCTAGACGTCTTCTGGCAGATCTGGCGCCAGGCCTCGAGGTACGACGCAGCCCGCGGAGCCCCGCCAGCGTGGATCTTCACGCTCGCGCGGTCGCGGGCGATCGACCGGCTCCGGGCCCGCCACCGGAAGGAGAACCGGACCATCTCCTTCGACGACCCGGCCGTGGTCCTCGATCCGCTCGACCAGGAGGCCACGCCCGACCAGGTCGCGTCGTACCGGCAGAATCGGGACGCGGTCCGCGAGGCGATGAAGGTCCTCTCGGCCCCCCAACGCAATGCAATCGAGCTGGCGTTCTTCCAGGGACTGACCCACGTCGAGATCGCCGAGAAGCTCCGCCTCCCCCTCGGCACGGTCAAGACGAGGATCCGGCAGGGGCTCATCCGGCTCCGCCGCCGGATGGACTAGCCGCTCTGTCCGGGTCTGCGCTCCCCGGCGCCGTGAACCTCGAGGAGGTCAAGGACGTAAAGGCGTTCCGCACGTCCCTCCATCGGTGGTTTCGGACCCACCATCGCCACCTTCCCTGGCGACGGTCCAAAGACCCATACGGAATCTGGATCTCCGAAGTGATGCTTCAGCAGACGACGGTGGCTACCGTCATCCCGCGCTGGGAACGGTTCCTCCGAGCGTTCCCCAGGCTCGAACGGCTCGCGCGAGCGAGCGAGGAGGAGGTGCTGGCCGAGTGGAGCGGGCTCGGCTACTACTCCCGCGCCCGGAACCTCCTCGCCGCGGCCAAGGCGATCGGTCGCGCTGAGCGATTTCCGCAGACGGCGGCCGCCCTCGAGCGGCTCCCCGGCTTCGGCCGCTACACCGCCGCGGCGGTCACATCGATCGCGTTCGGAGAGCGTGTGGCGGCCGTCGACACGAACGTCGAGCGCGTCCTCTCGCGCTTCCTCGGCGTCGCCGGCCCCCGAAGCCGGGAGGGAAGGCGCCGGGTCCGCGAGGCCGCCGGGGCCCTCGTTCCGCCCTCCGGAGCCGGAGACCACAACCAGGCCATGATGGAGCTCGGCGCCACCGTCTGCCGCCCGGTCCGGCCGGCGTGCGGCGAGTGCCCTCTGGCTCCCGCTTGTGCAGGCCGCGAGGCCAAAGACCCGACCCTGTTCGACGCCCCCAGAGAACGCCGCCGTCCGCGGCGCGTGGTCCTGGCAGCCGGGCTGGCCCGACGACGGGGGGGTCTCGTCCTCGTCCTAGACCGGGAGATGGTTCGGGGCCACCTGACCCTTCCCTACACAACCGTCGCGGAGGGCGACGAGCCGGACGCGGAGCTTCGCCGCCGGTGGCCGGGCCTGGTCGGCCGGGCCGCACGGCAGGTCCGGCCCGCCGGGCGAATGACTCATGCCGTCCTGGACCGGCGGTACTCGATTCACCTCTTCACGGTCGAAGAAGGGGACCGCTCCGCGGCCCCGTCGCCTGTGATGCTCGTCCGCGAAGAGCACATCCCTGCCCTCGCGCGGGGGAGTTTCCTCGACAAGGCGCTCGCTGTCGCGAGGGCCCAAGGACCGGCGGTTGATGGCCGGCCGCGAGGAGCTACCGGGCGGAGCTCGCGGCGGCCGTTCGGCGGGAGAGCCGCACCGGTTCCGGAATGACCGCCTCGCGGGGCAAGTCGACACAGACCGATCGGTGGATGAAGCGCACCGAGACGATCAGCCGGGTCTTCCCCTTCGCCTTCACGACGACCCCCGTGATCCCACTAAACGGGCCCTCGGTGATGCGGACAGGGTCGCCGGCCTTCACCTCCGGGACGGCGATCAACGGAAGGCCAGCGAGCTGGAGCTGGCGGACCTGGAGCAGGTCGGCGTTCAGGGAGGCCTGGTCGGTCACGTCGAGAATTCGAACGCAGAGGTGCGTCTTCAGTATTTCGAACCGGGCGTCGTGGAGCCCCCGGAAGAATAGATAGCCGGGGAAGAGAGGGAGGAAGGATGCCCTCCTCCGCCCGTCCCGCCGCGTCACCTTCTCGTACTTCGGCAGGAAAAATGGGATCCCCCGGTGGAGGGCCTCGCGGGAGGCGAGCTTCTCCTGCCGGGAACGGAGGTGCGCGACCCACCAAGGGAACTCCTCGGTCGACAGGTCGAATAGCTCCCCAGGGAAGAGGTCGGCTTCTGGCTTCAGGATCGGCATCGACCGGAGGTTACACTGGCCCGGAGGTATCCTCGCTCAGTGACGGAGCTGCTCGCACCGGTCGGGGTGTACCTCGCGCTCTTCCTGCCCTATGCCGTCATCTCGCTGGTCTCCCCCGACGCGATCCGCGAGTCGAAGGTCCTCGTCCAGGGCCTGGCGTCTGCCCTCGTTCTCATAGGTCTCGCCTTCGACACGCTCCCCGACGGGCGCCGGCCGGAGAGGGTACGCCTCCCCCGTCTTCTCGCCGTCACCACCCTCGGCGCCGCTGCGTTCGTCGCCGCATCGGGAATCCAGGGCCTCCTCTCCTGGATGGATCCGCTCGTCCTCGTACCGGTCGGGACGGCCGCCGTGCTCTTCGCGGTCGGCGCCTCCCGCCGCGGTGCGGCAGTCGGCAGCCGGGCGTTCGTCGTCCTGGCCTTCGCCGGCGCCCTCAGCGGGCTCCTCGCGGCCCTCCAGCGGACAGCGGGCCTCTTCCTTTTCCCGATCGAGGGGGCCGACGCGCGATATCGCGCCGCGGCCCTCCTCGGGAGCCCTGGCGACGTCGGCGCGGCCTTGGTCCTCCCCGCCGTCATCCTGGCGGTCGGCCTCATGGACGCCGCACGTTCCCGGGCGAGCCGCGCCCTCCACCTGGCCGGCCTCGGCCTCGTCCTCCTGGGCCTCGCCTCCGCCGAGGCCCTCACGCCGCTCGCCGCCGTCGTCGTCGGAATCGTCTCCTTCTCGGCATTCGACCTCCGGCGGAGGGGCCCCGTGCTCGCCGGTCTGGCGGTCGCGGGGCTTCTCGCTCTCCTCGCCGTCGGGGCGACGGCGCGCTTCGGCCGGATCGCCGGGCTCCTCCGCCAGAAGTCGATCTCTATGGCGGTGACGGAGCGCGACATAGGCGTCCGCGCCTCCGTGGAGATGCTCCGCGCCCGGCCGCTCCTCGGCGAGGGCCCGGGCAACTTCTCGAACGCCTTCATCCCCGCACGCCTCCGGGCTGAACAGCGCGTCGGGCGCCGCCTCGTTCACTCGAGCACCTCCGCCCACTTCGAGAACGCGCACAACGAGTGGCTGACCTTCGCCGCCGAGTGCGGGCTCCCGGCCGCCCTGCTGGCCACCGTCGCTGCCGGCTCGCTCCTCCTCCACCTCGCCCGGAGACGGTCCGACATGCTCTTCAGCCTCCTCGTGTCGCTCGCCGTCCTCGGTCTTGCGAGCTTCCCGTCCCGTCTCGCCGTCGTGGCCGGCCCGGGCGCGTTCGTCCTCGGCCTGGCCTTCCGCTCGGTCGCGACGGAGATCTCTCCGGCCCCTGCGCCGAGAGTGACCCGGCGGTGGAAGGCGATCGGCCTCTCAGCGGCGACCCTCCTCCTCGCCGCCCTCGCCGCGGTGCGGGGGCTGGCCGTCCTCCGACAGGCCGAAGGAGAGGCCGCGCTCCAGGCGGCGGCGGCACCTTTCGCCGACCGCCCGTACCTCCTCGAGCTGGCCCGGACGGCGCTCCGGCAGTCCGTGTCCTTGCGGAGCCGGTTCGCCGCCACGTGGCTCGCCCTAGGCTCCACCTACCGGCTGGACCGGAACCCCGAGGCGGCGCACTCAGCGCTTGAGACCTCCCTGGCGCTCGAGGAACGCGCGGAGACCGACCTGAACCTGGGGCGCGTGGAATACGAGGCAGGGAACCTCGAGGCGGCGATGGCCCTGTTCCGGCGGGCCGTTTGGATTCTCCCGAGGCTTCGCCTGTCGCTCCCTCCGGAGGTGGACGGACACGCGCTGGAAGGCGACTTGAAGACTGTTGAGGCGGAGCTTCCTCGCGGGGGATCGCCCCCGCCGCTCAGACCCCTCCGCCCTTGAGGACGGTCGAGACCGTCCGGATCAGGATGATCAGGTCGAGGAGCGGCGTCCAGTGGAAGAGGTACCCGAGGTCGTATCTCAGCTTGACGTCGGGTTTCGTGGCGTAGGCCCCCATCACCTGGGCGAGGCCTGTAATGCCCGGCCGGAGGAGGTGCCGGAGCCGGTAGGCCGGGAGGTCCCGGTTGAACTCCTCCACGAACTCGGGCCGCTCCGGTCGGGGTCCGATCAGGCTCATCTCGCCGGAGACGACGTGGAACAGCTGGGGCAGCTCGTCGAAACGCCCTTTCCGGAGCCATCGGCCGATCCGGGTCAGGCGGGCGTCGTCGGAAGACGCCAGCGTCGGGCCGGTCGCGGTCTCCGCGTCGACGCGCATCGTCCGAACTTTCCAGAGGAGGAACACCTTCCCGCCCAGCCCCACGCGCCGCTGCCGGATCCAGGCGGGACCACGGCTGTCGACGGCCACCAGGGCCGAGACGACCCCGAGGACCGGTAGCGCCAGCAGCAGGAGAGGGATCCCGAGGCACAGGTCGACCGAGCGGCGAAAGGCCCTGGCCGGAAGACTGGCCGCGCGCGCAGCCACCTGCGCCAACGGCAGGTCTCCAAGGGTCCGCGTGACCACGCGGGAGGCCAGGACGTCGGTCAGTCCGGGAAGAAGCCACAGCTCGAAGCTGCGGGCCGAGCTCTCCTCGATCAGCGCGACGAGGAGCGCCCGGTCCTCCGGACGGTCGGACGCAAAGACGACATCGAGGGCGTCGGGCGGGATTGGTCCCGGGTCCTCGCCACCCCGCGGCTGACGGAGCGCCGAGAGGTCCGGTCTCCACTCGAGAAGGCGGTGGCCCGTCACCTCCCCGCTCGACAGCGCGAGCGCCGCCCGCTCGGCGTCGCGCCCGGAGCCGAGGACCAGGACCGGCCGGATGCCGATCGGAGCGAGGCGTTCCGCGACGCTGCGCCACAGCTCCAGACCGACGTAGAGGATCGGGGTGTAGAGGAGGAGGATCGTCCGCGGCACCGCCCGTCCTAAGGCGAAGAAGACGACGACGAGGAACCCGGCGGAGAGGAGCGACGACACGAGGAGCCCGCCCCGTTCCCGGACCAGGGCGAGAGGCTCGCTCCGCGTCACCGCCAGCGACAGGGAGATGATCGCGACCAGACCCACCGCGACGAGCCAGGGAAACGGGTCGAGGGGAACGTTCTCCGCGGGGATCCGTCCGATCGCGCCCGGAAAGCGGATCTCCCGCCGGAGGACGACCGTCGCGGCGAAGAGTCCCGCGGCGACGACGCCGTCGCCCACCACGAGGAGGGAGGTCCTCCCGCGGAACCGTCCCCGGGGCTTCACGCCACCACCCGGCGGAGGAGGCCGGCGAGCTCCTCCGTAAACCGCTCGCGGTCGCCATACCGGACGACCGCCTCCCGGCCCGCCGCTCCCTCCCGGGCCGCCTGGTCCGGATCGCGGAGCAACGAGAGGATCTCCTCCGCGAAGGCCTCGTCCGAGGAGGCAACCCGCGCCGGGATAGCGAGCTCGGCCGTGGACGCCCGGGCGACGACCTCGGGACTGGCCACGACCGCCGCGCCGGCCTCCAATGCCTCGTAGACCTTCAGCTGGGTCCCGCTCCCGAGCGCGACCGGAGCCGCGACCACGCGCGCCTCCCGGAGGAACCGGGGCATGTCCGGAACGGGGCTGACGACCCGGATCCCGCTCGACGGCGGCAGGTGCTTCAGCCACCGGGGCGGGTCCGCCCCGCCAATCCGGAGCTCGGCCCCGGGCATCTTCGAGACGACACGGGGCCAGATGTGTGCCACGAGGCGTTTCACGGCAATCTCGTTCGGCCGGTATCGCAGCCGCCCGGAGAATGCCACGACCGGACCGCGCTGCGCCTCTCCTGGCTCGAAGACCGTCACGCCCAGGGGCAAAGACCGCGTCGGACGGGGCAGCGCTGCGGCATCCCACGCCGACGTCGCGAGGAGGAGGGCGCAGCGCTTCGCGGCCCGCGTCTCCAGCCGCTCGAGGCGCGGGCCCTCGAGCTTCCAGTAGAGGCGGCGCCAGAGGGCCGGGTCCCCCGTCGAGGCGAACCTGGCCCCGGCCCCCAGGGCGTCGATGTAGTCGAGGACGACCGGCCCCGCACCGAGGCGGGTCTCCACGTGAGGCCACAGGCGGACGAGCAGGACGACGGTGAGGTCGAAGCCGCCGCCAGCCTCGCGGAGGGCTCCCGCCCAGTCGCCTGCGAGCAGGCCGGACTGAAGCGGGCTCCCCGCCATCCCCGCAAGCGGAATTCCGGCCGCGACAGAGCTCCAATGAATCGGCACCGGAACGACGCGCGCCACCCCTTCCGGCAAAGGAAGAGACCTTCCACGGGGAAGGCCTCCGACCAGAGTCGTCTGGAACCCGGCCCGGGCGAGAGCCGCCATGTGCTGGCCAGCTCTCACCCGGTCCCCCGTGAATCCGGTCCCCGGAAGACGGGGGGTGACGAGAAGCGCTCTCACCTTCTCAGGAGCGAACCCCTCCTCAGCTTCCCTTCTTCCGAGACTGCGCGTCGACGACGGCGAACGCCGCCATGTTGACGATGTCGGCCACCTCGACCCCGCGCTGCAGGACGTGCACCGGCTTGCCCAGCCCCATGAGGATCGGCCCGATCGCATCCGCTTTCGCGAGCCTCCAGACCAGCTTGTAGGCGGCGTTGGCGCTCTGAAGCTCGGGGAAGACCAGGATGTTGGCCGGTCCGGTCAGGCCCACCCACGGGTAGTCCTCCTTGAGGAACTCAGGCAGGACTGCGGTGTCGGCCTGCATCTCGCCGTCGCACTCGAGCGAGGGGCGGCGCGAGTGGATGATCCGCACCGCCTCGCGGACCTTGTCGACGGCAGGGTGGCGCGTGGAGCCGAAGTTCGAGAACGAGATCATCGCGACCCGCGGCGTGATGTTGAAGAGCTTGGCCGTGTCGGCCGACAGGAGCGCGATCTCCGCGAGATCCTCGGCCGTCGGGTCAATGTTGACCGTGGTGTCGGCGAAGAAGAAGACCCGGTCCTTCAGGATCAGGATGTACAGACCCGAGGCCCGCCGGACGCCGGCCGCGGGTCCGATCGCCTGGAGCGCGGGACGGATCGTGTCGGCGTAGTTCGTCGTCAAACCGGAGAGCGAGCCGTCGGCGTCCCCCTTCTCGACCATCATGGCCGCGAAGTAGTTCGGCTCGCGGACCGCGGTGATCGCCTCCTCGAGGGTGACGCCTAGCCTCTTGCGCTTCTCGTAGAAGGCCTGCACGTAGTTCATGAAGGCCGGGTGGGACTCGGGGTCGATCACCTCGACCGGGGCCTTCGGGTCGAGCTCGCCGAGCGCCTCGGCGGCCGCGCGACCGCGCGATAGGAGAATCGGCCTGGCGATCTCCTCCTCGGCGAGAATCTTGGCGGCGCGCTGGATCTTCACGTGGTCGCCCTCGGCCAGGACGATCCGTTTCGGGCCCTGCTTCGCCTTCTCGTGGATGACCTGCATGAACGAGCGGGAGCGCGAGAGCATCCCCTCGAGCCTCCGCCGGTACTCGTCCATGTCCTTGATCGGGCGGCGGGCGACACCGTCCTTGGCGGCCGCCTCGGCGACGGCCGGGGCGACGTGAAGGAGGACGCGCCAGTCGAACGGCTTCGGGATCAGGTACTCGCGGCCGAAGGTGAACCCCTCGACGCCGTACGCGCGGGCCACGGAGTCCGGCACGTCCTCCTTGGCGAGGGCGGAGAGCGCCTTCGACGCCGCCAGCTTCATCCCCTCGGTGATCTGCGAGGCGCGGCAGTCGAGCGCGCCGCGGAAGATGAAGGGGAAGCCGAGGACGTTGTTGACCTGGTTCGGGTAGTCGGACCGGCCGGTCGCCATGATGACGTCGGGCCGGGCCGCCTTCGCCTCCTCGGGGGAGATCTCGGGAACCGGGTTCGCCATGGCGAAGACGATCGGATCCTTGGCCATCGTCTTGAGCATGTCCCCCGTCACCATCTTCGCGGCCGACACGCCGATGAACGCGTCGGCGCCGACGAGCGCCTCGGCCATCGTCCGGCACTTCGTGTCGCGGGCGAACTTCTCCTTGTAGGGGTTCATGTTCTCGGTCCGGCCCTTGTAGATGACCCCCTTCCGGTCGACCATCGTGAGGTTCTCGAGCTTCACGCCGTAGATGAGGTAGAGGTTCGCGCAGGCTATGGCGGCGGCGCCGGCCCCGGCGAAGACCACTTTCACCTGGTCGATCTTCTTGCCCGCGATCTCGATGGCGTTCAGGAACGCGGCGGAGGAGATGATCGCCGTCCCGTGCTGGTCGTCGTGGAAGACCGGGATCCCCATCTTCTTCTTGAGCTGCTCCTCGATGTAGAAGCACTCGGGCGCCTTGATGTCCTCGAGGTTGATCCCGCCGAACGTCGGCTCGAGGGCGGCCACGATGTCGATGATCCGGTCTGGGTCCTTGGTGTCCAGCTCGATGTCGAACACGTCGACGTCCGCGAACCTCTTGAAGAGGACTCCCTTTCCTTCCATGACCGGCTTTCCGGCCTGCGCCCCGATGTCTCCGAGGCCGAGGACGGCCGTGCCGTTCGAGATCACCCCCACGAGGTTCCCCTTCCCCGTGTACTCGTACGCGAGGTCGGGGTCGCGCGCGATCTCGAGGCATGGCTCGGCGACGCCGGGCGTATATGCCAGGGAGAGGTCGCGCGCGGTCGCGCACGGCTTCGAGGAGACGACCTCCAGCTTGCCCTTCCGGCCGGAGGAGTGGTAATCGAGGGCGTCCTGCTTCGTGATGCTCATCAAAAGTTCCTTTCGAAACGGCTCGATTCTACAATGCCGAACCCGCGACCCGACGGCGCCGGGCCGGCGGTCGATGCCCCTTCGGGGCCGCGTCAACCCCTTCGTTTCCCCCGATTCATACCGTCCTACCGGCCCGGAGACCCGGTCCCGGGCCCGCCTCGAAGGCGCTGGCGGCCGCGCGCTCGAGCATCCGGTATCGTCCCGGGGAGATGGCACAGGCTGACGCGGCGAGAGAGCGGTTCGTGGCCGCCCGGAAGGCCCACTGGGAGGCTCTCCACGCCTTGGGACGCTCGGGACTTGGAGGCGCCTACCACCGGCGGCTGGAGGAGGTCTACCTGAACCTCGTCCTGCCGGGACAGCGGGTCCTCGAGCTCGGCTGTGGCGATGGCGACCTTCTCGCCGCGCTCGAACCCGCGCCCGGGGTGGGCGTCGACTTTTCGGCGGCCGCCTGCGCCACGGCGCGGAAGCGGCACCCCTCGCTGACGATCCGGGAAGCCAACGCTCTCGACCTCTCCTCCATCGACGGCCCCTTCGACGTCGTGATCCTCTCCGACCTCCTGAACGACGTCTGGGATGTCCAGAAGGTTCTCGAGCAGGTGCGTCGGGTGTCCTCTCCGGGGACGCGCGTAATCATCAACGGGTACAGCCTGCTGTGGGAGCTGCCTCTGCGCGCGGCGAGGCGCCTCGGCCTCGCCCGGCCGAACCTCCCGCAGAACTGGCTCACGGTCGAGGACGTCGAGGGGCTTCTCGCGCTCGCGGGATTCGAGATCGTCCGGACCTGGCCCGAAGTGCTCTTCCCGTTCCCGGTCCCGTTCCTCGCCCCCTTTGCGAACCGCTTCCTGGTCCGCCTCTGGCCGCTTCGGCACCTGGCGCTCACGAACGTCGTGCTCGCCCGGCCGGCCGCCGCTCCCACCGCCGCCGAACCGCTCGTCTCGGTCATCATCCCGACGCGCAACGAGGCCGGGAACATAGCGGCCATCCTCGACCGGACGCCCGAGATGGGCCGCGGGACCGAGATCGTCTTCGTCGAAGGACATTCCAGGGACGGCACGTGGGAAGCGATCGAGCGAGAGCGGTCGAAGAGGGCCGGACGGCTCACGGCGGCGTTCCGCCAGACCGGGACCGGGAAGGGGGACGCCGTCCGGCTCGGATTCGAGCGCGCGACCGGAGAGGTGCTGATGATCCTGGACGCCGACCTCACGGTCCCGCCCGAGGACCTCCCGCGCTTCTACGAGGCCCTCCGTTCGGGTCGGGGCGAGTTCGTCCACGGGGTCCGGTTCGTCTACCCGATGGAGGACCGGGCCATGCGGCCCGTCAACCTCCTCGGCAACAAGTTCTTCAGTCTCGCCTTCTCGTGGCTCCTCGGCCAGAGTGTCCGCGACACGCTCTGCGGGACGAAGGTCCTCTGGAAGCATGACTGGGACCGGATCGCCGCCTCCCGCTCCCTCTTCGGCGAGCTCGACCCGTTCGGCGACTTCGACCTCCTGTTCGGAGCCGCCCGCTGCGGACTCAAGATCGTCGAGATCCCCGTCCGGTACCGCGAGCGCACATACGGCACCACGAACATCCGGAGGTGGAACCACGGCGCCCTGCTCTTCCGGATGCTCCTCGTCGCGGCCTCCCGCCTCAAGTTCGTCTGACCTGCTCGAGACGCCCATCTATCGGGAGGGATCGCCTCCAGGCCGCTGGCTCCCAGAGCCGCGGCGCCGTAGTACTACGACGCCAGGAACTGGAGGAAGTGGTGGTAGACCGCCTCGGAGAGGAGGTTCTCGCCAGACGACTGCCACGCGTAGGAGATCGAGAGGACCCCGAGCCCCGCGAGCGCTACGGCGGCGACCTTCGTCTCCTTCCAGAGGTCGCGCCACGCCACGAGGAACACGAACGGGGCGACCGTCAGCGACCAGCGCGGGAGGTCCGACTCCCGCATGAATGAGAAGAGGCCGATGTGCGCGAGGACGAGAAGCGACTCGAACGGCAGCTTCATCACCCACAGGCGTGCCGCCGCCAACGCCATGAAGAGAAACGTCGCGAGAAGGAGCTCCGCCGCTTCCCACTGCCCGGCGCGGAGCTGCTCGCCCACCTCGGCGAACGGTACCAGTAGCTTCTTCGACCCGTGGACGGCGAAGAAGGCCCACGGCGTGCCGAGGACCCGTCCGTGCCAGGCGAAGAGCAGCCCGAGCGGGGCCATCCCGAGGAGCCCGCCCAGGACCGCGGCCCCGGGCCGCCGCCGCACCAGTAGCAGGAGGGAGAGGACGCCGATGACGAGGACGCCGTTGACGCGCGTCAGCGCCGCTAGCGACGCGAAGGCGTAGGCCGCGGGAATTCTCTCCTCGTGCCAGGCGAGCGCCGCGAGGAGGACGAAGAGGGCCATGGCGGCCTCGGCCGACCCGAGCGCCCGGTAGATGACGTGGCGCGCAGGGAGAAGACAGAAGACCGCGACCGAGACGCCCACCGCCACCTCCGGGAGAACCTTCCGGGCATACGCCGCGAGGGCCGACGCCGAAGCGGCGACAGAGAGGAGCAACGCCAGGAAAAGACCGGCCGGGATGCCGAATGGGAACGACAGCAGCCGGACGAGGGCCGGGAAGAGCGGCGGGACGATGGCGAAGTAGGCCGGATGGAGGATATAGCCGGGCAGCGGGTTGACCGCCGTCGGCCGGTAGAACATCTTTGCCACGACCATGTAGACCGGCCCGTCGAAGTGCCTCAGGAAGAGGTCGGGGCGGGAGACGAACGGGAGCCAGACGAGCAACGTGACTCCGACGCCGGCCAGGGCGGCCAGCACGAGCGGACGGACGCGGGGGGACACGAATCGAGTATAGGGGAGCGTTCGGCCTGCCCGCCGCCGCGTCCGTATGATGGGCGCGTGACCACACCGATGGCTCGCGCAGGACGAATTCTCTCCGTTTTCCTGCTCCTCCTCGGGCCGGCGCTGGCCCTCCACCACGGCCGGTCCGACTCGGCGACCGCAGACGAGCCGCACCACCTGCTGGCCGGGTACCAGATGGTCCGGCTCGGCGACTACGCCTTGAACCTCGAGCACCCACCACTGGCCAAGGACCCCGCGGGGCTCGCGCTGCTCGTGTCGTCGCCCCGCCCCATCGGCGAATCGTGGAAGCGACTCCCCTACCTCGGGAACCTCTTCGAGGCCTTCCTTTACGGCAATCGCGTCCCGTCGTCCCGCATCCTCCTCGACGCGCGCCTCCCTTACCCGCTCTTTCTTCTCGCGCTCGAGCTCGTCGTCTACCTGCTCGTGCGCCGGTTCGCCCGCGGCGACCTCGCGCTCCCAGCCGCGCTCGTGGTGGGCCTCGAGCCGAACTTCGTCGCCCATGCCGCCTATGTCCACTCGGACGTCCCGGCGGCCTTCGCGTTCGCCGCGTCGGTGGCGGCCTGGCTCGCCTTCCTCCGCTCCGGACGACTGGCCACCGCGGCCGCGGCGGGCGCCGTCCTCGGCCTGGCGCTCGCGACGAAGTTCTCGGCGGTCCTCCTCGTTCCCATGCTGGCGGTCACTACCCTCGTCTGGCTTCTCCGGGAGGCCCGCGGGCCGGCCGCGTCCCCGACTCCCGGCCGCGCCGCCGCCGGGTTCGCCCTTGCCCTCGGGATCGCCGCCGCTGCCGTGCCGGCGCTTTACGCGGTCCACATGCGCGGTATGAAGCCGGAGTCCCGCGAGGAGGTGGTCCGGCACCACCTCGCCGTCCGGGGCGCGCCGCCCGGGCTCCTCGACCGGATCGACCGGCTCGCGCGCGTCAGCCCGCCGCTCGCCCACTACGCGGCCGGCCTCGCGGGCATTTCGCTTCAGAGCGAGCGCGGGCAGGGGGTGAACTTCCTGGAGGGGAAGTTGAGCCGGTCCGGCTGGTGGAGCTACTTCCCGAAGGCCTTCCTCTACAAGACGCCGCTCGCCCTCGTCCTCCTCGTCGCCGCCGGAGCCGTCCTCTCGGCCGGGGCATTCCGCTCGAGCGCCGTCCCGGTTGCCCTCGTCCTCGGCTCGGTCCTGTTCGTCCTCGCGGCCCTCCCCTCCGCCTACAACATCGGCGTCCGCCACCTCCTCCCCGTCGTCCCGCTCCTCGTCGTCGCGGCCGCCGCGGCGTTCGCCATCCGGCTCCCACGCGCCGCACCACCGCTCCTCTGGACGGTCGTGATCTTCGTCTTTGGCGCGACGCTCCGGAGCCACCCTCAGGAACTCGGGGCCTTCAGCTCCGTGGCGGGCGGTGCTGCGGCGGGACGCGACCTCCTCTCCGACTCGAACGTCGACTGGGGCCAGGACCTCTGGCGCCTCCGCGAGTGGGCGCGCTCGCGCGGGGAACGCCTCTCGGTCGCCTATTTCGGCGGCGCGACGGTCCGTTATGAGATGCCCGAGGCCCGAGACCTCCGCGCCGAGGCGGCCGACGCACCGATTCCGGAGGGCCTTTTTGCCGTCTCGGAATTCCTCCTCCGCGCAGGCCCGACGCTCTACCTCCTCTCGGCAGGCGATCCCGAGGCGGCCGTCTACACTGCCCGACTCCTCGCCGCCGTGCGAGACCGCGGGACCCTCGTCCACCGTGCGGGCGTCTCGCTGCCGGTCTTCCGCCTCGGTCCGGAACGGAGGCCGCTCGGGGCTGTCAGGGAACCCTGAGCCGGTAGACGTCCGTGACAGGGCTCCGGCCGACGCGGACCGCCCCGAGCGGCTCGATCGCGGTCTGCAGCTCCGCGGAGGCCCGCGAGCCGATAGGAAGGACGAAAAAGCGCTCGCCTCGTCCGGCGCGCACGGCCTCCCGGGCCTCGGCGGCGAGCCGCGCCTCGTCGATCCCCTCCTCGGCGTACCAGCCTGGGTGGCGGGTGACGTCGGACGGGAACCAGGTGACCGTTCCCTGAAGACCGTCGCGGGCGAAGAGGTACGAGAGCTCGGGCCCCCAGAACCCGACGGCCACGATGCCGGCCCCGGCGCGGACGGACGGTGCGAGACGCGCGGCCAGCTCCGTCCCGGGCGAGACCTGGGTCCAGCCGGGGCTCTGGAGGAGGAGGAAGACGGCTGCCGTTGCCGCCGCGACCTCCGCCGCGGGGCGCCGGGCCCGCGAGAGCGCGAGGGCGATAAGCGGAAGGAAGAGCACCGCGCCCCGCTCCGGCAGAAGGATCTGCGGCACGGCCAGGCCGGCCAGGAAGAATGCTGCAAGACCAGCCAGGACCGTCGACGACGCTTTGTCCCCCTCCCGGACCCCGAGGACGAGGAGCAGGACGCCGATCACCGCCGCTGCTAGCAGGAACGGGCTGGTGGCTCCCGTCGCGTCGATCCCGAGGACGGCGTTCGGGAGGAGGCGCGCCGCCGCATCCGTGAACGGCGGGGTGACGACCCATGCCATGGAAGCTCGGGGCTGGGAGAGAGCGATCGGAATCCACGGGCCCACCGCGGCGAGCCCCACCCCTCCCGCGAGGACCAGCCTGCGGCCCGGAACGTCCCGCGCGAAGGCGAGGGCCATCCCGAGGAGGGGGAAGGCCGCGAGGTAATGGGTCAGGACCGCCGCGGCCGCCAGAAGGCCCACGGCGATCGCGCGGGAAGGCGACGGACTCTCCCGAAGCGCCTGGAGCCGCTCGAACGCCGCGAGGGCGAAGAGCGAGGCGAGGGCGTATCCCCGGCCCTCCGCGCCGTAGGCCACCGCGACCGGGAAGAGCGCCCAGAGGGCTGCCCCGCTCCAGGCATCCCCGACGCCGGCGCGTCGTGCGCACCGGATGAGGAGCGGAACGTGGAGGACGGCGGCCAGAACCGAAAGGAGCCGGACGACGACGTCGGCCGGCCCGGGCGCCGGAAACGGCAGGAGGACCAGCCGCGAGAGAAGGTAGTGGAGCGGCGGG
>Ga0209538_1001070_pt1 | contig 14707 bp, 12 predicted proteins | sample BarGraNGADG00211_2_FD_184492 | JGI IMG/M metagenome (GOLD analysis project Ga0209538, IMG submission 184492) | Arctic peat soil microbial communities from Barrow, Alaska - Barrow Graham LP Ref core NGADG0004-211 (SPAdes) (version 2) | ecosystem: Environmental > Terrestrial > Soil > Wetlands >... | reverse complement strand
GGCTGCCGTCGCCGACCGGGCGGTGGTGGCGCCGGTGGACGAGGTGCTGGACGCCCTGGTACGCACACGCGACGCGGCGCAGCTCGCGGCCGGTGGCCGGCGCAGTCGGAGGAGCGGCGGATGACCCGCTTGCACGTCCCCGTCCCGGTGCGCTGGGCGGATCTGGACGCCTATGGACATGTCAACAACGTGGCGGTGCTCGGGCTCCTGGAGGAGGCAAGGATCGCGGCCTTCTGGCGCCACCCGGAGGGGGCCGAGCCCGCCTGGCCGACGGCGATCCTTGACGCCGCGCCGGGCGCGGGGACCGTGACGGTGGTGGCCCGGCAGGAGATCGAGTACCTGCTGCCGATCGACCACCGGCGCGACCCGCTCACCGTCGAGCTGTGGCTCGGCCGGCTGGGCGGAGCCAGCGTCGAGGTCTGCTACGAGGTGACCGACGAGGTCGGCGGGGTGCGGACCGTCTTCGTCCAGGCGCTGACCACACTGGTGATGATCGATGCGGCCACCGGCCAGCCCCGCAGGATCACCGCCGAGGAGCGCGCGGCGTGGCAGCCGTACTCCGGGCCACCGGTGCAGTGGCGGCGGCGGGGCGGGGACTGACCCTGCGGTGCTGCTCGCCGACGGGGGAGGAGATCGAGGCCGATCTGAGCCTCGGCCCGGTCAGCTGAGCAGCTGGGCACGCCGCTCCGCCTCGGCCTTCATGCCGCGCTGCATCCCGCCGAACACGATCCCGTGGAAGGGCGTCACCAGCCACCAGTAGAGCTGGCCGGCGAGCCCGTGCGGGTGGAACGTCGCGAGCTGACGCAGGGTGGCGCCGCCGTCGGGCTCCGGCCGGACCGCCAGTTCGAGCCAGGCGAGCCCGGGCAGCCGCATCTCGGCCCGTAGTCGGAGCAGCCGGCCCGGCACCACGTCCTCCACCCGCCAGAAGTCGACGGCGTCGTCGATCAGCAGGAGTTCCGGGTCCCGTCGACCGCGACGTAGCCCGGGTCCGCCCGACAACCGGTCGAGGACGCCCCGGACCTGCCAGGCCACCGGCCAGGAGTACCAGCCGTGCTCGCCGCCGACCGCCCGGAGCACCTGCCAGACGACGTCGGGCGGGGCGGCGACGCGGGTGCGCCGCTCGTCCCGGTACAGCGAGCCGCCGGCCCAGTCAGGGTCGGACGGCAGCGGGTCGCTGGGCGCGCCGGGCATCGACGCGGAGGACCACCGGGTGGTCACCTCGGCGTCCTGCACCCGTTGCAGGGCGAGGCGGACGGCGTCGTCGAAGGAGACCAGGCCGGCCGGCGGGTCCGGGACCCAGCGCGCGATGTCGTGCTCGTCGCAGACCACCTAGTGGATCAGGGACTCGACCAGGGGGCGGGCGATGCCGGCCGGCACCGGGGTGACCAGGGAGACCCACAGGCTGGAGAGGCGCGGGGTGAGGACCCCGACACCCACGATGACCCGTCGACGCAGGCCGGCGACGGCCGCGTACTGCTGCATCATCTGCCGGTAGGTGAGCACCTCCGGACCGCCGATGTCGAACGCGCGGCTGACCTCCGGCGGCATGTCCGCGCTCCCCACGAGGTAGCGCAGCACGTCGCGGATCGCGATCGGCTGGATCCGGTTGTCAACCCACCGTGGCGTTGTCATGGCCGGGAGCCGCTCGGTCAGGTACCGCATCATCTCGAAGGACGCCGAGCCCGATCCGAGGATGACAGCCGCCCGCAGCACGGTGGTCGGCACCCCGCAGGCGAGCAGGATCTCACCGACCTCCTTGCGGGACTCCAGGTGCGGGGAGGTGTCCTCGCCCTCCGGGAACAACCCGCCAAGGTAGACGATCCGGCCAACGCCGGCCTCGCGGGCCGCCCGCCCGAAGGTCAGTGCGCTGCGCCGGTCCCGGGCCTCGAACCGTCGTCCGGTGCCGAGGGAGTGGATGAGGTAGTACGCGATGTCGACCGCTTCGAGGGCGGCCGCGATCTGGTCCGGGTCGGCCGCGTCCGCCGCCACGACGTCCACCTGGTCGTACCACGGACGTCCACGCAGCCGGGTCGGGTTCCGGGCGATCGCCCGCACCCGGTATCCGGCATCGAGCAGCTCGGGGACCAGACGACCGCCGACGTATCCGGTCACGCCGGTGACCGCGACGAGAGGTCTCATCGACCAAGCGTAGGTTGCGCCCGGACGTCCGGCCCGACGGGCTCAGCCGAGCAGCTCGGCCACCGCCCGCTCGGCGGCGGCTCGGGTGCGCCGACGCCCGATCGTCCGGCCGCGCTCCCACAGATCGATCAGCCGGGGGTCGATGTAGGACGCCCGGCACACCGCCGGGGTGTTCCCGAGCTCCTCAGCCACCTCGCGGACCACCTGCGTGACCACCCGGCGTCGGCCCCGCTCGGAGGCCGGTGGCTCGACCGCGGCGAGGGCGGCGGCGGCCAGGACCGTCGCGTGCCAGGTCCGGAAGTCCTTCGGCCTGGCCTCGGCGCCGAGGCGGGCCTTGACGTCCTCCTGGATGTCGGCGGTCGTGACGTCGTGCCACCCGCCGTCCGCGTCCAGCCAGGAGAGCAGGTCCGGGTGGTCGTCGTCCCGTGCCACCAGGCCGCGGACCACGGTGCGGACCACCGGGTCGGTCACCTTCGCCTCGCGCCACTGGCCGGACTTCGCCGGGTAGGCGAACCAGACGCCGTCGCGGGCGACCTGCACGTGCTCGCGGCGCAAGGTGGCCAGCCCGATGCTGCCGTTGTCGCGGGCGTAGGACTCCCCGCCCGCCCGGAAGTACGCCTCGTCGAGCAGCCGGAACGCCAGGGCGAGGACCTTCGCTCTCGGGAAGCCGGGCAGGGCGAGGTCGGCGGCGACGCGGCGTCGCGCCCGCGGCAGCCGGTGGGCCAGGCGGAGGACGTTGTCGTGCTTGGCGCGGTCGCGTCGGGCCCGCCACTGCGGGTGGTACAGGTACTGGCGCCGTCCGGCGTCGTCGGTGCCCATCGCCTGGATGTGGCCGCTGGCGTCCGGGCAGATCCACACCTCGCGCCAGGCCGGCGGGATCACCAGGTCGCGGCATCGTGCGATCAGCTCCGGGTCGGTGATCCGGTTGCCCGCCTCGTCCAGGTAGGTCGCGCCGCGGCCCTGCCGGCGCCGGCTCCAGCCCGGATCGGTCGAGCGCACCCGGCGGAGTCGCGGCATGGGCCAAGTGTGCGGGCGGGTGCCCGACGCCGCGCGGCGGCTCAGGCGTCCGGAACCCGGATCATGCCCTCCTGCGCGATGCTCGCCACCAGGGTGCCGTCCTGGGTGTACACCCGGGCGGAGCTGAGCCCGCGGCCCCCGTGCGCGCTGGGTGCCGACTGCACGTACAGCAGCCACTGGTCAACGCGCACGGGCCGGTGCCACCACATCGCGTGGTCGAGGCTCGCGATCGACAGGCCTCGGGTGGCCCAGCTCAGCCCGTGCCGGCGGAGCAGCGGCTCGAGCATCACCTGGTCGCACGCATAGGCCAGCAGGGCCCGGTGCAGCACCTCCGACCCGTCCACCGGGCCGCGTGCCCGCATCCAGACCATCTGCCGGTCGGTGGGCGTCGCGGCCGGCCCCAGGTAGATCGGCTCTTCGACGTGCCGCAGGTCGAACGCGTTGGTCTGGGTCCAGAACTCGGCCACCGGGTGGTCCTGAGTCCCCAGCAGCTCCATCGCGCTGGGCACCGACTCCGGCGGCGGCGTGCGGGTGGGCGGGCTGTCCGCATGCTCAAGACCCACCTGCTCCACCTGGAAGGAGGTCGTCAAGGACAGGATCGGCTGCCCGCCCTGCAACGCGTGGGTGCGCCGGGCGCTGAACGACCGCCCGTCCCGCAGCCGCTCCACGGCGAAGGTGATCGGCTGGGTCACGTCGCCGGCCCGCAGGAAGTACCCGTGCACCGAGTGCGGGAGCCGGTCGGTGGGGACCGTACGGGCCGCGACCAGCAACGACTGAGCGAGCACCTGACCGCCGAACACGCGCCCGCCCGGCTGCGGCAGGGAGCCGCCGATGTAGGTGTCGTCATCGACCTGCTGCACATCCAGCACGTCAAGGAGGGTGCCCAGCGGGTCGGACGTCGGCGCGGTCATCGGTCTCCTTGTTCGAACCGGAGGCCCGGGTGGAAGGTGGGTCCCTTCCGGTCCGCCGTCACAGGCCGAGTTCCTGGAGCACGGGCAGCAGGGCGCGCACGGAGGCCCGGGCGTCCGCTGCGCTCTCGGCGGCCAGCGCGACGGCCGCAAGGTGCTCGCACCTCTCGCGAGAGGTGCGGCCGAGCACCGCGGCGACGTCGGCCAGCGCGCTCGGGGCCATCGACAGGCTGCTCGCCCCGAGCCCCACCAGCACCAGGGCCAGGGCAGGGTCCGCGGCGGCCTCCCCGCAGACCCCCACCGGACGCCCTTGCTGGGCGCCGCCACGGCAGGCGGCCGCCACCAGCTCGAGGACGGCCGGCTGCCACGGCGTGCACAGGTGCGCCAGCTCGGAGTTCTGCCGGTCAGCGGCCATGGCGTACTGCGTCAGGTCGTTGGTGCCGATGCTCCCGAAGGCCGCCCGGGACAGCAGCTGCCCGGCGCGCAGGGCAGCTGCCGGCACCTCGATGGTCACCCCGGCGGTGCTCAGGCCCTGTGCCGTGCACCGGCTGACGAACTCCTCGACGTCGGCGGTGGTCGTCACCATCGGGGCCATCACCCAGACGTCGGCGGCCGAGTCCGCCGCTGCCTCCGCGATCGCCGCGAGCTGGTCGTCGAGCAGCTGCGGGTGGGCGACGAAGGCGCGGAACCCGCGGACCCCGAGGGCCGGGTTGGGCTCCTCGGCGGAGGTGACGAAGGGCAGGGGGGTGTCGCTGCCGGCGTCGAGGGTCCGCACCACAACGATGCGGCCAGGGAACGACGCGAACACCCGACGGTAGGCATCCACCTGCTCGGCGTGGCCCGGCGCCTGGCGCCGGCCGAGGAAGCAGAACTCGGTGCGGAGCAGCCCGATGCCCTCGGCGCCGGCGTCCGCGGCTGTGCGGGCGTCCTCCGGCCGGCCGATGTTCGCCAGCAGCGGGATGTGATGACCGTCCAGCGTCCGGCCCTCGCCGGTGAACGAGCGGTGCGGGCGTGCGCCGGCCGCGGCCTGCGAGACCTCGTCGTCGGACGCGTCGATCGTGACGGTCCCGGCGCCGCCGTCCACGACCACCAAGGTCCCTTCGGTGAGTCGCGCCGCGCCGTGCACCCCGAAGACCGCGGGGATGCCGAGGGCCCGCGCCAGGATCGCGGTGTGCGAGACCGGGCCGCCGCGCGTCGTGATGATGCCCCGGGTCCGGGCCGGGTCGAGCATCGCCACCTCCACCGGGCTCAGGTCGGTGGCGACCAGGACGTAGGGGTGGCCGGGATCGGGCACGCCCGGACGGCTGCGCCCGGTGAGCGCCGCAACCACGCGGTCGCGGACGTCGATGACGTCCCAGGCGCGTTCCGCCATCGGGCCGCCGAGGGCGTGGAGGTCGTCGATGATCCGGGTTGCCGCTTCCCAGACCGCCCGGGCCGGTCCGACGTCCTCGCCCACCAGTGCCTGGGCGGTGGCGACCAGCGAGGGGTCGGTCGCCATCATCGCGGTGGCCTCGAGCACGGCCCTTGCCTCGCCGGTGGTGGCCTTGCCGGCCTCTTCGAGCTCGGCGCGGACCCGGGCTGCGGCGGCCGGGATCTGCTCGGCATCCGGTGCGCCCGGCTGGGTGGAGCTCGGGGGTGGCACGTGCGGTGGTGCGACGACCACGGGGCCGGCGCCCCGGCCGGGGCTCACCCCCACACCGGTCAGCGTGCGCTCGGGCATGTGCATCCTGTCGTGGGTGACTGTCGCGGTCGGGCCTGCCGGCCACCGGCGTTCTGCGCCATTCTTGCGCAGGTAGGCTGGGCGCCGGGGCATGCAGGCGGGAGGCACTCGGACGGACGCCGACCCATGCGGCCACGACGGGAGACCATGATGACCAAGGCGGAGCAGATCCTCGCGGCCCTCGGCGGCGTCGAGAACATCGTCCAGCTCGAGCCGTGCATCACGCGCCTGCGGGTGGAGGTCGCCGAACCCGACCAGCTCGACGAGGAGGCCCTGCGGGCCAGTGGCGCGCTCGGCGTCGTGCGCTCCGGCCGGATCATCCAGGTGGTGGTAGGGCCCGAGGCGGACGCGCTCGCGGCGGACATCGACACCCTGCGCTGAGCCCCGCGTGCCCACCCCGCTGCGGGTGCTGGCCCCGGTCGCGGGTACCGTCCGCGACCTGGCCGACGTGCCGGACGCCGTCTTCGGCCAGGGCATCGTCGGGCCCGGGCTGGCGATCGACCCCCTCGACGGCGAGGTCTGCGCTCCGCTCACGGGCATTGTCGTGGCGGCACGCTCGCACGCCCTCGTGGTCCGCGGCGACGGTCGGGACGTGCTGGTCCACCTGGGGGTCGACACGGTGAACCTAGACGCGTCGGGGTTCCAGCTGCTGGTCCGCATCGGCGAGCCGGTGACGGCCGGTGCAGCCGTGCTGCGCTGGGACCCGGCCGCGGTCGCCCGCGCCGGTCTGTCGCCGCTGTGCCCGGTGGTGGCATTGCAGGCCAAACCCGGGGCGGTCCGCCTCCTGGTGCGGCCGGGCGATGTGGTGAGACGGGGTGCTCCGGTCCTGGACTGGACGTGAACCGCCGGGACTATGGTGTCGTCAGCATCGCCGGAAGCGGGGGGACGATGAGGAGTCAGCTGCACACCACCACGCAGGTGGTGTCACCGATGAGCGGGACCGTCGTTGCCCTGTGCGACGTGCCTGACCCGGTGTTCGCCGCCCTGATGATCGGCCCTGGCCTGGCGATCCTCCCCGATGAGCCGGACGCGGAGGAAGCCGTCCGGATCATTGTGGTGGCCCCGGTGGGCGGTCGCATGGTGAGCGTCTACCCGCACGCGGTGGTGGTGGCCCTCGACGCCGACCGGTCGGTCCTGGTGCACCTTGGCGTCGACACCGAGGACCTGGCAACTGCTTGCTTCGACGTTGCGGTCGAGGAGGGCGAGCTGGTGCTCGCCGGCCAGCCGCTGCTCGCGTGGTCGCCGGAGTGCGTCCGGATCAAGGACCGTTCGGTCCTGTGCCCGGTGGTGGCGCTGCAGGCCGAGCCCGACGACGTCGCGATCCTGGTCGAACCCGGAGACCGGGTGGCCGAGGGCCAGGCCGTGCTGAGCTGGCGCTGAGGCTCAGAGCCCCTGCTCGCCCGAGCCGTCGCGCTCGCCCGACACGCCGCGCTCGTCGGGGCCCGCGCGCTCGACGACCACCTCGTGGACCACCTCGCGGCGGGGGAGGGCGAGCGGGATCTTCGCGGCGGCGAACCGCTCCCGGATCCGACCGCGCAGGGCTCGCTGCACCACCCACTGCTGGGCCGGCGCCACCTTGATCATCAGTCGCAGCCGCACCGACTCCGCGCTGAGGTCCTCGAAACCGGTGACCTCGGGATCCCCGAGCAGGTGTGGGCCGAGGTCCTCGTCGGCCGCGATGTCCTCGGCGGCCTCCTGGAGCACCTGCTTGGCCCGCTCGACGTCACCGTCGTACGCGATGAGGACCTCCACGCGTGCCCGGGACCAGCCCTGGGTCATGTTGCCGACCCGCTGCACCTCCCCGTTGCGCACGTACCACAGCGTCCCGGACAGGTCCCGGAGCTGGGTCACCCGCAACCCGATCGCCTCCACCATGCCGGTGGCCTGCCCGACGTCGATCACGTCGCCGACGCCGTACTGGTCCTCGATCAGCATGAAGATCCCGGACAGGAAGTCCTTCACGAGCGTCTGAGCACCGAAGCCGAGGGCCACGCCGAGGACACCGGCCGAGGCCAGCACCGGACCCAGGTCCCAGGCGTTTATGTTGGCGATGATGGTGATCACGACGATGCCGATCACCAGGGCGGCGGTCGAGCGCAGCACCGACCCCATGGTCTCGGCGCGCTGGACCCGGCGGGCGATCACCAGCGGGTCCGAGTCCCCGCCCGCGACGCCGGTGCGGACCAGCAGTCCACGGGCCTTGCGCCGGACCGTCGACCCGCCCGCGACGACGGACCGCACGGTGCGGGTGACCAGCCACCGGGCGATGCTCAGCGCGACGACCGCGGCGGCGATCGTGATCAGGGTCTGCAGGGGCGCGCCGACGATCCAGTCGAACCACCGGACCGCGCTATCGGTGACCTCGGCAGGGACGGTCGGAACGGGGATAGGTGTCACCCCGGCAGGCTACTGGCCACCGGGAGGCGGTGTCGTGGGGCGGCGGCGCCGTCGCCGCTGTTCGCCTGACTTGGCGCTGCACCCGAGCGCCGCGCGTGCGGGCCCTTCAGGCTCTGGCAGGATCGGGAGCGTGGCTGAGCCCGATGCACCGATGCCTTTGCTCGCCCTGGCTGAGCGGTACGGGGTCGTGCCCGACTACCGGGACTTCCGCGGTGGCCACCGGCACGTCACGGCGGCGACCCTGGTCGCAGTGCTCGGTGCGCTGGGAGTTGACGCCTCCTCGCCGGAGCGCGTCGACGTCGCGCTGGAGAACGTCGAGAACGAGGTGTGGCGGCGGATGCTGCCCCCCGTGATGGTGCTGCGCTCCGGCGCCGCTGGGCGGGTAGCGGTCCACGTCGACGACGGCGCCCCGGTGGAGGCCTGGATCGAGCTCGACCGGGAGTCCGGTGGCGGGCACCGTCCGCTGGCCCAGCTCGACGTCTATGTCGCACCTCGCACGGTGGACGGGCGGCTGGTCGGACGGGCCACCGTCGAGCTGCCGGACGACCTGCCGCTCGGCTGGCACACGATGGTGGCCGAGAGCGGCAAGACCGCAGCGCGCTGCGCCGTCGTGGTCACCCCGGACCGGCTGCAGCTGGTGCGGGGGCTGGACGAGCGGCGCGCCTGGGGCTTCATGGCGCAGCTGTACTCGGTGCGGTCCGAGCAGTCCTGGGGGATCGGCGACCTGGCCGACCTGCGCGACGTCGCCTGGCTCGCCGGGCGACGCACCGGAGCGGACTTCCTGCTGATCAACCCGCTGCACGCGGCGGAACCCGTCACCCCGCTCACCCCGTCGCCGTACCTGCCGAGCACCCGGCGGTTCGTCAACCCGATCTACCTGCGGGTCGAGGAGATCCCGGAGACGGCGTACCTGCCCGTCGCGGAGCGCAGCCTGGTGGAGTGGCAGGCCGAGGCCGCCCGGCCGCTGAGCACCGACCCCGGTCCGATCGACCGGGATGCGGTCTGGGAGGCCAAGAAGGTCGCCCTCGAGGTGGTGTTCGCAGCGCCGCGCAGCCGTGCCAGGCAGGCCCGCTTCGACGCGTTCCGCGCCGAGCAGGGCGAGGGGCTGGAGGACTTCGCGACCTGGTGCGCGCTGACCGAGCACTTCGGCGGGCAGGAGTGGCCGCTCGAGGTCCAGGACCGGCACTCCGACGCCGTGCAGCGGCTGCGGACCGAGCTCGCCGACCGGATCACCCTGCACTGCTGGCTGCAGTGGGTGGCGGACGAGCAGCTCGCCGCTGCGCAGGCCGACGCACTGCAGGCCGGGATGCGGCTGGGGATCATGCACGACCTGGCCGTCGGCGTGCATCCAGAGGGCGCCGACGCGTGGGCGATGGTCGACGTGCTGGCGCAGGGAGTGTCCGTCGGGGCGCCCCCGGACATGTACAACCAGCAGGGCCAGGACTGGTCGCAGCCGCCGTGGCGCCCCGACGCCCTGGCCCGGGCCGGGTACCGGCCCTATCGGGAGATGCTCCGCACCGTGCTGCGGCATGCCGGCGCCATCCGGATCGACCACATCATCGGCCTGTTCCGGCTGTGGTGGATCCCTCAGGGCCGCGGCGCCCGGGACGGCGCCTACGTGCGGTACGACCACGAGGCACTGATCGGGATCCTGTGCCTGGAGGCGTACCGGGCCGGCGCCGTCGTGATCGGTGAGGACCTTGGCACCCTCGAGCCGTGGGTGCGGGACTACCTGAGCGACCGCGGGATCCTGAGCACCTCGGTGCTCTGGTTCGAGCGGGAGGGTGACGCGTTCCGGCCGCCGGAGCAGTACCGGCGCCTGACCCTGGCCACCGTGACCACGCACGACCTGCCCCCGACAGCCGGCTACCTCGCCGGGGAGCACGTGGAGCTGCGCCAGCGGCTTGGCCTGCTCACCGAGCCGGTCGAGGCGGTGCGAGCCGACGCCTGGGCCGAACGGAGCGAGATGCTCGAGCTGCTCGGCCGCCGCGGGCTGGTGGGCGCGGATCCCTCCGAGCGGCAGGTGATCGAGGCGATGCACCGCCTGGTGCTGGCCTCACCTGCGGTCCTGGTCGGTGTGTCGCTCGCTGACGCGGTGGGGGAGCGTCGGGCCCAGAACCAGCCCGGGACCGACACCGAATACCCCAACTGGAAGGTCCCGCTGGCGGACTCCGCCCAGCGCCTGGTGATGGTCGAGGACCTCTTCGACAACCCCCGGCTGCGGTCGCTGGTCGCGGCCCTTCGGAGGTAGGTCGGCCTCCGGCATCCGGACGGCGTCTCGCGTCCGGACGGCGACCGCCACACCGGCGGCGACCAGGCGGGCGACTCCGCGGTACCAGAGCACGAAGGCCACGGCCGTCATGATCACCGCCTGGTAGAGCAGCGTCGAGCCCTCGACGACCGTCGGCGCGCGCACGCGCTCGGGCGAGACGAGCGCGCCTGCTGCGAGCAGGACGTCGCCCGCGTCCTTGCTGCGGAGCTTCGCGACCTCAGGGGTGCGCGCCGGTGACCGCTGTCGGCCGGACCTGTCCCAGGGTCTCGATCGCGACGACGTACTGCCGGGCGGCACGGATCGAGGCGACGAACGCATCCACGCACTGCGGCTCGACACACATCTTCGGGTCGTGTGTGGCATAGGCGACGATGGCGGCGGCCTTGGCGCCGAGGTCGTGGCCGCTCACGTTCGCGGCACGCCGCCAGCTCGGGTACCCGGCGTAGGCCACCAGGGTGTGCTCGGCGGGAGACATCCGAGCCGCCTCGTGGGCGAAGAAGGCCGTCGCGGTGTGGTCGGCGTTGTCGCCGGCGCCGAACTCGATGGTCCAGTCCTGGGTCCGGACCGTGCCTGCCCCGAAGTCGTCCATGAGCCCCGTGAGGGTCCGCTGCAGCGACTCGCGGTCGTAGGTCGCCGTGCCGTCGACCGCGCTGATGGTCGGGATGTCGCCCTCCCACAGGCGCTTCAGGCTCTCGAAGTCGTGGATCCGGTTGCCGGTGCCGCGGCGGTTCCCGTCCGGCAGGCGCATGAAGACCAGGGAGATCGCCGGGGCTGCGTCGAGGGTCACCGTCGTGAGGTCGTTCCCGGCGATCGCGATGGTCGTCGCGGTCCACGCGTCGTCGGCCCCCGCCATGATCGCGTAGGCGGCCCGGACCCCGTCCTCGCGGCGCGGCCAGTAGGAGTCGTCGCGGTTGGCATCGCCCGTTGTGACGAACACGGTCCGCACGCAGTGCCCCGCCTCGATGTCGCGCAGGATGTCGGGGTTCACGAAGAGCAGGTCGTCATCGGGGTGGGCGACGATCTGCATCGTGTGCGCCGTGCAAGTCTCCGGGGTCGTCACCGTCACCGTCACCGCCGCCGCCGCCGTGGCACGCAACGCGGGCAGCAGGAGCGTCACGGTGGTCACTCCCATGCTGATGACGACGGCGACGATCAGCATGACGGCGGTGGGGAGCACGACACTGAGGCCGACGGCGACAGCGCGCGACCGCCGTCGGGACCTCGTGGTCACGTCTCGTCGCCTCAGTCCGCCATCGGTGGGTCAGCACGGTCAGGGGTCGACCTCCGATCGGCCAACGGTTCGGGCGAGGGTCACGTCGAGGTCGGCCGGGTGGGGAGTGGACCGGGACAAACGATAGCGAAGAGCCCAGGCTCGTCTGGGCGGCGGCGGGGGTGAAGTCGCGTGTTGTTCGCTCGGCCCCTGCGCCGTCAGGCCCGGTCGCGCTCCTGCGCCGCCAGCGCTCGGCGCACGCCGTCGCGGTTCTCCACGACCAGCCGGCGCAGGGCCGGGTGGCGGTCGCCGAGCTCGCCAAGCCAGGCATCCGTCCGGGCCAGCAGGTCGACCCCGGTCCCGGCGAGCAGCGTGGGGTACAGACCCACCACGATGTTCTGCGCCATCTCGTTGGTCCGCGAGGTCCAGACCCGCTCCAGCGCCTCGAAGTAGGGCTCGACGAACGGCTCCAGCAGGGCGACGTCGTGCACCCGGTCGAACCCGCCGATCGTCGAGGTCTGCAGGGTGTTGCTCAGGGCGTCGGCGTCCACGACGGCCGCCCACGCGGCGGACTTTGCCTGTGCCGTCGGGATCGCAGCCCGCGCCGCGGTTGCGGCCCGCTCCCCGGAGGCTGTGGCGTCCCGTTCCAGCTCCGCGGCGATCTGGGCCTCGCCGGCACGCCCACCCGCCACCAGCGAGATCAGCAGGTCCCACCTCAGGTCGGTGTCGACGCTCAGCCCGGCAAGGGGTGCGGTCTCCCCGAGGAAGCCCGCGACGGCGTCGAGCTGGGCCGTGGTGGCCGCCCGTGCGGCGTACGCCTTGACCAGCTGCAGCTGCGCGTCGCTGCCCGCCGGGGCGGCCCCGGCCAGCTCCCGGAGCCGGTCCGCCGCCGCTGCCGACGTCGCCGCCCGGTGCTCCGGGGCGAGGTACAGGTCGATCGCGGTCGTGAGCTGGCGCAGCAGCACCAGCACCACCGAGGAGTCCGTCTCGTTGGCGATGTTGCCGAGCACGAGGTCGATGAACCGGCGCGCGGCCCACTCGCCGTCGCGGGTCATGTCCCATGCGGCCCCCCACACCAGCGTGCGCGGCAGGGAGTCGGTGAACGCGTGCAGGTGCTCGGTTGCGACGGTGAGGGAGTCGGCGTCGAGCCGGACCTTGGCGTAGGCGAGGTCGTCGTCGTTGACCAGCACCAGTGACGGGCGGCTCCGGCCGAGCATCTCCGGCACCGAGGTGCGGGGACCGTTGATGTCCAGCTCGGCGCGGACCATCCGGTCGAGCCGCGCCTTGCCGTCCGGCCCGGCGACGACGTCGTACCCGCTGACGGCGAGCCGGTGCGGTCGCTGCACGGGGTGCTCGGCCGGCACCTCCTGCAGCACCTCGAACGCGGTGATGATGTCGTGGGCGTCGGTCTCCATCTGCGGGCGCAGCAGGGTGACGCCGGCGCGCTCCAACCAGAGCGCCGACCAGGCCCGCAGGTCACGCCCGCTGGTCCGTTCGAGCTCGACGAGCAGGTCGCGCAGCTCGGTGTTCCCCCAGGCATGGCGGGCGAAGTAGGCCCGGACGCCGGCGAAGAACTGCTCCTGACCCACCCAGGACACCAGCTGCTTGAGCACCGAGGCGCCCTTGGCATAGGTGATCCCGTCGAAGTTGACCTGGACGTCCTCCAGGTCGCGGATGTCGGCGACGATCGGGTGCGTCGAGGGCAGCTGGTCCTGCTTGTAGGCCCAGGACTTCTCCATCGAGGAGAACGTGGTCCAGGCGCTGGTCCAGCGGGTCGCCTCGGCGGTGGCCAGGGTGGACACGTACTCGGCGAAGGACTCGTTCAGCCACAGGTCGTCCCACCAGCGCATGGTCACCAGGTCGCCGAACCACATGTGCGCCAGCTCGTGCAGGATCGTCGCCGCGCGGCGCTCGACGGTCGCTTCCGCCACCTTGGACCGGAAGACGTAGCTCTCCAGGAACGTCACCGCCCCGGCGTTCTCCATGGCTCCCGCGTTGAACTCGGGCACGAAGACCTGGTCGTACTTGGCGAACGGGTACGCCATCCCGAACAGGTCCTCGTAGAACGCGAAGCCGGCTCGCGTGATGTCGACGATGTTGTCGGCGTCCAGGTGCTCGGCCAGCGAGGCCCGGCACAGCACGCCGAGCGGGATCGTCCGTCCGTCGCTGCTGGTCAGCGCCGACGTCTCGCGGTGGTACGGGCCGGCGATCACGGCTGTCACGTAGCTCGCCAGGCGCGGCGTCGGCTCGAAGGACCACGTTGCGGCGCCGGCGTCCTGCCCGCCGTTGCGGTTGACGCCGCCGGGGACGGCGACCGGGGCGGGCGTGGGGGAGTTGGAGGTCACGGTCCAGTGCGCCGGGGCCGTCACGGTGAAGCGGAAGGCCGCCTTCAGGTCAGGCTGCTCGAACACCGCGAACACGCGTCGGGAGTCGGCGACCTCGAACTGGGAGTACAGGTACACCTCGTCGTCCACCGGGTCGACGAACCTGTGCAGGCCCTCACCGGTGGTCATGTACGCGCAGTCCGCCGCCACGCGCAGCTCGTTGTGCTCCGCGAGGTCGGCAAGCGCGATCCGGGAGTCGGCGACCACACGGGCGACGTCCAGCTCTCGGCCGTTGAGCTCGACGGTGTGCACGCGGGGGGCGATCAGGTCGATGAAGGTGCCCGCACCCGGTGTCGCGTCGAACCGCACCACCGTGCTGGACGCGAACGTGTCCGGTCCGGTCGTCAGGTCGAGCACGACGTCGTAGGACTCGACCTGGACGACGGCGGCGCGGCCGTGCGCCTCGGCGCGCGTGAGGTTCTCTGCGGGCACGGTGGTGCTCCTCGGATGATCAACATGTGGGCGTTCCGGCGATCCTCCCACGTCACGGCTGCCTGGCCGGTCGGGCGGCCCTCCGGGAGCAGCGCCGGCTCGACGGGCGCCGGGGCGTCCCTTGCCGTCGGCGGCCTCGCGTCACCCGTTTCGTCGTGTCATGCTTCCGTCGGTGGTCGGGCGAGGAGGAGAACAGATGGCAGGTCGTGGGGAGCTCCCACAGGCACG
>Ga0209538_1001069_pt1 | contig 14708 bp, 12 predicted proteins | sample BarGraNGADG00211_2_FD_184492 | JGI IMG/M metagenome (GOLD analysis project Ga0209538, IMG submission 184492) | Arctic peat soil microbial communities from Barrow, Alaska - Barrow Graham LP Ref core NGADG0004-211 (SPAdes) (version 2) | ecosystem: Environmental > Terrestrial > Soil > Wetlands >... | reverse complement strand
GGCGCGCCTCGTGGCCGAGCAGCGCTTCGCGCTCGATCGTCTCGTGCCCGAGCACCTGAGCCTGTTGCGGTTTCTTGCCAAGCCGGGCGTTCAGGAGAACGGCTCAGGCTCCTCGCAGCGGCGGTAGGCTGCAGCTCGAATGGATCGGTCTCGAGCTGCGTCCCATGAAGCGCGCAGGGGTCTACGCCGGTCTACTGGTAATGGCGCAGCGCCGCCTGGAGCTGAAAGGGACCGCTCTCTACGAAACGGGTCTGATCGACCGGGAGCGAGAGGATCCGCCCCGACTCGCGGAAAATCCAGCCCCGCGCGTCGGCGAAGGGGACGACGTCCAAGAGCATCACCGTCGGACCTTCTTCGGGTCGAGCGCCTGAAAGGCATATTTCCTCGAGGAGTCGGCTGTAGGCGCGCGGGCCGAGCGGGGGCTCCGTCTCTTCGGCCGGCGGGCCGTCTGCCGCAAGCTGTTCCAAGAGGACGCGCTCCGACTGGATCGACGCGCACCCTTTGAAGAAGCGCTGCAATAGGCCCCGGACGCGGAGAATCCGGTCGGGCTCGAGCAGGGGACCCTCGATGAGGAGCGACTCGTCGGGACCGTCCACCAGAGACAGCGTGCATCCTCGCGCTTCGAAGCTCTCGCGCCAGCGCGCGAGCAGGGGCTCCAGGATTTCCGTGATGCGGGAATCGAGATCGGGGGGGCGATTCGTGATTTCGTGGTCGAAGTCGCAAACGAAGCGCCCGAGGAGCTCGTCGCTCACGTCGGCGAATGCCAGGCGGGCGAAGATGGTCGGCCCGAGCAGGTTCACTCCGGTCTCCTGAGCCGTCGCGAAGAACGGGCTGAAGCGCTCCATGGCGATGCGGTAAAGGCCTCGCGGCGGCTGCAGGTGCATCAGCCGAGGGATGGCGCGTGCGACGTCCTCGTACCATTCGAGCCGCTCTCCCGGCAACGAGAACAGAAAGTGCCAGGTGCACCGGACGTCGTAGGCCATCAGCCACTTGAGCGTCTGGATGTTATCGATGGCGGAGGTTCCCTTGTGCATGAGGTGGAGCGCCGGAGTGGACAGGCTCTCGACCCCTAGAAACGCGTGGAACACGCCAGCCCGTGCCAGGGTCGCGGCATCTTCCCTGCGCACGGTGGGCCGCACTTCCCAGTGAAAGGCGTAGCCCTTGTGCATCTCGGCGAGGCGGGGCAGGAGGGTCCGGAAGTAGTCGTTGCTCAGGATGCTGTCGACCACCATGAAGCGTGTCTTGCCGTGACGGGTGCGAAGGGTCTCCAGATCGTTCAGGACGCGGTCAGGGCTCTTGGGGCGGAAGGTCATCCGGTCCGAGTTGTAGCTGCAGAAAACGCAATGCTGGCGGGCGCCCCACCAGCATCCGCGGGCCGTCTCGACGGGAATCCAGAACGGCAGGTCGAGACGGTCGTCCCAGCTGGCGCGCAACGCATTTAGCTGTTCGAAGTAGTCGTGGTAGTCGGGCAAAGGTGCCCGCTCGACTTCGGGATCGGGCGCACCGTCCAGCTGGCTGACGAGCCGATCACCCTGGCGGTAGCTGATCCCACGCAGTGAGTCGAGACCGTATCCCTGCTCGCCGCGAAGGGCGCGGACGATCGGGACGATCAGCTCGTCGGCCTCGGTGTGGCAGACGAGGTCGAAGACGGGAAAGGCCTCGAGGAGCGCATACCCCATGTCGCCGGAAGCCTCGTAGCCTCCGATCAGGAAGCGCGTCCCTGGGGCCAGCCGACGGATGGCCTCGGCGAGGCGGACGTTGGCGCGCGTCCGCGAGTAGGCGGCCGAGAAGCCGACGATGTCGTGGCCGCCGGCGACGACGCGCCTGGCCGAGCGGAGGATGAAGTCGTCCACGCGAGAGCGCACACGGGGCAGGAGAGTCCGGAAACCGGGCTCGAAGTTGCGGTCGGGAAGGAGCGCCAGGTATCGCGCGTCCCGCTGGTCGTCCGGCGGAGCGAAGAACCACTCGCTGGCGAGTTCGTTGGAGAGGTCGTCGCCGATCAGCTCGTAGCGCCTCAAGGCCTCCTCGGCCGTGTCGCCGAGATCCGGCAGGAGGTCGAGGTTGAAGTTGTAGACGGTCGAGGGAAGACCGGACTCGGCGAGGGCGGACTTCAGGATGCCGAGGGCGATCGGCGGCATCGTACAGCGGTGGAACGGCATGCTGACGAAGGCCACGGCGGGCGGCTTCTGTTCGACGCGGCCTGGGTCTGCAGGGTGGCTCATGCTCGATACACTCTACCGGTACCGGCGATACGCCGCCTCGAGCTTGAAGGGACCGCTCTTGACGTAGCGAGTCTGGTCGACGGGGAGTGAGAGGATCCGTCCCGATTCCCGGTAGATCCAGCCGCGCTCGTCGGCGACCGCGACCACGTCCGAGAGAGTCACCGCCGGACCCTCCTCGGGTCGAATTCCCGTGAAGCAGAGTTCCTCGAGGAGCTTGCCATAGGCGCGAGGGCCGAGGGGAGGCTCGAAGCCCTCGGCCGCCTGGCCGTCCGCCGCGAGCCGCTCCAAGAGGACGCGCTCCGACTGGATCGTCTCGCACCCTTCGAGGAAGCGCCGCAGCAGACCCCGCACGCGGAGGATCCGATCGGGCTCGAGCAGGGGACCCTCGACGAGCAGCGATTCGTCGGGGCCGTCGACGAGCGAGAGGGTGCACCCCCGCGCCTCGAAGCTCTCGCGCCATCGTGCGAGATGGGGCTCGAGGATTCCCCGGATCCTGGCGTCGAGATCTGGAGGTCGATTCCGGATCTCGTAGTCGAAGTCGTACACGAGGCGCTCGAGGAGATCGTCGCTCACGTCGTCGAAGGCCATCCGGGCGAAGGCGGTCGGTCCCAGAAGCTCGATTCCCATCCCCTGTGCCTGCGAGAAATACGGACTGAATCGCTCCACGCCGATGCGATGAGGGCCTCGGGGCGGATCCAGGTGCATCAGCCGCGGAAGGACCCTAGCCACGTCGTCGTACCACTCGAGCTTCTCGCCGGGTAGCGAGAAGAGAAAATTCCAGGTGCACTTGATCTGATAGGCCATGAGCCACTTCATGGCCTGGATGTTGTCGATGGCAGTGGTCCCTTTGTTCATCGTCCGGAGCGCCGGAGTGGAGAGGCTTTCGATCCCAGGCTGGACCCACGCGACCCCGGCCTGCGACAGGGCGGCCACCTTCGTCCGTCCGAGGTTGGGCCTGACCTCCCACTCGAGAAGGTAGTCCTTCTTCAGCTCGGCGAGGCTGGGCAGGAGAGTCCGGAAGTAGTCGTTGTTCAGGACGTTGTCCACGACGAGGAAACGCTTCACGCCGTGTTTCGCGAGGAGGGCGTCGAGGTCGGTCAGGACGCGACCGGGGCTCTTGGAGAAGTAGCGGATGCGGTCCCCGTTCACGCTGCAGAAGATGCAGTGCTGGCGGGCGCCCCACCAGCACCCCCGCGCCGTCTCGATTGGAAGGTACGACGGGAGGTCGAGATCCTTGTCCCACGAGGTGCGCAGAGCGTTCACGTGCTCGAAGTAGTCGTCGTAGTCTGGCAGCGGTGTCCGCTCGAGGTCGGGGGGAGACGCCCCGTCCGTCTGCGTGACAAGCCGATCTCCTCGCCGGTAGCTGATGCCGCGCAGGGCGTCGAGCGAGTACCCGGGCTCGCCACGCAGCGCGCGGACGATCGGGACGATTAGCTCTTCGGCCTCCGTGTGGCAGACGACGTCGATGACCGGAAAGGCCTCGAGGAGGGCTCGTCCCATGTCGCCGGAGGTCTCGAGGCCGCCGAACAGGATGCGGGTCCGGGGGGCCAGCCGCCGGACGGCCTCGGCGAGCATGACGTTGGCGCGCGTCCGGCCGAGAGAAGAGGAAAGGCCGACGATGTCGTGGCGTCCCGCCGCCACCCGCTGCGCCCAATGTGAGACCAGATCGTCGACGCGGGATCGGAGCCGGCGGAGGACGGCGAGCTGGTCTGGTCCGAAGCCGCAGCTCGAAAGCAGGTCCAGGTAGCGCTCGTCCCGGTCGACTTCCGGCCGTGCAAAGAGCCATTCCCCTACCAGCGCACTGGGGAAACGCTCGCTGATCCCTTCATAGAGCTTGAGCGCTTCCTCGGCCGTCTCGTCCAGCTCCGGCAGCAGGTCGAGGTTGAGGTTGTAGATCGTGGACGGCAGGTCGACGGCGGACAGGGCCGATTTCAGGATGCCGAGACCGATCGGCGGCATGGTGCAGCGGTGGAAGGGCATGCTGACGAAGGCCACGGCGGGCGGCTTCTGGTCGACGTTGCCTGGGTCTGCAGCGTGGATCATGCTCGAAAGACGCTACCGGTACCGGCGATATGCCGCCTCGAGCTGGAAGGGGCCGCTCTTCACGTAGCGCGTCTGGTCGACCGGGAGCGAGACGATCCTTCCCGACTCCCGGAAGACCCAGCCGCGCTCGTCGGCGAGCTCGACGACGTTCGAGAGCGTCACCTCCGGACCCTCATCGGGGCGAACGCCGGTGAAGCAGAGCTCCTGGAGGAGTTTGCCGTAGGCCCGCGGGCCGAGGGGAGGCTCGAAGTCCTCGGCTGCCGGGCCGTCGACTGCAAGACGCTCCAGAAGGGCGCGCTCCGGCTGGATCGACTCGCACCCCTTGAGGAATCGTCGCAGCAGGCCTCGGACCCGGAGGATTCGATCGGCCTCGAGCAGAGGTCCCTCGACGAGCAGCGACTCGTCGGGTCCGTCGACGAGAGACAGAGTGCACCCTCGCTCCTCGAAGCTCTCGCGCCACCGCGTGAGAAGGGGCTCCAGGGTTTCCATGATGCGGAGATCGAGATCCGGAGGTCGATTCTGGAACTCGTAGTCGAAGTCGTACACGAGGCGCTCGAGGAGATCGTCGCTTATGTCGTGGAATGCCAGGCGTGCGAAGACGGTCGGTCCGAGTAGCTCGATTCCCATCTCCTGCGCCTGCGAGAAGTAGGGGCCGTAGCGCTGAAGCCCGATGCGAGTCGGTCCGATGGGTGGAGGAAGGTGCATCAGCCGTCGGAGGGACGGTGCGACCTCCTCGTACCACTCGAGCCGCTCGCCTGGAAGCGAGAAGAGGAAGTTCCAGCTGCACTTGATCTGATAGGCCATGAGCCACTTCATGGCCTGGATGTTGTCGATGGCCGTGGTCCCCTTGTTCATGGTCTGGAGCGCCGGAGTGGACAGGCTCTCGATCCCCGGCTGGACCCACGCGACCCCGGCCTGTGCCAAGGCGGCCACCTTCGCCCGTCCGAGGTTGGGTCGCACCTCCCACTCGAGGAGGTAACCTCTCCTCCGCTCGGCGAGAGCGGGCAGGAGCGTCCGGAAGTAGTCGTTGTTCAGGATATTGTCCACGACGAGGAAGCGCTTCACGCCGTGTCTCGCGTGGAGAGCTTCGAGGTCGCTCAGGACGCGTTCGGCGCTCTTGGAACGAAAGGTCATCCGGTCACCGTTCAGGCTGCAAAAGGTGCAGTGCTGGCGGGTGCCCCACCAGCATCCCCGCGCCGTCTCGATCGGAACGTAATGAGGAAGCTCGAGAGTGCTGTCCCACGTTCCGCGCAGGGAGCGCACCTCGTCGAAATAGTCGTCGTAGTCCGGCAGCGGTGTCCGTTCCATGTCCGGGTGGGAGAGGCCACCCATCCGGGTGACGACTCTCTCGCCCTGCCGGTAGCTTACGCCGCGCAACAACTCGAGCGAGGTGCCGGGTTCGCGACGCAGGGCGCGGACGATCGGGACGATCAGCTCGTCGGCCTCCGTGTGACAGACGAGATCAATGACCGGAAAGGCCTCGATGAGGGCGCGCCCCATGTCGCCCGAGGCGGCGAAGCCGCCAAGCAGAATACGCGTTTCGGGCGCTAGCCGAAGAATAGCCTCGGCAAGCCTCACGTTGGCGCGCGTCCGGCCGAGAGAAGAGGAAAAGCCGACGATGTCGTGGTGTCCCGCGACCACCCGCGCCGCCCACCGGAAGAGCAGGTCGTCGACGCGGGAGCGGAGCCGGCGGAGCAGGGAGAGAGGCTCCGGTCCGAAACCGCAGTCGGAGAGGAGGCCGAGGTAGCGCTCGTCATTCTCGACGTCGACAGGAGAAAAGAGCCACTCGTCGACCTGGGTCCGCGACACGCAGTCGCCGATGACACCGTCGATCTCCAACGCCTTCTCGGCCGTGTCGGCCAGCTCCGGCAGGAGGTCTAGGTTGAAGTTGTAGATGGTCGAGGGAAGACCGGACGTGGAGAGAGCCGATTTCAGAAGGCCGAGGCCGATCGGCGGCATCAGGCAACGGTGGAACGGCATGGAGACGAACGCAACGCTGGGCCGCTGAGACCCTTGATCATCCGAGCGGTCTCGAACGGTCAAAACTTCACCTCCTACCTCGGTGTCCCGCCCGGGCAAGTACGGTAACGGGGGCAATTTTCCGGAGTATATCCTTCGCATCTCCCCATGATTCGGCGGTCGGATGGGAAGCGAGGGACTGCGTTGCGACCCGCAGCCCCGAGCGACGTGCTCGGACCCGCGAGAGGACATCTCCGAAGAGTGGCCGTCCGAGATCTGGCTTGCGGCTCAGGTCTCAGTGCCCGTGGTTTGGCACCGTGGATGGTTCGACCCCTGCAGATCACTCCGGGAGCGACGTGGGGACGAGGTGAGGCGCGGACGGTTGTCCCTCATCGGACAATCGGTCTTCTCCCTGTGGCACGACGGTGCCGATCAAGTCGTAGTCCACCATACCCAGGATCTTCACCTTCACGATGTCACCCACTGCGGCCGTGCCGTTGGCAAGGTAGGTCTTGCTGTCCTGTCCCGGGATCTGGAACGACGAGCGCCCGGCCAGAACCAGGTTCTTCTCGGCTAACGGACTCCGACCCGACACGTACAGGCCCGCATCGAGCGCGGGCAGCGAGCGTTTGAAGGAAGGGGTCTCGGCGACGAATAGCTTGCGGTTGCGCTCCAGCCGGATGTGCTCGGCAAGACCGTCCGGCAGGCTCTCAGACAGGGTATACACGTCGCTGTATTCAGCGTCCGGATCCTCACGCTGGTTCCCCGGTAAAGAGCCCTCAACCATCGCGTCCGGTGGGCCGTTGTCACCCACGACGGGCAGCCGCGTGCCCCTGCCCCCGCCTGCCTCCCGATCCGCCCGCGAAACCGGCACGTCTCGGTCCGGCCCCACTTTCCGGAGAGACCTCATGACTTCCGGCGGAGCGGCGATGTAGCCCTCGACGATCAGCTCCAAGGTCGTGCCGAAGAAGGCCCGCATCCTATTCGGCCACAATGGTGCTCTCGCTTGGCTCAGCTCCACGTAGCGTTTCTTTCGGATCTCTTCGTGTATCTGGTCACGCATACGCGCCGCTGGGGTGCCCTCTTCTGGGGAATAGGGAAAGACCGACATGAAGTCGAACATCCCCTCTTCCACCACGCGCATCAACTCGTGGTAGTCGTCCTCGGTCTCACCTGGAAAGCCGACGATCGCGCAAGTTCCCAGGACGAGGGCCGGAATCTCCTGCCTCAGCTTCCTGATGAGCGCTTTGATCTCGGCCGCGGTCGTTCCGCGATTCATACGTTTCAGCACCGGGTCGCTGATGTGCTGAATCTGAACCGAGAGGAACTTCCGAATTTTGGGCTCGTCGCGGATCAGGGAGATCAGATCGTCGCTGACTCCGTCCGGATTCACATACTGCAGCCACATCCATTCCAGCCCGTCGATGGCCGCCAGGCGGCGGAGCAGCATCACCAGCGTCGGGCCGTCTGTGAGGTCCTCGCCGTACTTGGTCGGGTCCTGTGAGATGACGACCAGCTCGTTGACGCCCTCCGAGACCAGCTTCTCGGCCTCGGCCACCAGATTCGAAAGCGGGCGCGAGCGTTGTCGTCCCCGCAACTGCGGGATGATGCAGTAGGTACAGCCGGAAGAGCAGCCCTCTCCGATCTTGAGGTAGGCATGCCGTGCGGAAGAGGCATTCAGCCGCGGGATGTCCTCGTTCTGTGATCGGTCCGGGCTCCCTATACGGCAGACCTGTCGTCCCGTACTCTCGCGCTCATCCAGGATGTTGGCGATGTCGGGATAGTCACTGGTTCCGATGAAGAGATCCACTTCCGGCAGGAGCTTCGCCAGCTCCTCCTTGTATCGCTGGACGAAACACCCGGCAACGACCAGGGTGTGGCAGCGTCCCGTCTCCTTGAGTTCGGCAGAATCGAGGATCAGGCCGATGCTCACATGTCTGGCCGCCTTCACGAAGCTGCAGGTGGTGACGATGATGACATCCGCCTCTTTCTCGTCCGCGGTCCTCTCGTAACCTCTGGCCTGCAGGGCTCCCAGCATCACCTCGGCATCCACCGTATTCTTGGCGCATCCCGGGAAGACCATCCGGACCTTCTGAGTCTTCATCTGCTTCCCCCTCCGTTCACATTCCTCGCGCAATAGTCCCGCGGTGCCGAGGGCGAACACACGCTCGTCAAGGGTGGCGATGGCGCCAGCATGTTGCGCGAACTGGCCCAGCAGGGCAGGTCGAAAGCCTCGACGGGCCCCCACAGGTACGCACATCCTCGCCCCATAGGAATTTTCAAGGATAGGAGGTTTGATTCGCGCCCGCAAGAGGGCGAGGCTTCCGATGGGGCGCGGGAGGGCCGGGGGGCCGCGCCGCATCGGCGCAGCCCCTGGCCGGAGCGCGGTCCTGGGTAGCGCGGCGAGCCTAGGCGCCAAGGTGGTCGAGCGAGAAGGGAGCTGGTCGCTCAGCTCCTCAGGAACTCCCGGGTCAAGCTCTGCCACTTCTCCCGGGAAAGGGCCTTCGGGGCCGGGACGAGAAGCTCGCCGCCGTCGGCCGCCGCCATGCCGAGGTTCAGCTCCATGAAGTGGGAGAGCCGCCGCTCTTCGTCACGGAACCACTGACGCGCGGCGGCGCCGGTCGGGAGCTTCTCCCACGCGGAGTCCCTCGGGAGGAAGGCGAAGAGCCACCCCTTGCCATACGGGGCCTCGTTGAGAAGACGGGGGTTTCGCCCGACCGCATGGTTGACGGCCGTGACGGTCCCATCGAACGGCGAGACAATTGCCGCCTCGCGGTTGCCGCAGGCAACGAGGGCGAGGGGCTGCCCCTTCCTGACCCAGGTCCCTACGAACGGAAACGAGACGGCGGTCGCTTCCGGGACGATCCGCTGGCCGATGTCATCCAGCCCCAGCCTCACGCCCCCGAATAGGCGCGGCGCGATCCAGGAGTGGCCCGGCGCGTAGTGCCGGTCCCCGGCGATGAGAAGGCCGTCGACCTTCTCCAGCCCGAACGAATGCCCCTGTGCCCGCCGGTAGAGGCAGTAGAGGCCCCAGGCCGCGAAGATCGGGATCGAGTAGGCCGCGATCACAAGGACGGGGAGGAGCGTCCGGAAGAGCATGCCTCCCGCGAAGAGTCCGGCGATCTTCAGGAATTCGAGGATCTCGTTCATGACGTACCTCCTGGAGCGCCTGTTACTCGGCCTTGTGGCAGGTCTCGCAGCTGTCGAGGCCGGTGGCGCTCTTGCCGTCGTGGCATTTGCCGCAGAGCTTTCCCTTTTCCATGGTCGCGTGCTTGATGACTTCCTTGCGTGCGGTGGACCTCAAGATCTTGAAGGTGCCTGGGTGGCAGCCCGAGCAGTCGGGGCGCCCCGAGTCGACGTGCGTGGAGTGCCTGAACGTCACGACGCCAGGGCTGTCGCCGCTCCGGGGGAGGACCAGGTCCTTCGGCAGCTTCGGGAGGTCGGCGCCGCAGAGCGCCACAGTTCCGAAGAGGAGGAGCGCGCCGACCGAGATCATCTTCTTCACGGCGTCCTCCTTTACTTGGTCAGGAAGTGGGATTTGACGATCTCGTCCCACTTCTCCGGGTCGAGCTCCTTGGCAATCCCGTTGACCGGCGCGCCGCCGTCCTGAGCGGTCACCATCGCCGGCTGCATCTGGGGCATCAGCCGCTGGGCGGCGGCTTCGAGGAAGCGGCCCGCGGACTCTCCAGAGAGCAGGTCCTTCAGGTTCTCCGAGAGCCTCTTCGGGACGACCTTCAGGACCCACCCGGAGCCGTACGGGTCGGCGTGGAAGCCGGCGCTGTCCGCAGCCTCGTTGACGCGGGCGATGACGCCGTCGAGCGGGGAGAGGAGGTCGAACCGCCTGCCGTCGGCCACGATGCTGAACGCGGGCTCCCCCTTCCGAACGGCCGCGCCGACCTCGGGCGTCAGGATCGCGGAGACGGGGCCGACCAGCCGGTGGCCAAAGTCGTCAAGTCCTACGGCGACGGAGCCGGCGTCCTCGGCCTTGGCCCAGGCGTGGCCGGGGTGGAGGAAGAACCCCTCGGGGACGTGGAACCAGTCGAAGAGGTTCCTGACGGCGCCTTCGACCCGGGCCTCGGCGGCCGAGACCGGCGAGGAGACGAACCGCCAGAGCGGGATGAAGAGGAGGAGGTAGGCGACGCCGAGGAGGTACTCGGTGGCTTTCTGAGCGTGGAGGGTAAGGAAGTCGTGCTCGTTCATGATGCGTTCCTGTTCGTGTCCCTTTCGACTCTCAGTGGAGCCCTTCGTAGCCCGGCTTCTCATACATCACCGGCATCCGGTTGACGATCCATCGGAACAGGGCCACGCCGATCGTGACGATGGTGATGGAGACGATGACCTCCGCGACGGTCGGGACGTACCGGTCGGGGGCGTCCCACCGGAAGGCCAGCCAGGAGACGTTGAATCGGTTCAGGATAATCCCGAGGACCGTCATGACCGCGGCGATCCGGGCCAGGAGGACGTTCCGGTAGCGGACCGCCCAGGCGAAGAGGAGGGAGGGGACGAGGATGAACCCGACGATCTCGACAAGGAACCAGGCCCCCATCGGTGTCGCCAGGAGGTTCCAGTGGCCGCCATCAGCGACGCCTTGAAGCCTCAGGAAGAAGATGCTGAAGAGGATCAGCGCCCCGCCTTTTGCAAGCCCCAGCGTCAGCTTGTCGATGTCGACCGGCTTCTTCGGGTCGAGCTGGTCGTGGAAGGCCCGGTGGGAGATCGTGCTCTCGACGATCACCATGCCGATGCCGGCCGAGATCGACGAAACGAAGAAGAAGAAGGGAAGGAAGGGCGAGTACCAGAGCGGGTGGAGCTTCGTCGGGGCGAGGAGGAAGAGCGATCCGAGCGACGACTGGTGGAGCGTCGACAGGCTGATGCCGAGGACGATCGCGCCGATCGAGAGCTTGGCCAGCTTCATCCGGAGCTCCTTCAGCCCGAGCCACTCGAGGACGGCGGGGAGGAACTCGAAGATCAGGACGACCAGGTAGAGGCAGACGCACCAGGCCAGCTCGTACATGACCGAGGTCGTCCCGGCGGACCAGAAGAGCGGGTAAGGCAGGCGCCACGGCCGGCCCAGGTCGACGAAGAGGCCCAGAACGACCAGGAGGTAGCCGAGCATGCCGGTCAGGACGGCCGGACGCATGATCGGCGTGTACTCCTTCAGGCCGAAGATCGCAACGGCGCAGGCCACCGTGTAGCCACCGGCCGCCAGGGCGACTCCGCAGGCGACGTCGAATGCGATCCAGAGGCCCCAGGGGTTCGACTGCGACAAGTTGGTGACAGCGCCCAGGCCGTACATGAACCGGGCCGCGATGATCGGAAACCCCGTTACCAGGATCAGCCCAATGACGATGTCCGTCGGGTTGAGGAAGCTCTTCACGTAGTCGCGGAGGGAGAGCCCCATGAACATCTTGTCCTGGAGCCACTCGGTGCGGGAGGGCATGGCGATGACGCTACTCATGGCTCGGCCCCTCATGGCTTCCCTCGGCCTTCTCGCGGCGCTTGCTGAAGGTGTAGAGCCCCATCAGAAGCGGTGGCCAGAGGGTGAGGACGAAGGGGACTGTGGAAAGGGCGCCTTGTGTCAGCTGCGGGTAGGGTGTCGTCCCGACCTTGTTCGTCAGGCCGAGCTTCTCGAACGGGATGTCGGAGATGTAGAGCCAGCTCGTGCCGCCGGCCTCCTCCTCGCCATAGACGTGGTGGACGTACTTTGTGGGGTTCTGGTAGATCCGGGTCTTGGCGACCTCAACCAGCTCCTCACGGGTCCCGAAGGTCAGCGCGCCGGAGGGGCAGACCTCGGTGCATGCCGGGGCCTGGCCCGCCTTCTGGCGCTCGGCGCAGAAGGTGCACTTCCGGACCAGCGGGAGGGCCTTGGTGTACTGGTACTTCGGGACCTCGAAGGGGCAGGCCACCATGCAGTAGCGGCAGCCGAGGCACTTGTCCTCGTGGTAGACGACAGGGCCCGCGGCGGTCTTCTCGAGCGCCTTGACGCAGCAGGCGGATGCGCAGGCCGGCTCGATGCAGTGCATGCACTGGGACTTGGCGTACCGGTCCTCGCCCGCCGGGCCGCTCTTCTTGGCGGCGTTGACGACGGTGAAGGTCTCGGGGCCCGTGGTCCGCTTCGACGCGAAGACCGCGTCGTCGCCGGGAGAGTTGGGCTCGGGAAGGTGGTTCGCCTCGCTGCAGGCGGCCTCGCATCCGCGGCAGCCGACGCAAAGGGTTGTGTCGACCAGGACGCCCTTGGCGCCCGAACGAGCGTGGACGGAGGCCTTGGCCGAGCTGGACCGGCCCGCGAGCCCTGCGGCGCCCGCCACCCCGGCGATCTTGAAGAGGGTTCTTCTGTTCAGTTCCATTGTTACTCCTCTTGACACGAAGGCACGAAATGAAGAACGGGCGAGCTCAGCTCGCCCGGAAGAGACCGTGGCTGGAAGAGGTGGCCGATGCGTGGCCGGCCGTGAGCGTCATGAGCCCGAGGATGAAGAAGGCCAGGAGGGCGATGGGAGCGGCAGCGATCATGATGGCGAGACCTCCCTTTCGAAGACCGGCGTCGGGCGAACCGGGGCCGGTTCTTCGGTGATGGCGCTGGAGAGCCGGACCAGGACGTCCTTATAGAGGAGGCAGCTCTTGAAGTCCTGGGCGAGGCAGGGGCTGGCAGAGGCGAGATGGGCCAGGGGGACCATCTTCTTGAAGGAGCAGGCGTCGCAATAGAGCATGACGACTTCCTTCAGGTAGGGGCAGGTCATTGAGGTCCGCATGGCACCTCGTCTATCGCAAGGCCGGGGCCAGTGACCTAACCAGCGAAAAAGCCGTTGAAATACGCACCGGCAGCGGATCGGCGAGAAATGCGGGTGTTGAGAACGTCAACGGTGTGTTGTCGTTCTCAACAACAGTGGTCCCGGAGGGGATCCGCTGGATCGTGCGAAAGACTAAGTGTGGCTAGGTAGCTAGTGAAGCGGTTCCTCCGGAACCGGCGCGCTCGGTCTCCATACGACACCGCAAGGGCCCGGTCGTCGAGGTGGAGGATGGCAGTCGCAAGGACATAGGGAGCCTGCTCGTACGGCCGGACTTCGAACCGGGAAACCCGGGCCAGTCTCCCCGCCACGAAGCTGGACATTGTGCTCAAAACGCGACAATGGCCTGATCTGGTGAGTGCCCGGTAGGCCCCCGCGCTCAGCTGTTCGAGCGCGAGACTCGGCGATAGCTCGCGGAGGGCGCCCGAAAGGACGGAGTGGGTCACGGTGTAGACCGCGTCGTCCACGCGGACCGAAAACGTTATGTCCGGATCGGCGCCCGTCCGGTCGGGTGACCCCGGCATCCGTATCGAAAAGGGAAGGACGGAAGGGTTCTCGGTGGGGGCGCCGGGGGAGTCGGTGCGTTCGCCGCCGTCGGCCATGGTAAAGCCGAGTCCGGGCAGGTCGAATGTGTGGGCGTCGGTTGGCCCTCCGGGGATCGCCACGCTCGCCGAGAAGAGTGGCCACTCGTCCACCGGCACGTCGTCCGGGATCACCCCTGCCCTCGCGCGTAGACCAGGCCGATTGAAGGTCCTCGCCAGGCCGCCGCTGACGAGATAAGCGAGGAAGACGAGGAATCCGAACCCCATGTTCATCAAGGCGATCCAGAGGAAGCTGCCAGACCCGCTGGCCATTACGGCCTTCCTTTCCGTCCCGCCGTCGGGAACACGCTCCGCTTCCAATCCGCAAGTCCGATGCCGTGACCCGACGATGGCCTCTGGTTGCTGGAAGGTCTTGTGTCGAAATCGTTTGTGCCGCGGAAAACGACACTGGTCGGCTTGCGGGAGAGTCCTGCGTGCGGGAAAACCCAACGGACCCGCCGGATTTCCCGGCAAGCCTGGCCGAGGTGTACGCTACTCGCGGGCTCCAGATCGGCGTCGTCAATCCGCAGCCAGATCGGAGTCCGCGGGGGCAGACGATGAACCTCTGGCCGAGGACGCTGGCACAGAAGCTGATCGTCTCCCTGACGCTCATCGTCGCGATCCTCGAGGGGATCTCCGGGACGCTCAACGTGAGGATGCAGGAACGGCAGCTCCTCGACACGATGGTCCTGGGCGCCGACCAGCTCTCCCGTGGGATCGCAAGCGCCACGTGGCACGCGATGCTGGCCGACAACCGCGATTCCGCGTACCAGGTGATGCAGACGATTGCCCAGAAGCAGGGGATCCGCCGCATCCAGATCTTCAACAAGGAAGGGCGCGTGATGTTCACGACGACGCCCAGCGCGGTCTCGCAGGTCGATAAGAAGGCCGAAGCCTGCTTCCTCTGTCACGCCTCCCAGCAGCCCTTGATCAAGGTCGACGTTCCCTCCAGGTCGCGGATCTTCCGGGCGCCGGATGGAGGGCGGCGGCTCGCGATGGTGACGCCCATATACAACGAGCCGTCGTGCAGCCAGGCCGACTGTCACGCCCACCCGAAGACCCAGACCGTCCTCGGCGTCCTCGACGTCGCGCTCGACCTCGGGCCGGTCGACCGGGAGGTG
>Ga0209538_1001065_pt1 | contig 14724 bp, 16 predicted proteins | sample BarGraNGADG00211_2_FD_184492 | JGI IMG/M metagenome (GOLD analysis project Ga0209538, IMG submission 184492) | Arctic peat soil microbial communities from Barrow, Alaska - Barrow Graham LP Ref core NGADG0004-211 (SPAdes) (version 2) | ecosystem: Environmental > Terrestrial > Soil > Wetlands >... | reverse complement strand
ATACATCGAGCTCTACTACAACAGGCGAAGGATGCATTCATCTCTCGGCTACAAGAGCCCTGTTGAATATGAGCGTCAGGCAGTCTAAGAAACCATATCTTGGTGTCAACAGAAAGTGGACTTTCCACGCTGTCTCAAGTTAAGGTGTCAATGGAAACGGGGCAAGTCCAACATTGGGAATTTCTTACCTACCGACCAATACTATACCGACCAGTTCATCCAAAGTCAGGTGAAGGTTATTCAGACCAGGGCCGGCTCTGGTAGTTGCCGCCGGCAACTGAGGGATGCTATCTTGGAGAAGGGAAACTACAGAACTTCATGGGCTTGACATTATTAGGACATATTGCTACCATTTGAAATGAAGGTGGAAGCAATATGAGTTTGGGGAGTTCTATTGAAGTCTAAACATAGTGATAACCGCCCCGAAGGTAAGGTTGCGGAGCAACAAAAGAAAAGCTATCAGATGCCGCAGCTGACCCTGCACGGCACCCTGGAGAAGCTCACCAAAAGACAGTCCGGGAAGGGGGGACTACTCGGGGATGGCGGGGCGCACGATCGCCTATAGCTGGTTAGAAGTAGGCTCTCACGGGTGAAGACATTTTTCCTTATACCGCTTATGGACTGGGAATCAGTTCCGCGATAGAACTGCCGGAAATGATACGCGATAAGACCCCTGTCGATGTTACCATCAGCCCTGGTAGAATTTCATGTCGCCGTCAAGTAGAAGCAGGAGAAGGCATTGAATTCTGGTCAACCGCCGAAGAGGCGTATCTTCGCTATGAAGAAATAGGGTCGTTCAGCATAAAACGTAGCGGGGAGATAATCTACTCAAAGGAACACGGAGTCGAAGAGCTCTTGCTTCAACAGTTCATGATAGGCCCGGTGCTGGCAGTGCTGTTGAGCTTAAGAGGGGCTCTAGTTCTGCATGCGAGCGCGGTTGCGGGCCCTGACGGCGCTCTGGTCTTCCTGGGGTCATCCGGTTGGGGCAAGTCGACTATCGCCGCAGCTTTATACTCTGACGGATATCGTTTCATAACTGATGACGTCCTGCCAATCTCCGATAAGAACCGCGCCCCTAGTGCCGTTCCGGGAATTCCTCAAGTGAATATATGGCCGGAGGCCGCTCAAACCCTGGGTTATGACCCCGACACACTGCCCAGGCTATATACCGGAATCGAGAAGCGTAATCTTCGAACAGATCGTGAATTCTCACCAGAGCCGCTCCGCATCAAATGTATCTACTTAATTGAAGAAAGCGACTTGCAGATAATAGAGCCAATGAACCGCCGGGACGCCGTAGTTGAAACACTCAGGCACTCATATTGTGCAGGGATTCTGAATAAGTCCAGAACCGCGGGATACTTCGGTCAGTGTGTGCGGCTCGCGCAGACGACAACCTTCAAGCGCCTGAGAATAAAGAAGAACCTTTCGATGCTTACCGAACTGACCCAGATTCTGACGGAAGATGTTCTCGCCGGCAAGCGATAAGTCTTCTATGCTGCCCCCCTGTTCTGAAATGGAACTGCTCCTCTACTGTGCGCGAACACACGTGGACCCCGCGAGAGCCGACAGGATCCAGGTGCTGCTAGATGGGAAGATCGAGTGGGAACACCTGCTGGGTCTCGCAAACAAGCACGAACTCGGGTCGCTTCTAGACTGGCAGCTCAACAATACGTGCCCGGAAGCAGTTCCCGAGAAGTACCTGAGCCGACTGCAACACCATTTTCATGCGAACACGCGGCGCAACCTTTACCTTTCAGGGGAACTGCTGAGGGTACTTGACATACTTGGAAATCATGGTATTGCGGCCGTGCCTTTCAGAGGTCCGATACTCGCTGCTTCCTATTATGGACACCTCGGCCTCAGGGAGTTCGGGGACCTGGACCTGCTGGTCCACAAGAGTGAAGCGCCTCGAATCGATGAAATGCTAGCTAATGAGGGCTACTACCCGCTCACCAGGCTTTCAAGAGCGCAAAGAGCTGCAATCCATGAATCAGAACACCATCTTCACTTGCAGAGTGATTCTGGGGATACCCATTTGGAGATACACTGGAGAGTCGTTCCAAGGTATCTGTTTCCAAGGTTTGAAAGCGAGACTCTCTGGGGTCGCCTTGAAGAGGTGTCCATTGGAGGGACGTCTGTCTCGACCTTCTCCCCGGAGGACTTATTGATTGTTCTATGCCTGCACGAGGCTTCGCATACATGGGAAAGACTGGCATGGATATGCGATACGTCGGAGCTGATTCGCTCTGAAGTAGACCTGGACTGGGACGATGTTTTGCGCAGGGCCGAAGCAATCAGATGCGAGCGAGTCGTATTCATCGGACTTCTCCTGGCTCACGATCTTCTTGGCACGGTCCTTCCGGCCGAGATCATATATAAAGCAACAGGTGACTCTGCAGCTCAGGTCATTGCCCACCAGGTAAAGAGGCGTATATTTGAGGGTGTCTCCGGCTCGCCGCTGTTTCTTATCAGGGCCACGGACCGTGCGCTCGATAAAATCGAGCTGGCTGCGCGCATCGCCCGTAACTCGGTTGTTCCGACGCCTGCGGAATGGGCGGTGCTGCCATTGCCCCCGGCGCTTGACTTCCTTTACTGGATTATCCGCCCCGTCAGGCTGTTTGTGGTATATGTATTGAGCCCCCTGACAAGGCGAGTCGTCTCTGTCTTCAAGAGAGTATAGGCGGCCATGGCAGAAATCGAGCATCCAGAGAAGCAAGCGGTTGATTTCACCACCATCAAGATACGACCATCGCGCGGTTGGGTTCCGCTGAAGCTGAGGGACCTCTGGGAATATCGAGAGCTTCTCTACTTCTTTACCTGGCGAGATATCAAAGTCCGCTATAAGCAAACGGTGCTGGGCGCTGCATGGGCCATTCTGCAACCGCTGCTTACAACGGTTGTCTTCAGTATATTCTTCGGAAAACTCGCGAGGGTGCCTTCGGATAATATCCCTTATCCGATTTTCTGCTACTCAGGCATCGTTATATGGACTTTTTTCGCAAACGGTGTGAGTTTGTCATCGAACTCCATGGTCGCGGAAGCGAACACTATTAAGAAGGTCTATTTCCCAAGGCTGGTAATACCTGTTGCTGCCGTATTCTCTGGAATAGTGGATTTTATTATCGCATTCATTGTTCTCATCGGGATGATGGCATATTACAAAATCATGCCTACAGCTTCAGTGATATGGCTGCCGCTTTTCTTCTTGCTTGCTTTCATCACCGCGCTTGGGGTGGGCTTCTGGTTATCAGCCATGAATGTAATGTTCCGGGATGTGCGATATGCGTTGCCATTCCTTATGCAGATCTGGCTTTTCGCAACACCAATTGCTTATTCAGCGAGCCTGCTGAAAGGGGTTTGGAAAACTCTATACGGGTTGAATCCCATGGCAGGGGTGGTTGAGGGATTTCGCTGGGCCCTTTTGGGAACCCCAAGGCCAGGTCCTATGATTCTGGTTTCCTCAGCCGTCTCAATCGTCCTGCTGGCCAGCGGAGCTTATTATTTTCGCAGGATGGAGCGCAGCTTTGCGGACGTTGTCTAGGAGAGTAAAACTATGACCGCGGGTGAAACAGCCATTCTTGTCGAGGGCCTTAGCAAGCAATATATGATTGGTGAACACCAGGCATCGTATCGGACTATTCGCGAGACAATTGTGGATGCGACAAAAGCCCCGTTTCAGAGAGCTGCAAGCCTGATGCGCGGCCAAGCCTATGGAGCAGCGGGTTTGCGAGAGGAGATATGGGCCCTGAGGGATGTCTCCTTCGAGGTGAAGAGGGGAGAAGTACTCGGGATTATAGGCAGAAACGGGTCGGGTAAGACTACCCTGCTCAAGCTTCTTTCCCGCATTACTGTTCCCACCGAAGGCAGTGCCGATATCCATGGGCGGGTTTCGTCGCTTCTGGATGTGGGCACAGGCATGCACGCAGAGCTGACGGGGAGGGAGAACGTCTATCTCAACGGAGCCATCCTCGGGATGAGAAGAACTGAAATAAACCGTAAGTTTGATGAGATTGTTGAGTTCTCCGGCGTTCAGAAGTTTATTGATACCCCTTTGAAACACTATTCCAGCGGCATGTACGTGCGCCTGGCGTTTTCCGTCGCCGCTCACCTGGAGCCCGACGTACTGCTGGTGGACGAGGTCCTGGCCGTTGGGGATGCCGAATTCCAGGCCAAGTGCCTTGGGAAGATGGAAGAGGTAGCGGAGAGCGGACGTACTGTACTGTTCGTGAGTCACCAGATGGGTGCGGTAATGAACCTCTGTCCCAGGACCTTGCTGTTGGACGCAGGCGAGATTAAGGCATCGGGGCCAACTGATATTGTTGTCGATACATATTTGACTGAAAGCATGAGCCTGGAGGGGCAGGTCGTTTTTCCGAAAGAGAGGCAGCACGCAGATCGAGGAGTCAGGTTCGAGGCGGTGCGGATTCTGGATAGCAATGGAAATCCCTCAGGCACGGTGGACCTTGCAGGAGGATTTACAGTTGAAATGGACTTCGAGGTATCGGAGCCAACCCGCAACCTGGTTCTTTCTTATGAACTATCTGACCCCGCGGGAGCATGCGTATTCCTCAGCACGGACAGGGATGCCGTGCCGGTCGATATCGGATATGTACTATCTCCAGGGCGGTATCGCGCATCCTGCTTCATTCCAGCCCCTTACCTCCGGAAAGGCAGCTACTTTATAAGCTTGAGTTGCTTTACCACTACACAATTGTTTGACGACATCCACAACGCGATAGCGTTTGAAGTTATTGATACTGGAGGCAAAGGGCTGAGATATGCCCAGGAAAGGCATGGGGTCATTGCTCCTATCCTGCCATGGGACATAGCTGAAGAATAGAGGAGTTGGGCTATTCCATGAGCTTCATGTTGCCAAGCCCCCTGGCAAGGATCGTCATCAGCAACATGGTATGCGCGTCTTGATCGGTTCCAGAATCGGAATACCTCTGACATAGTTCACGTAGCGCAGTGACATCCACATAGTCTTCGATTACCTTTATATCGCTATCCAGCAATTCGCCCGCAAGCCCCGGCTCATACTTCAGTAAACAGTATGTGCTGTTAGGATTCGAATCTCCCTTCGTGACTCTATACCTGACTTTATCGGGGAGCATGCCCGTCATGGCACGCCGCAAAACAGTACGTGTGTAGCCATGCCTTATGTTCTGGTCGCTTGGCAGCGCGAGACAGAATTCCAGTAACCTCCTGTCATAGAATGGATAGCGGGGAGACTGGTTAAATGCCGCGCAAGTCTTGTCAAGGATTTCAAGGCCGAGCGGTTCCTTGCCATAATCGAGGTCTTCAAGATGAAGTTCCCTCTCGGTTCTAAAACGTCCACTCTCAGTTCGCCGCCAGGACCTGGTTGGTTCTGAAAGTCCGATGCGCTCCGCAAAAGCGGGGTTGACCAGGGCGCCAGGGAGCAGTGCCTTGTGGCTGCGTCTTCTCAGCGCCCGCAAAGCACGCAAAGCCGGTTCCGGCAGCAGGGGCAAGATAATATAGCCTCTCAGCAAGAACCATGCAAGGCGCTTATCATTCCCGAAGAGAGGGATAAGTTCCCTGGCAAGAGTTATTAATCGGCATGCTCGCGTCAACTCGCTGAAGTATCCGAAGCCGAACCCGATTGCCTGGTCGCCACCTTCACCATACAGGACGACTCGGACATTGTGCTGTTGGGCTGCCTTATTGAGCTCATTGAACGGGATAAGATTGGGGGCAGGGAACGGTTCATCGTGATGCCAGAGGACTTTATCCAGGTCAGCCAGGGGGCTCTTCTGGTCGCCCCTGACAAGATGGGGCTCAAGCCCTCCCTTGGCGAGGACTGCGTTGATATAAGGACGTTCGTCACTTTCCGGAACATCGTCAAATATCAATGAAAAGGTGTGCAGGCGTTGGCCGTTGATCTGCGAGAGCAGATCTCTTGCCACGCAGACGATGGAGGAGGAATCGAGCCCGCCGCTCAGCATCGAGCCGACCGGAAAAGCACTGCGAAGGCGGCATCGAACCGCCTCTGTAAATATGTCGCGGAACGCCTCGGCGTATTCGTCGTCGGAGCCCATTTTTATCTCGTGCCAGGGGTCGAGTGCCCAGTAGGTCCGGGTTGAGGCGTGCCCGGGCCCGACGCTCATCGTGTTGGCAGGCGGCAGGCGGAGGATGCTCTCGTAAAAGGTGACAGCCTTGTCTTCAAAAGTCTTTACCAAATACTCCGCTACGCGCGCTTCGTTCAGCCGGCGAGGCACCTCCGGCAGGCAGAGCAGCGCCTTGATCTCGGAGGCGAAGGCGAAGAGGCGGGGGGAGCGGTAGTAGTAGAAAGGCTTGACCCCAATTTGGTCGCGGGCGCAGAAGAACTTCTTGTTCCGTTTATCCCAGATGGCGAAAGCGAAATCGCCGAGAAGTCTTTCGGGGCATTGCTCGCCCCATTTTTCATATGCCTTGAGGATCAATTCCGAGTCGCAGACTTCCTCCTGTGGGCGGTCTATGCCGAGAGCTGAGAAAAGATCGCCCCTATTGTCGATTCGGGCGTCGGAGGTTATAGCCAGGTCTCGATCCGCGCTCACAAGCGGAAGCTTCTCGTGGAGCGATTCGGGTGTGGTATGGAGCATACGGTGCCCCAGCCCCGCAGAGTCTTCACACCAGACAGCAGCCCCATCAGGACCCCGGTGGGCCAGGGTGTCGACCATGCGTTCGAGGTCCTCGCGGCCGGCCGGCCTGCCGTCAAGGTAATAAAGCCCGACGATACCGCTCATGCTGTAACCTTATTGATGATCAGAAAGGGGGTGTAGCTGTCGAGCTTTGAACCGACGATGATCAGAACCCTTTTCAATCGGCGAACACAATCCTATTGCCTTCTTCTAGAATCTTCTTGGTGTCGATTTTTTTTGAATAGCCGAGAAATATGTTGCCCAACGCCATCCTTGGCCCGTACCCCGAGCCAAAGAAACCGGGCGGAGTTGCATTGAGGTTATCTTTCCACCATCGCTCGTCATAGAAAAGACCCACGACTTTTACTGAATCGGGTTCCTGGCAGAAGAAACAGCATCCTTCCTGAAGTTTGGGCCAGAGGTTTCGGACGCAGTCTTCCACTGAACTGCGGAGGACGGCAGCTTCGTATATCAACACCAAAGATTCAGTCTCCAGTGTCTTCAGTGTGTCTTTGAAATAGCCCGGCACAAATGTACATACTTCTATGGCTCCGTATCTTTCAAGGGTGCGTCGCACACTGTCAAAGCCACCTTCGGCACTACAAACTCCCTTTTCCCATACGTAATAATGGTCCTTATAAAAGGCGGAGAGTTCATATTTCTCGTCCGCTCTTGGCTCTGGAAGACCTTCAAAGGAGTCGCAGACGAACAGCCTTCTGCCCACAAGGCTGCAGGCCAGCGACAGGCTTGTTGTGCTGTTACCATTCCAGCAACCACATTCAACAACGTCGCCATCCATTGATTTAGGGATTTTGAAAATCTGCTCGACTAACGCAAGGTGCACCCGCACCTTATGCCCTTGCTCGAAGTGCTTCTGATTTCTGATAATCCGCACCGCGAGTTTCAATTTTGCTGGCCGGGTTATTCCGTATTCGGCGCCGGCCGGACTGGCGACGAATCTCGCAAGACACAGGAAGAAAGTTGCCATCCACTTCAAGTCTAATTGTCGTTTATTGAAGAGCGGATATTGTGTTTCGGGTACACTGTAAGCCAATTGAACCTCCCTCTCGATTTCGAGCAGGTGGGTGTAGCTATCGAGCCCCGGGCCGCCGATTACCACTTTGCCCTCGACCTCCAGCCAGGCGTGGGCGTTCAGCGGTTTCTCCTCACCACGGGAGACGCCGATGTGCACGGTGGCGGGGTGGCCGTGCCTGGCCAGCAGGAGCTGTGCCGCCAATGCCCGGGGGAGACACTTCCCGGCCCCCGGTATATAGCTTCCTGCGATATTGATTGACCGCACGAGCTGGTCCGGCGTGAAGGAGTTTCTCCCACGTGAACGGCGCGGCATGCGGCTGGCTCTTGCCAGCAGGCCGTTGAGTTTGGCAAAGGGCATGAGCTTGAGGCCCACCCTGACCGCCATGAGCATGAGCGCCGACTTGAACAGGAGGAGGCGTTCGGAAGAGCGGAGACCCAGGAATTTGCGCAGTTTACTATTCGCAGACCTCAATAAGCCCCTCGGATACCAGTTGCTCGAGTAAGGCCAGCAGGTCTCCCTCGCAGCGGTCGGGCTCAACATCATATTCTTCAAGAACAGCACTCTGGATTTCTTTCACTGTTCTTGGCTCTGTGAGCAAACCCCAGACATACGCTCCCACGGGGTTCAGGCCGTAATATACGTCGTTTTGGAGGTTGAGGATGACGGCCTCTCCTTCCAGGTCTGCGGAGACCTGGTCTTTTGCTGCCTTAACAACTGATTTCCCCGAGATGCTGGATTCCATCTGTGACATATGGTCCCCTTTGGCTGACTTGATAATGATATTAGGTTCTCCATGTGCGGCCGTTGCCACGCAAGGATTTTAGCACGCATGAGGCGTTTCTTGTACCCCGAAGCCTTGTCCTGCTCCGGAGTCGCCTCCGGGTAGATCTCCTGGCCCAACGCGCGGTTGAGGATGTGGGGGACGCAGCCGTCGGTACAGCAGTTGCAAATGACGTACTCGTTCATCGCCCCGCCGATGAGGTAGTGCAGGAATACCATGTGGAACATCCCCACCGAGGCGCACACCTCGATGATGCGTACGGCCTCCTCTTTATCGATAACGCGGTACGCGCGCGCGAAGACGCGCATGTGGGCGAGTCTGACGGGGCTGCGCTCGACGGAGAGCCAGTCGTGATTAAGGTGCCCCCAATCTAGCCGGCGAGTCTTTCGAACTCGGCGCGGTACGCGCGCAGGTCTTCGACCAGGCCTTTCTCCGGCTGCGACCTGACCAGCCTGTAACCTATGGCGGAAACGTCGATGGAATAGGCCGGAGTACCCTTCAGGTTCTCGAGCCCCACCAGGAACCCGCCGGCGCTGGTGGTCTCGGTCACCGGCTTGCCGGAATCGTCCTCGATGTAATAGACCTCCCGCTCGGGCATAAGGGAAGCCATCAGCAGCCTGAACAGCGGGTCCGCCGCGCCGCCGGCCGACAGCACGACCGGAACGCGCGGGCCGGGCGCGACGAGGTCGATCGAGGTCACCGACATCACCGAGGTCATGAGGTTCAACGCGATGTGAGCGAGCTCCCCGCCACGGTCGGCAATCACCTCGTCCATGCCGATAACGTTCGAGACCGAATCCGGGAACGGACCGGTCCCCTGGGCGACTCCCGGCGTCACGAATACCTCTCTTGCGGCTATGACCCCCGGAGCTTCTCCAGGTCGAAGCGCGTCGGCAGCGAATCGAGCTCCAGCTCCCGCAGGAACACCCCTTTTCCGGCCGGCCCCTCTCCGCCGTAGTTCTGGAACTCTATCCCGGTCGGGGCCAGGGCGGTGAGCACCAGCCGACCGTCGAGGTCCGCCTGGTACATGACGTGCTTGCCGAACCCTTCGGGGGGAAGCCCGACGCTGCCGTCGCCGCCGACAACCCTGGCCATCCCCCAGCTCCCCGCCTGGAAGTGGACGAACTGGCGGCCGGGGAACGCCCTGCCCCCCGCGGCAACGACCGGGACGTCGCCGAGCGTCGAGTCGTGGCCTCCCTTCAGGACCCCGATGCGGATGGGAGAGCCGTCAGGGCCTTGCCCCGGCTCCGCGAAGTCGAAGATCTCGGTGCTCCTGCCCGGCTCGCGCGGCATCAGGTCGCCGATGAGCCTTCTGCCCGTCTTCTCCTGGACGAACCGGTCGATGTCCTCGGCGAGCGGGGACCAGGCGTTGTCTTTCCACAGGCCGGTATGGCACATCAGGTAGGTCAGCTCAAGGCCGCTCCGGTCCGCCGGGGTCGCCTCGCCGCAGACGAGCCTGGCGAGCAGCTCGGGGCCGGGCGCCACACCGCCCGCCTCCGCAACCGATTCGGGGTACAACGCCGCGAGGTCGGCTATCGCCCAGCCCGGGACAGCGTAGCCGACGAAGTTGGGTGGTACGCCGTACATCGCGTAACGCTCGGCGGGGGAGGCCATCCGGTTTACTATCTCGTCGGTGTCGGGATCGGTCAGGCTGAAGTAGGAGACCACCCCGCCGCTCAGCGACGCCCCCGAGTAATCCTCGACCTGTGCGGGCGCCAGCCTGCCCGACCTGTCGAACAGCCCCACGACCGCGCCCCTTGCGACAGGCACCAGCCGCTCGATCTCGCTTGCGCGCTCGAAAGCGCGGAGCTCCTGCAGGAACTGGCCGATGATGTCGGGCCAGTCGAACCACAGCCTCCCGTCGCTCGAGGCTATGACCTCGCCCGCCCGGCTCCAGCCCTCGCGCCTCGGCAGCATCCGCATGCTCTCCGAGTCGTAGATGTCCAGCCGGGTGCTGCCCAGGCCGTCGGTTATGACCGCTATGAGTCCTGCCATCTTCTCACCGCTCCTTGCCCGTCAAGCCCGCTTCGGCGGACTTATCCTAGCAACTTGCTCCTCGTTTTCCAACGCAACATCGGGGTCAGACCCCTTGTCTTGACAGGTGTCACACCCCATCATGACTGCACTAAATCCTTGTCGGAGCCGTTTGCTAGTATTGGTTGTGATGAGGCTGTACCTGGATTCAAAGTACACCACTGTCACCCGGGTTAGAATAGAATCAGGCTAAAGGATGCAAAACCTTTCAAGTACAAGAGGAGACCAAGCCGGATGATGACTCTTGGGCGGTTCGCCAAAGAGATAGGCACCATACCGACAGCGATTTCCTTGTATCTCTCAGAATTGGGCGAAGCGCTGGGTAAGCAGGAGCTTTTTACCAGGCAATCGCCTCAGAAGCTGAAGGTGCTGCGCGAGCACGCCCTGATCGAGAGCGTGGTCTCGTCGAACAGGATCGAGGGCATCGAAATAGAGAGGTCCAGGATAGGCACGGTGCTTTTTGGAAAACTGCTTTTCAGGGACAGGAACGAGGAGGAGCTCTCCGGTTACAGAGAAGCGCTAAGCTGGATTCACCAGGATGCGCAGGTAATTCCTGTCAGCATCGAGACGATTCGTGAGCTGCACAGGCTCACGCGGGGCGGTGTCGGCGACGCGGGCGAGTTCAAGGTACGAGACGGGGATATCATCGAGAAGTATCCAAACGGCAAAGAGAGGGTCCGTTTCAGGGCGGTGCCGGCCGGCGAGTCTCCGGCGGCTGTTGAAGAGCTTGTCGGGTTGTGGCGTTCCTGCGTCGATGAGAGGTGGGTGCACCCGCTGATAGAGCTGGCCGCCTTCAACCTCGATTTCCTTTGCATCCACCCTTCAGGGATGGGAACGGGCGCGTATCGAGGTTGCTGCTCCTGCTCCAGTGCTATCAACTCGGCTTCGAGGTAGGGCGTTACGTGAGCAGCGAGCGTTTGATCGAGCAGAACAAGGACGGCTACTACGAATCGCTGGAGAGAAGCTCCAGCGGATGGTACGAAGGTGAGAACGACTCCTGGCCTTATATCAACTACGTCCTTTACATACTGAAGGCCGCTTATGGTGAGTTCGAGGACCGGGTCGGAACGACTGCCTCTCCGAGAGGAGCAAAGACAGAGATGATCCGGGGCGCGGTAAGCGCGACTAAAAGGTGACTTCACTGTCGCCGATGTAGAGCGCGCCTGCCCCGGTATCAGCCGTGACATGATACGCAAGGTTCTTGGAGCAATGAAAAAAGACGGGCTTGTGGAGTGCATGGGTCGAGGGCCGGGCGCGGCATGGCGAAAGAAAGGGTAGTACCCTCTTATAAGGGTAATAAAAAGGGTAATAGCCTGCTCGAGGGACGCGCAGAGGGAATCCCTCTTCTCGCATCAGAATGTTTCATGGGTAGGTACGTTTCAGGCTTGAAATTCTTAGGAGCGCACGATAAGAGACATTATCGAGCACCCTTACTAGCCTCGATTCCCACGTTAGTTTTTTAAGTTAACACCACGCGGAAAATCTGAACCTTCCATGTCCAATGTCGCCTACCCGGAGGCGAGGCGCAAGGTCTTTCCGCCAAGCCAGGGAACAGGCACGGCGGTGTCGGCGAAACCCGCCGCGAGGAGAAGCGGGTTATGGGCCCGCCTGTGAAAGCGCACGAGGATTTCTTCCTCGGTTATAGCGACATGGGCGGTGGCCTCCACGAAGTCTCTGAAGACGTGCCCGGAGCGGGCCTTCTCGTACCCGTTTGCGATCCTCGATCCCAAGAGCCCGTAGAGGCTGCTCGCCACAAGGGTGAGATGAAGGTCGCAGTCCACCTTCATGGCCACCGCCGAGGAGAGGGCGTCCATGTGGAAGAAGTCGATTCCGTCTGATATCTGGTTCTCGATCACCATGCGATGGGCGTACCGGGTTATCAGTTTCGCCGCCGATTGCTTCATCTGGTTGGTCAAGAGCAGAGTCGGCTCCTCGTGCCCGAGGTCCGCGATCGTTATCTGCCTGATCGCACCCTCGTATCCCTTGAGGGTTATCTTCCTGTCCAGGACGCGCGGGTGCCTGTAGGCCCTGGCCACGCCACCGAGCTCCACGCGCCTCCAGGCACCGGGGGGCTCGCTCGCGATCTCGCGAAGCATGTTGGCCGAGCGCCGCCTGAGGGTTATGAAGGATATACCCATTCGCTCCAGGGCGCTCAGGTTGGGGTAGGTGGTGAGCTTGGAGTCGAAGATGAGCTCATGGGGAAACTCCCCTGTCCTTATCTTCCAGAACTCCGCGAAGCGGATGATCTCACCCGGTTGTTCGTCCTTTCTGAGTTCCGAGTTGGCGTAGCAGAACACCCGCGTTTCGACGTCCTGGGCCAGAAAGGCGAACATCCCCTTCTGGCGACGGCTCCGCTTGGAGACGTAGTGCTTCTCGACGAGCGCATCCTCCCCGTGGAAGGGGATGGTGTGGAAGTCGAGGTCGAAGTCGGGCGGCCACCCGGGATTCCCAAGGGGACCGAGATGGACTTCACCGCGGTATTCGGATTTATCAATCTGCCGCTTCAGCCTGATACCGGATACCGTTGGCAGTCGGAAATCAATGGTGAGCCTGCCGGCCGTGCCTCTTTCAGGACACGCCCGAGATGATATTACGGTGGCGAAGGGGGTCTGGGTGGTTCATGCCTCAAACCTCCACAATTCTCGGCGTAGGACCTGTACGCTTCCTCGGTCGGGAACGCCTCGGTGAACTGGAGAAAGCCCTGTATCTGAACTTATCCGCTGTCTCTCAAAGATATCACCCTCCTGCTCATAGCGTAGCAGGAGGGTGTGACAACATATTGTGGCTTCCTGGGCTGTCAGAATCGTTTAGTCTAAAGGGGGTAGAAGGGAAGACGGTGTAGTTTGATGCTGTGACGCGCGCACTATTTATGCGCATGTGAAGAAGACACTTATTCTAAAGCAGTCTAACGCATCACAAATGGCATTCTCGGGTCTGTTGCCAAACTCTTCTCTTTTTTTGCTATACTAGAGCTAGTCATATGACTAGCCAGGAGGAGATCATGGGGTACCCCACAAAAGTGCAGCAGATTACCCGCAAGAACTCGAAGCAGTACTACATCTCCTTCCCCCAAGCGCTCGCCAGGGCGATGGGTTTCGAGAAGGGCGAGCCGGTGGAGTGGGAGGTCAAGGACAAGGACACCCTAATCCTGAAGAGGGCCGGCGGGAAGAGGGGATGAGGGATGCAGGGAAAGAAGGAGTTCGGGGGCAAGCTGTTCTGCGACATAAACATCATGGAGGTCATCGGCGAGGACCACCTCCTGGTCAGGCTGGATAAGGCGCTGGACCTGGACTGGATAAGGGAGGCCACCAGGGGCTACTACTCCCACACCGGCAGGCCCTCGGTCGACCCCGTGGCGCTCGTCAAGATGCTGCTCATCGGATACCTCTACGGCATCCCCTCGGAGAGAAGGCTCGCCGAGGAGGTGAGGCTGAACATAGCCTACCGCTGGTTCGCGGGGTACAACCTCGACGAGGAGACCCCCAACCACAGCGTGTTCTCGAAGGCCCGAGCCCGCTTCGGCAGAGAGCCATTCCTGCTCGTCTTCAAGGAGGTGCTCTCCCGGTGTGTCGAGGCCGGCATCGTAAAAGGGGACGCCCTCCTGGTGGACTGCACCATCATAGATGCCGATGCGTCCATGAAGTCCCTCGTGGAGTTATCGGGTTCCCCCGAGGAGTACTGGCGCAAGCTGGACGAGGAGGAGGAAACGAAATCCAACAAGGGCAGGAAGCCGAGTGGAGGCGGAAGGGAGCTGGGTAAGCACTTCAAGGGCGAGAAGGCGGACCCCGAGAAGATGGGCAAGCGCACCACGAAGAAGAATGCAGCCTACCTGAACAAGAAATCGGAGAGCGACCCGGACGCCACGGTCTACTTCCAGCCCGGGAGGGGAGTCTCCCTCGCCTACAAGGTTCACGTGGCTGCGGATACCTCAGGCATCATCACCGCTGTGACGGCAACCCCCAGCGCCGTGCACGAGTCATCGAAGTTGCCCGAAGTGCTCGATCAACACGAGGAATCCCTGCCCCTCCCGCCCGCGATAGCGGCCGACTCCAAGTACGGCTCCGACGAGGCGCTGACTTTTCTCCAGGAGGAAAAGGGGATGAAGCGGAGCGTGTCAACGATTTTGAGACACATGCCTGAAAAGTTTAGGGAAAAATCACCTCCTCTCCGCGCACCTTCTCCGGCTTGTTAATCCAGACCGCCAACGGAACGACCGGCGGTTGCGGCACCTT
>Ga0209538_1001063_pt1 | contig 14733 bp, 10 predicted proteins | sample BarGraNGADG00211_2_FD_184492 | JGI IMG/M metagenome (GOLD analysis project Ga0209538, IMG submission 184492) | Arctic peat soil microbial communities from Barrow, Alaska - Barrow Graham LP Ref core NGADG0004-211 (SPAdes) (version 2) | ecosystem: Environmental > Terrestrial > Soil > Wetlands >... | reverse complement strand
AAGGTTCGTATTCATTCAAATCGAACCCCAACATGTGATTTTGTGGTAAGCGAAGACCAATGCAACATTATTTCATTCCTTTTTCTTACACCCATTTCAAACAATATTTTTGTTCTATTTTGCATCGACACCTCATAAATTATTTCAATGGCATGTATATTTCCTTAATATACTTCTCGAGCCTGTTGAGTCCTTCAATAATATTTTCGAGTGAATTGGCATAAGAAAATCGAAGGTAACCTTCGCCATTGTCGCCAAAATCGATGCCGGGAGTGACTCCGACATGTGCTTTATCAAGAATGTCGAAAGCCAGTTTGTACGAATCTGAAGACAGATGTCTGGCATTTACAAATACATAGAATGCTCCGGTTGGCTCAACAGTTAACCGGAAACCTAATTCGCGTAAACGGCTAATCATGTAGATACGCCGTTCGTTATAGATATTTTTCATGTGTTCAACATCGGCATCAGCCTCACGCAAGGCAGCAATACCGGCCCTTTGAGCAACCGAACTGGCACAGATAAACAGATTTTGCTGAAGCTTTTGCATCGGTCGCACAAATTCCATGGGAGCGATAACATAACCCAGGCGAAGTCCGGTCATGGCATACAATTTCGAAAATCCGTTCAAAACAAAAGCTTTGCCGGTGTATTCCAGAATGGAATGAGCCCGGCCTTCATAAACAAGTCCGTGATAAATTTCGTCTGAAATAATATAGGGCGAAAATCCGGCAATCGATATTAACGTTTCTTCTGAAAGTAAATTACCTGTCGGATTCATCGGACTGTTGATTATGATTGCCTTTGTCCGGTCAGTAATTGCTGAACTAATATTTTCAGGCCGATACTGAAATCCATCTTCCTCGAGAACAGGCACTTTAACCGCTTTTGCTCCGGAAAGACTTATAAAATTTGGATAACAGGCATATCCGGGATCTGAAAGTATAATCTCATCGTCAGGATTGCAGAGCGCGTAGAGAATCATCAGAATAGCAGGAGAAGTTCCGGAAGTAATGATAATCTGTTCGGGAGAAATACGGACACCGTAGTTTTTTAGGTAATTGTTGCAGATTTCCTGTCTCAGTTCCGGATCGCCCAAACTATGAGTATAATGAGTCCTGCCCTCTTTCATGGCTATTTCGCTGGCTTTTAATACGCAGGAAGGAACGTCAAAATCGGGCTCGCCAACTTCAAGATGAATGATATTTATTCCTTGTTTTTCAAGAATGGAAGCCCGTTCGAGAACTTCCATGACAATAAACGGCGTTATATTTTGGGCTTTTTCTGAAATCATTTTGGTTTTTTGGGAACACAAAAGTAAGCAGGAATTAGTAAAAGTGGTATCATAATAACAATAAAGAATCCGCCCTTTGAGAAGGTGGATTCTTTAATTGTTGTGAAAATGATGAGTTCAATACGATCACTTCGTGGTTGAAGCTTTATTAATTTCTGAAAAAAGAGCTTTGAAACAAGCCGATTCACTTTCAGCTTTGGCCAGTTTTTTTCCATAGAATTCATCCAGAAAGGAATTTGCTCCGTTCCAAACAGTCTGCATCATTCCCTGATAGCGATCTTTCAGTTCAGGAGTGGCATTCTTCCTGAAACGAACCATATCCTGAGCCTGAACGACGGCATTTTCAGCCATTTTCCATGGGCAGGTAATAACGGAAAGCCCTTTCATGGCAAATAGTACAGGAGTCTGGTCAGGACGTTCATAGTGCCAGTCGCAGATCATCACATCTTTGGCAATCAGGTCAATCGCACGGTAAGTATTATTCATGCTGGCTTCCCACATACCCATTCCGGTAGTTTTGCCATCGATCAAACGGTCTCCCCAAATCCACAACTGGCGGTTTTTTAAAGCCAGATGATTCCTGATAGCATTCACTTCACCTGAAAAAAGTTCAGCTTTATCTCGACCCGAACAGCGCGGGCAACTTTCATGTCCGATGTAAAATACCTCATCCATTCCGGCATGAAATGCATTCGATTCAAAGGCATCACAAATTTCATCTATCAGGTCGAAAACCACTTTATGCACTCCGGGATGCAAAGGACAATAACTCCGGCAATACAACCCATCGGCATTCGGCCACTTGTATTTTTCGGGCATCTTCACGTTTGGCGTTTCATCAAACTCCGGATATACCTGAAGCAGTTTTCCTGTTTTTTCGGCCCATGACTGATGTCCCAACATATTAATTTGTGGTATCAGTCTGATGTTGTGCTTTTTGCAAACATTCACCAATTTCTTAATGTCAGCTTTGGTCAAACCATCTTTTGCACTTAATTCCGGATGACTTTCGAACTGATAATCGTAACTGACCATCAAAACCAATGTATTCACTTGCCGGGATGCCAGCTCCTCGTCAATGAATTTTATGAACGTTTCAAGATGACCTGAATCTGGAGCACTAATACACAAACCACGTATAGGCAACAAATCCTGAGCCTTTCCAAAGCCATACAGGCCGAGGATTAAAGCAACAATGACAATTAGTTTTTTCATGTTTTTGGTTATTAAAATTGTTGGTTATTTAGGTTCTATAGTTTTAACCGGATATTAATTCTGGAAAGCAATGCAGCAAACCCGACCATGGCCAAAGCCCATGCCAGCGAGCTGCAAACAGCCAGCAACTGACTACTTTCCTGTTTATAGAAGAACAGTGGCAGACTCAATCCCCAGATGGCAAAATAAATCACATCAGGAGCCAGATAAGTGGTCAGTGAATTCTGTCCGGCAGGTTTAAATATCGCAGCCCATTTACTTTTACCCTGAATATCCACCATCCAGAATAAAAGGGCAAATACCATCATGCTGATTCCGTTACAGATCATACCCCAGCTGGGTGTGCCATGTATTTTGGAGATGATGAACCAGTTTCGAAGAAAAAAGCCGATAGCCAGTGAACAGATTCCCATCAGCAAAATGATTCCAGCTGTTTTCCCTGGTTTGAAGTTGCTTTGCTTCAGGATCAAACTGACTACCAAACCGGCCAGTACAATCATCGGAACATTGCCACTGAGAATCACGCCAAACACCGGATTCAGGAATTTCAAAAAACCAAGTATTCCGAGTTGCGAAAGTATATTTATACCAATAAAAGTAAACCATAAAACAACTGTTGGCCACAGCTTCGAACCGATGAAAAGGCTTGCTGTCGCGGCAACCAGATATCCCCAGCCAATCAGCCCCAATATTCCCCACCAACCGGTTTCGAACCAGGTAACATGTCCGGCTTCGCCAGCTTTAAAAATGAAAGCCAGGGTTCCAAGTCCAAGGATTCCAAGAATTTTCAAACCCGGAAATAGCTTTTTCAGTTTACTATTCTCCGGATATTTATTCCAGATCAGGAAAATAAAAATATACATCAGGATAGCAAAAAGACTTTTACTAATCCCGCTTAATTCGGGATTGAGTCGTTCGCTGTTCAGCATCAATACTCCAATCAGCAGCAGACTCGCGGTACGGATGAGTATATGCAGAAAGACCTTCCATTTGGTTTCTCCGCTTTTCATCCGCGAACTAATGGCGTACGGAATCGACATACCAACCATAAAAAGGAATCCGGGGAAAACCCAGTCGGCAAGGCCCATTCCGTCGAAATTAGCTTTGGCATGCACCATCCATCCCGGAACGCCCGGTTCAAAAAGGTCGTTCACGAAAAGCATCAGAAACAGGGTGAGTCCCCGCATAATGTCAATTGAAAGAATCCGGTTAGATTTTGGTTTTGAATCATTCATGGGTTGTATTTATCAGAAGCTAAATTAATATTGTCATAATGGAATGTGGAAGACTGACCAAATCAGCAGCCCGTTTTCCAATGAAAAGTTTATAGGATATTTTCTCGTCGGAAGTGTTCAGAACAATAGTAGCCAACTGTCCATCAGGATTAATAAAAGCAGTAGTCTGCAATTTTTCGCGGTTCGACGAAGCCGCAATCCGCTGCGCTCCTTCCTTAACGAATTTCGAGAAATGCCCGATGTAATAATAACTATTGGTGTAGATCAATTTTCCGGTTTTGGTATTGGCATGGATCGGTGCAAAACAGAAATTACTCGCATGGTTTGGACCACCGTTTTCGTCGAGCAGGATATTCCAGTCAATCCAGGCTACCGTTCCGCAATTGAAGTCGTTCACCATGGAATAGCCGTATTTTTCGCCTAAACTCCAGTCATTCAAACGATCCGGACTGAATTTTTCCACACAACCTTCAGTAAAAATAAGGTTTGTATTCGGGTAGGCTTCATGAACCAGTTTCAGGTTGCCAAATTGCATGGCGCCTCCGGTCCATGTTTCATACCAGTGAAACCCAATCCCCCAGACATATTGTGCGGCTTCGGGATCATCCAGGATTGTGCTGGCTCGTTGAAAAATCAAATCACGGTTATGATCCCAGGCTATAAGTTTTATATCACGAAGACTATTCTGTACCAATTTAGGACCGAGGTATTTTTTTATAAAATCACGTTCTTCCTCAGCTGTAAAAACACACGACTCCCATTTTTGAACTGCCATCGGCTCGTTTTGAACTGAAATTCCCCAGATCGGAATTCCTTGTTTTTCATAGGCCTTTATGAATTTGACGCAATATTTTGCCCAGGAGTGTCTGAAATGTTTGAGTAACTTACCACCGTTCAGAACGCTTTTATTGTCTTTCATCCAGGCTGGAGGACTCCAGGGACTGGCTAATATGTGAATTTGTCCGCCGGTTGCGATCATAGCTTGCCTGATCAGCGGAATACGAAACTCCTCATCATGAGCTATACTAAAGGTCCGAAGCAAGGAGTCGTTTTCTTCCACATAACTGTAGGTTTCGCTCGAAAAATCACAACTGGCAATGTTGGTCCGGGCAAAATTATACCCAATACCATCATCCGCATCGTAATAAGCCGTAATTAGTTCTTTTTGAGTGTTTTCAGGTAATTTAGCAAACGTTTCAGCGGCGGCATCGGTAATTGCACCGCCAATCCCGACCATCGTCTGAAAAGTGATTAACGGATTGACAAATACGCAAACCTGCGTTTCCACCGGCTGTTCAGTTTTATGAAATTTCACTTCACCAGTTGGTGCCAAACGGAGACTCGTGTCGCGTGCAGTAACATAAACATCAGCACTTTCCGCAATGAATTTTTCAGGAGTTGTGGTCGTTGTTTCTTTTGGTGAAGGTGTTGTACAACTCCACAATACAAATAAGATAAGTGGCAATATGCTGATTCGTCTTGTCATTTTTATATTTTTTCATCCCTGAGGCGACAAATATTGGTAATTGAACTCTTGCCTTCCAATTGACGGCAAGAGTTCAACATTATTTTCAATAATCTACAATACAACTGTCATGATTGAATGAGGACGGCTTACCAAATCGGCAGCTTTGCCTGCGATCCAGAGTTTATAGGCGAATTTATCGTCTGAAGTATTCATCACAATTGCAACTACCGAACCATCAGGATTAACGAACGCTGTAGTTTGAAGCTTGTCACGGTTTGCTGATGCAGCAATGCGTTTTGCTCCAGTTTTAATGAATTTAGAGAAATGTCCGATGTAATAGTAACTGTTGGTGTAAATTAGTTTGCCTGTCCGGAGATCGGCATGAATCGGCGCAAAACAGAAGTTTCCAACATGGTTTGGTCCGCCTTTTTCGTCCAACAAAACGTTCCAGTCGGTCCAGGCCACGGTTCCGCAATTGAAATCGTTCAGCATGGATGTTCCGTATTTTTCACCTAAAACCCAGTCATTCACCCTGTCAAAACTATATTTCTCAACACAACCTTCGGTGAAAATCAGGTTTTTATCCGGAAAAGCTTCATGAACCATTTTCAGGTTACCAAATTGCATGGCGCTTCCGGTCCATGTTTCGTACCAGTGGAAACCAATTCCCCACACATATTTGGCAGCTTCCGGATCGTTCATCATGACACTGGCACGCTGATAAATCAAATCGCGGTTATGATCCCAAACGATGAGTTTTTTATCCTGAAGACCTTCTTTTTTCAGCGTTGGTCCCAAGTATTTTTTTACAAAGTCACGTTCCTCTTCGGCAGTATAAATACATGATTCCCAGCTCTGTGTAGCCATTGGTTCATTCTGAACTGAAAGTCCCCAAACCGGAATACCCTTTGCTTCGTAGGTTTTGATGAATTTTACGAAATGATTGGCCCAGGTTTGTTTGTACTTTTCGAGTAGTTTCCCACCTCTCAGCGCGTTGTTATTGTCTTTCATCCAGGCTGGCGGGCTCCACGGACTTACAAACAAAGTCAGTTTTCCCCCAGCGGCAGCGGTGGCTTTTTTAATGAACGGAATCTTGAATTTTTCGTCGTGCGAAACATTGAAGGTTTTCAGTTCCACATCATTAGGCTCCACGTACGCATATGTGTCGCTTGAGAAATCGCAACTGGCAATGTTGGTGCGGGCAAAATTGTAGCCGATACCTTTTTCGGGATCATAATAAGCTGTCAAAAATTCTTTCTGGGTGGCTTCAGGCAATTTGGCAAATACTTCGGCTGAAGCATCGGTTAAAGCGCCACCAATTCCAACCATTGTTTGGAATGTTGCCATTGGATCAATAAACACGCAAACCTGTGTTTCAAGCGGCTGGCCAAATTCTTTAAACTGAACGGTTTTTGTAGGCGACAAACGCAAACTGGTGTCGCGGGCGGTTTCGTAAACTGCGCCTTTTACAGCAATGAATGGTTTTGCCTTTTCTTTGGCCGATTGTGCGTTACTCCCCCAAACGCAGAGAAGCAAAACAAACATAGCGATTAATGATTTTTTCATAAATATTTAAATATTAAGTGTGTATGTATTATTTCGTTGAAATGTTAATCCAGTCAAGGCTGATGCTTCCGGTTATTACTTCAACTTTCAGGTCATTTTCGCCTTTCCTGAATATTTGCGGGTTAAGCTTCAATTCTGACCATTCTGCCTGGCTTATTTTCAGGTCAACAGATTTACCGTTAATCCAAAGTTTAATTTCTGCTGGCTGAATGGCTTTTACCTGAAGCGAGACATTGCAATCCTGTTTATCAAGCGATTTCACCTGATAGTCAGTCCATTCGCCTGCATTCAATTCAACAGCCTGTCCGGATTTATCCTTGATCTGCTTAATTTTTACAGGTTCTTTTTTGCGGTAAGCTTCCGAAGTGGTTGCCGTGTCTTTCACCAAGTATGATTTCAGATAACCATCTTGTCCGTAGTTTTCAGCTTCCAGTTTCAGCGGAATTCGGCGCAACATGGCATTCACCACATCGGGGAAATAAGTACAATTTTCAATTTTGATGTTTTCCAATAGTTCTTTAAATATCTCATCCGGACTAACTGCGGCTATAGCAACATCTCCCTTAGAATGGTTTACAACATTGTCCCATCCTGCTGGCGATTTAAATGAATACGGCGTATTGATCGTTTCCATTTTTTTCCAGGGCCAGAACGACCAGCCGATGTTGTTTTTTTCAAAACTCTGGGTTGTCGCAAAATAGATTGCGCTGTTTCGTTCGCCTGTTTCGCCAACCCAAACCGGTGTGTTCAATTGTTTCCGTTTCTGAAGGAAACCACTGTAATCGTTCAGGTTATCCTGTCGATCCCAGCAATAATAATGAAACTGAAAAAACATATTATCATCCAACTTCCGGTTAAACGTCGACCAGTTATTTGACCAGTTATAGCCTTCCAAAGTGAACATGTGTTTTTTGTCAACCGCACGTATGGCTTTGATCAGTTTTTCGTACAGCGGAACCAGTTGATCCTTGTATTTGGCTGCGGCCCCGGTATTCTCCGGAAGCGGCTCGTTCAACAGGTCGTAAGCCGCAACATTGGGCTCGTTTTTATACCGGTCGGCAATTTTCACCCAAAGTTTAACCAGCAATTCTTCGTTTTTCGGATTCATGAACAATTCCGGTTCGTTGTTCGGACTATCGTCGATGTTCTGCCCGGTTTGTCCGCCCGGCGCACCGTGCATATCAATGATCACATACAAATGGTGTCTTTTACAACGGGCGATCAGACTATCGAGCAACTGGAAACCTTCGTCAACAAACTTATTGTTTTCGCCTTCGGTAATGAAAAGCCGTGAGTTTAAAGCCGGGCGAACCGAGTTGTAGCCCAGTTCCGCAATGCGCTTGATGTCAGCATCAGTGACGTAGTTTTTGTGATAAGTTTTCCAGAATTGTTCCGCTTTTTGAGCGCCAATGTATTGGGTAACTATCGCTTCAATTTTTCGCGGCCGATCGCCATTTTTGCCGAATTTCCACATGTATCCTTCCGGAAGCAACCAGTTTCCTAGTCCTACTCCCTGAAGCAATATTTTCTGGCCAGTTTCATTGACCATGTTCTGTCCATCGGCATGCAGAAATGTCTGAGCAGAAAGGCTTCCGGCCCAAAAGAACAGAACCGAAAAAACTACGTTTTTAAAATTCAATCGTGTCATTTTTTATAAATTTAGTTTAATTCACTCTTTATTAGATTTTTAACGTCTAGTGTGCATTATTATCTTACCATCCCTTCGGGATTTTACAGATCAACTTTCTATAAAACTAACTATCAAAATTCCAATACCCGATCAGAAATGCACAAAAACTACTTGCTGTCAGGCTTCGTTATTTTTTCCTTTCGGTTATATTTAGGTTGAATATATGAATATCGCCAGCCCAAACTCTTCCATCATTCTGATTCAGTGGTATTTTAATGACACTATAACCACCATAGAAACTATAGTTGAAATTACATTTATATAAATCCTTATTGATAGCCATTTCATATTTAGAGGCATAAGTGAAGGTAATCTTGCTTTTACTTTTAAGTAGTAATATACCATTCTCATTTAATACTGGATTTCCACCGGCAGGTCCAAAATTCAAGGAAATTTGTTCACTTGTGTTTTTATTTATCAGATTTAATCCCATCATACAAGAACTGAAATTTAAGTATCCCATTTTATTAGGATCTGGTAAATAGTAATTAATATCATCATGATTCGCTATTGTAAAAACACAAACAACAGATGAATCGTTATCCGACGATTTATAAATACTATCTACTTTACATGAAATTCCATGTTTTAACAAATTACTACTTTCAAAGGAACTAATAATCCGGGGATCATTTCTCTTATCTTCAGGACTTGTATATCGACGATGATACCTTAACGGAATGATATCACTATCAAAATCAGGACGTAAATCACTTTCTATAAATGGCGTTTCTGGAACAACAGATAAAAATGCAGGGTAAACTATACCTTGATAAATGGTATCCTTATCAACATGAATTGAAAATTTTAAAAAGTCGTAACCTGAAATTCCTTTAGTTACATAGTTGAATTGCAGCTTATTTTTAAGGAATAAATTGCATGATGCACTGTCATAAAAAACGATATCCTTTTCGTTGATGATTATCCCATTTTCAAATTTTAGAGAAAATTCTGGATCTGCAGGTAATGGATTGTTATCTGACTTACATGAGATCACTAACAAAGAGATAGCAATCACTAAAATGGATAATTCGGATAAACTTTTCATAGCCATTATTTTGTATATTTTTATCTACATCGGTCTCTATTTACTTACCACACATACGTCCCTACCGCACCCGGTTTAAGCTGAAAACCTGCATATTGCCCGTTGTACTGAATCCGGAATGAATTAACCGAATACGAGTCGTTGGCCACGATCAACACGGTTTTTCCTTCCGGAGTTTTAAAGGCCACATTGGGCAGAATATCATTGTTTTCAATCGTTGTAACCCGGATTGAACCCGGACGTTCCTCATCATCGTTTAGGACAACGGTCATGTCGCCTTTGCTGGTAGAAGCAATTCGTATTGAACCCGGCCGCACCAGTTTGGAAGCATGAGCAACCACATAATAGGCCAGATTGCGCGAAACATTATCGCCGTCAAGCGTCACAGCACCCTGGCACATCGGACAACCTCCGTTATCGGTATGCGGATCGTTTAACGGATCGGCAGCCAGATTCCAGAGAATTACGTTTTTGCTCCAGTTCCGGGTTGTGCCAATAATTAGTCGTTTTACCTGAGCTGCAATATCGATGGTTTGACTGCCTGGTTTTTCAACCACCATTTGTTCCGTAAAATAAAGATTTTTATCGGGACGGGCTGTGTGCAAGGTTGTCATGGCGCTCATGTCGCCGCCGTAATGATGAAACCCTGAACCATCCACATATTTAGCGGCTTCCGGATCGCGAAGGGTCGTCAAAGGGAAATCAATCCGGTCGAGGTTGTGATCGAAAAGTATAATTTTGGTTTGAAGTCCTGCAGCCTCAAATGCCGGTCCCAGATTGTTTTTGATGAAATCTTTCTGCTCATTCGGAAGCCACGGCATGCTCGGTGTATTTTTCGAATTCAGCGGTTCGTTCTGAACAGTGATAGCGTCAATCGTGATCCCTTCATGCTTCATCGCCTGAATATATTTCACCAGGTAACGTGAATAAACATCGTAATATTCAGGTTTAAGCGCCCCACCCCGCACATCGTTACTGACCTTCATCCACTTCGGAGCCGACCATGGCGAACCCAGTATTTTGATCTGCGGATTGACCGCCAGAATCTCTTTCATAACCGGAATCACATCTTTATAATCCTGGTATAAATCGAACTTTACAAGCGGCAAATCGGTCTGCCCGTCAGGCAGGTCATCGTATGAGTATACAAAACTATTCAGGTCCGAGGAACCAATACTTAATCGGATATAGCTGACACCGACATTATTTGCATCCGTTGCAAACAGTTCTTTAATCAGTTTAGCGCGTTCAGAAGAAGACATTTTCATCATCAGTTCAGCGCTTCCGCCAGTCAATGCAAAACCAAAACCATCAATTAACTGCAACTTCTGGTTATCGTCTATGATAATTGTACTTCCGCGACGATTTTCCTTATTACTGAACGAAACTGTTTCAGCCTGCTTTTCAAACAATGCTGAACGGTCAGGATTGGTTATCCAGACCTCGATTTTGCCAGGTTCAGGGTTTTGTGCAAAAAGGGAAGTTGCACCAATTAAAGCGCTGAACAATAGAGTATTTAGATATGTTTTTTTCATCGAATTGATTTTTATAAATTGAATAAAACTTCTGAATTTTTATTTTTCCAGCCTGAAAGGCCAGTATAATTCAGCCCAGGGCAAAGTTTCGTGAGGAACGAACCGAAACGTCGCCCTGGATAAATGGAACAAAAAGGAACCCGTCCGCGCGAACATGATTTTCAAAAGCGAAAACTTATTTCGGACGGAATTGAGCAGCATTAGTTGTCGGATATTAGAGATCCTTCTTTCCGTCCGAAATAGAAATTGCTCTTTTTTTATCGTTATGGCGCAGACGATTATTCTACCCGCTTTCCAACCCAGGGCGACACTCCTTCGTCGTTTGCCCTGGGCTAGATTATGTCGACCCTTCAGGCCGTTCAAATCATTTAATCCTTGATATTCATCAAGTTTCATTTCAAGGTGGTTTTATACAGTGAGGATTTCCCGGTTATAAAAAGTATTTTTTCATCTTTTCTGCTAAAAACAAGGCTTGTCGGACGTTCCTGAGTACTGATCATTCCGGTTTGTTTTCCATCCTGACCAAAAACATACACATCGCCGTCGGCCACATAAACGTTCCCTTTTTTATCAGGAACCGAGCTGAATTCGCCCTTTTCAGCGAAATAAGTCAGGTTTGAAAGATATCCTTTTGAATCAACGTCGCATTTCACTGTTCGTTTGTCGTATTCATCGGCAGCATAAAGTGGTTTGCCCGGAAAAGCTTCAACCAGGGCGCATGACCGTGCCAAATCGTAACAAACCGGGATGATGGTTTTCCCGTCGGGAGCAAGCCAGCATTCTTCGTTCCGGTTTACCGAAACGGTATTGAAATCGTGCCAGTCGCGCCATCGGTTCGAGGGATAAAGAGCTTTATAAATGTTATCAGCCGATCCCATCGGCACTTTCTTCAGGATTTGGATGGTTTCTTCCGGATGGTTGGGATTGATGGAATATGCGAGCGTTCCGAAACCAGAATTACCCCACATGCTGAAGGATGTTCCGCCAGCATCGGCCGGATTTGTATATTTTTCCTGCTCGCCATTCACCAGAAATCCGGGTTGCGGGTTGTAACGGAAAACGACCAGGAGATTATCTTTTGAATCGCAGGCCAGCGACAGCGGTTCCCATGGAAAATCGGCAAGCAAGCTCAGCGAATTGGTTTCGGACGACCATTTGTAAACACGTTTCATGCGCTGTTCGGCAAAATAAACATTGCCTTTCGAATCGCTGCACGAGCCCAATGCAAACTCAAAGCCTTTTCCCAGAAGCTGAACCGGTTCGGTTGCTTTAGTTGCCAACTTCGGTGTATTTCCGCTGATGAATAATCGGGCGAACTCAACTGGGCGAACCTCGGTGTTGGTATTGATGTCATAAAGCGGATTATCGGTGGTGTATTTGATCTGGCTGTAGTTGTGAACATTGAGCAATTCCAGGTTCGAGCAATCCCAGGTACGGACCGAATACGGATAAGGAACTTTCACCCGGATGACGCGGAACATGTATAGATTGGCAAAAGTCATGTCGCTGCATTTTTCGAGTTCTATCGGCTGACACTCCGAACTCTCACGGCTCTCCTCTTCGGTCTGAAGCGCATACACTTTCCAGTTCGACACGTTTTTAAAGCGTACTTCGTTGCGAACGTGGTGTTCCACCGACATGGCGTAAATTCGTCCGCGCGTACTGGTGTTCGACGCATAAAATCCGTTCGTGGCAAACGTACTTGCCGACCAGATGTTTTTAATAATTCCGCCGCCATTATTGGTCACCCACAAACTCCAGTACTGTGTGTCCCAAACTTGTTCTGAACCACTATTTGAGCGGCGATCCTGCGGCTGTTGCCGTTCTTCCCATTTCCACGGAACTTTCGGGCCGGGGCGCATGGTTCCGTGACCGCCAATCAGTTTCACATCGTCGATCATCGATTTTTCGCCGGCCATCCATTTGCAGGCTACTGCGCGGTAATTGTTTTCGGCGGTGTACAATCCAATTCCGGTGATGATGTTTGTTCCACCCTGTGGCGCTTCAATCAAAGCTTTTGGCGGGCCAAAACTACCAAATGCCGGAGCGTCTTCAGCAATCGCGAAATTGGTTCCCATCGGGTGAAGTCCGATTAAAACGGTATTGGATTTCAGTTTTAAAGTCTCTGAAATCCGGTACGAACCCTGCGGAACGTAAATTGTCGGATATCTGTCAATGGCTTCCTGAATGGCTTTGGTATCGTCGGTCAAACCGTCACCTTTCGCTCCTACTGATTTCAGGTTGACCCAGGTTGCCATTTCCGGAAGTTTCGGGATGTCCGACACAAATTCAGCAGGCAAAGTTTTCAGAATTTCAGGTTCGAAAGTGGTTTGAATCTCTGCAACGGCAGTCAGATCGTTCATCTGAAGTCCGTAAATAAAGCGTTTGACCTGGTAAATATCGGAAGGTGCAGCAGTTTGCGTATTCGTTTTTGGATAATGGACCAACACCGGAACATTTTTGCAGACGAGATTGCGGATATTAACCTGCATGTTGGCATTTCCTTCGTTACTGATTTCGATGGCTGGCCCGGAAACATTCTCGAACCGACAATCTTCCATAAACAGTTTTTCCCAGTAATTCTGATCGACCAAAATTGCTGATGGGACATTTTTTACACTCATGCGAACAATGGTTAAACCGGCTTCCTGGGTTTTAATGGCTGCCTTGCGCTGCCCTTCAAAATAGGTGTCCAACATCATGAACTGCCAGCCAGGCGAGGCTTTGGTGGTATATATTCCGTAGTCGCCACCGTAGAATTTCACATCTTCCATGAAGTTTCCAATCTCGAATAAACCGGCTTTCCCCTTTCCGATCTGAATATCGCAATGCGAAACAAAACTGTGCTGTGCAAAGTGAGTCCGCAAGGCAACAGCTTGTGGATTTCCATCTTCAATTTTCAGATCGATATTCGACATTGCGCTGTAAAATGTACCGGCGCTTGCGTCATTCACCTTTTTCCCGGGTTCAAAAATGCCGCTGGTAAACCAAAACATATAAGAAGCCATCCCCTTATCATCCGGATTAGGTTCCTGAAAACCGGGCGAGTTTTTCTTCAGCACAATTACCGGCCGGGTTTTGCCATATCCAATGAGCCGGATTGCAGCAGGAATGTACATGGTTTTCGAAATGGCATAAGTTCCCTCAGGAATAAACAAAATTCCGAAATTCCGATCCGTTTTAACCTGATTAATTGCTTTTTGCAATTGTTCGGAAACATCGGTTTTTCCATCAGCGGTTATTCTGAAGTTTTCCGGGGTGAAATAGACAGCCTCAGTATCTTCAGGCTTTTGCTGATAAAACGAGTTGCTCTTTGGCGTTGCTGCCTGCAAAGTGCTGAATCCGCACAGCAAAACGAAAATGATTGGAATCGACTTAATTTTGCTCATACGATTATTTTGTAACCTGAAAAGGCACATTAGCTGCTGAAACAAAACCGGTATTGTCTAAAATATAGATGTACAAACGATAATTACCTACTTCATTAATTGCCGTTTTGTAGGAGTTTGATTCGGATATTTCAACCTTGCCTACCCGGTCGGGACGAGGTTCAGGAGAGCCACCGCTTCCCAAAACTGTTGCTTCTTTCAGAATTTCCCAAACATAGGTCAGTTTATCACCTTCTTTGTCTTTCGCGATTACATTCCCTTCAAAAGCCTGATCTGCTGTTACAGTTACATTT
>Ga0209538_1001059_pt1 | contig 14804 bp, 11 predicted proteins | sample BarGraNGADG00211_2_FD_184492 | JGI IMG/M metagenome (GOLD analysis project Ga0209538, IMG submission 184492) | Arctic peat soil microbial communities from Barrow, Alaska - Barrow Graham LP Ref core NGADG0004-211 (SPAdes) (version 2) | ecosystem: Environmental > Terrestrial > Soil > Wetlands >... | reverse complement strand
GACTCCCGGCCGAGCGCAAGGTACAACAGCCGACTAAACCTGTAGTAGCGCTGTATTTAACGTATTTGGACGCGAGTTCAACTCTCGCCACCTCCACCATAAACAGAACAACCCGCCCGCCGGCACCCCAGCCGGTGGGTTTTTTCATTTCCGGCGGCGCCGCTCCCCTAAGAAAAGAGTCATCGCGGAAACCGTTTAGCAAAACCGGACCAACTTCGTTATAATAATGGAAGGGCAAAGAGTAAGCAGCAAGGGGGGAATATGTATCGAAGAACAATTCAAAGGCTTCTCTGTGCGTGCCTCATCGCGCTGCTTGGCCTTGTGACAGTGGGATGCAAGGGTTCTGTGGACTCCGACGGGACTGGTATCCCCACTACTCCCAGTACTCCAGAAGTCCCTGTCAGTACAGGACCACGTGCCTGGATGGCCCTCGACAGTACCAAGCTGCAGCAGGGAGACATGCCAGCGGCGAAGGAGATGTGTGAGAGCCTGATGCGCGACTCGTACGCAGCCAAGAAGAAGTCCGTCTCCGTTGACCTCACCCGGTACATCATCGACCCCAACCTGCTTAAGTATTCTGAATTCAAGCTGAAGCAAGAGGCCTACAACCAGATCATTACGCACGTGGACGTCTCCATCGCCAAAGAAGAGGTGCATGACGCTTATCTCTATCTGAAGCTTGCGGCTAGGGTCTACAATGATATCGGTGGCCATGACGGTGAAACAATGGAATTCGTGGTGAAGAACGCAGGCGGTCGGCTGGTCGTTGCGATTGGGGCGCGCTGGGAGGACCGGCCACCTTCAGCGAATTTGACTTCATGCATCGTCGGCAGTGGCCGGTAACGAACCCCACGATCTGGGAAGACCCCGCGAAGGTGAAAGCCCTGTTCGCAGAGGTGGGGATCCAGTAAGAAGACAATAAAGAGCAGGAACAACTGCGGCGGCTGTGCCCTGATTTCTGATACAGGAGGCATCGTTGTCCTGACTGGTGCAGCTCACGGGCGTTGAACCCGTGAGCTGCTTTGCTATAGAATGTGTGTGCGAGTCATTGTAAGTTCCGCACAAGGAGACACGGCATGAATACGGGAAAGCTGGACTTATTCTATTTTGGTGACATTGGCAAAGAGGATGCATCCAATCCTGCATACGTTTGCGCGCAGGAATACGCAGCAGAGATACTCTATCTGATAGCTTCCCGCGCTCCTTATGAGCTTTCACAAGCGGAAATCGCCCGGTTCCTGGGAGTCGAACAGGAAACGATGCAGCCCATTGTTGCCTCTTTGCTTGGAATCAAAGCCGTTGAATGCAAGGATGATACATATAGGATCTGCTTTCCCGTATTCCTCCAGGGTGACGTCCAGCAGATGAAGGGCATGTTGTCCAGTGCGAGTGATGCCATTGCAGGGACACTTGAACGGCTGAAGAGTCAATTGGTGCCGATAGCGCAGCGGTTCAGATGCCACAGGCAGTTCAGTATTGGCCGAATCTTGTATCACGTGATCTGTGACTCCGTATTTGACGACATGGCGTTTGCCTGCTTTGAGAAAGAGAAACTACTATGCATTTCAAAACCACAACCGGGCAATCGCGATTATCTCATGATCGGATATGAAGCGTGTGAGGAAGTCGCACAGAGTAGTAACTTACTGCTTTGCAGCAGCAACAACTATGCCTGCGACGGGATCCGTTTCAACAGCTTCGGTGATTCATGCGGTCGCAGAAAAGATATGTATCGCTTCACGCGCATCTTTGATTCGGAGCCTCATGAACTAGCGCAGTTTCTTGATAGGTCCGAGGATATTGGAATGCTGCTGTCGTCTGATATGAAAAGTATTGCTTCCAGGTGCAGCAGCATGGTGAAAAGAATGGTCTCGACTGATGTCTATTGGACCGATCTAGCCGAGGATGCAGAAACGGCCTTGCTGCTCTCGGAATTGGGATATGTCAGTGGCAGACAAGAGAATAACCATATATCAATGATGGTTCCTGTATTCTATCAGGATGAGCAGCCGCTAATCACTGCAGTCGGTGACATCGTCTTGCCTCAAATAGACAATGCTGTTAAGCGAGCATTTGATTCCTTTTCACTGCGCACAGGCGATTTTACGGCAGTCAAGCATATGGTCGATATTAAAGAAATCGGGAATGAATTGTGGCATCAAATCTTCGGATTGACGAACGAGCATTTGGTCAGAACGGGATTTGTCGACCAGCCGCCGCATATTGATGGACAAGGCAGATTCTTCAGAAGCATCAGAATGGAATCGTGAAATCGCGGAAACCGTTTAGCAAAACCGGACCAACTTCGTTATAGTAATGGGAGGGCAAAGAGTAAGCAGCGGAAGGGGGACATATGTATCGAAGAACAATTCAAAGGCTTCTCTGTGCGTGCCTCATCGCGCTGCTTGGCCTTGTGACAGTGGGATGTGCGCCACATTCAACAAGCTCGAACCTGTTGCCGCCGCAGGCGGACAACCCGTGCGACTACGAGGAGATCGAGGTTTTCACCGCCGCCGTTGATGACCCTGCAGATGAGCATACGCTCTACAGCCGCCCCCTCAACTGGCGCAGTACCGGCGATAAGGGGACAAAGTGGTGCACGGTCGACCCGTCCATCGGCATCCTGCGGGTGGGCTGGGCTCACAACGCCGAATACCACGCGGGATGGGCGTACTTCATGCCTGGAGTGCCCAATTCGAAAATACTATCCCCATACGTATCGGCCCCGCTGTACGCCTGCGACGCCACCGGCAAAGTGGTCAAGATCATTGATCCTGCCACTCTTCCTGGCATCACGATGTACGATTTCTCCGTCTCGCCGGACGGGCGCTTTGTGGTGATCTACGACTCCAACAACACTCTCCTCCACCTCTGGTCCATCGAGCAGCAGAAGATCATCGCCTCATTCTATGCGGACGACAGCGAAGCTCCCGCGAGCGGCAAGAAGCAGAAGGAGCTCACAGGGCCCCACCTCACCTGGGACAGTCCGCTGGGGTATGGCCATTGGCATGAGGTTGCCGCGAGTGGGCAACCGTCGAGCTACACCTATACGGCAGTGGCAATTGGAGACGAGCCGATGGCTGGGGTGGAATCCTATGCAGTGATTCAGTTCATGGGCGACGCGGCGAAGAACGCCACCATCAAGAGGTACCCCGTTTCAACCGGCGTCTATATTCTAGATCTTAGTCTGCAGATGCTCGACCCGGCGACGAACATGGTCGCCTACGACGATTATCCTCACTTCATCGAATATGGGAAAGAACTCTTTGACTTTGACCGCGCCCAGACGCCGACGCACCTGTTCCTTTACAATATCACGACCGGCACGAATACATGCATCGATGAGATTCCCGCCTGCTACTTCTTGCCACAATGGACGGGAGCGGATACCCTGGAGTACAACGTCAGATCCGACCCTGTCGTCCGGACGGATCCCCCGTCTCCAGAGCCGCCGAACATCTACGTCTCGCGCAGGTACGTCAGTCTGCTGACACGGTCCGACTGCCTCCCTGTCGTCTACTCGGTCACGTCGTCCAGAGGCGAGGAGGAGTACCACTACGCTATCATCGATCTCACCACGATGAAACTCTTCAAGGACGCGGGGACACTTGCCACGTTCAAAACCGCCGGTGCCCTCAAAGGCTGGCTGTTCTTCCCAAAAACAGCGCCGTGGCACCTCTACAGTGAATCGACGGAAGGGACAGCAATGGGACTGAAACCAGCTGCCGGGACGACGGTCACTTCTACGACGTTCAAGGTGGGAAACAAACTCTATTCAGGCAACCAGAAGTTCACGCCGTCTCAATCGCTCCTCGACGCAGTCACGGATATTTCGGGTGAGATAACAGACCCGGGGATCCTGCGCGTTATCGAGTGTACGTCCTCGTCCTCATCGAAGCCCGGCATCCAGTGCGCTGTTGACAAAATTGAAGGTGGGAGCAAGGAGAAGCCCTGGTTCTACACTCGGTACACTTTTCTTTACAAAGGGACGACGGACTGCCAAATCGAGTTCAGGAAAAATCAAAAAAGCATCACAACGCTCTGCAGAAACCCCAAAGCGGGCGGTGCTCCAAGTATCATTGCAGACACACTTACTGGCGTCAACAACCTGTTCGTCCCGGTGACACCAAAGTTCAACCCGGCATTTATAGGATGGTCGCCGGACAGCAAAATGACAACGCCCACAACCGCCTTTCTGAGCCCTGGTTGATCGCACAGGCTCCTGCAGGCACCTTAGGTGGTGCAATACGCAGGGGCACCCCAGCCGGCGGGCTGCCGATCGTGGCATCTCCGTCGTTTTGTTCCTGTCGTCCCCGCGCAGGCGGGGACCCACACGTCCAGCCAGAGATGGATTCCCTCAGGCTGATTCTGCCGGGCAGGCACTTTTGAACGTATCCCGAGTGACCTCCAGATACGCTGGGCCCTTTAGAAGAAACTCCGGCCTTGGCTTGCTGACGAACCCCAGTTTTTCACAGAGTTTCGATGCCTTCTTGTTGTCCGGGTGAGGGTCGGCATACGCCTTCGTGGCCAGATTGTTGCTGAACACCTGGTCGATGACATGGCTGAAAGCATAGGCAGCGATCCCTTTGCCTTGTGCCTTTGGCAGAAGCTTGATATCCAGTCTTGCCAGATCATGTCCACGATCGATGTCGTAGAACGTTTCGCCGCAATTTCCTGTTTTCCATTTTGGAGGTGTTTCCGATTAAGCGTGACAAGAGATTTTGGAATATGAGCAGCTCTATAAAAGGAAGCTTGGAACAGTACAATCTTGGTTAAGTGACAACTGATGGGAAATGCATTCCCTAAAGCTAGGCTTTGTCTTGGCTGGCAGAGGTTTTAATTTTGCATACCAGATGATTTGCGAATACCAACAGCTGCAAAGCTCTAGCTTCCGTATCTTCCCAATCACCATCATGAGCCCTTGGATTTCTAATACCTGTCATTACTCCAGAGCATATTTCCATATAGCCCAATTGCTCATCGCGCTCAGACTGAGATGTCCCCTCATTGAGCTTCAAAATGGGCTTGTCAGGTGAAAAAGCTCTCTTCATCAAAGGCGATCCACTCATATTAGCTAGATTGGACAACTCTAATACCAGATTATCAAAATACTTATAAGCTTCTTCAACAGCACGAGCACGGTGCCCATTCCCAAATAGCTTTTTCACTTTCGCATTCAATACTGGATCCGTCACTAACTCATCGAAATGATCTGTTAAAGGAGCCCTTGCTCTCTCCTTCTGGAAATCCAACACTCCGTCTAGATCATGTATTTCATGGCTTAATGACTGAATACGTTTGAATAGTTCCTTAGCTCTCTCCATCATTTATATAAGTGTTTCGCGATGCTTGCAAAGATTGCATCAATTTGCTCTGCGCTGGCATCAGGTGAAATGTGTATTTGAAGATCAACATGCATGGCCATTTGCGGGTTAGCTTTTGTCACCGCTTCTGTACTAGCAGGAGCGTCTAGTTTCTGAGGATTTTGAATACTTGTGGGCGAAGTTTGCGCAGTGCTTTTTTGAATAGCCTTTCGCGGTTTAGACGTTTTGACGGATGTCCGAGGTGACCCATTATTACTTTTCAGCTCTCCGCTCTTTAAAATCGCAAATAATGAGGCTGCCTTACTAGCCGCATTTTCTCCTAACTTTCTAGTGCTTTTAAACCATTCTTTTGCCTTTGCATGATCAAAATCTTTCTCAGGGAATAAATCCAATAACTCTTGTGGATAAGTGGCCTTTAACATCTTTTCACAAGCTTGAGGATATGTGGAATCCTGCCTCCACTGATTTGCTAACCCCGTTGGGGTACCATGTTCATCTATTATTGACAACGAACGCAATGGAGAAATCAGATTCTTTGCCGCTTGGTCGACCGTCAATCCTAGTAGATTCTTTAGGTAACTTATACTCACATTGGAGGGCAAGGTCTTCTTGAATTGGCTTCGAATGCTCCACCAATTGCTTTCCGGAATCGTGGGATAGCCAGCTTTACCCTTATCATCAGCCATGGGCAAACCTCCAAATGTTAATATTTTTTATTTTACCATATTTCTCCTTTACATACAAGATAGTCCCAATTACTTTGCCTTTGTGTTATCAAAACGTCTTCATAACGAGCAAAAGCCGTCAAAGAATACACAAATTTGTAATCCTTCCAACTATCCCTGCGACTTTGGACAAAAAGCGAACTTTCAAATCGCTATTTCATAACCTGACTCTACGGCGACCGCGGGAATCGAGATCGCTCCCTTCTGTTGCACAACCTGGATCTGGACGATCAGCAGCTGGGCAAACTGGACATCAGCTTTATACATGATTCTTGCCATCTCCCCATGCTGGAAAACCCGCATGGGCTGGCTCAAAGGATCGTCTCGATCCTCCGGCAGAGGTAGATCTCGCAGAATGCTGCGAGTACTACGCCGATTCTGCTGGGCAGGCGCTCTTGAACGTATCCCGAGTGACCTCCAAATACGTTGGTCCCTTCTCGAGAAACGCCGGTCTTGGCTTACTGATGAACCCAAGTTTTTCATAGAGTTTCCATGCTTTCTTGTTGTCTGGATGGGGGTCGACATACGCTTTCGTAGCCAGATCATTGCTGAACACCTGGTCGATGACATTGCTGAAAGCATATGCAGCAATTCCTTTGCCCTGTGCCTTCGGCAAAAGCTTAATATCCAGTATTGCCAGATCATGTTCATGATCGATGTCGTAGAACGTTTCACCGCAATACCCGATATCTTCGGCGTAGACACTGTAATGCCTGCGGAAGACATCTTGATTGACTCCATTCAACCATTGCTGGAGGCGCTCAAGCGTAACGCCCAGACCCATCGGAAAGCCGACATAGAACATCACTTGGCCGTTGTTCCATAGCTTCATGACATTCGATAAGTCTGATTGATCAGTCTCTTTGATTCTGATTTTGCCTGTATACACTGAACCCTCCCGTCTTGTCCGACCGCATCTTGGTGCGCGCGATGGTCAGCTCAGAGTTCTCCCTTGAGGCCGATGGCCTCGGCCACCTCTCTCATGCCGGCAATGGTCTCTGTGATGACATAATCCAGGTCCATGTTTAGCATAGCGGCGCCCTGTTCGATGACTTCCCTGTTCACACCGGCAGCAAACCCGTGAGCTTTATACTTTTTCATAACCGATTTCAGTTCGAGATCCATCACGCTTCTCGACGGTCTCATGATCGCACAGGCAGTTATGAGGCCCGTCAGCTCATCTATCGTGAAGAGAACCTTTTCCATAACATGTTCTGGCTTCACGTCGCAGCACAGTCCGTACCCATGGCTCATAATCGCGTGGATGTATTCATCGTCAACGCCATGCTCAGTCAGGATCTCCCTGGCCTTGATGCAGTGCTGATTCGGGAACATCTGATAGTCGATGTCATGCATCAATCCGACAGCTCCCCACTTTTCCTCATCCTCACCCAGCAGGCGCGCGAAATGCCGCATCACGCCTTCAACCGTCAACGCATGGGTAATGAGGGCAGGAGAATCGTTGTACTTGCACAACAGTTGGTACGCTTCATCTCTGGTTGGTTTCAAGTTGCACTACTCCTTATCCAGATTCATTTGCATCTCGTCAAATCATACCAGATGGGTTCCAGGAAATCAACCAGGTCGGCAGGATTGGTCACCAGCTGACTGGCGCCAGCAACTGTGCAAGAGGCGCCTGCACAAATGACTTGGTGTCACAACGTGCGTTTGCGAGTGGAAGAAGCCACTCCATTTTCCCCAAATCGCTTGTCATTTGTTCGCAACACGTCATAGTATCATATTGTAGTCACATGGATATGCGAACAGTGACAGAGGGAGCGGTGTATGGCGCGGACGAAAACGACCAATGGCAGCACGACGGGAGCGAATCTGGGGTTCGAGGCCAAGCTGTGGGCGATGGCCGACGAGCTGCGCGGCAGCATGGATTCCGGCGAGTACAAACACGTCGTCCTGGGCCTCATCTTCCTCAAGTATATCTCGGACCGGTTTGAGCGGCGCCATGTCCAGCTAGTAGAGGGGATGGCCGATCCTGACAATCTGAACTACATTTCCGAGCCGGACGAACGGCGGTATGCGATTGAGGACCGTGACTATTACACTGCGGACAACGTGTTCTGGGTACCCAAGGAGGCGCGCTGGCCACAATTGCAGGCAATGGCCCACCAGCCCGAGATTGGCAAAGCGATTGACGATGCTATGGCTGCGATCGAACATGAGAACCCCAAACTGAAGGGTGTGCTTCCCAAGGACTACGCCCGCACCGGTGTAGACAAGGAGCGTTTGGGTCGCCTTATCGATATTGTTGCAACAGTCAACTTGAGCGAGAAGGACGATAAGTCTAAGGACATAGTCGGCCGAGTCTATGAGTATTTTCTCAAGCAGTTTGCAGCAGCTGAAGGCAAGAAGGGAGGAGAGTTCTACACGCCCCGGTGCGTCGTCCAAACTCTAGTTGAGATGCTGGCTCCATACAAGGGCCGCGTCTACGATCCCTGCTGCGGTTCAGGCGGAATGTTTGTCCAGAGTGAAGAGTTCATCGATGCCCATGGTCGTACGGGAGACATCTCGATCTGGGGACAGGAGCTCAATTACACGACATGGCGGCTCGCCCGCATGAACCTGGCCATCCGTGGCATCGAAGCGGACCTGGGCCCACAGAACGCGGACAGCTTCCTCCACGACCTGCACCCCGACCTCAAGGCAGACTACATCCTGGCTAATCCACCCTTCAACATGAGTCCATGGGGTGGTGACCGCCTCAAAACCGATCCACGGTGGCAGTACGGCATGCCCCCGGAGGGAAACGCCAACTATGCATGGATCCAGCACTTCATCTATCACCTGGCGCCGCACGGCGAAGCAGGGTTTCTGCTCGCCAATGGCAGCATGGCCAGCAACACGTCAGGGGAAGGCGAGATTCGCCGTCACCTCATCGAGGCTGATGTGGTGGACTGCATGGTCGCCATGCCTGGGCAACTGTTCTACTCCACCCAGATCCCCGTCTGCCTGTGGTTCCTGACACGCTTCAAAGGCAGTAACCGTTTTCACGACCGTCGAGGACACATCCTGTTCATCGACGCGCGCAAACTGGGCACCATGGTAGACCGCACGCACAAGGAGCTGAGTCCCGAGGACATTCAGCGCATCGCAGGGACGTATCATGCCTGGCGCGGTGACCCCAATGCAGGTGAGTACGAGGATGCCGCCGGTTTCTGCAAGAGTGCGACGCTGGATGAGGTTGCCGCCAATGGCTACGTGCTGACACCCGGCCGGTACGTCGGAGTCGAGGAAGTCGACGATGAAGGTGAACCGTTCGATGAGAAGATGAAGCGGTTGACGGCTGACCTTGGCCAGCAGATGCAGGAGTCATCTAGACTCGATGACGAGATCAGAAAGAATCTGAAAGGACTCGGGTATGGAACGTAGGTGGCCATCTAGCCGTCTTGGGGAAGCAGCCGTCATCATCGCGGGTCAGTCTCCAACCGGCAACGAGATTCTGACCTGTGGGGATCATCCCTTCTTCCAAGGAGCCAAAGACTTCGGCGACAAGTACCCAACACCGCGGACGTACTGTAGTACGCCGCCGAGATCAGCAAAGACAGGAGACATATTGCTTAGTGTGCGAGCACCTATTGGCCGAGTCAACAGGGCAGCTACTGACTGTGGCATAGGTCGTGGGGTCATGGCCATAGCTGGCAGACGAGGCATAGCAGACACCGATTTCCTGGAATATGCACTCCGGATGAATGAGCCGCGATGGTCAGAACTTGAGTCGTCGGGATCAGTCTTCTCGAATCTCGGTCGAGCTGACCTGGAGCAACTGCAGATTCCATTGCCCTCCCTGCAGGAACAGCATTACCTCGCACATATCCTCGGCACGCTCGACGACAAGATCGAGTTGAATCGGAAGATGAACGAGACATTGGAGGCCATGGCGCGCGCCCTGTTCAAGAGCTGGTTCATCGACTTCGACCCAGTCCGCGCCAAAGCCGAAGGCCACGACCCCGGCCTCCCCGCCGACATCGCTGCCCTCTTCCCCGACTCTTTCCAGGACTCCGACCTGGGCGAGATTCCCAAGGGATGGGATGTCAAGAGACTCGCTGACCTCTGTTCAACGCAATACGGCTATACCGCGAGCGCGGCGAATGAGCCGGTTGGCCCGAGGTACCTCCGTGTGACTGACATAAACAAACGCAACTGGATCGAGTGGAGTGACGTACCTTACTGCGCAATAAATGCCGATGCGAGAGATGTCTATGCACTGCACGTCGGTGACTTGGTCGTAGCACGGATGGCTGATCCTGGGAAGTCAGCAATCATCGAAGAAGACGTCGATGCTGTATTCGCATCGTACCTCGTGCGTCTGAAGACGGCATCTCTCGCACAAAGCTACTACATCTACGGATTCCTCAAGTCAGACTTATATACAGAATATGCCGAAGGTGCCAAGAGTGGGTCGGTTCAGGCAAACATGAATGCGAAGGTTATTGTAGATGCTAGGCTTGTTGTTCCGCCAGCAGGACTCATCAGCCAGTACTTCCAGATAGTGCACGCATCGCGGCGGTGCCTCGTAGCCAACGTGCGCCAATCCCGTTCTGCAGCAGACCTACGAGACACTTTGTTGCCTAGGCTCATGTCGGGTCAGTTGGAGTTGACGTCACTGGGTAGCGTCTGAGTTAGGGCAATGGACAAGGGGCAGGTGACTATGGAGAAAGCAGACAGAAGTCCTAAGTACATCATGCACGCGACGCGCGAATCTATGGAGGATGGGCTCGACCATGTTGACGAACAAGTCGACGCACTTGAACATGCAGTGTATGAGCAGCCCAACTTGGCACTTTCACTGGCGAAGACGCTAGTCGAGAGTGTCTGTAAGAGCATTCTGACTGAACGAGGCATTGCATACGGAAAGAACGATAACCTGCCTAGACTATTCCACACAGTCACAACCGGTGTTCCACTCCTGCCAATGGCTGCAAGCGGCGAAGCCAAAGTCAGGAAAAGCCTTGAACGGACAGTAAATGGTCTCCATACTGCCCTCCAAGGCATTTGTGAGCTGCGCAACTCCTGCGGTTTTGCGGCACACGGTTCCGAAGGCTCTCAGCCATCAATGGAATCCAATCAAGCTTTACTGGCCGCCGAGATAGCAGACACTATCGTTGGTTTCGTCTACCGAGCACACCATGAGTCCTGGACACGTGTAGTGCAACATGAACTCAAGCTCGATGACAATCCAGAATTCAACGACTATGTCGATGAAGCCTTTGGCAGACATCAGATCTTCGAGGTCGAGTATCGGTCAAGTCAATTACTATACAGCGTGGATCCTGGGGCCTACCGTGCCTATCTCGCTGAGGGTGCCTGGCAGCAGCCTCCCGAACAAGAGAGGTCTGACGTACCAGTTGAGGTAACCACAGAGCAGACTCCGGAGGCCGGACCGTGCTAGAGTGGATTCTTGAGAAGGCTGTGTTTGCATGGCTTGAAGCTGCCGGATGGAAAGTACGTATTGGTGGGCCTCTTGCTCCAAACGAGCCAGTGGCCGAACGTAACTCGTACGACCAAACCATACTCTCTGATCGCCTACGTGGTGCCCTGTCCCGCCTGAACCCCGCAATCCCCGTCGACTGTCTGGATGATGTGGTACACCGGCTGGAGCGTCAGGAAGTCCCCTCACTGGTGCAGAGCAACCGGTTGTTCCACCGATGGCTGGTGCGTGGCTTCCCGGTCGAGTACCAGGGGGCAGATGGCAGCATCAAGGGTGATTTGGTACGCCTCGTGGACTTTGACCATCCGGACGCCAACGATTGGCTGGCGGTCAACCAGTTCACGGTCGTCGAGAACAAGGTCAACCGGCGGGCCGACGTGGTCCTGTTTGTCAATGGGCTGCCGCTGGTCGTCATGGAGCTCAAGAACCCGGCCGACGAGAACGCGACCATCTGGACCGCGTTCAACCAACTGCAGACCTACAAGAAGCAGATACCCAGCCTGATGCGCTTCAACGAGGCCCTGGTCATCAGTGACGGGACTGAGGCACGCATCGGCTCGCTGACTGCCGACAAGGAGCGTTTCATGCGCTGGCGCACCATCGAGGGTGAGCAGTTGGCGCCTGAGTCGATGCCACAGCTCGAGGTGCTGATACGAGGAGCCTTCGACAAGCGGCGCTTCTTGGACATCGTGCGGTCGTTTGTCGTCTTCGAAGACGGAGACGGCGAGCCCGTCAAGATCCTGGCGGCATATCACCAGTATCACGCTGTACTGACAGCCGTGGAGCACACCATCGGAGCGACACGCGCCTTGGGTGACAAGCGGTGCGGCGTCGTATGGCACACGCAGGGGTCGGGCAAGAGCCTGACCATGGCCTTCTACGCTGGACGCATCATCGCGCACCCGGCCATGGACAATCCGACCATTGTCGTCCTCACGGACCGTAATGACTTGGATGACCAGCTCTTCGGGACCTTTCACCAGTGTCACGAACTGCTGGGCCAGGAACCCGTACAGGCACAGGACCGCGCGCAGCTGAAGGAGCTGCTTGCCGTGGCCTCGGGCGGTGTCGTCTTCACGACCATCCAGAAGTTTCTGCCCGAGAACGGAGGCGACCAGTACCCACAGCTCTCGGCCCGCCGCAACATTGTTGTCATCGCTGATGAGGCACACCGCAGCCAGTACGATTTTGTTGACGGCTTCGCACGGCACATGCGCGAGGCGCTGCCCAACGCCTCGTTCATCGGGTTCACCGGCACTCCGATCGAGCAGGCAGACAAGAGTACCTACGCCGTTTTTGGCGACTGCATCAGCGTGTATGACATCCAGCGCTCGGTCGACGACCACGCCACTGTGCCCATCTACTACGAGAGCAGACTGGCGATGCTGGAGCTGAACGCCTCCGAGCGCCCGCACCTCGATAGCGATTTCGAAGAAGCGACCGAGGGAGAGGAGCTGGCCCGCAAAGAGAAGCTGAAGACGAGGTGGGGTGATCTCGAAGCGGTAGTCGGCTCCGAGAAGCGTATTCAACTGATTGCACAGGACATCGTCACCCACTGGGAGCAACGTCTGGCAGCCATGGATGGCAAGGCCATGATTGTCTGCATGAGCAGGCGCATCTGCGTCGAACTGTATGACGCCCTTATCAAGCTGCGTCCGGCATGGTCGGATACCGACGACACCAGGGGCGTGCTCAAGATTGTCATGACGGGCGCAGCATTGGACTCTCTGGACTGGCAGCAGCATATCCGCAACAAGAAGGGGCGCGAGGCGCTGGCTAAACGGTTCAAGGACCCGGCGGACCCCTTTAGAGTGGTCATCGTGCGGGACATGTGGCTGACCGGGTTCGACGTCCCCTGCCTGCACACCATGTACCTGGACAAACCGATGCGTGGGCACGGCCTGATGCAGACCATCGCACGGGTCAACCGCGTCTTCAGGGACAAGCCCGGCGGCCTGATCGTCGACTATCTGGGTTTGGCTGATGAACTGCGGATGGCACTCGCGACCTATACCGAAAATGGCGGAACGGGCACGACGGCTGTCGACCAGGAAGTGGCCGTCACGGTGCTCCTGGAGAAGTACGAGATGTGCTGCGGTCTCTTCCACGGTTTTGACTGGGGTGCCTGGATCTCTGGAACCCCTCAACAGCGTGTGACCCTGCTGCCGGCGGCGATGGAGCATATCCTGGCGCAGGAAGATGGCAAGGAACGCACACTGGATGCCGTCACGGCACTGTCCAAGGCATTTGCCCTGGCAGTTCCCAACCCGAAGGCACTTGGTATCCGTGACGACGTGGCGTTCTTTCAGGCAGTCCGGGCAGCTCTGGCCAAGTCGACGGCTGGCGACCCACGGCCTGAAGAGGACCTGGACCACGCGATCCGGCAGATCGTGTCACGCGCTGTCTCTTCGGGAGGTGTCGTCGACATCTTCGCCGCCGCTGGTCTCAAGAAGCCGGACATTTCCATCCTGTCCGACGAGTTCCTTGAAGAAGTGCGCAGCATGCCGTACAAGAACTTGGCGGTGGAAACGCTGCGCAAACTGCTGACGGGGGAGATTCATGGCAGCATGCGCACAAACCTCGTGCGTGCGCGGTCCTTTGCCGAGATGCTGGAGCATTCCATCCGCGCGTACCAGAATCATGCCATCGAGACAGCACAGGTGATCGACCAGCTCATCGAACTGGCACGCCAGATGCGTGCCGCGCAGAAGAAGGGCCAGGACCTGGGGCTGACCGACGATGAGATTGCCTTCTATGATGCCCTGGGTGTCAACGACAGCGCCGTGCAGGTACTGGGCGATGCGATCCTGACCATGATTGCCCGTGAGCTGGTGAAGACGCTGCGCAAGAATGTCACCATCGACTGGACTGCCAAGGACAGCGTCAAGGCCCAACTGCGCATCGACGTCAAGAGGATCCTGCGCAAGTACCACTACCCGCCCGACAAACAGCCCCAGGCCACCCAGACCATTCTCGAGCAGGCAGAGCTGCTGTGTGCCGACTGGGCAGAAACAACTCAGACAGGTGAAGCATTGAATTAGGGCTGTAGTGAACGACAGGTGAAAATAGATTTACAGGCTTTTTATGTTCTCGGTCCCACCCCTTGACTTTTTATTCGTCATTTGTAGAATCAAGGTATAAGTTATTCTACAGTTGTAGAAAGAAGGGAGATATGAGCAGCAGGAAGAAGATAAAGCGTCTGCCGGATTCGGAACTTGAGATCATGATGATCCTCTGGGGGGCGAACGGGCCTGTCACGTCGGCGTACGTGTGCGAGCAACTGAAAGACAAACGGGAATGGAAGGTCACGTC